>Ga0179593_1691049_pt1 | contig 13068 bp, 18 predicted proteins | sample CZODoug2_1_08_16_FD_185931 | JGI IMG/M metagenome (GOLD analysis project Ga0179593, IMG submission 185931) | Vadose zone soil fungal communities from Angelo Coast Range Reserve, California, USA - CZODoug2_1_08_16fungal (PacBio error correction) | ecosystem: Environmental > Terrestrial > Soil >...
CCGGAAAGCAGACAGAAGTCCAGGTAGCCTAAGGAAAGATCCGGCGAGAACTATGCCGCGCAAACTCCGAGAAACCGCGCCGTTATCTAGGGGTTCGGGGAGCTACTCTCGGCAAGCGCGGGAAAAAACTCTGCAATCCATGCCGTGGAGAGTCGAGACTCAACGCCGGCGCGGACAGGCAGTTGAAGGACGGAAGTCGAAGCGTCCACTTGACGAGCCCCTGGAGTAATGACTCATTTAAGGAAGGGAGAGGGATGAAAAGAAGCGCTACAGCACAGCGAGCTCCGTACGAAAGTCTTAAAGAGCCACGCCTGCGCGACCCTCGGGCGATCAATCCGTCGGCGAAAGTTAAAGAGGGCCATCACACAACCGAAAAAGCGTCCGCGGCCCGGACTCACGCGCAAAAGCGAAGCAGGCGGCATTCAAAAAAAGAAGGGGAACCGAAAGGCGGAGAGGCGAAAATCGACAGACAGAGAAAAAGCGTGAGTCCTTGGAGTGGATGTCACCTCTCACAAAAAACAAAGTTTTGGGGGCCGCTGGTAGAGCGTCCGAAATGGGAGGGGCAACACGAAAAAGATCCAACCGCCAGCGTCCACCAGCAAACGGCAAGAAAGACCGCGTCCTGACGTCGAGAGCAGACCGGCCGGGGGGCCAAGAAACGGGTTGAATATTTCAGCACCAACATCCAACCGGAAACACACTTCATTCGCCGTTCGCTGGGGGGAAAAACAAGACAATGGAAAAAAGACCGGAAAAATGGCAAAGATCACGTGCAGCTTTGTCCAGGAATGCGGAACAGACCGACCAGAGAAGAGATTCAGGCAGAGAGGGACAGTGCCGGGCCCGCTCTAACCGCCGGCATCCCTAGGCCGAGCCTGTTGGATAGTTGAAAGGACCGTAGGAGCCCTTGGCCGAAAGACTATTCTTCGGGTCCTGAACCGTACTCAGGGGGAATCGCTGACCGTCGAGCAGGGCGGGGGAAGGGAGTTCCTCGCCCGTATCAAGTGAAACCAGACAGCCCAAATAGGGGGAGAAAGGGGGGGGAGCATGCATCCAGCATGAAGCAACTCCGAGCGCGTAGTCTCAAAAATCCTGCAAAAAAAAAGGGGAAAAGCAAGTTCTCGAGGGGGCATGTAACTCAGAAGAGAAGGAAGGGGCAGCCATTATAGTCTGCCGTAGGCTGGAGGGTTGGACACTGCAGATATACTGGGGGGGGGTGAAGGCCCCTTACTATTCCGGGGGGTCGCGCGTCCGCGACTGCCAAGCTCCTTCGTGGTAAAGAAGGACAAACTACCACCAACGATGGGGCGAGCAAGCCGCGGTAGCTTAGAGGGGGAAAAGAATGGACCGAGAATCACCGGGCCCGGCGCGGAAAGACAAGGACGCCTGACCCTATGCGCTGGGCGAGCGCACCGACTGGAGGGGTCCAGCACCGAAGATGGCTGTTACAAAACAGACAAGCAAACAGGAGGGGGACAGTGCAGGGGAGAAAATCGCCCGGGCTGCTCGCAGGAGATAAGGCCACGCTTCAAAGCGGCACACTTCACAAGCGTCGGAAAAAATCACAGCCAGTGCCCCAGGTTAGTGGGAATCGGAGATGTGAGGGGCTTCAACAGTCCGAAAACAAAAGGGGGGAGGGGGGTTGATTCCTATCTCTAATTACTCGGAAAATTGTCACGATAAAGGGGAAAAAGAAGAAGGGTCTATCTGGGCGGAGGGGTGGGGTTCTCAACTCCTGGGAAAAGTCCTGGAGGCGCAGACCTGGAAACATCGTGCCGACGCCGAAAGACTAAAGCCGTCTTTTGCGGGGGGAAAAGTGAAAGCATCTGCGGGTCTGGAGGCGGAAGGGGGAGGAAGTGAAAGGCTGTCTCGGATTCTACTGGGCAAAGGAATTATTCTTCGACCGGGGTCGGGGGGGAATGGAAGGGTTCCCGTCAAGGCAGAATTAGATACAGGCCATCTTCCGCGTACGTACCGCTCGCGAAAGTTCAAAGGTATGAGGGGGGGATGAGTTTTTTGCCGTAGAAGGAATTGTGGGAGGGCGTAACGCGGGATCTGGGCCTGCTGCACCGAAGGCGGAAGGGAAACCCCTGACATCTGACGCCCGCAAGACTCTCAAATGCGCAAAACTGAAAGGAGCATTCCAAACGTAAAAAGATTCAGAGAGACAGGGAAGGAGTAAAAAAAAAGAGGTCGGAGCCATTGATGATGCTGGCGTCAAATAAAGGGCGATGGGGGGAAGGTGGCGTGGGTCGAGAAAGTGACAACAGAGATCGTCGAAGGCAGCGAAGGAAAAAGGGGAGGCGCGCAAACAGGCTCAATCGCCCATGCGGCAACGGCGGCGAAAAGTCAAAAAGCCTCAACAAGCGCTGCGGCGGCGGGGCCGAAAAAGCCGGCCCGAAGTCTTCTCTCTGGCTGATCGCGGACGGGGGGGAGGGGGGCGGGCAAATACTTCTCAGAGCAACAGCAACGTGTCGATCCGATGAATTAAGGGGGGGAAGGGCTCTCGAAACCAAAGAACAACAAAATGCACGGGGGAGAGGATGAAAGGGTTCCGGGCTGAAATCAAACTGACCGCGGGCCGCTGTCCAATCGGCGCGGGGGGAACTGGAGGGGGGACTTTTGAAGGGTCAGGTCCTTTGCTGGCGAGGGGGGAGGGGGGGGGGAAAGTCTATCAGCCTTCAGAGGGATGGCGGGCTACGAGAAAAAAAAAAGATTAAAGTGACCAACCGTGGTTCATGCTCGAAAGGGGAAAGTCAAATGAATCCAGGAAGCAGGGCCGAGGCGCCTCTGTCGAAGGGAGAAGCGGGGAATGCCAGGGAGTAGGGGGGACGATTCTTGCGGAGGAGTCCGGGGGGCGTGGTGAGAACCCGGGGGCGAAAGGGTGATGAGGAGACGAGGGAGCGCGGGGCGGGAGGGGAATTACTCCGGCTCGGGGCGAATTCCGGCTTCAACGCGTTTAAGCGCAAAAATGCCTCGCCATGAATTCTAGCCAAGTCGGTGGAAAAGCGCAATGAGGGGAAACGGCTCCAAAGTGGGACCCCGGGCGCCGCCTCGCTTGCGCCTCGGTGCCTCCGACGCGTCAAGAGGCCTGCACGCTCTATCCGTCGTCTCTTACTCTAATAAAGCAGGGGGAACTCCGGGCCTGGGCGCATTAACGATAAGGGGAGGGGAGAAAAGGTTCAGGGCGTCTAAGCCTTCGCGGCTCCCTGAAGTCTTAGGGGGGGGGGGCTCAGAAAAAACGTATGTATTAGAAAAAAGATATAGATAGCATATCCTTCCAGGGCCGCCGCGACTGGAAATCAGGGTACTAACTATTGGCGCCTCTCGATCAAGAGCCTTATCGTAGGAGTGATCTCTCCCGCTCTACTGAGAAGGAACTGTCAGCAATGTACTGGTGATAGAAGTAGGCAAAGGCCAAAAGCGCTTCCGTTCATGTTCAAGATGGATACTTAATAAGGAAGCACGAGGGGGGATCAAGACGGAGTAGATGATAATGGGGAGTTCTAGGCCACTAATCTCAAGCCGCGGAGGCGCCTCTCCGGTTCTGGGAGCAGAACGAGACACCTCTGCGATCTCAACAGAAAAACTTCTGGTCTTCTTCAAGGGGCAGGAGAACACCCGACAGCCCAGCCAGAAAAAACTCTCCGAGGAAGGAACCGTCCCCTCAAGAAGGGGGAAAAAAGGAATGCATTCCTATCAATCTGGAAAGCACGCACTGCAGTCAATCAAAAAAACAGTCAACCCACGGTTGGCGGGTTTATAGTCCCAAAAGGGACCTTTGGAAAAAAACGAGGGAGGCGATCTGGGGGAATCCCATCTCAGCAAGCAAAACGCGCAGCAACTTAAGACTAACAGTCACTACATCTAAGCAGAGAAAAAGGGGGGGAGCTTCCCTATTTTTCCTATTTCAGAAACAGAGAGCCTGGACATGGAAAACGGGCTTCAGGGTCAAAGTGATGCTGGGAAATATAAATCCAATTAGGGGTCGAAGCCACCCCAAAGCCAACTAGCAGCTCCTAGCTCGCACCGAAAAAACCTAAAAACAATGAATCGGTCAAGGCGAAGACCGCTCTTTGTTCGTGTTTCCCTCTGCGAATAAACGCAGAAACCAAAGAACTCCGCGTGCGGGGGTAAGGAATGGGAAGAAGCCTACTCATACGGGGTAAGGGCAGGTAGGTATCCGGGGTCACCTGGGCTAGTTGCCGTCTCAGCCTCGACTCAAGGAGAGCGAGGGAGCTCTAAAACATCTCACGGGAAAAAAAAAGCAGACCACCATCTGCGAGGGGACAGAAAAAAGGGACAATGGCGGAGACTACTCCGAGCTGACCGCTGCCAATCTGAAGGAGATGTGAGGCGAAGTGGGAAAAGGTGCCGCAAGAATACGGAGGAAGTTTTCGCATTGGAGTCAGGGGCAGAAGGCGTCAAGGGTGGACTCTGTTGTGGGGAGAAGCCATATACTTTTATTGTAGGTGGATCCTTGAAGGGAAAATGCCGTCTCTAGACATCTATAGGGGAAAAACGAAGAAATAAAAAAACGCGACAGGCCACCACTAATTAGAAGGCCGGCCGGAGGAGCGGAGATGCGAGGAAGGCGGGGCTCCTCTTCATTGTCAGTGCAGAGGAGGATCAAGAAAAACCGAAAAAAAGCCTTCCCTATTCTCTTTTGGACTCAGGACAGCAGGGGGAAGAAAAGACGGCCGGAAACCTTGACCCATCCAGACTCAAGAAAGGCAAAAATCACGACACAACAAAAAAACTGCTTCTTTCGTGGCAGGGGCCAGGAAATAGAAGGGCGGGAGAGTACTTCTCAAGGGGGTATCGCACAAAAATGAAAAGCGCACCCAGCTCTCTCCACTGCTGGAAAAAGGTTATAGGTTAAAAAAAAGGGTAAGATCAGATTATTAGAAGGTAAGAGCTAAAAAAACAACCAACTGAGTAAGAAAAGATTAAGGGAGGGGAAAGCCCCTCCAAGGCTATTGGTTCTTTTAACTATAACATGGGGAGGGCGAAGCTTGTGAGGTTCTACGACGCGTGGGGGGGAGCGTGGGGAAAAATCAGTGCTCGCAAGCCGGGCGGGGAAAGAAAACCGTCCTTCAAAGAACACTTCTTGGGGAATTGAAAGTATTGAAGGGGCTGGATCAAAGGCATTTCCGTGCCTGCTTGATACGGAGGAGCCCGCAACAAAGCATCGGGAAGTCCGTTAGGCGGGCAAAACCGTTCACGGCAAGCGGGAGAAAGACGGGAAGAGGCATCTTCCGCGCCCCGCGTCTGCACATCTTCCGGTGGGGTGGCGGAGGAAGTCTTTTCAGAATAATGGCCGCTGGGGTCAAGCGCGCGGAGCGAAAGAAGATGCGACAAAAAGGTAAAAGTTAGGGCTTTAAGGGAGACCAAGGAAAAAATACGGCACCAAGAGCCGGCAAACAGGGAGAGGCCCCTGCTCTAAAGGACAAGTAAGTCGAAGGGGAAGCTGGAAGGTCGACGCTCGTAGTCGCTGGAGAAAAGATGATGCTCCATCTCATATTGAAGGCGGGCTGGGATGTGCGGGAGTAGATATCGAAGAAGGATCTGCCTTCTGCAGAAGGCTCCATGCGACGAATCCACATCAGTTCAACTCGCTAGGAAACCTGACGTCCAGAAGCGAAGCGCAGCAAAGTTAACCAGATACCGCCTGGCGGAGGGGGTTTCTGGCTGGGGGTGGGGAAAAGACAGTGAGAAAATGTCTTCGCGCTGCGGCAGCGGAGTGGGCTCTTTCTCGAAATAGAGAGGCTCCCGAGGCGTTGATCGTGCACTATGAGCGTCAGGGGGGGGGGTTGAAAATTCTTCCAACGCATAAAACGTTTCTCCTTGAAAATTTTGAGGGGGGGGAACGTGTAATCGGAAATGACTCCGCTGGCCATGTCCTTCGCGGCGGCGCAGGGAATTATGTGCCGTGAGGTCGCGGGGAAAAAGGTAGTTCTTCTCTAAAGACGTGTGGTGCAGCCCCTGCGTGAGGGACGAGATCCACAAGAGGGGCACGCAACCGTGTGTCAGGGGCTTTAGGGTCGTTAGGAAAAGAGGAAAAAAAGCCAAGTGCGATTCATTGCCTGAGGGGTCGAGACTTGCTGGGGCGATTCGGGAGTTGACCTCTGCTTCGACGGCGGGAATTGGTCCGCGCGGTTGGTGCGGAATTGGGATGCCCTGTCCGACGCCGGAGTTGGCAAGGGAGAAGCGAGATCGCGGAAGAACTCCTCAGCTCGAGGGGATGGATCTACATCCAATGTCCCATCATAGGGGCCTTCACTGTGTGCAATCTGCGTGCCTCCTCGTGGCTTGTCCAGCAATCGGTGCTCTCTAGTCAACCGGGGCTGGTTGTCCTGGTAGTAGCTGTTCCAGAAAACTGGAAGCGCCGGCTGTGCGAGCGGTGCGAGAACCGAGAGTGCCGAGTGAGCGCTCTAAAGAAGGAGAGCGACGATATCCCGGCCGCGGCAGCATACTATCGCTGCGGCGGAGCACAACCTGACGAAGGGAAAGAAGCTTCGGGTGCTCCCTTGAAGAAGGCCGAAGTCTCAACAAACAACAAAGATGCCGGAAATAGATATATCCGGGCGCGAGCAAGATTCCAGGGACGTCTAAGCTCTTCAGCGACTGAAAGGGCCAAAAAGATTAAAGGCAGACATCCTCTCCGGGATCGTAGGCCATCGCTCTGAGAGTGCTCGGAGGAGTCACTAGGGCAATCAGGCCGGTTCCGAAGCGCAACGCCGCGGGGGGGCGTTTCAACTCTAATCGAATCAGTCGGCCCCAGTGGGGGGGGCCTGGTATGGTTACTCAGGGTCTGCTTAAGGTCTGCGTGAAGGACCCACGAATCGCGAGAGGAAATGGCACCGGCCCGGAGGATGAAATCCAATCTCTCCCGGTCTAGGGGTGAAGAAGAGGGATGAAATGTTGTTCGTACCCCACCGCAGGCTTCCGCTTACGCCAGCTATCGACCAAAGCATTCCTCATGTAAAGAGCCTGTATAATAAAAACTGCAAAAGTTACCTTTCGCACTGCCAGAGTCACAGAGGGATCACTTAGGAAGTGGGTCGAATCAGCACCTCGTCACAGGGTGTTCCTCGTGGGAGAATGCGGAACCCGGCCTTGCAAACCAATGAGCGGGTCAAAAAGCTCAAGAAAAGGTCCTCTCGCAACGGCACTACCTCCAAACCTCCCGGAAGAAGGAACCGCCGGGGTTCCGGATTTCCAGCGGAAGTTGGAAAGGGTTTCCGGAATCCCACATTCCGCTTCTCAAGGGGGGACTTCATCTCCGTGAACGAAATATAATCCAATGCCAGGGTCAAAGACGAAACCGATCGTTCTCGTATCGTCCATTGTCGCGCCATGTCATCACTGTAAGAAGGGGCAGGGCGAGGCAAGAAAAAATTTCGCTGTGGTCCGTCCGGGTCTAAACCAGCCGCTAGCTCGAATCCTACCTCTCGTCTTTGAGAGGGGGGTTGGAGAAGTACTCCGGGCCTTCCGGAAATGTTCGGAGCAGTCAGTGGAAGAAGTTGCCTTATCGCAAGAAACTGAGGGAGACTCGTCGTAGTCCTCGCAACACACCAAAATCATCCGGAAGAGGCGTGGGGCGTGCCCTCCAAAGAATCATGTACGACTCAAAGAGCGCAAGCAAAAAAAAACAGCGGCTCTGCAAAGTGGAGGCAGGGCCTCAAAAATCCTATTGGAAAGGGGAAAGTCGGCCGTCGGGGGGGGCGGAAAACTCATGACTAAATTATGCAGGACCCACGAACGTCGCGCGTGCTGCGAGAGGAAACCCCAACGTCCCTTCGGAACCGCTTCTTAGCCAACCCAGCTCCTTATGGAAACGAAAAAGAAATCCAGGAGGTCAGGAGGCACACGATCGTGCAGCGGGGGGAAGATCGAATCGGGACCTACGTTTCGGCGCCGAAAGAAGGACAACGTGTCTCCACGAGGCCCGATGAAAAAGGTGAAGGGGGCATACTCCGTAGAAGTCAAACGTGAATGGGAACCCGAGGCGTTTGCATCCCCGGGGGGCAGTCGCTTGTCAGGGGTCATCGAGAGAAAATATGCCCCCGGGTTGCCGCAAGACGCTAACTCGTCTTTTCGAAAAAACCAACTGACAAAAAAGACTCAAGAGGGAAAGGGGGTAGGGTCAAAGAAATTATCGGGAAAGGACGTATGACACTCTGCTCACCAAAAAAAAAAAAGGGGGTTGAAAAGAGAGAGAGGGATTCCTCTCACGGGTAATTACGAGGGTAGGAAGAACTGGTACCAGAGGGAGATCTGGCGATGTAAGTGATAAAAAAGAAGTTTTGAGAGTAGAATGGGGAGAGTCTCGGAATCCCGAAGAACCGAAGGGAAATCCGGCGTGAGAAAGATCGGGGTTATTTCAGGAAATCAAGTGGCCGGTCTCAGGAAAATGGCCATATCAGGAAAGGGTCAGGAGGAAGTCCGAGGGCGGGGAGAGAGGCTGCAAACGCACAAAGTCCGTCATCTTCAGAGAAGCAAAACCGCGGCTCGCAGCGTTAAGAAAAGAGGGGGGTGATCATTTTTTTCCAAGATTCCGGGAAAATTCGAGGACGTGCAGAGGGCGGTTCCTGCGCCACAAAATTAAAGGCGTTGCATAAACCACCGAGTCAAAAGGACTAAAGACGGCTTCCAAGGGAGGCTTGATCCATTCCTCCTGCGCAAAAGCTGGCACAGAAGCTCCAAAGAAAAAGGAATGAGGGGTGGGGCTGCCTCATGTCAACTTCTGGCGGATAGCAGAGAAGTTCTGATGTTTCAAGGTGCGATGAGATAGACAAAAAACAAGAAAATCTCCGCCGCAGCCATGCGAGAAATGCAAATATCGGCCAGGGGGTCTCGCAACAAGGGAATCAACCTGCGGCACCGAAGTAGAGGGGGGGGAACCTGACTCCCACCGCCAGCTGTCGTGGGGCCAGGGGGAGTGTAAGCAATCAAAAAAAAAGCAAGTCAGGAGGCAGTGGGGGGCGGGACGGGGATGGAGGATCTGGTCTCTCCAACGGATACTGCGGGGGGGCTTCTTTAAAATAAAGGGGTGCGTAGTGGTCTTCCGAGCCCTAAGCATCACTATTGGAGGCCGGCGCAGGTACAGGGCGTGCGGGACAGGAAAGAACGGGGGCCGTTGGCCAAATAGGCCGGGGCGAGGGAGGAAGCTGCGCTAGGGAGCCTAGTCGTGCCGTGTTGGCGGGGTGATGCGAGAAGCCGGATGGGGGGTTTCAGGCATGGGAGGGTCAAAGAGGAAAAAACTGTTGGAAGTGCGCGGGTCGACAATCTAATTTACAACAAAAAACGGGCGGGGGGAAGGAAGGGGCGCCTATGTCAACCAGGAGATTCGAGTGTTAATAAAAGGCCATTCTTCGCTCGGTCTTGCGGGAAATGCGGTGGGAATGGAAAAAAAATCATAAACTGCCCGCCGTTAGTTTTGAGAGATGCCGAGGGAGCAGCATGCTGGCGGGGGCTCGCCCGTCCGGATCGGCGGAGGGGCGGGCTCGCTTCGTGTTCAAGGGGGACAGGGGGCGCCAAAGAAAATAATCGGCCCGGTCGACGGGGGGCCAGTTCGAATCACTTCCCAGAATGACCCGGCCGGCCGCGCGGCGGACGGAGACCTTCCTGATAACGTAGGGAAAAAGAATCGGGAAAACGGGGACGCCGGTCGGAAACCGACAAAGGGCCTCGATCCAGGACAGGGCTGGCACAGGCGACGAAACCTCGTTTCAGTCACGTAGCGGAAAAGTCGGGAGAAAAGGGGGAATCTGAGCGTGGCCCGAAAAACACAATAGGAGGAAAAGGAGAGAAGTCCTGGCAGCCGCTATCTGCCATGGAGCCCCGAAGCTCAGGAAAGGGTGGGGGACCTCTCCTAAAGCGCTCGGAAAGAGCAAAATCCTCGAGGGTCTCGCGGGTCGCGCACAGCTAAGGCTAGCCTTCAAGTCACTTGCCAGGCGGGGGGCAATCGCGCAACGGAAAAAAAATAGGGGAAACGGTCGAAACGATCAAACCGATGACGACCATCCGGTAGAACTCATCGGACGCCACGAGCGAACGACAGCTGAAAAAAGGGAGCAACGCTAGGAGAGGAGTGGCGCACCGAAAGAACGACTCCATCGGCGACTCCTCAGCCGGCGAAAACGGAAAAAGATTAGAAATACCGGGCCCACGCGCGGCAACCCCACCCGCGTCAAGACGAGAGCAGCCGGAATGACACGCCGAAATCGCCAAAAAGCTCAGAAGGAAAAAGAAATGGCCGAGCACCAGGAACGCCGAAATGGATAACTAAGTCCCAGGACTATCACACGTTGGGAAATCTTCCGCCCGATCCCGGGGAAAAAGCAAAATGAGACTCAACCAGCTAATGCACGAAAGCAACATGAAACTTCATGGCCGTGAAAAGGCCCGAAAGAAAGTCCGGGAACCCTTGAGATGGTACCCAGCTGTTTAAGGTGAAGACCAAGAAATCCTTGCCCATTTCTAAAAAAATTTATGCTGGGCCTGGGAAGAAGAAAATTCGACAAGCATCGATGCCCGCAACTGCCTCGTGTCGCGTAAAAAAAAAAAAGCCCCCAAGGGGCGATGCCCCGCGCCGCCTCACGTCAGCGATCTAAGACAGGGCCGCGGTTGCCGTTCGGACCGAGCTCCGCCCTCGCAACCGAAAGAACTAAAGCTGGGAGGTGGTAGGGGTACGCAGACGAATCCGGAAACGACCGGCATTTGATATTCCTTTCCAATTTATAGGGTACGGAGTGTTTCGAGCCTGAGTCTTCTCACTAAAAAATGAGGGGTCTCATTCAAAAGAACATTCATCCGCAAGTGCCCCCAGCCAGCCTACGATTCCCTCCAGCAGAGAAAGGGCAAAGAATATCGAGGAAAGAGAAAATGCCAGGGATCATCTGGTGGGGGGGACAGGGGCCATTGTCAATCATCGAGATACTCAGAAGTTATTCCTTTCTTCAATTTGGAGGGGGGGGGGGGAGGGAAACATCCATCTAAGTTTTTCTTTGGACAGGCCCATTACGAGCAAAGCGCAGCTCGGCCGACCCACAACCTGTAGATAAAAGAACTTCAACTCCTCCACCAAAACAGAATGACGGCCGAGAAAGCAACGTCGGGGGTTCCGCGCCGTCGGGATCTCCGGAAGGTCCGGAAAAACAAGGCTCCCGCAGACCCGCGACGAAAAGAATGGGCCCCTATCATCGGGTGCCCATGCAACTCGATAAGCGGCACCGCTGCCGCCATCCAACCAGATGAGGGGAAGGAAAGTCAAAAGCCTTCCGTTCGGGGCAGGTTTCCGGAAGCTATGCGCCATCTGTGAGCGAAGGATCGAAGGTCCTCTCCGTGGGGGAAGAAAAAAAAAACTTCACAAACGGAGCCCACCCAAGCTGGAAAAAGGGTTAAAACGACATCGTAATTAATGAGGGTCACGATCTCTCTCAACAAAGAAAGAGGAAAAGTCGTGGGACCTCCTCAGGGTACTATCAGGTTACTATAACCTTTCCAGCGGCGGAGAGGTTGAAGAGTTGTTTGCGCACGGGACGCGGTGAAGGGGAAAGCACGCAGCCAGGCAGTCATGGGCTCCCGAACCTGCACTACGAACGAAGAGGTTTGCTTGAAGGGGAAGGGGAAACGCGACGCGGGCTTTAGCGGCAAGAAAAGCTCGAGGCTTGGCCACCATAGCAGCAGGAAAGGGAAGGACTTGAAGAAAGGCGCCGTTAAGGCAAGGGGCAAGGTCAACGGAAGAGGCACAGACGCGACGCATCCCCATTACAAAGCCGGCCCGTTATCTTCGCTGTGTGAGGCCTAAATTCGGCTGGGGTGGTCAAGAACAAAAAAAAGCATCGGGGTGCCTTCGCGGGAAATGTAAAAGACGTCAGTTCCAAAAAAACCCTTTCACTTGAGCGACGGCAACTCGAAAGAGCTTGCCATGCCCTGCAGGCGAACAGCTGCAGAAGAAAAGCAGAAAAATCGCCGAAGAAGGAGTCGGAGCCGCCTTGATAGGGAATGTCTGACCAGCTCAAAAGATCCGGGCGCTGGGAATGAGGTCGCGACTCCCAAAAGATCGCCAGAAAGATCAGTGCGACAAAAAAGCGCAGTCAAGGTCTCGCATGAAAAGCTCTGCACTGCGGCACCCGGAGAAACACGAACATTCCACCGCCGCGGCGTTAAGGGCCGCGAAGGAGGCAGCGTGAGGGGGAATCCAAGGCAGAAAAGGTCCCGTCGCGCGGCGGCAGTACGTTGCTGTACTCCTGCGCGCAGAGGCAGATCGTGTGCGGCGTAAGATGATTCGAAGGGGGGGGGGTAAAGGCGCCCAGCTCACGGGCAAATGAAAGATGGCGAACGGAGGAAAGACGTTGGCGGGACACATTACCACCTGCAGGGCCTAGGAAAATCCGGTCGGGCAGGCGGGAAAAAGGATCGACAAGGGGAATCCTTGGTGCCGGGTTCGCGCGACCTGGACGGGGAGGAGTCCTCCTTCCGTGGTGCAACCTTGGCCTGGACAGAGAAACCACCAGCCCAAATCGCCGCAGGGGACTTCACGGAGGGAATTAAGGGGACAATCGGGGGGCTCGCATCCTCGTATCAAGGCGGGTGGGCTATTCGGCGTTGAGCCGGCCTGACGTCGCAGGGTCTTTCGCGGGATTCAAAAAAAGGAAGGGACGGTGGGAGGGGAAAAACTCCGCGCTGCAAAAGAACGCCGATTTGGGGAGGATACCGAGGGAGCGGCTGGGAAAAGGGGGGAAATAGACTCTGCTGCGGGAGGAAAGGGGGAGGGAAATGAAGGACGGAAAGGGGCAACATTATCATCTGGCTGCCAGCGGGGCGCCCAATGGAAAAAAAGCCCACCGGAAAAAAAGCTTGACCCGAAGTTTCCACTGCCGGCCGGCGAAAAGGCGCGATTTTTCCTCGAAAAAAAAAAAGTATGAAGGTGGAAGTGGGGCTACCGCTCGCTCGAGTCACCGGCCTCAACGGATTGCGGCTGAGAAAAAAGAGAGCGCGGCTCGTTCCTCAGGAGAACCTGCAAGCGGCAGAGGGGGGCTTCGGCGCCCTTGAAGAGGC
>Ga0179593_1352820_pt1 | contig 13067 bp, 15 predicted proteins | sample CZODoug2_1_08_16_FD_185931 | JGI IMG/M metagenome (GOLD analysis project Ga0179593, IMG submission 185931) | Vadose zone soil fungal communities from Angelo Coast Range Reserve, California, USA - CZODoug2_1_08_16fungal (PacBio error correction) | ecosystem: Environmental > Terrestrial > Soil >...
TTACCGCTCCCCAAATGCCCAGAGCCGAACAGTCAAGTTGAAAGAAGAAAGCAGAAGAAATAAGATCAGGAGAAGCAATCTGTGGAGGCCTCCGTCTAGAGGGTGTCTAATATCACATTTAGAAAAGAAAAACGGGGCGCCAAGTAGCCAAGAAGTCCAATTCGGTCAGGCAGCTCTGGAGAACAGCCATCCGTCTCGGGGAGCGATTCAATATCGGAGCCAGGTGTACTGTCGATCAAACCGAGAACACATCGGTCAAAGGGGGGGGGGATGCAGCGCGGCTGATAATTATCGAAAAATTCATTGTAGAGTCGCGAGGTTGAAGAGGTTGACTGGTCGCTGGAACCTGGGGAGGAAGAAGACTAAGTGAGCAGCTAATGGAGCGTCTTGACATGGATCGTTGAATGAAAACTTATCGATCATCAGGGGGTTGTTGAAGGGATTTCCCTATTGGGATCTTCAATCACGAGTCTGGCTCGAAGCATTTGGAGAAAAAGGAGGGTCGGGGTGATCAGCGGACTAAAGGGCATTAAGAGGGGGTTGTGCTGGAGGAAGAGCACCAACTCCGCCATTTAAGCGGTCCAGACAAATTCAATCTGCGGGAGGGGGGGGACGAACTGAGGAGGATTTGCATTATCGCTGGCGGGCCGCGAAAAACGGTGCGACCTGCTTAACCCCGAAAGGCGCGGCGGTCGGAAATCGGCACCCTGGAGTTTTCTTTTGAACGGTTAGGCCGGTGCGGCGGGTAAGGAGAAGAGGCGACCATGTTCTCGGACTCGGTTAAGGAAGCAGGCACTTGAAACGAGGAAGGAGGTCCTCGAGGGGTGATTTTACATCCAGACACGGGGGAGAGGGGGACGGGGACAAAAGTAACAGGACTTGTTTAACGAACCCCGACGAACAGCAGTGGGGGGTTCTCGTGGACGAAAAGAAGTTAAACGGCAACGCCGCAGCGACACCGAACATCTTACGTTGTCAATTAGCAGTTGGGGGGGGGGGGGAAAAAAACCAAATTCAGACAAGAAAACTAATCAGAGTCATGCAGACCCCGGGGGGGGGGAAATTCTGCGGTTCGTCCGTCAACCACTTGGGGACACCAACAAGGTCGCTGCCACCCGCCGAGCTGATTTACCAAAGAGTCTCTCGGGTGAAGTTAAAGCTGCCTAAATCAACTGGAAGATGTCGGGATGAGTCTCCGAGGGAAGAAACTAGGAATAGCGGCGAAGAATCCCCCTCTCAAGACGCTAACTCGAACACAGAAGACAGGGAAAGCCGCAATAAATCGAAGTTCAAGGTTTGGTCCTCCCTCCTCTGGGAGGAGCGGTTAGAAAAAAAGGGAAACCGTATATAAAAATTATCAAGGTACATTTGACACTGGGCGCTAGGGATTGACGCCGGACGGGTGCGTCCTGATTCGTTGGGGTTTAACTGAATTATCGGGTCAAAGGAGTAAGAAACCGATGGGTCCCGAAAGTGTGGCCCGGAAAAAGTTCCGCACCAGCCAATATAGGAGGCGGCTGGAAAATAAGTTACCATCCTGGTCCAGAAGGTTTTATCTGCGGCGATGGAGATGCCTTAGGGATGATCTGGAGGGAAAAAAAGTATCCTGCTAAAGGGAATACAAGGTATATCGCGGTAAAGAAAGAAAGGAGCGGAAAGAAATACCGATTCGTCTCCGTCTGCTCGCGAACGTCGCTGGGAAGTCCTGTCGAAATCAACGGCGTCACTTCTCAGAAAGTGACCATGGGTGTTTCGCGAAACGAACAATACGCTGGCAGACAACAGACCCTGGAAAAATCTCTCACACAATTAGGAAAGATAGATATTCTGCAGAACTGAGTTGAGGAGATGTGCGCCAGGCTTGGGAGGGGGGCAGCTACGAAAAAACACAAAAAAAGAAAAAAGCAAGGGGCGACTGTGGCGAAGACTTGTAAAGGGAAGAGTCGCGATCAAACGAAGAAGACGAAGGGCCGAGGGGGGAGTCAGGTTTTCGGATGCGGGTTGGGGGGGGTTAGAAGGAAGAAGAGCGAGCCTTGAAGGAAACAAGCTATTGAAAGTGAAACAATATCAAAAAAGAAAGGCATCAGCCTCTAAGACGAAAGGCGGATTAAAAGGAGGGCAAAACACATGTTAGGAGGAGGTCGATTGGCGGTCGGGAGCGAAAAACAGGCTTAAGGGAGTCGGAAAACGGTGTCAAAAATGACGGTCCTTTAGAACTATGGGAAAAAAACCTTAGAAAAAAAAAAAAACGGAAAAGGACAACTACCAAAAAGACGAGGCAGAGGAATCCGGTTGCCTCAAAGGGAGGAAATCAGGTTGGCTTAGATCCACCCACGGGGGACATAGAGATCAGGCGGAGGGGAAAAGGGATGAACTGTAGATTTAAATCGTAAAATAGGGTCTGAACACGAGAAAAAAAGAGTTCGAGGGGACAAGAGTCATGGATCTCGCCGCTCAGTACGAGTTGAATGCGATCAGATAAGACCTACATCTTGGCCAGAATCGGGAGGGGAAGATTTTAAGAAAATCAAGAGAGAGATGTTGGGAGAAGGTGGAGGTTGAATAAGGAGAAACTAACTTAAAGGGTGAGGGGACGAAAAGACATCAATGAAGACGGGGTGAAAAAACTCAGGAAGAGAAGAAGAGGGGTTCAATCCGGGGATGCCTTGGGTTTCCCCAGTAAGAAATGGTAGAAGGGGGCCGAGGTCAGATTGGAGGGCGGGCAGTTTGAAGCATGGGACGGGAACACAGGGGGATCGCGGTGAAGAAGGGGTCGGGGGGAAATATGGCGCTGAAAAAGGAGAGGAACATTGAGGATGTTCACCTGGAAAGGTGCAGGAGAGCAAATGCTTCGGAACGCGACAGCGAGAAAAGGGAGCTTCGACGTAAAAAAAAATCAAGCACTGCGAAGAAAAAAAGACCGAATTGAACGGAGAGTGAAAGAAAGAAGGAGAGCGTTCCGCGGCGAGGGGGGGGCGAGTCGTGAAAATACGAAATGGCGCGGAAAGGGGGATCCATCACCGAGCACAACGGAAGATGCGACCAGTAAAATGGGCGAACACGCGGGAACAAAATATGAATAGGTTTTTTTGTTAGACACGAAAACACTTTTGTAGGGCAAAGTGCCACTGAGTAAGAGGGGAAAGATCACCTCAATTGAGAGAAAAAAAATGAACTTCGAAAATCGGGAATGAAGAAAGAAGACAAGGGGCAATTACATTATTTCACAAAATGAGAGGGTCCGGCTCAGGAAACCATGAATAGCAATGCAGATGGAATGACAATGGAAGATAATAAAATAATGCCGAAAGAGAGTCCACTATAGACAACTTGGAGGGACGGGCGAAATCTCAAAAAAAATGGCAGACGCTAAGACAGAACGGGGCAGATCACATTTTGGGGGGAACCTGTATGTGGACGTGGATCGGGGTAAGAGTGGGGAAAAGATTTATAAGCAGCTATCTCAGTTGTGACCAGGGGAGGGGAAAAATAGGAGGCCGCAGGGACGCGGGGGGTCAATGATTATGGCATACGGGAATTCGCCGGGGGAAGGGTTAAGGGGTCTAACTATGGAGAAGAAAAAAAAGGACCCCAACATCGTGCTCAGCGACTTAGTCGGGGAGTTATGTCGGGCATGGGGGGGCAAGGGGAGTTCTGGAGATGGATGGGTCAGATTGAATTCAACGCTCTCCCAAACAAAGGAGAGGAGGAAAGAAGCTAGGAAGGACAGAACTCGAGCAACATGCCCTCAGTATGATAAATAAAGCAGAGATCAAGAGAGCTGCGGGGAAACTTAGAAAGCAATCGAAGGGAAGGGCAAGGTGAAGGAACAGGGGAAAGTAGCCCAACAGAACGTGACGCGGAGGCAGGCATCAAATCGCTCGGTGAAAAAAAATTGCAAGTCGGTAGAGCAGGGAGAACCAGCGGCGGCGATCAAAAGAAAGAACAAACAGGTGTAGTGGAAATACGAAGATGCAGCGAGCTGATATAGAAGAGGCAATTGGAGAGTTCAAAAGGCCAGCATAGCAAGTGTGGGATGGGAATGAAGAGTGGCAGTCCTGCTTAAAAGGTGATTATATCATCGACATGGGGACAGGAGAGTCTGAAATTGAGAGGACGGAAAAAAAGGAAAGACTGATTTTGTTGAATTGTAATTTCCTAGGATTCATCCACGAGTAGGTGCAAAAATTGGATTCCGGGTCTCGTGTGGTATAAAAAGAGAGAACTAGTGGCATGGGACGAAAAGTTGGGGATGGGTAAAAGGAACACAACAGGCGTTTAGCCAGCGATTCAGGGAGAGTGTTCGCATCGAGTTGCAAAACGGAAATATCCTCCCGCACAATCGTTTGGGAACGAACATCAATGTGAACGCAGGGAATCGAAGAGCAGCGGTCAGGAATGGTTCATTGTCGGGCAGGGTGGGTTCTTCGAAGGTCAAAGGCAAGACCCTTTTGGCTGGAGTGGACCGGGGGCGTAGGGAGTAAGCCGGGAAAAGCCGTAAGGAGACTGAGGGGGAAGGGAGGGACTGGCGTTGAAAAGAAATACGTAGGAATTGTTTACGAAACCGACGTCGAAAAATAAGGGTGGGTTCACAAAGGAAACGGAACGCCGCATCGAAACGTCAAGAGGAAGAAGTTAGCGAACCAGACTAGGAAGGGGTTGGAAAAAAAAGGCATGGCGAAAAAGCTCTTTCATCTTGACAGATCACCACCTAGGTCGGACTTGGGAAAAAGAAAACTAGTTAATGAGGTATACATCCCGCAAAAACTCACGGACATGGGAAAAAAAGTCCGATCTGGGGACGGGAAGCTTCCACGAACAGAGAGGGTTCGGGATGCTCAGAATCAGAAGGTTGGACACCCTCGGTCAATAGAGCTAATAATCCTCGCAAGAGAGCGAAAGGCGAGCACCAAGAGACGAGAGAGTAGAGAAGAAAATGGGGACGGAAGGACCGGCCTCTCCGCCCTTCAAGGGAAGAAATTCAGGTGAAGGGGAGGACCACATGATTTCAAGAGCCAGGTTGGGAAAGGGAAAATAATGGCGTTGTAGGGTCTTTGTCTGCCGGAGAGGGCGGTTAACAAAGGAGAGGGGATAAGGGGGCTTCGATCCTAGGGGTAATCGCTGGGAGGGAGGGGGGAAAAGCAACCAATCTCCCGAGACAAAAAGTGAAAAATCCTACCCATCCTGAAAAAGGAGGGGGAAAGCTTCCGATGCTTCGAGCGGAAAAGTTCAATGAGGAAGAAGGACGCGCTTTCAAATATAAGAGCCAAGGGGACCAAAAAGTCACCAGAGAAGGGAACAATAACCCATAGGTCGGGCGAGCGACAGGGAGGGGTGAGGGGAACCAAGTCGAAAAAAAGGAGAGGGCATCCGTGGTCGAAAAAATCGTAAACGTTTCGTAGCTGCAACCGAAAAGAAGGGATGAAAATCACTGTGCTTCAGAAGAGCTAATCAACAAAGGACAAGAAGAGACTGGCAAAAAGTGATAGTTTCATCTGTGCTTATGAGGGGGGAAAGTGCTGCTCGACCGGGAAGACCAAAAGACACGGATAAAGCCCGAAGGACTTGGGGAAAAATTCAAAAGAAGGGAGCAGAGCAAACGAATAAACGATGGGATTTCGGTCCGGCGATGCGACGTTTGGAAGGACCTTCAAAATCAAGGAAATATGGAAGCAGGAGACGAGCGACACTATGTAAGGGAACCCTCAAAGCCTAGAGGATGACTAAAAGAGTGGGCGTTGAAGCAAAAAAAAGGTTGTGAGGCGGGGCGGTGAAAGGGGAGGAAAAACATCAGAAAGACTTCGAAATATTAGGACGAAGAAGGAAAGAAGGGGAAGTTTAAAAAGCCCTGGAAGGAAAAAAGGAATCCCAAGCGGAGAAGAGGACGCATTATCATTTGCCAAAAAAATACATGGCGAGGCAGATACTGGGGAAAAGACGGCACCTTAGAAGGGAACATAAATCGGAAGAAAGTGAAGGAAAAAAGAACTGGGATGTCTATGAGCTCGGGGGGGGGGGGTGCAAGAGGGGTGGGGGGAAGAAAACGAGACCTGAGCGAGGAGTCTTCAAAAAAAAGGGAAAAAAGTGTCAAATGCATCAATTGAACGAGCATCCGTACATGCAAAAAAAGAGGGGGGGGAAGAATGGAACGAAAGACTCGTTGGAGAATGGAATGCTCGGGGGTTGAAGTGGTCCCGGAAAGAGGGGTTCCCCCAAGGAGACCATCACGGTGAAGAGGAATGAGGAAGGGGCGAGCGATTCGTTAGATTCAAAGGGTTTTCCAAGTAGCTGGGGAAGGGGTAAAAAGCGAATAACGCGAGGCAGGGACTTTTCAAAGGAAAAAGTCATGTAGGAAAAACAACTTGCCGGCAGTAAACAAGCCAGAAGTGGGGCCCTTGAAAAAAAGTACCCCGAGGTGAAGAACATAGGGGGGGGAAGGAGGAGGGGGAAGAGGGAAAAAAGGGAAGACTGTACCCGAAGGCCGAGGATTGAGCTCGGAGGAAGGGGAAAACCGCAAACGCAGGAGAAAAAAGGAAAGGACCAAGACAATGAACATGCCGGAAGGGAAGACCGACTGCGTCTACCGAATGGTGTCTGAGGAATCGAGGTCGGGTAGAAGACTGATTGCCGCAGGGAAGACAGTAAGCATCACGAAAAAAACAGAAGAAAAAGAAAAAAAAGAAGGTGAAGGAAAAGAATGGAGAAGGGTTGCTTCGTCTCCCCGCAAAAAGGGGGAGGTTAAGCCCACTAGCGATTAAAGTCAAAAATGGAAAAGGGGAAAAAAAATGACCGATAAAAAACACCAGAATCGTAAGAATACATAACGGGGTTTAAAAAAAAATGCTGACAGGGCAATTCAGATAAAAAAAGAAAAGGCAATGTCAGAAATCAATGAAGGGGAAGCAAATGTGAAAGCGGAAGGGACTGGACTCCTTCCACGACAATAGCAACCTGGGCTATGAGGCCGGGCAGAATTCTCTAAATTCAAAAGAGAAATGATAATATCTACCGCGCTGCAGATATGGAAAATTGTTCCCACTTGGGGAAAGGGGAGGGTGAATCGGGGAGAAGGGAGAATGAGTCTCGGGGATAGGGAGAAAGGGGAGAAAAAAATCCCGAGACTTTTCAATTAGAGATGAGGCCGAATGGGCCGTTCTGGGGAGAAGGTGCTCGGAGAGGGGGGGTGGTTCCGTAACTGAAGACCAGTAAGGGGGGGGGGGGGTAGACTTCCGTTCCAAGGCTGACCGCGAAAAGGAAGAGTGCATGGGGATGGAGGGGGGCAGGTATCAGAAACTGCTGAGGGGTGACGTCGGAGTGGGGGAAAAATCTCTCAACAACAGCAAGTATGAGGGGGATGCCATCCCGCGACCGAAAAAGCAGGCCGAACAGTCTTGATACAAAAAAAGAGCAGATAGAGAGGGCATCAAGGACAGGGAGACATAGCGATGCATGTTCGAAGGGGGCTCAGTAGCAAGGACCCGTCAAAAGGAAAAAAAGTATCACAACAGAAATCCTCCGAAACGGCTCAGCAGCAATCGCTCTGAAAAAAGAAAGGGGAGTGAGAGGGCTCGGGGGAATTAAAGAAAAAAAAGATGAGAGAGGCTTTACCGCTAGAAAAAGAGACACATACAGTTTAATGGGGGAGGGGAAGGAGGTGAGTCGAAGGCCTTTGGAGAGGGGAAAAAGACCATTCGTTAGAGGACGGTCGGACTTGAGAGGGTTAAGGTCATCTGACATTAGAGAGGACATTGAGGTCTGACATTTGGACAGAAGGAAAAAAATTGATCGCCGGAAATCGAGAAAGGGGGGGGGGTGAATATTAATACTATGGAGGGGTCGAAGATGGCGAAGGAATGTCTCACGGGTCCATAGGTCGGGGTCGTTCCTCGTACTCAGCAAGGAAAGGGGGGGGGAGGGGAGGAAGAGCACAAAAAGACGCCATGCCCGGTAAGGAAGAGGAACGACTGTCAATCAGGGGAAGGTTCTAGGAATGAGTACATTGGAGCCCTAGGTCGGTCCGCCGACAGGGAAATTGGTGGGGGAAAAAAACGCTGAATCGCCGAGGCGAAAAGGGAGAGGCACCAGGGATGTCTGGTCATGAGGGGTTTCGTGAAAAAAACGGGAGGTGACGTCGGGGAAAGAGAAATGTTGTTCGCGGTCGTTTAAAAAAAAAAAAGGGGCGCAGCTCCTTGAAGCGCAGAAAAGTACCGCTCTGATGTTTGATTAAAAACATCCTGACACGGGGCAAGAAAAGGGGGTCAAAAAAATATATCTGGGGAAAAAAAAAAAGCAAAAAACGCCGACCACAAAGGGGGGGAAGACTGAGTCACATCCTTTCAAAACGCCCGACCGTCAAGAAAGGGGAAAAGAGTATCTGATTTAGCATAAACCATCTATTCCTTCAAAAAGGCAATTCACGAATTTCTAAAGGAAAGATCGATCACCACTGTGGGTTGGTATCATCCAAAAGAGGGGGAGTTGGTGGACGAACGTAAAAGTAATCTGGAGGGAATGGAGCCCAACCAACAAAAAACAAGAACCGGTGCAAAAAAAAAGAGGATGCTCGGCTTTCTCGGGAAGGCTTCCAAAAAAATTCAATGAAAAAGAAAGGGAGGATTCACGATCCTGAATGGTGAGAAAGAGGGCTCGAATTGAATTCTTCTATAAGAAAAGCTCGTCAAGGGGAGAACAAAAGAAAACAAATGGGGCTATTAAAAAAGCGATCGTCATAGCCATCTACGGGGTCAAGGAACCCTCGCCAAAAGAAAAGGAAAGTCGACTAAGGAGGGTCTCGGGTGCCCGTATATGAAAAAAGATTTCTCGGCCTCGCATTTCCAAAGGGGGGGAGAGATCGGCCGCGGGAGTAAATTTTGCTCCTGAGAAAAAAAGAGGATTACTGTCAAGGGAGGGTCTCAAGTAGGAAGTCTAAGAGAGGTGAGTCTCGCTGGGGTTGAAAAGCGTTCCGCACCGAAATACGAAAAAAAAAGAAGAAAACTGGGCGCTTGAACCTTCCCATCGCCAAAAGTGGGGTTTTATGTCCTCCGAGAGAAGGAGGAAAGTGATCTGAGTTCACTGGTTCATAGGCGTAAGAGGCAAATATACAGTTAGAGAAGGACTGAAGGTTCCTCAACTTAAAGAAAAAAAAGAACCATCGACCCTGGAATACGTAGGGACTTATCTCTTTTAAGCGAGGGGGGGGGAAAAAGATCGTCCACCGCAACGGAGGGGGAAACGGGAACCTTGGGTAGGGAAAATAAAAGGGTTCGTATAAAGAAATAAAAAGGCCCGGGCCAATCAACATATGAAAGAACTTAACCAGGGGGGGAGAAGCTACAACAACAAAAAGAGGAGAGTTCAAAAACACAACGGAAGTTGAAGGCCGGATTCAGGGGGGGGGATTGGGAAAAACGGGAAAAGGGTAAGAAAAAAAAGGGAGGGACGCCGGCACGGGGGCGAAAAGGAAAGGACGTCGCTATCATAACGAATACTTGGGGCGAGGGGTATTTCGGTTCCTCGATGCGGTAGGAAAAAGGAAGCTCTGATGGGAATTTGAAGCGATACTATCAGAAAGGTTGAAAGAAAATATCACGTCACGAGAAGGAAGAACCTCGCCTGGGACGAACAGAAAAGCGTTCTGGCCAGTATGGGGGCAAGCCAAACAATTTATGGGAGTTGGGCAAAGTGAGGGGGCGGGGGGAAAAGCTGGAAACCAGTCGGCGGGGGGGGAAATCTTCGGAAAACAGTGGGAAAAAAGAGGGAAGTTAACCGCGGAGAATGAAGAAGCCAACTACCACGACAATCGGAGAAAAAGAAGCTTTACAACCCATGGGGGAATAAAAGAGGTGCAGATAACGGGCACCCGACCGGCCATAAAAAAAAAAAGCGTGCTGAATGCCTGTACGAAAGACAAAGGTAGATTGTCTAATTCGAGGGAGGGGTGAAAAAGGTGGGAAAACGTGGGGGACGGCAAGATTTGGAAAAATATCGAGGATTCTTCGCCGCTCAGTAGGGGGGCCCGATGGCCAAATGGATAGGGGGACCTATCAGTTCAGAGGAGGGGGAAAGAAATGGTCGGTAAAGTAAATACAAGAAAGGGAGAAATTAAAAGTTCGGCGGGGCGGAACTTGTGTAAAAGGGGAGGGACAAAAAACAATCGATTACCCAGGCAGGGGGGGGGGGGGTCCGAAGTCCTAGAAAACTTTGCAGAAAAGAGTTGGAATTCCTTTGTGCCCCCCATTAAGGGAGTGCTAGCCGATAACCGAGGTATATGATGAGATTCGGCGGCAAAGGTAGGGTCTGTGAATCGCATAGGAAAAAAAGGAGGGGCATTTGGGAAAAGATGGGTTTGGCTTTAAACAAGCCCGGGGGGGAAACTGACGCAGGAGATGGGAAACCGTGGAGTAGGAAAGAGAGGGAAGACACTGATGGACCTGCTAAGGCAAAGGTCAGTCGAAGAACGGGAACCGCCGGAAACAGGTCATCTCAAAAAAACCCCGGAAAGGGGAAAAAAAAAAAGCATGACAAATACATTACCCAGGGCGAACACTTCACGTCGGAGATTAGGCGTAAAATTAGAAGGGTAGTTCATTTGGAGGCTCCCCGGATAGAGGGAAGGGGGGGGATCACCTAAGATAAACGCTATGAAAAAATTTTTGAAGAGAACGCTGGGAGACGATTACATGCACTCGATAAAAAAAGTACTGCCTACAAAAAACGTTTGATGTCCAATGAAAAGGGGGAGGAAGAGAAACGGAAAAGTGAAAAAAAAAATATTCAGATGAAAATCTCACCAGAATCGGGAAAAATCATGCCCCTAGTATACATTGGGAAAAGGGGACGATGTCAGGGCATGTCTCGAAGAAAACGATCATGTCTGAATGGGAGGAAGGAAAAAGGGGAAAGACAATGACCTCTTCCCTCCCAGAGGCACCTTAGTATGAGCCTGAGGCGAATCTCTCCATAAAGAAAAAAGATAAAGCCGCGCTGCAGATGGAATGTCCCACTTTTAAAAAGGGGGGGGATAGTTCTCGACATCCGAGAGCGACGAAAGTCGTATATCCTAGACCGGCTGTGGAAAGGGAGCGTGATGCCATGCAACGCAATTGGCAAGTTTCAGGGGGGAGATGGGCAGGGCTGGTGGCGCGTTACTTTCTAAGGTCTTCGCACCATGCTAAAAAGGAAGGAAAAACGGACCCAAGGAATTGATCGTAATTCTGCATATGTGAAAGGAAAAAGGACTGTTTCAAAAAGGGAGCGGAAACGCGGGGGATTGAATTCAAAGAGAATCAAAAACAAAAAACAACGAGGAGGGGTAAAAAAGAGGAGGGGGGACCGCAAACAAAAAACCCCAAAGAAAAGAAGAAGCATTCTCGGAGAAATCCAAGTAATATGGCAGATAATATCGCACGGGCTGTGGACCTGCAGAAGAAGGCATAAAGAAAAAACAAACCAGAGTGCAAAAAACATGCACAAACGAAATCCGTTAAAAGAAGGCCAGAAAGGATCAGCGACTGAACCCCATTGCAGTCAAAAAAAAAAAGGACTCGGCGACAGGGAGCGATCCACTTAACCACATACAGGGGGAAGGGGGGAAATGACCTAAAGCACTTCTGGGGGAGAGCCAACATCGGAGAGGCCAAAACGCATAGCAAAGTTGATAGGGACTGGGGGAAAGGCGTCTGGGAAAAAAAAAACTTTGATTACACTGACAGGGGGGCTATGCATTCCCAAGGGCTTAAATTTCGAAGGAAAATCGATCATTGGGGGGAGTAATCGAAGTCATGTAATCGAAAAAATTAGGGTTCTAGGATCAGTCGTGGGAGACAGCAGGTTCCAAGTCGGGGAAAGGTCACGGTTGAATACACAACGAAATGATGGTTTGTTGGGGGGGGGGGACAAACGCGGGGTAAGAAAAAAAAGACGCCACCTCGTTTCCTCCATCTTGATCCAATTGTTCGCGCGTCGAAAAAGACGTTTGGGCGGGTACAGGGGGATGAAAGATTTGGAGAAATCTTATTGAATCCCATGACGATGAAGCCTTTGCGAAGGACGAATCGGAGCCTTAGAAAAAAGGCACCCAGTTGAATTGTCGGGGGAAGGTCTTGGTCGCCGGAAAAAGTTGGTAAGGAGCGGGGCTCCAGTTAAAGTTTGCTGGCGTGAACGCGTCGTTTAAGGCATAAAAAGCGGTCGCAAGCAATCATCGAGGGAAAAGAAAACAGATTTGGGGGAAAAAGGCAAAAACTCAAGTCGGGAGCCAATTCGTAGGCTGGGGGGGACGACAATCGCAAAAGAATGCACGGGGGGTACCTCTTGGCTATTTCCAGGGGGGGCGAAAAAAGAAAAAAAAGGCTCTGGGGGGATTTCGCTTATCAGTCAAGGGAGTGGGGAAAAAATGAATTCACAATCGAAGAGGAGTCAGGAGATCACCACCGTTCTGGTAGGGACATGCTGCGGGCTTGGCACTGAGGAAAAAAAGAGGGAGGAGGAAGCATCAATTCGAACAAAGAAAGTCAATTTCTCAGAGAAAAAGGAAAAAGACTGCTCAGTGAGTTCAAAAAAAAAGAAAAGTCTGGCATAGGGGAATGGCATGTTGACACTCGGGAAAGGGGAAGGAAAAAAAAAGCCGAAGAATCCTCGTCAGGTAACAAGAGAAAAGAAGATCACCAAGCTGAAGAACTAAAGGAGAAGTCATAGCCCCTCACAGGGGTCATCTCCGCCTCTGGAAAGAAATGATCATCGGGAGGAGAAAGGAAAGGGGGGGGCGGGGTTCCTTTTCCCTTAAAACAGGATTGCAATACAAAAAATGAAGGGGGGGTGGGAATACCTGCGCCTCGTCTTCACGCGAAAGGGAGGGGGTCGTTGGGGGCTTCCGATTCAGACGGTGTACACTTCATATCAGGGTCTACGGTTCAGGAGGGGAAGAGAAGAGGAGTCCGGAAAAAGTGGAGGACTTTCCTCCCCTCAAACGAAAAAGGAGAAAGAGGGAACCTGTCCGGAGGGGCAGAAAAACTTACATCAAGCCGGGGAGTTTTTATTTCCTCGGCGAGGCTTAGGAAAGAAGGGGAAAG
>Ga0179593_1418184_pt1 | contig 13067 bp, 12 predicted proteins | sample CZODoug2_1_08_16_FD_185931 | JGI IMG/M metagenome (GOLD analysis project Ga0179593, IMG submission 185931) | Vadose zone soil fungal communities from Angelo Coast Range Reserve, California, USA - CZODoug2_1_08_16fungal (PacBio error correction) | ecosystem: Environmental > Terrestrial > Soil >...
TGACCAATCTAAGGAGGATAGATCTGCGGGAAGAAGGAAGAAAAAGGAGGGAAGAAGCCGACAAAAGGAGAAAAACTTGTCTCCATCCACTGCGCAAGGAAAGATGCCTTGGTTTAACGACCGGGAAATCAGGGGGTTCTGCTCTGTGAATGGAGGAAGGTGGTGGGAGACTAATGGAGAAAAAACGAGGAATTAGAATTCCATAATCACAAAGGGGGACAAGGGGGGAAGAAAAAAACGACTGCAGCCAATGGAGAAAAAATAGCAACAAATCGTAGACTACCAGGAGAAGTCGTTTAAAAAACAAGAAAAGTTTTGCACGTTTGTGCTAGCATATGAAAGAGACATGCAAAAATAACTCCCGCTGCTTATAGACGGAGTTAAAAGAGCGAAATCTCAGATACAGGTTAAAAGTTTTAAAGGGAGAAAAAGTCGTCAGAGGAAAAGCGGGGGAAGACCGATTAAGAGGAGAAAGCGCTGCTCCTCAGGAGGCGATGATAGAGTAAGTCAAAAAAAGAACGCCGTTTGGAAGAACGGAAGGAGGAAGAATAGACGGACCCCTCCGAGATTGGTAAAGGAATGGGTCACGCTTAGGAAGTTAAACAGGAGACCATCTCCCGTCCATCAACATGAAAGACGGGAAAGCCAAGTCCGCCAAAGCCGCGAAAATTAGAGAAGGATGAAAGCCAGCGATGAGGAGTAGAAGAGACAAAGCCAAGGGTGTGTGGTTGCAGGTGAAGTCCTGAAGTGCCGAATGCACGCACCCATGTCGGGCAGGGAGAGTCCATCGAAGGGCTAACGCCGAGGGGGGAAAAATTGAGAAGAAAAGGCCGCGAGAAAGCCCTTAGATAAGTCGAAAAAATCCTTTGGTTACCAGGAAAAACGCAAATCGGTTGATTGGCGGGAGCCCGACCTTGTGAAGGCGAACTATGAAACAACGAGCAGCAGACTGGGAGGCGTCGAAAGCTGCATGTCACGGGAAGGTCAGAAAAATACCTTCGCATAAGAAAGGCGAACAAAGAGAGGTGGGGGGACGCAATGTGTTAAAAAGCGCCGAGAGCATGGGGAAGAAAGTTCATAGGGCGCGAGGACCATAAAGGAGGAGAATGCCTCTTGCGCCGTTTTCACGTATCGTGAAGTGAAAAAAAAAACCAGCGAGCCTTTGCCGGATTCGCCGGAAATCATCCTGGAGTACCCAGAAGGAAAAACGAAGGACATCAACTCGGAAAGGGAAGAATCGCCGAGGAAAGAAGAAAAGCGGATAGAATTCGGGGTATCTATCACCACAAACTGATTGAGGAACAGAGAGAGTCCGAGGCGAGCAAAAGCGGACGGCGGCAGTAAATACCAGCGGGAGGGGGAGGACTGAAGGCAGACCAAGAAAAAGGATTTGACTGGAGGAAAAGAACGCCAAAAAGAAATAAGCGGCGATGTGCAGACAAACTTTCAGGTTCGTCTAGTCAAAGTTTCGAGAGACCGAGAGAAAGGAGGACGTGACGGTTCGCCAGGCGAGAAAGAAAGGGGCGCACAACACAAAGCGCAAAAAAAGAAAGGGAGAGACTGCAACGCATAGCAAAGTTTCGCACAAATGAAGGAAAAAATGAGAGTAAGCGCATACACGTCGGAAGCTTCAGCAGGGGAATAAACCACGGTTCGGCGGAAGAAGAAAAGAAAAAGACACTAATCTTAAGAGGAAAGGAAAAAAGGGGTTGGAATCTCAAGAAAAGCAGTTCATCACGGATTGGTTCTGACGTCCTCAACGGGAAAAGGCAGGAAGAAGGTAGCAGCGGAAAAAGAAGGAGGAATGCCCCCGGGGGTCGGGGAATTTTTGCAGGAAAAAAAAAAAAGCCACAACAAAAACAAAGTCGGATGACTCAAAAAGGGGGGCATGCAATGTAAGGAGAGAGGAGAGGGACGAAGAAAGAAGGAACTGTAGAAAGAAGAAGGAAGAATGACGCCAGGAGAGGCTAGGATTGGGAGACCGAAGAAAGGAAGAGGAAGCAGCTTACTACAAGTCTTCTTGTCCGTCGAGCACAGACTATAATCGAACCCGGAGACTTTCAACCCGGCGTGCCCGCCGCCAAAGAGAAAGAATAGGCATCCTAAGAGAAAGCGCTGTTGACGGAGGCGATTGCTCGAACCAAGGGGAAAAAAGCGAAAAGATCAGCTCGACCGCCAAGCAACACTTTGACGGAAGAAGATTCACGCGGGAAGACGAGAAAATAACAGGTCGCGCAAGCGGGGAGTGGAGGCAAAGACAAAAGGGGTCGCTTTCAAAAACCGGTCCAACTGAGGGTTAAACCGCAGTCCTAAGGGAAGGACAGCGAGTGGAGGCTGGCCTTTAGAATAACGTTGTGAGGAGTCTTAAAAAACAGGGGGAGAGGAGAAAGAAAAAAGGCGGAATATTGGGTGAAAAACCCACAAACCATTGAAAAATAAAAAATCGCAAGAAAACAAAAACTCATCTTGAAGAAAACTGGAGAAAGAAACCCAATTCAGCTTATGGACTGGGGGGAAGGGAAGTGGAGAAGGGTGCAAGGAGAGATTCTTTTGGTTCGGCAGTAAGATTCCTTGTGATGGGCTGAAGAAGGATCTAGAGCGACGGGAAAGGGGGACGACTCTTGATTGCTGAAGAGGAAGCGAAAAAAAAGAAGGAGGTCTGGAAGAAAAAGAGGAAGATTTCTGGAATGTTAACAAGGGGGGCCGTCCCTCTTCAGTCTAGGACGATAGACAAGACTCGCCTGTTCTCGGTCATCAGCGGCGACGGGGAGGGGTCTCTATCGTCGACCAAAGATAATCTCAACTTGGAAGGTTAGGGACGCCATAGGGTGATCCAGAACTCTCATGTATATAGAGGGAGAGGAAAATGCAAAAGCGACATTCGCTGAGAAAAATGAAAAGAAGGCATGGGGAAGGGGAAGAACTTTCTCGTGACCAGAGGAAAGGTAGAAATTAAAACGCCATGAAACGAGCAAGAATGCTTAAGGGAACGGTCTCTTGAAGAAAGAGAAGGGAAGGGCGCAGGATCATCGCAATAACACAAATCAAGACTGTCGCAAAAGGGGAGCGAACTCTCTCTTAGAGAACCTGAAGGAGAGGAGGGTATGAAACATCGGGTAGACTAAACCGAAAAAAGAGGTAAAGGAACGAGAAACGTCCCGTTATCCGTCTGAGGATCCAAAAAAAAAGGAAGAGAATAGAATAATCCTCAAAAAGAAATCCGGGGTTACTCAAACAAAATCAGGAGAAGGGGGGGCATCTTCTCCGAGTTCCCATGGTAGAAAAGAAAAAGGAGACACTAAACCGTAGAAGTCAATGGAGGGAGACAAATGGGGGGCGCGTTAAGAAAGCTATTCTAATGCCTAGGGGTGGAGGAGAGGGAATATTGAAGCCATTGGCGGGGGGCTCAAATGAATCAATGGGGGAAGACTCCGGGGAACACGGGTTTCGACAGGAACTGAATTGCGAGAAAAGAAAAGCGAGGCTAACCTAGAGAAAAGGGTGAGACAAGAAAACGAGTACGCAAAAGACCCCTAAGACTGTCAAAGGAAAGAAAGAAGAAAGAAAAAAAAAAAGCTTATCTAAAACACGGGATCTTCAAAAAAGCCAGGCAGAGAGATCGAAGACCAAAAAGGTCGTACGAAAGGAAAAAAAAAGGAAAAACGGAAGAAAAAAAAGGATCAGCGTTGCCAAGAAGGAACCAGAACGGCTTTGACGGGACGGGGGTTTCCTAGTGGCTGGAAGAAAGGACGAAACGCCCGAGGAGGGAAAAAAATTGTGTGCGAAAAAAAAAAGAGGAAAAAGCGGACAGTAACCGAGCGAAGTGGGGGGGTGATTGAAGCGTCAAGCCGACAAAAAACAAGAAGAGGAAAAGGGCTACAATAACGCGGAGAAGACAAAGAAGAGGGCTCAAGAGAAGAGTTAAAAAGGGGGAAAGGGCCTCCGGCCAGACGACCACGTCTATTCAAGAAAATCCAGCAAGGAACCAGCTCAAAAAAAAACGCATCCTCCTCAAGTGAGGCAAGTAAAAAAAGTAAAAATTCCAAGCTCATCAGGAGAAAAACCGAACACGAGGGCGAGGAGACGGAAAGATTCGGGAGAAAAAAAAATTCTCGGAAGGACAAGCTTGGAAACATAAAAAAGGGATAATGAAGGGCAGACGTGACACTTGTTCGGATGACGTGGTGGCCGAATCGGCATAACCGATCGAGGAAAGGGTCGAGCAGGGAATTACTTCAGATGGAGAAAAGGGTCGACACGGCAAATGTACGGCAGACTGACCACCATAATCAAGAAACAGCAACAAGCGAGGGAAGGTGCCGTCGGAAAAACGAGGAACGGAAAAAGAAGAGAGGGCACTTTGCAAGAAAGGGAAAAGACGGGGCATAAACGAGGGCTGAAACGGGCAATAGGTTGCCAAAAGGACGAAATCTCTCGTATGGGGAGGGAAAAAATTTGACTAAAGAGAAACAGGAAATATTGGGAATGGCGTAGTCGGCAAGTCTCGAGAAAACAGTTGGAGGTGGGAGGGGAGGAGAAATATGACTCTATGAGAAAGGACCGATCGGGCTTGAAAAGGGAGAGGGTGGGGTTGAGAAAGAAAGTTTCGGCTGCTAAATTCGATGCTAAAGAGTAAGGAAGGAATGAAAAAACAGCCAACGGAGGGGAAAAAATCCCCCAACTTAAACCGCTGAGATAAAGAAGAGAAACATTTAAAAAAAGGAGCAACCTGGACTGGGGGGGGAACAGCAGGAGAGGAGAAAAGGGGAAAGTGAAAACATTATGATTTCGGGAGGAAAAGAAGAAGGACCAAAAGGGGACTAAGGAAGGCAGACGCTGACTATTTATTGGAAAAAGAATCGACGCAGAAATAGAGTAGAGGAAGGAGTAGAAGGCGACAGTATTAGAGGAAAGAATAAATGAGGGAATCTGACTGAGGGGAGATACTGGGAAAAGGAGAGATACAAAAACCACGTAGGGAGAGAAGTAGAGAGATCTCCAGGATCTCAGACAGTAGAGAGGGGAGAAAAAAGCCAAAAAATACCATGTCGGAAGAAGATTAGAAAGAGAGGGTCCGCCCAAGAGGATTTCCAAAGGAGGGGAAGGGTCAAAGTAAAAGTCCATAGAAAATGCCTGCTACAAAGGTTCCCGAGATCGAGGAGGAAAGGAAAATACAAATCACTTACAAATGGGATAAGCGCCGGACCGGTAAAAGGAAGGTTTCTGTCGTCTATGTGGGGAAAAGGGGTACAGGCGGAAGGCGCGGGTCTCGGCCAAAGATGATGTTTTTTAGGAAAGAGGGTGGTTGGGGTTTCAGCCGAAGGGAGTATTAACTCGAACGGTAAAAAGCCCGAAAGGGGGAATTTGCGAAAAAAGGGAAAAAAAGAAAAAAGATGTCAAATAATGAGCCAGCAGCTTCAATGATTATACGCCGCCAGGATGGAGAGAAAGCGGACCGACGATCGGCCAGGCCAAGGCCAGTGAAAGGGAGTGAGATCGTAAAAACCAGGGGCGAGCAGACCTAAGCGCGGCTAGGGAACAGGGGGGTGCAAAAGAGGGGAACATACTATCTGATTAACTACTATGGAAAAACGATGCCGCGGAGGCGGAAGTGGAATTGTTCCGAATTCAAAAGGGGGGGCTTGAAAATCAAAAGGAGGCTGGGACTTGAGGGAGGGGGGGAGGTCAAGATCTAAAAGAATTTCCGAACCGGAAGAAACGTAATTCCAACTAAAAGATGGAGATCTAGGGGGGGGGGACTCCCGTCAGAAAGGAAAAAAACGAAGAAAAAAAAGGAACAATAAATCGAACACTGCGAGCAACTTTATGGGCATGATGGAAGAGGGGAAAAAAGAACAAATCCTCCATGTTTCGTCGAACGACAGGGAGGAATGGCATCTAAGTAGGGGAAGGTGTAGAGGGGGAAAGGAACGCATGCGTTGAGGGGGACTCGCTTCGAGATGGAAGAGCGTAACAGGGATCTTAGATAGGGGCGATGAGAGAAACCCGCCCAGGAAGGGTAAAGGAACAGGGAAGAAAAGAAAAAAAGAAGAGGGGGAGAGTCGAGCAATGGGTGGGTCTATCAGGACTGGTTGGTATGGAATAGGAAGAAAACTTGACTCCTCGTTGCCGGACGCGCATGAAATAAGCTGAAAAAGGCACACCATCAGAGGGGGTGACTTAGAGGGGCGTGGAAAAGGACAGAAAGAGCAGAAATTCTTCCACTTAAAGAAAACGGACTCTGAGTAGGGAGGCCGAAAGGTAAAGGCGAGCGTTGGAGAATTCCTGGCTGCCGGACCGGAAAAACGCAAGGGAAGAAAAAAGGGGAAACCATCAGTGGTAAGAAGAACGCCTTAGGGGAGAAAAAGAAAATAGGCGAAGTTAGGGGTATGAACATTTGACTGCAGAGCGATGGGGGATCAATTCTCCTCTTTGGAATTTCAGGAAAAACGAGCTGCAGAGGAGACGTCCGAGGTTGGGGGAGAGAAAGGAAAAAACCAAAAGGTGTATTGCGGCGTCTCATCAGAGAATTCTGAGCCCAGCCAATTAGAAATTGAAAGACCGAGAAAAGAAGAAAGCGTAGGAACGCGAACCTCCTCTGAAACCACGGGGTTAAAAATGCCAAACGAAGGATGGAAACTACCTGGGCAGAGTCGCGACAGACCTCAGGGAAGGAATCGCTCTAAAAAAAAAAGTTAGAGACAGGGAAAAAAAAGTATGAGGTCGGGGATTCAACGCAAGAAATCACTGCCTCGACGGAAGGAGGGAGAGGAAGGGAAAAGATAGACGACCAGACTTGTTTCCAGGAAGCAGGAGCAAAGAGGAAAAAAAGGAAGGGGGGGGATTCCGAAGGGGGACTCCGAAAAAAAAGTTTAATGAGCTCTCCAGAAGTGGCGTCAGTTCGCGAAAGCGGGAGAAGGGAAAAAAAGACCTAAACACTGAAAAGCATAAGGGAAAAGGCGGGGGAGGAATTCAGAGTGAGTTAGAAGAGGAAAAATTAGAGGGAGAGGGCGAAGCTTAGAGAGCGAGATACAGATATTTCTTTCGAAAGACCGTCTGAGAAAGTAAAAAGAAGGGGAGCGGAGATCTGGGTGTCGACGATCGAGAAAATTCAAAAGAAAAAAAATGCTATGGACAAGAGAAAACATTCTTAAAGAGGAAAGCAAGAAGCTGAATCCAAACTCAGAATAAAAAAGTGCCTGACCATAGTGAATAAAGAAGAATAGACAGAAAAAAGCTTCGAAAAGGGAGTACAAACTCGAAAGTCGGCAGTCAGAAAAAAGAAAAAGGGTCAGAACAATTAAGGTCAAAGAAGAAAGGCCGAAAAACAAAAGGGAGAGAAAAACGGCGGAAAGAACGTCAAGAGAGATGCCTGAGAGACCTACTGAACGATATAGGGGGAAGGAGTGGACATTCGGTTTGTGATGGAGACTACAAGCAAAAAGCAAAGAGGGAAGATCACATTCATATCAAATGGGGTTGGAAGGGAGGACAAGAAGAAGGCGCTAGGCCCGAGACGCACGAACTAAAGAAAGAAAGTTTAAAATAACAGGGGGGAAAGGGGAAGACTAGTGCACGAAAATCGGCGAATAAACTCCGCGCGCCATAAAAAGTGTCGATATCTCGATAGAGGAGGAACTCCAGGGGGGAGGGGGAAAAGATAGAAACTGACGATCTGGTGGCACGGGGTCGCCTACAAGAGAAGGCGGTCACAGCCAAGAAAAAGACTCAAAGCGATGATGAGGGACGGGCGCTGCACGCATGGAAAAGGAAAAGAAGTGAGAGGTAATAGACTCGATGAAAACCAACGATATGTTGGGGCCAGTGACAATGGGAAAAAAAAGGAAAGACCGGCGGACTCGCATGCGATCACCGAAAGCATGATTCCAGGCGGAATACAGTGCCGCCGAAAACAAAAAGCCAAGGGAAAGAGGTGCGTAAATTTAAGGAAAGAAAGATGGAGGGATAAGATACCAACGCCGGGAAAGTGGTGGGGGGGGGAAATGAATCATTTTCGGAGAGGAAAAAGAAACTCCGGAAAATTATGGCAGACGGTAAGCGAACCGAACAGAAAACGGCGTCAAAGAAGAGTAAAAAGTGGAGAGGGGAAGAAAAAATCCTCAACTAAAACCAGCTGGATCATATAAAGACTTGTGAATGGCGCCGGACGATAAAATAAAAAAAAAATTGCTTGGATTCAAAAAAAGACGTGGGTAAAGGGGGGAACTGCGGAAAACACTCAGCATAAAAATACAGGTAGGAGCAAGCTGCAAAAACCCTCGTAAATTCGGGTGCAATCCTGAGGACAGGACCGAGCGGACAGGACTAACGAAGTCGCCGTGACGCCGCGCTAAACCAAAGAGAGGATTCGAGCCTTGAGATCAGGGAGATCCAACATGGAAAGCAGAAAAAAAAAAGAGCAAGTAAAGGAAAATCAGTTGACCTCAGGAGCTGAAAAAATCCTTGCTGTAGAGGAAGAAGGAAAGACAAGGAGAGGTCTGCATCAGCCACCATCACGCGTATATTCCAGGAGCAAAGAAAGCACCAAAGGATCGAAGAAGAATCTAGCGAACCAAAAAGGAGAGTGAAAAAAGGAAAGAAGGAAGGAAGCAAGGGTAAGCCGAGACGCCGCATGCAAAGGCCCGCAGTTAGTCAAGGAAAAATTCAGACCTACCGAACCGTGGTCCAAGGGCGTCCAGGCATCCAAAAGAAAAGGTGCAATCTCTGAAATCTAAGTAAAAACTTCTCAAAGGTAACAGGTAAAGAGAGGAATAGTTCTGCCTGTCCATCGAAGGCGAATAAGAAACTTTTGGACCAGTCTAGGGGAGACCAGGACAACGGGGGAACCACACCACGCCTCTTTACGCTTCGAAAAGAAGAAAATTAGTCGAGGAACAAAAAAAGTCAAAGCTAAATGAAGAAAGCTCAAAAAAGAGGCATGAGAGGGGGAATTACGAAACCATGTCACGGAAAAAAAAATCAATACCGGATGCGAAGAGTCAGAGGCCAGAAAAAGGGGGGACGCAAACAAGTCCTTTTCCGCGAGGAGAAAGATCACTGGTGAAAGGTAAAAACTTTGCAGATATCGATAGAAAAGGAAAACCCTAGAAAGGGAAAAAACTTCCAAAGTACGGCAGAAACACACGGAGTGAAGATGCAGCAGCATCGCTGCCTTTAAAAGTCAAGAGAGAGGGGAAGCAGGGAAAATGCGGACAACTGTATCCGCAGAAAAGAACGGAGACTGTATCTACTGGGGAAAGAGGTTCGAAACGAAGAAGCGGGGGACCAGCGGGTTGCCCCGGGAATAGACAGAGAGGCTGTCGAGGCCTATCTATCCTTAGAAATTCTCAAGCTTTCCAAAAAAGCACCGGAACTCTATATCTCATCAGGAGAAAGGAGAAGGGGAAGGGGAAAGGAGGTCTCTAAACAACATATTCTTCGCGCCGGGAGATAGGTAACACAAGCCACAAGAAGAGGCGCGAGATCGCCGAATTCAGAAAAAAGGAGTAGGGATGTCAGCGCAAGTATCTTTCAAGAGGGGCGAGGAAAAAAGGAAAAAAGGGGATTGGGTGCAGGCCTGACTGTTAGAAGGATTGGGAGAGGGTTTAGAAAGGGTAGAGAAGGAGGGGGAAAAGTATAACGGCAACATGGGGAGGACCGTGCCAGAAGAAAAAAGAGGGGCGTAAGGATATGATCCATCCCCCCCTTGCCAAAGGACCCGAGAAACACCAAACAGGCAGAAGGAAAACAGCGGACGGAACAAGCGACTTCCAGGGGGAAGTGGGCGTGGCCGAAGGCAAGAGTCAACGCTGTTGGATGAAGACTTAAAAGGGGGCTGACCGGGCTGAAAACAAGACTCGAGCAAGGAAGAGGGGGGAAAAAAAAAAGAAAATTAGAGAAACAAACGAAGTCGGCTCAGCTTCACGAGGGGAGGAAGAGGGACAAACAAAATAAGCCGGAAGGACGGAAGAAATGGCAGCCTGTTCGCGTTCATAGGGGGAAAGGGAGGCGGGAGTGACATGTGAAAAGCGACAGAATAAGGAAGACAGGCTGGTTTTAAAAAAACGACCCGTCTGTGATCCAGAAACTACGAGCGAGGAGAAAACTACATGACAGTAGAAAGACGCATCGGAGGAGGCGGAGGAAGAATATTCAGAAAGGAAAGCTGTCGGAAAGAGGTCGGGTGCCCGGCTGCAAGGGGAATCGAGAGGGGGGCCTCGTTTCAAGTCCAAAAAGAGGGAAAGGAGGCAGGAAGGTAAAGCACCAAAAGTTTACCTTGAGAGGAGGAAAGAGAGACACACAAAACAGAGTCCTGTCGGCGTAAAAGGGAGCATCCCTCGAAATAAAACGCGCCACGTCTCAGAGGGAAGGAAACAATGAAGATGAAAAGATATCGCGGTCAGGAAAAAATTGACGAGCGGCCTTGAATTCTTATGGGAGGAACCAAAGAAGATAGGAGCGCACCGCTCTAACACGGGTTGTCGCGCAGCTGAAACAAGAAAAATATCACGAAGATAAAACCAGAGGGGAGCAGGGTCGGTCAAGAGAGGAAATAAGAGGGGAAGAGGAGAAAGGAAGGTCAATGGCCCTCGGTTCTATCTGGGGAGGGTTAGAATTAGGGGAAGACGATAGGCGATGATGGAGCCGCCGACAGCAAAGGGGTGGAAAACGCTAAGGGAAGGGGAACCCCACAAATCTGAAAGTAAAAAGAATATAGCTGGGGATACATAAGGGCCAAAAAATTGCCACACCCGAGCTGGAAAGTTAAAAATAAATAATAAGGACAAAACTCCGCCGCTTCAGAGAAAACTGAGGTCCGCCAGCATTCCGGAAAAAGAAAAGTACGGAGGATACCAAAAAAAAAAACAAACAAAAAAACAAAAAAGACAAGACAAAAACAAAACTCAGTCATCTAAGAGTTAAAAAAAAAAAGCTCTGAAGGGAAAAGGAGCATCGTCAAAAGCCGAATCCGGAGCTGACCTAAGGTGGCCAATATTGCGGGAATACGAGACGAAGGCCCTCGTAATGAAAAAGAGGGGCAGGAAAGATCACGAGGAATGCAAAGGAAACCAGGGGTCTTGTTAAAGCAGCGAACGGAGAAAAAAAAAAAAAAAGGGAGCTAACTACATCATCACGCTCGACGGAAAAGAACCAGAGGGGACCGTAACTCGCATAGGAAAGAGAAGGTACTACAGACCGCCGCTGACGCCATATATCAGAAATGAAGAGGAAAAAAAGAAATCCCAGCTCTACTCCGAAAAGAAAAGGGGAGCAATTTCAAAAGGGGGGAATCAACCGTAAACAGGGAGAACTGACACATCAAGAGGAGGCATTTCGAACAAAGAAGGTCTGAGGTCTTACGAATTCGACCGATTAGGAAATATAAAGAATAAGAAGGAATTCGACGTCGCGGACAAAGTGCGTCAATTACGTGACTGATATGGAGGCAAACCGATATCGAAAGGTGCGAAAAAAGGAAGGAAAGTCAAACCCCTGTTCTAGGAGAGGTAGAAAAGGAGGGAAAGATCCAGGGAACAACAGATAAATCCACCAGTGAAAAATCGGAACAAAAGGAATGAAATCGTTTAATCCGGGGGGGCGCAAGAAAAGAATTGTAGCATATAGATGGGACAAACGGGAAGAGTTTAAAAAAACCAAGGGCCGCGCGCGAGCTGAGAGAAACCCATGGGGAAGAGCAGTGGCACTTGGGTTATAAATACGTCCGGAGAGGGAGAGAACGGGCGGGTCCGTATCAGAGAAGACCGAGATGTCCATTACCGGAAAACGAAGGGGAGAATGTAGAAGATGAGAAGCAAAGGGAGGCATATAAAAGTAGAGCAAAGTAGTCTACAAACCGCGTTCGAAACAAGGCAGCGGTAAGGAAAAAAAAAAAGGGGAGACCGTAAAAAGACCTAAAAAGGAAAGAGGAAAAATTGAAATCGGGACGAAAGCAAGTTACCTTGAGGGGTGTCGATGAGACTGCAAGCAGGGGAAAAGGGGGAAAAGGCTTCTCGATGGACTAGTGGCTGGTTTCTCAGAAATGAGTTCAGAAAAAAACGGTGATCGAGATGAAAGGAGAGTCAGCGGAATGACCTGGTCAGGGCGGAAAAAAAAATCTTAGAAGTATACCCTAGAGAAAAGGCTGGGAAGAGAAGGATCTCTCAAACGGAGGTTTTAGTATGAAAATATATATAGTAAGGGAGACATGAAAAGAAGGCAGAGCTGCTGCCATGCAGAAAAGGTAAATAACAGGGAAAAAAGAAGGTATTGACACGAAATATCAGGAGGGAGCAGGAAAGGGGATATCCTGGGAATGAAAGAACTCAGAAATAGAAAAGTTGACGAACAGGCCAGAGGTCAAAAGTCATCGACATCATTGAAAATGTGCCAGGAGACGGAGACTAATGTAAATGAAGGTGGGGGAAGTCAGGGTGCAGATGTAAGACGTGACTGAAGAGTTACGCGGCAAAATTAAAAAAAAGTTGTGTTTTGGGTTTCAGAACCACGGGAGAGGGGACTCGACGGTGTAGGAAGGCAAAAAAAAAGGGGAAAAAATGCAACAGTCAAAACTCCTCGAACGGGAAGAAATACATCATTCATAGTCGAGAAGGAGGCGCCAGGGGGATTGGCTGGTAAAAGAGTCGGGGAAATAAAAAAAATGAAAAATGAACAGTGCCATGTCTCGCGTTGGAAAATATTGGGTTCAACAACGCGCGACCGGGGGCCAAAAAAGGAAGGGTGCTAAGAAAGATGGGGGAAAAGAAGAGGGAGGTGAGCAACACATTAAGAGAGGACGGGGGGGGGGACTGGTGCACGAGTGGTTCGAGAGGCACGCATTTCAGGAAAAGAGGGCGGTAGGGGGGGGAAAGTTTGGACAGGGGGCACAGAAGAAAAAGAATCCTCCTAGGATCTGATCTTCCTTAAGATCGGGACAGCGAAGAGTAGAACTGGGCAAGATCAGCAGAACACGCCTAAGAAAGGGGTAAAAACGCGAAGGGAAAAGGGAATCGATCCACGGTAGGGTTGCAAGAGGGCAAAAAAGGAAAGAATTCGTCTACCATACAAGG
>Ga0179593_1515178_pt1 | contig 13067 bp, 17 predicted proteins | sample CZODoug2_1_08_16_FD_185931 | JGI IMG/M metagenome (GOLD analysis project Ga0179593, IMG submission 185931) | Vadose zone soil fungal communities from Angelo Coast Range Reserve, California, USA - CZODoug2_1_08_16fungal (PacBio error correction) | ecosystem: Environmental > Terrestrial > Soil >...
TAGGAAAAGAAAAAGGTACTGCCCGCAGGAAACTGAAGAGGGTCTTGGGGTAGGCAGCAAATAAGGGCCTCTGTTGGAAAGAAACGGGTGCTGGTCTTACGGTGAAAAAAAGGAGGGAAACAAACTGGGGGATCCAAGCCCCTATACATGAGGGGGAGAAAAGGGCAATTTCAACGGGGGAACCCATCGATAGGAAACAAGCACACTAGAAGCGCAAGGGCCCCTCGGGGGGGGACAAAAGACCGGAGGTTCCAAAAAGGCTTCCGAAAAAGGGGCGCCGTGCATGACAGGGGAGGGGGCAGGGATCCGAGCTAAGGAGTGAAGATGGAGATAAGGACCCGACACTGAAAAAAAGACGGTCCCGGACTTTAAGAAGGGAAAGAAAAAAAGATTGGCGGAAGTCGTCAAGGGTAATTCCTTCTCTCAATTGGGGGGAGAGCGGAAAAAAAAACAGGGGAAAAACCGAGGACACAACTGCTGAGCGAAAAAAAAAAGGAAAGGGCGAATGAATGGCGGTAATTTAGGGGAAAAACAGAGACCCCGTTGGAAGGACTAAAATCGAAACGAAGCGTAAAGAGGAGGCTCGAAAGGGAGCGGTAACGAGGATAGATTTGAAAAAAGAAACACCAGCGGGTATTTGAAGAAAGAAAATTGAAGAAAGCAACTGCTTTTTCTTGATGTCTGCACCAAGGGGAAGGGTTCGCTCTCTTCAACAATGAGAAAAAGATAGAGAAATGGAACAAGATACGTTGGTGATCACGGGACGGAGTTACGCTGATAAGGGGCGGGGGCCGGCAAAGGGAGTAATTGCTCAATCAAGCTACGGAAAAAACAAAGACGGAAGAGCAACCGAATCCGCAATTCGGAAAAAGGTGGGGGTAAGAAAAAAGGGGGACATTGGGGAAATACGAACTGCTCCAGCAAAGCCAAAGTGACGCCAATAACCAGAAACAGGTTTGCCAAGTCGTTTGGAATTCCGGGGGGGAAGGGGTCCCCCAAGACAAACAACCCAGGAGGTCCTTTTCAAAATGTCGAGAGCACCAGCAATTGCCAGGGAACAACAAGCGCAAGAACCGCCAATCAAAGGGGGGGGATGGAATGAGGACTGGGAGTTCTCTTCCAGGGGGGGGAAAAGCCGAAAAAGTAAGGCAGCAAAAAAAAGTTGTGAAAGGCCTCGAATCCAAAAAAAAGAGCTGGGGAAACCTGAAATTGGCTGGCAAGGAAAAAACAAGGATTTGCACAACGTGGGGGAAAGTGAAGCAAAAAAAGAGGGTTAGGAAGAGGGGGGGGGTAGGGAAAAAGGCGATGAAAAAAAAAGGGGGGGGGTCCAGCCCTGGAGGTGAAAAAGGAAATTCGAAAGGGGCCATTGGGTCAAGGAACCAACGGGCGAAAACACCTGTTGGGAGGACTGGAAAAAAAAAGAGGAGCACCAGGCTTTTTGGGAAACGTCAGGATCAGAGGTATTCCGGCCGGGGAAGAAAATCCTATAACCAAAGGAAGACAAGGACCGATCTGGGCAATCTCCCGGCCCGTTGGATGGGAGAGGGGGGGGCGACGGTAATGTCTCCGCAGAGAAAAACTGATATTTTGAAAAAATCGGGGGTTGAAGCAGCGGGTAGAGGGCTGGGGGGGATGGCGGGCAAGGGGCAGCGGGTGACCGGAAAGGGAGAAAGGAGGGGTCCTTCAACTGAAAAAGGGGGAAAAAAAAGAGAGAAGGTTACCGCCCGTAATACCTCGTGCCATACCGGGGGAACCAACGTCGTTAAGGAAAGGTACATCCCAACAATCACAGGATCGCAACAGAAAAGGAAGACAGACTGTGCAGGGAGCTGGTAAAAGCTGAAAGGAAGGTTAGAACCCATTGCGAAAAGCGCGCACGCCAGGGGAGAAAAAGGTGGGGGGTTCCGCGACAGCCACGGCGTAGGGGGAAGATAATTTGGAAGGTGAGCAGCAAGCTTGGGCGTTCCAAACTGCCGGGAAAGAGGAAGGATTGGGCCAGGGCCAAAAGAGAAGACGGTCAGGAGGCAAGAAAAAACAGATACGAGACGGCATACATATCAGACTAAGAGATAACGCCCCACCATCGGCAAAAGGTTGGGGGAAGGGGACGAAAATATATTCCAGATGGGTTTTCAACCGAATGACCCTTGACAACTCCGCTGAAGGGCGGTGGGTAAAGAGAAACTGCCAAACTGGGGGGGGGGCTGCGGGCCTAAGAAAACGAATTCCTTATCCGAAATAAACAGGGGGATTGGATACGGTAGCATAAGGTGGTTTTACGGGCAACCAGAACCCTGGTATTTCATTACCTCGTCAAATTAACATTATTGGGATAGTGGGGGGGGGATTTCCATCGAAATCGAAAAAAAAACGGAGTTATGAAGAAAATAGAAGATCAAAAGATGCACACAGAAGAAGAACAACACGATGAGAATGAAATACAGGGAAAAAACAAGAACTTACATCGAGCAATTAGATTGGAGGAAGGTGGACAAGCCAGTGGGGGTTGGGGGTTTTATCAGTGGGGGTTTGATGGCATTGCTGAAGGAAAAATAGATGCAAAAGCAAAAGAAAAGAAGGCGAAAGTCCAGTCAAAGAAAAGAAAAGCAAAGAGTGTTCACACAAAGTTTGAGCACCATCTGGTTGCGGGGCGCGGGGGATCGAGGGGAAAATATGTCAACGATGTGGAGGGAGCCAAAGGGGGGTTTTTGGCGGCAAGAGTTTTCGGGGGGGGAACCCAAAGTCCGAAGAAAAAGGAAAGGACCGTTAAGGCGAAGTGGTCTACCATCAACAGTTCCAAGGGGGGGTGGAAAAAATTAAGAACGCGAGAAGAGGGACAAATCAAGCTGAAAAAAGTAGCGCAAAAAATACCCGGGGCGGGAGTGGCAAAAACTTTTTCAAAAGGGCTAGGGCACATAGGGAAGGGGAGCCTAAACTTTGCGTGTAGAAAAAACTCTCTTACGACTGTGGCACTTTGAAGGGGAACGATATCCGGCGGAAAAGAGTACCACTGGGGGGGGAAACAAAGGTTACGGCTAGTAAAAGGTCGCAAAAAATTTTAAAAGGAGTCAGAAAGCAAAGGGGAAATACGACGAAAAGGGCAACCCCGGAAATGCTACTCTGCCCCTCGGATTATCGCGAATCGGCTGGGCTGCAAAGGAAGAGATCGAACTTTCACAGGAACGAAGCCCCGTTGAAAGTGAGAGAAAATGGTCTTTCAGAAACGCAAAAAGGGGGGGAAAATATGGTATGGGAAAGTGGAAAGGGCAAACTCCAGGAGGTAGACTGAGGGCCAAACGTGGGTTAAGGTCCGGGAGTGGTTGGGGGGGAACACTGGGAAAGTCCCCCGATGGCATGAAGCACAAGGCCATGGCAAACGGGGGCACCCCGGAGCACCATTCCAAACCGAATGAAAAACCACACCCTAGGCCTCAGGTGGGCTTGAGAAAGGGGGTCCCAAACTGAGGAGGGAAAAGTCGGGATCACGGGGGACAGCCAAACGGACTAAGATTCAGGGGGAAGAGGGGGAAGGAGTATAATAAAGAAACGGCCTGACTGTCGCTTCAAAATTGTATACTCCAAACCCCTTTGATGGGGCGAAGTGCAAGGTTAATGCAGTTTAGATGGTGAGACAAGCGAGAAAAGGGGGGAAGGCCCCAAACGATGCTTTATCGCACTCAAGGGACAGAGGAACAAAAACTATGCTTCAATTGAGGGATGCTCCATCACCTCTCCCCAGAAGGGTGAAAGTCGCGAAGATGGCAAGGGCTCGGGAAAGAAGGGGCGAAATAGTGGGAGCATTAAGCCCAAGAGGGTAGGAAGGCCCCCAACAAACCACATTATCATTAAGAGGCCCGTGACCTGCAAAAATCCGGAACACAGAGAGGGGTTTACCTCTCAGACACAAAATAAGTTATGATGTAAAAAAAGGGAGGAGATTAAAAATATCGCTGGGTTGGTTGAGACCAACTCACGGACACGCAGGGACGCGGAAAGAGACGGGGGGGGCGGGTCGTTAAGGATACGCCAGAGGGTGGCCAGGTACGAAGCCAAATATAAAAACCAAACAGAAGCCGCCTTCGTCCAACGGATAGCGGGTCCAACACAGAAGAGGGGGGGGAAGGACATTGGCTGAAGACGCAAAGAACAGTTTCATTCAAGCAAGCCCAAGGTGTTCGCGAGCAACAGACAACGTTTTTGCGTACAAGGTTTCAAGAAGGGGGACAAGGTTACGAGGTCCCCAATTCAAAAAAAGAACTGAGACAAAAAAAAAGAACTACGCAATAAAGTTTGCTGGAGTTTTCTTGGGGGCCAATTGGGTGTGCCGGGGAAAGGAAGGGGAGGCACAGGGGCATTCTGGAAGAACTGGAAGAGAGAGAGGATCTGCCTTTTTAGTCCAAGACCGCAAAAAAAACGGGGAAAGGTGGGGAGGCCGAATGTGGAAAATAGGGGTCACAATTAAAGTGGTAGAAGAGGAGCCTTTGAGGTGGTGGGAAGGGGAGCAGGTCACAGGGAAGCCCGCTTTGGGCCATGCAACAGCTTTCCCAATTAAAATAATAGGGCCGTGAACGAAGAAAGGGTACAGATCCAAATTGAGGACCGGGGGTACGAAAAGGACCGTTACTTCATCAGAAATAAAGAGAACTAAAAGTTAAAACGGCCCTTAAAGTTAAACGGGATGAGGGGAAGGCGGAAGGAGGGGTAGCTTAAATACGCTCCTTGATCCGGCTCAGTCCTTGCGGGCGATCGGCTCGGTGCCCTTGGATCGTTCTGAGGAGGGACCCTTAACGCGCGCAAAACTTTAGGGTACAAAAAAATCAGCAGGCAATGGACGGGTGGATGGTATGAATCAGGATTAGGCCTTATTTTCCGGCCAGAGTGCGACCGGAGTTGGTTGGGGGGTGGGGCGCCCGTCACAATCAGTGAGATCCGGACCGAAAGAAAGAAAAAGGTGGAATCAAAGGCCACCACTGGTCGTGAAAAGAAGGGGAAAAATCCGCCGCTCCATCCAAATTAAAACCTTTCGCTCTGGTTAAAGGGGGGTGAAAAAGAAAGTTGCACAGGCGGCGGCACAAGCAAGGGCGGGGACTAAAATTTTCTGTTTGGAAGCGCAAGCGAACAAAAGCGCTCTTCGGAAAGGAAAGGGAGGTGCGGGAGACCGGAACTACCCTTCTCTTCACGGGGGGACTGTAATATAGATGTACAAACAAGAAAAAGGGGAAAGGCGAAAACCCAGATATTTTGGGCGAACCCATCAAAAATCTACAAACTAAGTGCATCCGGGAACGACAAAGGAAGGACCACCGCTGAAGGCTGGACCCCAGGGCCCGGATATGTAACAGGGTTTGGATTTGGGAAGAGGAAGTAAGAAGAGCGGCAGCGATCTGGGGGGGTTTGCCTACGTAGTCAAAGAAAGTAGGAATCCACAAGAAAAGGGAACACAAGGGAGAAAACAATTGAACACAAAAGGGAGACAGGAGGCCTTTTGAATTTGGTCCACAAGTGAAAAAGTGTTATTGACGGAGATGGATTCATCAGTGGGGGTAAGTTGGGGGGGGGGAGAGGGATCTATCAAGAACAAACAAAAAGGAGAGACGAGATAATAAAAGAGGAACGAGGGAAAAATAAGAAAGGGAAAATACAGAATGGAATACAGGGAATTCGTAGGTGCAATGGTCTATGGACAGGGTTTGGGTCGTGTGGTATCTGTTGGATCTGTGTATGAAAAAAAAAAAGAATAAAAAACCGCAGAAGGAAGGCACAGGGTAGGAAGACTATGTGCAAAATTGCCGGTCACAAGTTTTTGACCGAGTGCCGGCTCGGCGGGGAAAATGATGTCTGGAAACTGTGAAGAGCTGAATTTTTGGCGGCAAAAAGACGGGGTTCGTGTTGGGGCCAAAACGAGATTACACCGGGACAAGGGATGTGGACCTTCGTAAGAACCACTGCAAGACCGCGTGAAAAGGGAAGAAGAAAGCGCTCGCAAAAATTAGCGCAGTTTACGACAAATTTGGGTTAAAAAAAAAGCCAAGGCACAGAGGGAGAAAACGACAGGGGGGAGATATAGTGGCGAAGGAGGGCCTCGTAGAAGGAAAACACGAAGGGGAAAAAAGGAGGAATCCAGTAAATTCAAGGCGGATCGTAAGGGTGTGGAGGCGCATTCGCCCCCAGGGCGTGGTCATCAGAAGGTGGCACAAAAAAAGACAAGCAAACGCTACCAGTCCTCTCTGATTGAAATATAAGTGGTCACAATTACTTAGGAAAAAAAAAAAAGAATCCAAACGGCAAAAACAGACGGAACCATATTCCGAACGCAGGGGAGAGACGATAACAATTAGGGCGTCCTGGTCACACAAAAAGCCGGGAATTTCCGGGAGTGTCTTAAGGAGGAAAGGTCCTCTGGGGGATGTGGCAACCGGTGGGGCGTCGTAACAGGGGGGGGAAAAGAAGGGGCGGATCGAAGGGGAATCAAGACCAAGGGAGAGGTGAAGCAAAAGCAAGCTTTACGCCAAAGGAGAAAGAAAAAAAACCACTAAGACTCGCGTGCCTGTTCTGTTTTCCACAGAGAGAAATAAAAGTGGACGTCCCGCAAAGCAAAGGGAAAAAAAAGGGGTTAAAAAAGGAGGAAAAGATAATGCGACAAGTGGGCATTGACTCCGCAAATACCCCTTGAATTGTGCGCGGCAAGTAATGCTGGGATAAGAGGATTTGGCCGACAAAACTGCCCCGGAAGGCAAAGAAAAGCCAATCCTTACCAATGTCTGGATGAAGACTCCCAGATTGGTAATTCCAGCACGCCCTCTAAATAAAAACGCTAAATAGCGTGGAAACCAAAAAAAGCGTCTCGGCAGGGGGGAGAGAGAGTCACGCAGAAGAGGAGAGAAAAGGGAAAGAGGGGGAAAGGGGCCCAAAAAAACATTAAGCGGTCCCGGATTCCTGAAACGCCACTCTGGTTCCATCACGGGGGGCTACAACAACGGAGGGATGAAAAGAAGAAGAAAGGTTGAACAAATCGGGGGGCAAGAGGGGAAAACGCCGGAAAGTGGAGGGCGTCGGTCCTTCAGGATGCAGGGGGGTAAACCCCAGGGACCTTATGCCAATCTAGAAAGTACTTCCGAAAATGAAACTGTGGGAGAGCCGCTCGGTCCCCTTCAAAAATGGAAAGGAGATATCACAAACTAAGATGATTGGCATAAAGACAATGACCCGATCAAGAGCACCGCGTTGAACAGCCATTGTTGAGGGAAGGTTGCCTAAGAGGTTCAAACGGTCATCGGGGAGGGGGGTGAAAATCACCATCCCTCATTAACAATGGGAAAAAACCGGGACGCAAAGGGTTTTCTGCAAGGGTGTAAGTTTCGAAATTTTGAGGGAAAGTGAAAACCAGGGGGGGGTCTGAAACAGGGGAAAAAAAAGCAGACCTCCTCTTAAGTAACTAGATCAGGAGACCAACAGAAAACGTCACAAAGGGCCGCCGAATGTGAAAGAGGGGCCAATCCAAAAGGAAAGAGAAGTTCCACGGGATGTGATGGTCAAAAGCAAGGCTCACCCGTTGGGGCCAAATGACCTTCGCGCACGGGCAAACCGGGCGTGAAAAGGTGAAACAAGGCGATCCCAAACACGGAAGTAAAGGGAAAACCTGAAACCGGGGTGGACTTATCACCCGAAAAACGTCAATTTTTACTGGGGCCGTAGAGACAAAATGAGTATTAAGTGGACGGGCGCGGGGGACCAACTCAAAGGGAAGGCTTCAAAAAAGCGATCAGTGCCCCGGGGGTTTTTTTTCGCGTACCCTGACGAACTTTTTGGAGGAAGGGGAGTTGGTTAAGGGGAAGCGGAACGCGGGTAGCAATGGGTATTGGATTGCCCAAGATTAAAGGGAACGCCGGAAAATGGGACCAGGAGGACTGTACCTTGACATCCAAACCATACGTGACGATAAAAATCAAAGTTAATAGTAAAAATAGCCACCACGGAAAGGGAAAAGAAGAGAAATCCAATCGCCAGCAGAATCGGAGCCATCATTCGTTTCGCAGTAAATTGCCGGAAGCTGGGGGGGAAAATCTTGGTTCAGAGAGGGCGTTAAAGAACTACTTTTGGGGTCGGGGGGGGGGTGTTTCACGCGGACGAAAAGTTTGGGTGTTCGATAAACGGGGGGTGAAAATGCTTGGGACCGTTCCACTGCAAAGAAGTACACCGGAACACCGTGGCCGGTTGAAAGTCAAGTTGCTGCAAAAAAACCAAAAAAGAAGGGTCAGGGAAACCGTCATATTTTTCGCCCACAGACAAGGAAAAAGAATAGGGCAATCGCAAGCAAGGAACGCCACAAAAAAAAGGGAGTGAAAACTGGGGGTGGGGGGAACCGCTCCAGGGGTGGTGCTTATTAATGACGTCCTCTCTGGGCAGGAAAGATGAAGTTGGGGCTGCGTAGTCATATGACAATTGAAGGGAAATAAAGATGAACACGGAAGGGGAAAACACAAAAAAGGGAAAGAAAAAAGAAACGAAATCAGGGGTGAAAAAAATGTGAAAGACAGCGGGTATTTCATGAAGGAAATGTTTCATGTCTTTCCTGACATTTTATCTGGGGGGGACTACTGTGAGGGGAAATCGACCACAACAACCGAAGAGGATGAAGGAGAGAACTAAACACATCAACACGGGGAAGAAACGAATACAAGCAGTCTGGTGCGATTTCTTCATGATTCAACGAAGAAAACTTTTGGAGGGGTGTCTTGTTCATCTGGGGGAAGAAAAACATCCAAAGAGACGAAAACAGGTCATAAGTGGAAGCAAGATAACGGCAAAATTTACCAGCGAGAAAGGTGGAAGGGGACAAGGGTGACAGGGGGGGGGGGGAAGGGGGGATGTCCGAAATCCGGACAGGGAGGGGGTGGAAAAAAAGAAGAGTAACGGGCCCCGGGAAGGGGCTGCAGACACTTGTTCACCAAGGTGAGCAAAGCAATTGGCGCCCGAGGGGGAAAAAGTGGCAAGAGGAAACAGAGGGAGCGAAGACCAGTTGGGGGGGAATCTCCAGGAAAGATGTCCGAACGGGCTGCAAGGACTTTCGGGCAGTACGAAATGCTTAACTTGGGTGGCAGAGGCACGCGGTGAAGAAACGTCGTAGAGAGGAACAAGAAATTAGGTCCCTGGAGCAAAAGTAACCTAAAATTGTCCACGAAAAGAACAACCTGTACCGTGCAACGCGAGGAGGGGGAAATAAAGGAAAAAGGCTGGTGGAGAAAGATCGAAAAACAAGGAAACGGCACACCCAGATCGGGAAAGGGGTTCGTCCATGGAGTAGGCGTCTAAGCGGAAACGGAGAGTAAAAGAATGGGGCTTTATGAAGAAAAAGTACGAGGACCTAGGGGGGGGGGGAATGAAGGACGGACTGGAAGAAGGTTGTGCAACGGTCACGCCGATATCATGACGGGGGGGCGAGAGGCCGATTCGTGGGAAAAAATAAACACTGCTCGCGGCCGAAAGTTTAACGGGAGACAGTGAACGGGGATCCCGTTACGTCAGGGGCAGAAAAAAGAGGGGTTCATCGAGGAGAAGGCCCTGGACAAAAGAAGAGAATGCCCGAAAGGGCGGCCTAATTAGATGGAAGGGGGAAAAAGCAGAAATAAACCAGTGTAGGATGCAGAAAAGGAGCAGGTGTAAATGGGTGGAAATGAGCAGAACCCGGTTCAACGACGCCAACATTGGGAGCTCAAAAGTAAATGGGGGGTGAATGATCAAAACTTTTTAGAAAATGTCATCCGCCCCTGAGCCCTAAGGGAGGAAAGGCGAGTGTGCACTACAAGAGGCCCGGGAGACTCGAGTGCGAAGTAGCTAGAATGAAAGGGGGAAGGAAGGGAACGACGCCCGAAACAAAATACAAAAAAGGAAGAAGTCCTACCCCGAGAATCCTAACCTCTCTATCTGGTTTAAAATATGAACAACGGGTAGTAGAAAAGAAATAAAACAGGATGGACCAAGGCGCGTTTGTGAGAAAAAGAAAAGAATCCACAATTTAAAAATGATAATTGGGCGGGCAAGCAACGGTCAGGTAGGAAAAATGGCTTTATGGCTCCCAATTCTGAAGGGATCCGGAACGCCAAATTACCGTCTGATCAGCAAGAAGCTAAGGGAAGCTATATTCAAAAAAGGAGGAGGGAACTATAAAGTAGAGAGAACAAAGGCAAAAATCCATCATCCCGAACCAGACAGAGTTGTCTTAGTTGGACTCCGGGGGTCCTCAAAGCGGAAGTACACAGGAGAGAGCAGCATTAAAAACAACTGCGCGGCCAATTTCGGGGGGGGATTCTGCTTGTGTAGTTCAATTTAAGGGGGGAACGGAATTAGCGCCCCAACGTTTTTCGAGAAGAGGAAGACCTCGGGTCAGATCGTGACAGGTTGATGCAAGGAAGTCAAAAAGGATGGTGGAAGCGTCAATCACCGCGGGCCGAGTCTCAAGGGTTTGGGTTTCGGGGGGGATGTCGAAAAGGATGAAAGAACCAAAAGAGACCATGCACGGAGCCATGATAATAGGGGAGGGTGACTGGGCAAAGGGGGGAAAGAAAAAAAAAAAAGTCCTTCCGGTAAGAAAAAAACGCGAACGAACCCTTTACGGCATCCAGAAATAAGAAAAGGGTTTTGAAACGTAACCCAAACTTAAAGAAAAAAGATTGAGGGGCGGCAAGTATGAAATCCCAATGTACATCTGGTTCGGCCCCCTCGTAAAATGAAACAGCGATTATGGGGGGGAACCGGAGGCTCGTAAAGGGGAATTTTTTCTACGGCACCTTGGGCCACGCCGCTTGGTAGGGAAAAGAGGGGGGGGGAGAGGAAAGCCGAAGACAAGCGGGACCGGTTAACGGGTTGGTGGCGTAAAAAAGGGCCAGCCTGATGACAGAGGGATCTCACAGTGAGGCGTCAACTGTGGAAGGGGGGACGAGACAGACGTCCTCGGGCACCACAACGTAGGAGGGGGAAAGGCGCGCCAGATGATCCAAATCGGCGCCTCTCATGTGAAGGAACTTGTGAAAGGGAATTGCCAAGGGGGACACAAAACGGGCGTAAGCAACGCTAAGGTTCGTCTAGCGGGGAAAAGATCGATTTGAGTCGTTAGTGGAGTGGCTGCAAAGAGGTGAGACGCTTAAACGGGGGGGAAGTGAAAAAAATAAGGAGGGGAGTTGTTCCGAAAAAGAAACGGTGGAATGCCGCGCGACAAATCAAAAGATATTGGCCCCTCCAACGAACAGGATTGCCATCGAGCAAGACGAAGAAAACCGCTTCTTTGGTAAAAAAAAAAGGTGGGGTGAGATGGCATTGTGCTTGGCCTAGAGTCCAACTGCGCGTCGTAGGATGGGGGGATGCGGTAATCCGAAATTCCAGTTAAACAAAAAGACAAAAGAATACAAAATCAAAAAGGAAAATGGTGATGAAAAAAATACTAAAGGGGGCCACAACAATGGGACTTATTTCCAACCTTTGAGGAAGGTGGGGGGTGAGAGTGGAGGTCTTCTAACAACAGAGGTAAAAGAGAGAGTACTGAAATCCACATGCAACAGATAAACAAAAGATGAGAACAGGAATGGAAAAAAGAAAGGCCATGGTGGGAACAGAACGGATGGAGTGGTCTGGGGAAAAATGAGGCCCTTTTTTTTCAGGGGAAGGTGGGAAGTGTTTTTATATCTGTGGGAAGGCGGTGGATCCGGGTAGGTAGCTACAGCGAAAGCAGACAAAAGAAAAGCGAGGAAGCCATTCAAAGAAGGGTAATTTCCCGGCCGGGAAACAAAGGGGGGCCAGCGCCTGTTTTTTGTACGGCGCGGATCGATTCAATATGTTCTGGGTGAAAACGTTGGAGGCGAGAAAAAGGAGGGGGGGGGTTGGGGAATCGCCAATCAGGGCCGTGGTTAGGGTTCACTAAGCCTTACGCGGGCCCACGTAAGGGGCGTCACCTGCAGCACTTTCAACGGACTTTGGGGAAAGGTCCGAAAATACGGGGGGGCTCGCGGGCACGCAGCTTTCGAAAAGGAAAAACTGCAATCATTTTTCACAACACTGCAACCGGCAACACGAATAAAGGAAAAGATCCAACAGAAGGGGACTAGGATGGCAGAACCGGAAAGGGATAATACAGGGTGAGCACGAAGAGTTCAAACACGCGTCGGCAGGACAAAATGGAAAGGTAGCCCCCATGGTGGAGAACACATCCGAGAGCATTGGACCATCGCACAAAGAACAGAAAAAACCCGTACGAAAAAGAACGCTGCACAAGATCCGAAGAATTCGAAGTCCGCTTGAAAAACAGGAGAAAAAAAAAGGAAAGACAAAAGGGGAACAAAAGCCCGCGGGAAGGAACGAGAAAACAAAAGGGGTGCTTTTCATACAACGAGGCCCCCGAAATACTTCAAGAGGGACTGGGGTAAAGGAGGCAACTTGCAAAAAAAGAGTCGGGCGAATGGGTCGAGTTATTAAATGGTTGGATTGTACAACTGGGAAAGTCACGTCCAATATAAGCAATGCCAAAAAAAAAAAGGGAACATGGGAAAAAAAGTCTGAACCAGCACCACAATCCGGTTTCAAGGGAAGGGGCTGACGTTGGGACATTAGGCGAAAAACGGTCCGGGGAAGAAAATGCAAAGGAATAGTAGAGGGGGCTTCTCGAGAGGGTCAAAAAAGCAACGCCTCTTCCGCCCGTCAAGGAAGAAAAACTCAAATACCGGATTGGGGGGGAGTGCGACGGCCCGGGGGGGTAATTGCTGGCACTAAATCGTAAGGGGGAAGGGGAAGCGCAATTAACCTCCCACGTAGAAAAGACTCTTGAGTCCACGGACAATGGGGCAGTTGCAGGAATCAGCCCCAGGGGGAGGTAATATTAGCAGTGAACCCGAAGAAAACAAGTTATGGGGAAAAAAAATCTGGGGTGTACTAGCGGCTTTCGATTGCAAAAAGGGCCCATTATGGAATAGTTGCGCTCTAGATGAAGCCATTTAAACAGCGGGTATCAGTGGGGGACCGAAAACCCTACAGATGGGAGAGCTCCCTAGTGGGTCTCAACCAACGACAATCTTGGTTAC
>Ga0179593_1590665_pt1 | contig 13067 bp, 14 predicted proteins | sample CZODoug2_1_08_16_FD_185931 | JGI IMG/M metagenome (GOLD analysis project Ga0179593, IMG submission 185931) | Vadose zone soil fungal communities from Angelo Coast Range Reserve, California, USA - CZODoug2_1_08_16fungal (PacBio error correction) | ecosystem: Environmental > Terrestrial > Soil >...
GTTTTAAAAAGGAAAACGCGGCTACCGCCGTAACAAGGGAAAAAGAACGCACCGCCAGGTTCCCGTGTTCGGTCGCGGCCGAAAACGCCAAAGATCCGGACCTTGCGTAACGCGAACCCTAGTTTACTGTAGGGAAAAAACTGCCGGGCGATACTCTCGGAAGGGAGCCCGCAGGTGCGAACAGAGGGGGAACAGGCCAGCGGGAAGAGACTCCCACGACTATTGTTTGGGTTGTGGCCTGCGGACAGTTAACTACCCGGAAACGCGCTCGCACATGCCAAGGGACAGCCCTCCGCTCCTATGAGCTACAAAGTGGAAAGGATTGAGTGAACACTGCTAGGATTTCTCGTCACATTGCCGAGGAAAAAAAAGGGCCTGGTCCGGAAGGGAAAATGCGGATCCGCGACGATCTCGTGAAAACATTGAAGAAAGCCGACTCTCCTAACCCGTCCTCCTCCGCAGACAATCAGGAGACTACTTGCCAAAAAAAGCCTACTAAGGGGTCGCGAGTGGCGAAAAAAAAAAACTAGGTCACACCGAGAACGCGTAAAGAACATAAAGACCGATGAAATATCCTATCACGCAAAGACCAGTTTGGCGGAAGGACTCGAGGGCAAAAGATGAGAAAACACTCGCCCGGAGAAAAACTGTCCGCTAACCGTGAAAACAGCGATCGGCATAAAAAACAACGACCCTCGGGGTCTGGGGGGGATGCGTGCCTTTGGGGAGCGCTGGAGCTACCGTCTTTAAAAAGAAGGGTGACCGTCTGAACTGGGGCTTGCTTTACCACAAGCGCTCTGAATGAGTAAAGAGAGTCCTCAGAGTAGCGGGAGAAAGAAACCGCAAATAGGCTCTGATAGCCCGCGCCGGACCCAGCGCTGTTTGTTTCTCTCCGCTTGGGGCCGATGGGGAAAATTCGAAGAGCACGCGCCGGCAGGTGGAACCGACCACAGGAGCTAGGTCCAAAGTGCAAAAGCGCCTGGTTATTATGTTCGGTCCAGGATCTCTTGGAAGCTTTAAAAGGGTAGTATCGCTGCGACAAGGGAAAAAAACGTTCGTGGCTTCGTCGGGAAACTATCTCGTCCACCTAGTCGCAGAGACCTCAGGACTTTCCCGTCAGGGGAAGAAAGACGAAAGATACCGCACATACTCGAAAAAAAGTAGTAAAAAAACGAATTGTGGGAGCCAAGAAAAATCTGGACCTCTCTGGCGCCCATGCGACTCAGTCCAGAGAGATACTGTAAAAAGGAAGCGATAGATTGCTCTCGATAGGGGCCGCCCGCCTCGACGAAAACGCTTCAGCCACGGGGGAATCCTGTGTTTAGGAGACCCTCTCTGGGAAAAAGAGCGCGGCCTCCAAGAAAAAAAAATACCCCTCCCTCTCCTCGGCTTTCTTCAGTCCCATTGAGGTGGCTTGCAAGCACTTCATCAAAAACGTCGGGAGTCGTTGATACTTTTTGTGGGGGGGACCCACTCATTCATTAAGACGGAAATGATTTAACCATCGCGAACTCTCGCACTGACCTCCACATGAAAATCAGGTAGGACGGGGTGGAAGGAGGATAGATTAACCGGGGGGTAGAGTGGGTAGAAATTGGGGAGAAAGGGTAAGGAGGGTAGAGGGGACGAGGAGGAAGTGGAAACTTGAAGGGGATGGAGGAGGAACAAGAGGGGGGCCCAAAGTTTCCTCTGCTCTCGGTTGCTAGGGAACTTCAGGGGTTGTGAGAGAAGGGTACGCCTGAAACGGATCTTGCCGGGAGGGAAGAACCCCACCCCTTTGCGCAAAAAAAGTATTAAGCAACCGGTTGTATAGCCGGGATTAAGGACATTGTTCTCCTGAAAAAAAGGAAAAAAATCTCTGGGGGAGCTCTGAAGAATCTCGGATGTCGAGGGGGGCCCTATTGGTCCGAAAAAAACCCGCCCTGGAGAAAAGCGTTACGGCGGGTGATTCCGATGCAAGAGCCCTAGGGGTGAACACAAGTCTCTTGTAGACCCGAGGGGGGTGAAATGTGGCCGAGGGAGTGGGGAAAAAAAATCTCCGCAAGAACCCGAACGAAAAGCTTCAAAAAAGGGGGAAGAGTACTTTTCAGGCACCTGACAAGGAAGATAATCAACAAAACGAAAATCGGTGCCGAATTGGGGGGGGGGAAGCTAAAACCCTCCACAGAGACAAGAGGTTGAGTTCTACAAGGATCAGTTCGTTGGGAGAGCTGGGCCTGCAACCCGGGAGGAGAGGGTTCAGCTGGAAAAATAACTAGGGGCAAGACGCTGCGCTAATACATACTCCTTGAATCTCGAAAGACGCAAGGTGAAACCACTGGCTGGTGATAGATACAATACAACCACCAAAGGGGGTGAGAATAGATAAGCTCCCCCTTGAACGGGAGAACTGTCCGGCGTCCTCAAGTTGGAAGGGATACGAGATCATCTTGGGGCGTGGCCCTCCGAATATTTGGGGCCACAAGCAGAAAAGGAGGACATCGAGAGGGGGAAAGGGGGGGAGGTCATTGCGCGTCGCCGAAGCTACTGGGAAGCATTGAAAATTACTATTCCAAACCTAGAGTTCAGGATTGGGATTGCATCGGGGATCAAAGGAGTGCGGACAAGAAATCATCGCAGGTAAAAACTTTTTTAGAGACTCGGTGGGGGCCGTAAAACGAAATGACTGACCAGGACTGACCGAAGAGAATCATCTAGAGTCGGTGTTCAACGTCGAAGAAACTGACTTGGGCCAAGGGAACCAAGAGCCCGCAATATCACAGGATAAATCTTGATTTCTAAACTCTTCCCACCAAAACCAAAAGGTCCGATTAAGAGAATCCGAGGCGATAGTAAAAAGCTGGCCGAAGGTAGACCAAGCCCGCCTAAAACGTGTTAGGACCGGGAGCATCTGTGTAGGGAGGGCTGGGGGTTTCCAGATGACCAGGAAAAGAGTCCGGCGGAAGGCAGCGCTCCCGATCTACAACCGGACTTCGGTAGTAGATGTCTCACGAAGGGAAACTACTAGAAAAATCGGGGATCAAAGCTCGGTTACTGCGAGGGGGAACACCTAGCAAGGAAAAAAAGGATTGGCTGCACCGACTACATAACGACGGCTGGAGGGGCCGCTGGGAATCGTAGTAGGGGGGAGTTGAAATCTATTGTCCTCGGAGAAGGTGGAGAAGGGCTCTTCCATGGTCGGAGGCGGGCAGGAGACGGACTGGCGACGAGCAGAATACTTTTTACAGAGGCAGTATCTGCTTGGACTTGGGGAGAAGGGCAAAGGGAAAGAGATTCCCCAGAAGATTCAGGTCGGAGGAGGGGGAGAAATCTATAAGGGGGGGGGGAGCGATCGAGTCGAGTTCCTTTCGAGTTCAGGACTGGTCAGCCTCTGGTGTGAAGCGGGTCTTACTAAACAAATTTTCAGGGCTACCAGAAAGACTAAAAAAAAAGGGTCCAAGATAGAGATCAAAGCGGTAATGAAGCAGAAAGAAATCTGCCTGCTCTGGGCTCTAGTGGGTAGGAGACAAAAGACGCTGTATCATTTAAGAGAGTAGAGGGTCAAGAATCTCCCCCGAGAAAAACGAAGCGCTGGACGCGAGTGGATATAACTACGGAGCGAGGATAATAGAGCATCATCCCGCCTTATAAGGGCCTGAGAGGAACCTCCAAAACTCCCTTACTGACGTCCGGAAAAAGGTCAAACGATCAAAAAACGCCGAAGCCCCCTCGCGCTAGCAAAAAGCAACTTCGACCCCAGTCATGGTTTTCTAAGAGATGAGACTGCGTTTCGGGAAGACCTAGGAAAGGAGCGTAGGGGCCGCGCCTGGAGAAGGAAAGAGGGTCACGTGGTGTCGCAAAAAAAAAAAGGGGGAGGCGTCCTTTCGGCATCTAAACCGTCGGCTGGGGGTGGGGGGGCCTCCATTACCGCTACGAGGTTGACCTTCTAGAACATAAGGGAGGGGTGGGGCGGAACCAATAGCGAGAGGAAAAGGGGGGGAGGGGGGACGGAGCGAGTGAAGGGGAAGGATCGGACAAGGGAAAGAAAAATTAGACGAGCTCGTCCCGGGTTGTCACCGCTCATCACGGGATTTCCCTTCCACGCGCGGAAAGTCTCGTGGTCGCGCATGGCAATAATTCCCAGTCCTCCTGGGAGGGGGAAAAGCCGGAGTGTGTAACCGTTGAACGAGCTCGAGGGTCAGGCTAGACTGGGGAGAAAGCCCGCACAAACACTCACGTCTTGGGCAGAAGTCTCTGCCCGCGGAAGGGGAAGAGTGTTCTCCCCGGCGGCTGAAAAAAAAAGGGAAGGAAGTTCGCCCGGCCGGGGCGACAAAAACCTGTCCTGCTAGGGTCGAAAGGGTACGAAGACCACGCCCGTCTGGGGATGGCTAGCACTCTCCGTACGACTAACAAAGCCGGGCGTTACCTTTTACTCGCGTACGGATAGGGAGGAGGACCAGGGGAACACACATCTAGACTCAAAAAAAAAGGGGGAATTCGGAGAGAGAATGAAACGCGCGATATCCGCCGTACGCCGAGTAACATGGGAACAAAACAGCCATATTCCCTTCTTCTCTGGGAAGCTATGTGAAGAAAATCCATCGACCTTGCGTTTCAGGGAAAAAAAGCCCTAGTACTTGGACAGGAGTCAAAAAAGGGAAGGGGGTCTTACCTCGTCCAAATGCGAACAATTGCGCACCGCCGGCGTGGGCCTAAGTGGCCTGCCGCCCACGACGGGGGGTGGGAAAAAATTTTCTGCGTCGAAGCAGCCGAGAAAACTCGCTTCCAACCGGGAGGGGAAAAGAGCCCGACACACGGGTCCACGGAAACTCCGCTCACGTTGTCAAACTACGGCTCGGACGTGGGAAATCCATGCGCTACCACTTCGAGGTCCCCGAAAAAAAAACTCGCGCTCATGAAGGAAGCGTTGTGCCGACGCACTTCGCGAAAGAGACGATCGTCGGCCACGGAAGAAGAAGAACTACCAGTCCTGGACTGAAATGACGACCATCCTTCATAGAATGTCTGAAAGCATTAGGGGGGGGCAGAAAAGGAAACCGTCCTACGCGTTAGGGGGGATGAAAAAAAGCCCCCCCGCGGCCTGGGGCAAATAAGCACAGGTTTTTGTCAGCAGAAAAAATCCAATCAGCGCTTCCTCTAAGGACTCCGCTCATGGGAAAAAAAAATCGCCGTCCATCTCTCCAGAAAAGGAACACCCACGACAGGGGGTCCGAAACTTTCCGGTTCATCGGCTTTATCGAGGCTATGAAAAGCCTTGACCTCAGTAGGGGAGGGGGGGGGGAGGTCATCGCTGAGAGAAACCACGGCGATGATGCAATCGGAGCGGGATCTACTCGCCTCTAAGTGGAATCCCCTCAGGCCCCGAAGGGGGGGGTGACTGCACCTCGTTGTCGAAAATCGGAAATTCACACTTCAAGAAGGGAGGGGGGCGGACTCCTCGACAAAACTTGAGATCCAATTCAAAGTCGACTTCTTTATGGAGTAGACTTTTCTAAATCATCTTTTATTATCTTCAGGGAAAACCCGCGTGGCTGCGTGCGGAAAAAAAAACCCGAGCTAGAAAAATGCCATCACGATAATAAAAGAGGGGGACGCGAATGGGACCATCGTCCGACGAACGTCCTCTGTCGGGAGGCAACGATATCCTTGCCTCTCTGGGGGAAATGGCGGACTTTTGAGGCCCTCCCCGCCCCCGCTACGGAGCTAATCAGATAAAAGAGCGGCAAGGGACCGGAGTCACGCATCCTGAGGAAGACCGCTCAGCAAAGGGGTCCCGGTCGTGGTACTAGGGGCTGGGAAAACGACTTGCTTCCTCCGAAAGGAAGTCCCAGACTCCGATTAAGTCATTCCTGATGGGGGATTTCCTCCCTTCAAAAACAAAAACGTGGAGTTAGGGAGGGGAAAACTTTGTGGTGTGTTTGAAAACCAGTAAGGTCATCTTACAGAATTGAGTACAAGAACAGAAATTGTCTTCGGAAATCTGAAGACCATGTCAGTCATCCGGCGTCGCTCGGGAGGAAGGGGGAAAGACGCGAACAGAAGAGGAAGCGATGAAAAACCACCCGCCAAGGGCAAAGGATCAAAAGACGTCCTCAAAACACCCACGTGTAAAAGCCCGGGGTCCCTTCAGAAGTCTCCGGGCGGAACGATCCGCAACGAGCGATATACAAAAAAGTAGTTGGGCCTTTATTGCCAGTTATATTGTTTCTAGCCACAGCAAAGGAACCAATCTCCTTGAGAAGAGGCGGGGGGGATAACCCGACAAAAAGCGCGGGTTTCTCTCCTTTGGAACCAAAAAAGCAAAAAAATTCCGCAGAAGTCATAAATCCGTATTTCTTTCAGGCAGGTCTAAAAAAGCTTCTCCTACGAAAAACAGGGAAAGCACATCAGTGGGAAGTCTTCACCTGTTTAAAGGTATCCTATAGACACACCTCAAACCGGTCTTTTGTATGGTTGTTTGCCTTCTTGCGATAAAAAAAGCAACTTCTTTTCCTAGTGAACTTCGACCTCAATGAAAGGGCTTTCGTGGTTAGCTCTAGCCGCCCCATGCGAATCGTGGCCATCATGCCCGAGAACGTGTTCAATGAACGAGAACGAAAGACCTCTCCCATTGATCACAGCTGCGTACCGCACGGAAATTTACTCCACTGCCAGGAAATCTGATTCGCGAACAAACAACAACCTATTAAGGGAGGGAAGAGATCGATAGAAAACCTGACGTTGCTCAACTTTACAGGAGACCTTCTATTAGCCCTTCTAGAATACTATAAAGTCTGTGCCCTCTACGGAGGGAGCCCTAAAAGGGGGTCTCTAGCGACAAAAAACCTTAAATTCCCCGCGGTCTGACAAAATAATCGCAAACCCTTCCTTGGAATCGAAGGGCAACCCTCGCCACCCCTACGGGGGAGTCCAGGGAGAATCAACGAATTGAGAATCCCGCGGGAAGGAATCAGGAGGTGCTTAAAGTCGGGGGGAGAAAAAATTCGACCATTACACGGAACTATCTCCTGAGCTGAAAAAACCGGACTTCGTGTTCAAATCGAGAAAAAGAGGAATTTCTGCCTGAAAAGGGCTAAACACAACTCCAGAAGAGTGTTACGACGTGAGGAATTGCTTCTAGAAAAAACCATCACCACTATAACCTCACCGCGACGTGGAAACTCAGACTTATCCAAGACTGCCGAAGCGGACCCAAAACTAGCTAGGAGACCGTCCGCCGTTGACAAAGTTGTTTTCCGAGATCAAGGGCTGGAAGTCAGACGATAAAGACAGCTACGAGACCTCAAACCTGGGATCATGTTCCGATTGTACACTCCTATTAAGGAGGGATAAAGTTCTCTGGGCTGCCTGACGAAAAAAATTCGGCGTGGTCACCCACACCCACTTAACCGAGAAAACACCGTGCTGCCGCTACACCCTACATCACGGACTCCGGGGACTCGCGTCTTATGATCAGGAACACACGGGAGAACGCTCTTAAAGAAGGTAAATAGAAACCAGCGAACTAAAAGTTGACCGTGCTGAACGCTGTCCTTTTCGGGAGAAGACGGACGGGCAAATATGGGGAGAAACTCCCTAGCCTTATCTTATTAATAGTTCTTCGCCGGGAGGGAATCGGCCTCCATTGCCAGTGGGGCCCAGAGAGCTAGGCGAGAGGAAGCGGTCGCCCTTCTTGCCGGGGCTATAGGGGACGAAAAAGGTCCCGTCATTCAATTGAAAGCTGATTAGATCTTAGAACGAGGGGACGATAAGCCTTTCTGACAGACAGCCACGACCTAGTGACGGGAAGGGGAAGTCCAACCGTTGGCAAGAGAAAAACTCTGATGCAATACAAGACTGGAAAAGCTAAGTCCGCACTTAGAGTAGCGGGGGGGGGGGGGGGATTGTTCTAGGGAAAAGAACAATAGTTCCTTGCAAGAGGGTAAAATCCGTCCTGGCCTGCCATCGCCACCGGGAACGAGATCATTGGAAAGGTTATTCTTACCTGAAGGAATCGTCTATGATAAAGGGAGTCATCTCCTGGGTGGAACTACCCATAGGAAAAACGCCAAACGAAAATAAGGGGGAGGCAGATACGGGAAGCATAACATAGATTCACCTGGCACGTTTAACTAGGGTGGGTTGTTCTTCGAGGAGGAGAAGGAGTTAGAGGAATGGCGTCAGAAGACTATCCACGCGCCTCTGAGGCGAACACTGAGTGGGGGCGCACAAGTTCGGAGGGGCGTCATCTAAGGCCGCAGTCAAGGGAAGAAGGTACGCGTCGATGGAAAGGAAAGAATAATGAGGGCGTCGGGATAACCAGACGATGCAGGCAGCTTCAAGGGGTCGCGGCGGGCTTACGGGGAGTCGCGTCACGGACCGGAAGGTGGCTTCGACGTGCGCCGTCGGTAAGAGGGGAAAAAAAAGGGGGCGTCGAACGATCCCTAATAGGAGGTGGGGAGCGAACGAGGGGGGGAAGGGGAAGGACTCAATCTTGCCCCAAGTCGTCAAGCTGAGTCGACATGAGAGTCAGTAAACCTCAGTTTCCCGCGCGGGATTGGTGAAGCTAGGCTCGAGGGATGGACTATAAAAAGAAAAACACTCATCTAGTGGGAGATGGACTTCTTGCCAAGGAGACTTGTCGCACCTTGCGGGAAACGAGCGGCTATGGAGTTAACTCAGGCTTTCTAAAACGGAGAAGGGGCGCTGGTATCGAGACGAACAGGGTCAATGGTGAAGCACTGCGCCGGTCGCGAAAAACAAAGAAGAAGGTCAGGGTACTCGGGAAAGCTCGCGGTTGACCACCAAAAATAACAAGGGAGAAAAAGAGAGAGGAATTGGTTGAAACGAGGCGGAGGGCTATCCGCCGTACCATCCCATGAAAGCAGGTGAAGACGTCTTGGATAAGCCGCCCGCCAGCCGGGGCAGAGAGTAAAGAGGCTTCTTAGAAGCCAGGATAGAAGAAGACGGCCGCTTCTTTAATGAGGAAAGCTTCTTAGGGGAGAGGAAGCGGGGAGCACCTTGGGAACGCAAGACGATATGGGGGGGATTGGCGCGAATGCATCAAAGGGGCTATACCACCATCAGGACGTAATCGCTCTACATGTCAAAAGGTGTACCGAATAAAAAAAGGGGGAAGGGAAGCACTCAGACGGGAAAAGGGGATTACGCTAACGTGCTATTTGAGGAGAAACCCATGGGAGCGCAGGAAAAGATGAGAGGTGTCGACGCCGTGCGGCTACACTCTCGATAGTAGGAGACACCGGAAGGGTCCTACTCTACTCAGTCACCCGGAAGGCGCAAAAAAAAATCATGCATCGCTACTGTTCCGAAGACCGCCGCGAGTATGTTTTCGACTACAACGAGAAAGAGGCCATCCCAGAAAGGAGAGAGGACGGGGAACGGCGGGGAAAATGTGGCAACCCTCAAAAAATGGTAATCTATAGCAAAAGGGGGAAAACTAGCCTGGGCAATAGGAAGGACGAAAGTCTTCAGCTCTCAAGGAAAAAACGAGGGGGGTCAAGTTCAGCGCTGGGGAAACGCGTATTCAATTCGATACTTTCGGGAGGGTCAAAGCTCGCAAGGAGGGAAGCGATGGATGCTAGGAGGAGGGGATCTTAAAAGGGGAACGAAAAGGATCGGACGTCCCAGTCTGAGTGGGGGGTAACGCGGGTGATTGAAGGCAGTCAAAATATCGTAAGATTCCAACGGGGGGAGATAAACATCACCAGCGCCGTGCCGAAGGATTGAGGAGATGGCTTTGGAAAATATAGGGCGAGAACCCCTGACGTTTATTACGGCAGAGCACAAACTGTCGTGTCGTAAGCCCGATCGTTAAGGCCCTAGGTTCAAAAAGTCGAGAGACGGCGCTCATGAACAGGGGACGATAGATCGCCAAAGCCCAACTTGAGTAGTACTAGATTAGAAAGAGATCGTCCCCAAGGAAGAACAAAAAAATGTGGATAGTCTGAAAAAGGGTTTCCACGCACCTCCGAGAGGATTCCCAGCCGCGAAAGGGACGAGTCTCGATTCGGGGAACGCGTTCTCAAGTAGATGACAATCCTCTAATTAAAAGAGTGACACTGGGCCACAGAGGCTTCGAGGGAAAAAAAACAGTTTGAAATGGACGGCCTCCCGGTAAATTCAAGAATGGGAAGTCGGGGACACCCGTCGGAAGATGGGCGGTGCCCGGGACAGGAAATAAAGGAAGGGCCGTAATTGTTTTGGTGCAGTCGAATCATCGGATGTGAACAAGCCCATCGCGACCTGGAGGACTGGCCGAGTGGCCGGGGAAAGCCGACCAGTCATCCAGGTCACCGGTCTATCGCTGTCGGGGAGCGTCGGCCTCCGGGGCTGAGTCGAGTCTATCAAAGAAAGCCCAAGGTGAAAAAGGCACCGCCGGCTTCCGCCCAGCCACCAACTGTGGCTAGGGAAGGGGGGTGGAACGATACGGAAGGGGAAGGGAAGAGCTCCTCGGAGCACAGAGACTCAGTACCGGTCGCCTGGAAGGGACTTGTGGTCCTGGATCGCATCCCCCCGGAACAGATTCTTTATAAGTTGGGGGAAGGTACGAAGAGTTCACGTCCTGGAACACGAGTGGATAACGGTCTATCTCGAAATACTGCTAGTGGTTGAAAAGGCTTCCCCACGATCCTCCGGGGGGAAACAGAGCCGCTGCAGGCTGCGGAATCACTAGGGCCGGTTATATACAGAGATCAAACCAAGAAGAGAAGGGAGGGGGATAGATGGGGCGTCGTCTCCGGACCGAAAGACGGATGGGAAAATCGAGAGGAAAGCGAGTCCCTTAAGTGCGTTCTCTCAGGAAACAGCGGGGCATGATCTCTCAAAACAATCAGAGCTCGATCCTCGGGGCATTCGAAGTAAGCCCGTAAATGGACCAAAGACGGAGTCTCTCCAAACACAAAAAGACCGATCTCCCCGGTCAAGGTGGCCACCATTAACGAACCTGGAGGAGAGGACGGTAAGGGGGAGGGACAAGCTCCTGGAAAAAAAAACTAGCGGTTCGAAAGCAGTGAAAACTAAAAACGCTGAAAAAGGATTTAGGGACCCCGCCACTCGCTCCCCCGATGTTTCAGGGCCTGTCAATCGGAAAAAAGGTAACTTGGGACTAAAAGGCAGGGAGCTGCTGTGGGTAGAAAGAAGGTGGAGAAACGGTCCGTCACGCCCTGAACTTCCGTAGAAAGAAGAAAGAACGATCCATGGGGCCCAGTCGAGAACGGAGCGGGCCTCTGCATAAAAAAATAACGCAGGCTGGTTAGGGGGAGCTTGGAAAAAAGCGAACCAAGACGAAAAACAAGGCTGACATCCGAGGAAGGAGCGCTCCGAACTGGCCGAAGGGGGGCCAGCAGGACAACCTTGTGTTTGAGGACGGGGAGGCTAGATTTTAAAGGCGGGGGGTTCCTCTACTCCAAGAGCGGTAAGACTAGAAGAATAGCTAACGGAGACCTGTCAGATGGAAGGGTCGATGTCCATATGCCACTACAGAAAGGGAAGAAAAATTGGGGGGGAGTTTTACCTCTGGGAAAGGCCGGGCGTGTTTCACCAACCCACAAAATCAAAAGAACCTACTCACCCCCAGAGTATGTCCCGTTCTGAATCAAAAACGTACGTCGGCGAAAGTTGCGCCTAGCTTCTTTTAAGGGAAAGGGATGCAAGGGAGAGGAAGAAATCACAATCTATTTTCCCTCAGAAAACGGAGCTTGGAGGGAGGTACGGGAAGGCGGTGGGACTACACTGACGGTCACTACAACACAGTTACCCAGGCCGTAAGAGGAGAAAGGGAGGGGATCGCGTTCGAATCGCCCAGAGAAAAGACAAAATTCAGATTCTATCTCTTAGCAATAGGAGAAGGCTGGCGAGAATCTAGGTAAGGTAAAGTTATGCGCGGGGACACGCTTAGGAGGTGGAATGTGGGCAAGTTTGGGACTTTAGGGGCTGGACACGAAAAGGTAGGCCTCAATCGCGGCCCAAAAAGAAGAAATCGCGAGCGACACGCCTCAAGAAAGAAGGCGTACACGGCTCTGTAGCTCGAAGTTTAGGGTAACGCATAGTCTTAAGGACCGACAGGGGTATGACAGGTCCGCCATAACCACACACGGAGAAACAAAAAAAAGCGCGTTGGACGGGAGGAGTCAAGAAGGCCTGAAAAGCATTCTAGTAGGAACCTGCTCAGCATGGAAGTGTCCTACGAAAAGAGAAAAGGAACACCGCCAACCCCAGGGACTGGGGGGCACGGGGGAAGACGGGAAGGCAAGATAAGGGGAAGGTACTAAGTTTCTACGAGGCAGGGGTGTTGAGGGATAGCTGGAATAGTTCCTGGAGCAGGGGGAGGGAACTCCGCGCAGGTAGGGAAGAGAAGACTGAAAGTGGCTCGCGTTCAAAAAAGGGGTCGCACAAACTTCGGAAAGAAGAATGCAGATCAAGCCTCTTTCTGTGGATGGGGGGGGGGGGGGGGGGGGCCCAAAGAAGCGTCTTTACTTGAGTTACCTTCAGAAAAGAAAGCCTGACCACGAGTGGAGGACCAGGAGCAGGCTGGCGTCAAACATCGGTCGGCAAGAAAACAGGGTGCGCGTCCGTACCTTCTTCAATGGCTGCGACAGGACGTATATCGACCGAACCGGGTACAACAGAAAGTCAGCTACTAGCACTGAGGAAGAAACTGCCTGGTCGCGGACAGAAAATCTGACCCATCGTCAAAGGCTATTCTCAAAAGGAAAGGGGGAGGGGGGATCCACCGTGGGAAGTTTCAAAAACGCAAAAACGAAACTGGAAAAAAAGAGAGGGGAGCTCTCCTCGCGACACCAAGACCAACAAACACTCATCTTACCGTGAAATATTGCGGACGGGCGCACCAATAGGGGGGCAAACTTGCACGGGTCACAGCGAAAGGGGGTAATCCTCCAAGGCCGGGCAATAAAAGAAGAAGGGGGGGAAAGGGGGGGTACTACTCAGGTAAAAGCTGAAAGTTGAGCGGGCGCGTCACTTCAAACGTCGCTGAAAAAAACCAGAAAGGCGGTCCTGGTACTCTTCAGGAAGGGAGGAAAGGGGGGAGGAGGGCCAAAACCAAA
>Ga0179593_1795128_pt1 | contig 13067 bp, 18 predicted proteins | sample CZODoug2_1_08_16_FD_185931 | JGI IMG/M metagenome (GOLD analysis project Ga0179593, IMG submission 185931) | Vadose zone soil fungal communities from Angelo Coast Range Reserve, California, USA - CZODoug2_1_08_16fungal (PacBio error correction) | ecosystem: Environmental > Terrestrial > Soil >...
TTTCTGTTATCAAATTCCCTGCTCTGAAAAACGGGGGAGACTGCGGCATCTTTATCTTAGCTCGGAGAAAGAGGGAGAGAGAGGGAAGGGGGGGGGGGGAGACCTTTCCTCTCTGCGTGACCGATGAAGAGAAGAAAAGGAAGTGAAAAAATCCTCTTTCTCCAAAAAAGGAAAGCGGTCACGCGGAAGGAATTCTTCTACCGCGACGGTACGTGGGCAAGGAAGAAAGAGGAGGACAGGTCTTCTTTATCTTGCGAACGAAAGGAAGGGAATGGAATGAACCTATCGGCCCGGTCTGTTGGGGAAGTTCTCCAACTCGCCTATGAGGAAAGGGTGGGGAAAAATGGAAACGGCCTTACCCTTTCTCCGGCCTCCACGGGGACCAAGGAAGAAGAATGGGAATAAGCGAGAACAGGCTCCACCATACAAGGAAGCGCCTCCCTTTCTTACCTCGCGACTGGGGGAAAGGGGGAGGCCTCACCCCCTCTACTCTACTACCACCTTTTCGACCGGGGTCAAGGGGAAGGGGAAAAGGACGGATGATCGAACGCAGGCTACTTCTTTATCAGTGACCCGAGAAGGAGAAAAGGAAGAGTTCTTCTTCCTCCTCTCTGGAAGAAGGAGGGGGAAGGGGAGCAGCGCAGTCCTACAAAAACCTCCCTTTTCTTCTATCGACCGGTCAAAATGCACAAAAAAGAAAAAAGAGGACAGCCTCCTAATCAAGGGGTCCTTTCTTGCTCTCCCTGCGCTCGATCCGCCAAGAGGAGGACTGAAAGAAAAAACGAATGTCCCCTACCGAAAAGAGAACTGGACGGAGTGTAATGAAAGTCCCATGTCTACAACTATACCCACCCTCGAGGAGGAAGGGAGAAGAGGAAAGGGACTGCGGAGGAGAAAAAGCTGTTCAGACAGAATATCTCCTCTTATTTCCCCGCTGTCAGGGGGACAACATAGACAACCATGAATAAACTTTTTCCTCAAGGAGGGAGAAGAGAGAGCCGCTGCATCCGATACTAGAGCTCTACTACGCGTTTCGAAGCATAATAAAGGATGCCGCTTCTGCCGAAAGATCGCTTCCCCCCACTAAGGGGGAGAGGGGAAAGTTTTCTCTACCTTCTTTAGCGGGGGGAAGAAGGGTAAGAAAGGGGGGGTACCCGTTTCCTGCGGGAGAGTTAGGCATTATCTCTCCAGCAGGAGGAAAGAAGATGCCTGACAACCAGCCCATATCCTGGCAGGGTGAGGGAGGATACGACCTTCCCAAGAGGGAGGAGTCTGGTCATTTTGCTTCAAATTTCCCCATTTTTACCGAGGGGGAAAGTGGGCACTTTGAAAGAAAAAAGCGGTTTATGATTTCCCCCTTCTTCTGAAAACTCCTTTTACCTGGGGGGAGAGGAAAGAAGGGGGAAGGCGGATAACGGACACGACCAAGTCTTTTTTACCTCGGCAGAAAGGAAGCGGACTTACCGGGAGGAAGAAAAGAACGGGCGAGCAGTTTGAGGAAGGTCTTCTTCCAGCTCGAAACGGTAAAGGAAGTGGGATGTACTATTCCTACTCTACTGTAAAAGAGGGACGACCGCGGCCAAATAGATTCTGCCAGTTGCGACCCGGGAGAGGCTACCATTTTTAAAGGAGGGAGACGGGATACCGAGGATTCCCTCGTTCCGGCGTGAAAAAGGGGAGAAAAAAAAAAACGACGTCTGCGTACGACCGGCTTTTGCTGTCGACCTTTCTTTTCCCTCTAAAGGGGGCGTTGTTTTTCTTGACGAAAGGAGGGGGAAAAGGTTGTTACCTCTTTCACGGACTGGTTGCGTAAAAATGTTCTTCGGTCTCTTCTTCCCCTTATTCTTTCGAGTCGGGGAAGAGGGGCCCGCTGGGCCTTCCTGCGTACGCCTTTCAAGTGAACCGCAGGCAAAGGGGAGAGGGTCTTCTAAAGCTCTTTCTCCTTCTTAAACTATCTCGGAGCATTGACGCTCCTCTCCCAGCTTTCCTGGGGAGAATGGACTACCTCTTTCCGAGGGAGAAAGAACCAGCCAGACCAGCGCAAGGGGAGGGAAAGGCCTGGGCGCCAACGGATCATCTTCACTGGCACGATGAAAGGGGCAGGTATCCTTCTTTTACTCGACAGAGGGAAGGAGGGCCCTAGCCAATCAGGGAAAACGTATTGGGAAAAGAGGGTGGGAAGGGTGGGGAAAACTTGACCTTCTCTCTTCTTTCTTCGTGAAAGGAGAAAAAAAGGGGGCAAGAAAGAGCTTTTCACCACAGGGGGAGGAGCTTCTTGTCCCTGTCTGTTCTTAAAAGAAAAAGGGAAAGCGGTCGCCGTCTACGGGACGCCGGACCGATCTACTCGGGGAGGCAATTTGACTCAGGGCAGAGATCTTGTCGGTAAGAAAAAACAGCTGGCCTGAAATGTCCAGGGGCCGCGATCCTTCTTGGCGCGGGGCACGTTACCTCGGGACGGGAAAAAGGAATACGAAGCCTGCTGAAAAGTCGCTGAAGGGGAAAAGAGAAGAAAGGTTGTGGGTCCCTTTTCTACAGAGAGAGTAAGATGAAAACTAATCGTCATGAAAACGCTGTTGCCGCAAGGGAAAAGGGAGAGGTGGATTCTATCACCTTCCTTCTTTTATCAGGAAGAGGGGGAGGGGGTCCTCAAGAAGGAGACACTACTTTATCTGCCAAAGGGAAGGAGAAGAGGTCCAAGCAGTTAGCAAACCATATCCCACCGCACAGTGCCGAGAGAATCAAAGGAACTTTAAGCTCTCACTGCCGGAGACCCCGGAACCAGATAATTCCATCCTTCAACCACCCCGTTTTGAATGGAAAAGAAAGGGGAGAAAGGGCTTCCCCCTTTTCTTTTCCCCGAAGTGGAGAGAGGAGAGACCCGTTCAGTGTCAACCTTTACTTCGGAGAAGGGGAAAGATTTTCCTCTTCCCGACGGTACAAGGAGAGTACCAAGCAATCAGAACCCTTCCTCTTTAATCGGAAGAAGAGAGCCTTCTCGGAGAAAGCGTGCGTAGTGCGATTCTGGAAGAGCAAGCCTTATCCCTCGGACCAGAAAGGTGCCTGCAATCAAGCGGTCTAAGAGGGGGGAGGCCTTCTCATCCTTATAATATAGAAGGGAAGGGAGTCCCAGTTCTTAACGTTCTCAGGAAGATGCCTGACCCCTAACTACCCTCTCTCAGACAAATGGGAAAAAACCTAACTATTACTCCCTTTATGTAAAAGGAGGGGTAAGGAAATAGAAGTCCTAAACTCTTCCAAGAGACCCCGGGTGAAGGTGTCCGCTCACCCTGGAGAAGAGTGGGATAAAAGCTATTCCGAAAAATAGCACTCATTAACTTCTTTCCTATGTTGGCGTGAGAAATGGGAGGGGAGTTGAACCATTTATCTCCTTGACAGGAGGTAAACAAAAAGAATGTCTCCCATAGGGTAGGAAGCCTTCTTAAAGAGAAAGGCGTCGTGACTCTTCCCATCACACGTGCAGCACAGACCTTTTCTCTCTGTTCGAAGGAAAAAAGAAAGAAGCCGGTCCGGCGAAACATTAGCATCTGCTGTCGGACAGAAGAGGGTGTATCCCCCCCGAAAAATCTTGGTCTCTTATCCGAGTGAACTCGTTTTACTCTCCGAAGGGAGAGGGTAGAAATAAGGGGGGGCCACTTCACGCGTTCTCGGGCCCGTCAGGAAAAAGGGGGGAGGGGTGGAGGTCCCCCTTGTTAACGGGAAGGGGAGAAAAAGGGGAAGCCAGACAGAGTCAGCGGGTGACCAGGCTCCACTTCCTGGCGATCACCGGGGAAAGGGAATCATGCATCTTCTAGTAGGGCTGTGCGATCAAAGGGAAAACGTGCACCTATGCAGACCGGGTTTTCACAAGAGAACTCTCCTCTTTCAAGGCAAGGTCAGGGGCCCCCCTCACCAAAGGAGTCGAGGGGCTCCGATGGCTCTGTAGGGGAGAGTCCGTTCTTGGTTAGAGAGAGGGCTTCTTCGCGAACGCGTCGGAGCTCCGTCTGAACGGCTCGAACCTCCTACCTCACTGCATTAAAAAAAGAGGGGGGGGGCGATGTGGGCCCTTTCCCGAAAACATCAGGGGCGACTTGATGTCTGACCAGGATACCACTGGCTGGCGGGGGGAAAGCGGACGCGCGCCAGTACGTGCCTTTCTATCACTCCTGCCGCAAGGGTCGAGGAAAGTCCTTACCCTCCGTAGGTGGGAGGGTCTTGCAGCACGCGAGTCTCTGTGAAGTGAGGGGGAGGAGTCTCTTCTTTCGAAAGCTACTTGCCGAGAGAGGGAGAGAAGCACTGCTTTGCGTCCCGGCAGAGGGGGAGGAAGGGGTCCGGAAAAAGAGGGACGATCTCATCCACGGGAAAGTCGGATTTCTATCCCGGAGGGTTCCTTTCGGTGGCCCAAAAAGAAAGCGGGTGATAGGCTCTTCGTCCGCGAGGTACGAAGGGAAATTTCCTTTTCCACAGAAGAAGTCTGCCCGGCGTTCTCTTCTATCATAAAAGGGGGAGAGGGCCCTTCCCTTCTTGAACAGTTGAGGGGGGAGTACCAGGTCGAGGGGGTGTCGAAAGGAAACGGAACCCTCCTTCCCTCACCCAGTCGAGGGAAAGGGAGCGCGGTCTCTTTGTGGAGGAGAAAAATCATCTCTTCATCCAGGGGAGGAGGGGGAAGGGGGGCCTCAAAACAAAAGGAGGGGGGAAAAAAAGAAAGGAAGTCGGCCGCGTCACACGGTTCCTGCAAGGGAATGTTTTTCCCAAGGATGGAGGGCACGTGCCTCCTTGGCCGAAAAAGAGGAAGGGGAGAAAAAAAGAGGAAACCATCACCTGCCCGATCAGCGTGAGGAAAAGAGAATTAAACCCGTGCGTCGGGAGCTTCATTCATACCTTGAACCGACTCGGTGCGAAGAGGAAAGAAGGGGAGGAAGAATTTCTCCAATCGAAAGCGGAAAAAAGAAAAGGCCGAGGCGCCTCTGATCAATGCCGTAGCCCGAAGAGGGGGAGGGGAAAAAAGGGAGGGGAAATCGTCCACTCAAGAGAGGGGCAGAAAGATCTTGACCTCTTCTCTAGGATCAGCTCAAGCGGAAGGGGAAAAAGGGTTAATATCATTCTTGGAAATCCCGACAGACAAGGTGGGGGGAGTGAAGGGGGAAAGGAAGAGAATGAAAGAGAACACCTTGTCCGGGAAGAAAAGGAGAGTCCTCTTTTTCAAAAAGGAAAGAGATTAGCATGGATCTGGCGCCCGCTGTAAAAAAGGGGGGGAAGTCTAGGAAAAAAGAAAGGGAAGCTGACGAGCGCCGTGTTACCCTCTTCTTCTCCTTCCTTTATCGCGCTGCGCAGAAAAGGGAGAGTCTCTCGATTTATAAATTCCTTCTACCGCGACGGGGTAAGGGGGGGGAGTCAACTCAGGGGGGGGCCATGTCTTCCTTGACGCGGGAGGAAAGGGAAAAGGGTCTCGCTGTCCTTCTGCTGCAAAGGATATAGGGGGAAGCGTTAGAAAGGAAGCTTGAGAAGATAGACTTTCGTCCCAACAGGCTGGAAGGGGGGGAAGAAAAAGGGCCCCTTTCCTTACCCTTGCTCAGGAAGAAAAGAAAAAAGAATGGGAGGAGAAACCTTATTCCATCTGATGGGGGACAAGGATCAAGCCTACTTTACCCGAGAAGAAGAAGATTAAGAGGGGGTTTCTTTGACGTTCGGGGAAGGATGCCTCGGGGGACGACAAGGACCTTTCCTACCACCTTCCGAAAAGGAAAAGGCCTTTCCTTCCTCGCGGGAAGAAAGGGAGGGAGACCGTTCTACTCTGGATCGTGAAAAAGGAGGGAACAGGACGAAGAGAGGGAAGAAGAAGCCGGTGTGGGCAGAGAACTGTACACACTTCCCGTGGCTCTGACAAGGAGAGGGGATGAGAAGCGGCCCTTTCCTTTCCCGTCCTACCACAGAAATAAGAAGGAGGAAGGACCTTGCTCGTACAATGCCGTTCTTTCCGCCAACGCAGGGAGGTGGTCAAGACTTCACCGGTATCACTTTCTTCAGAGGACCGATGTAAAGAAAGGGAAGGATTTAATTTACTTCATTCCCGGGGCGGAAACAGAAAGGGGAAAGGGAACTGACACAAGAGGGGGCAGCTTACTTCTCTTCTCCCGTGCAGCTTGGACGAGGGGAAAGAAATCTCCGCTTATTCTCCCTGGGGATTTTTCCCACTCTCCAACTAGAAAAATGAGGGGGGTAGTCTTCTCTATCCTCTTCATACCAGGAGGAGTCCTCTTCTACTACTCGTTTCGATCATAAGAAAAGATCCTACCTCCCTCCGCTTTACAGTCAGTCCGCCAAAAAGAGAGCCTACGGTACTGGTACTTTCCGTGTGCGGAGAGGTACAGCGGTCTTTACATTTTTTTCCCTTCTTCTCGGTGACGGTTGAAGAGAGGCCAGAGCACGAAAGAGGTTCTTCTCACCCACCAGATCCGGGCGGGGGAGGAAAGAAGGAAAACGCTTACTCTCTTCTTCTGCCGTCTGAGGTCATGGGGGGGAAAAGGGTACTCCACCTATCCGTTGGCACTGGGGGGGGGAGAAAGAGGGGGAAAGTGGCCCCAAAAGGAGGAAGGAGCGGGCGTACCCTCGTTTCATCGCCGACGGGGGGAAAAAGGGGTGGGGAAACCTCTTCCTGTCTTTGGAACAAAGGAGCGGAAAAGGGATGGAGCAGGAACGTAAAAGTGTTTCCCTTCCGGGTCTTCGGCCAGAGAGGAAGGAGGACCTTTCTTCACTTTGCTGTAAAAGAGGGCAAATGTGACGGGAGCGATCCTACCGGGCCGAGTGGGGAAAAAGGTGAAACTTCCTTTCCCGGAGATAAAGAAGGGGAGAAGGAGCACGCAAAGAAGCCAGCATGTTCCTTCGGCCGGCAGAGAGAAAAGGCTTTTTTTCGGGGAAGGGGGGAGAGGAGGGGGGGACGTTGGGAAGGGTTTTCTTACTAAAAAGGGGGGGTTGAAAAGGAGTGGCACCCGCCCCCTTTACCCGGGATAGGTAATAGGGAAAAGGTATGTCGCTTGAGTTCGTTTTCAGCATCGTGAAGGAAAGAAGAAATGTTACTACCCGATTCCTTCTGCAGATATGCATAAGGATGGAAGAGAGAGGTGGTAACTGAGACAGGGGGGGCATGCACTTTCCTCTCTGGGCCCGCTGGAGGAGAGGGGAAAAAGAACACTTTCTTACGCTTGAAGGAAGGAAAGAGGAAAAGGGGGAAAGGAAAGATGGAAACGATAAGTTAGTGATCTTCTTTTATCTCGCCCGCGAACCAGGAGAAACCCATTTTTGTTACGATAAAGGAAAAAGAAAGACGCAGACCGAAACAAAAGGCGCCCTTTCTGCTGCGCCAAGGAGGGAAAGGGGAAGGACTCTTTTTCCCCTTTCTTTTCTGGGCACGGGAGGGGAAGGGGATGGAATTAGGAGGTAAAGTGAAGGTACTCTTCCTTCCTGGCGACAAAAAGGGAAGAAAAAGAGGGCCCCTTCTTTTTTCTCTTTCATGTACAAGGAGGGGAAAAAAAGGAAAGGGACGATACCGTTCTGGTTCTCTGCGGCAGAAAAGGGGGGCTTACCTTCCGTTAAACTAAATAACGAATGGATCTGATCGCAGGAAAATCCTCCGGTGACAACGAGAAGCTTACAGAAACAACACCTTATTATTATTAAAAAGATTAAAAAAAAAGGAAAAGGGTCACCGTTTTGCGGTGGCGGCGAGAAGTAGGTGGACAAATTCAAAGAGTCCTTTCACTCCCTCCGCCCGCAGAAAGAGGGGAAGGGAAGGCGTCAATCCTCTTTCCAGAAGGTTAAACAAGGAGTGAAGATCTCACGAGGCCCTCCATCCTAGTATCGCGCCGTCGGCAGCGGAAGGGAAGAAGTAAACCACCCCTTTATTACTGAATCAGCCAGGAAGAAAAGGAGAGGCGGCAAAGAAGGTGCTTTTTCCCTCCTGGCGCAGAGAAAAAGAAAAGGGGAAGGGGGTCACCCTTTCCACTTCTGCAGGGAGAATAGGAAGTCCTACCTTAACGTATAATGAGATACCACCTATCACAGAAACAAGTGAAGTGAAGGTCATCTCTTCTCCCAGGCTGCCGTACAGAAGAGAAAGGGAGGAAAAGAACGCATTCTTATTCAAGGGGGGAAAGGTCATGACAGGCATCTGTCCTGATTAAAAGGGGGTGGGGGGGGGGAACTTATAATATCTTCCTCATGTGTAGGGGAAAAGTGCTCACTTCATTCCACTCTGCTGGGAAAAAAAAGAGGAAGCACCTTTTACTCCGTACCCGGGGAAGAAAAAACGTATTGCCACTCTGTAAACAAAGGGGGGAAAGGGGGGAAAACTCCCACACTTCCCCGATCAGACTGCAAGGGACAAGAGAGAAGAAACCTCCTTTTACGAGCCGTCCGGAGGAGAAAAAAGGAGGGCCCTCTTTTTTCTTGGAGAGGGGGACCGCAGCATTTTTAAATCGCCGGGACAGGTAAGAGGAAGGAACTCTCCCCACTCGTCATACAGGGTAGGAAGAGGGGAGTACACTAGGGCCTCTTACCGCACACGTTGCATCAAAGAGGGGGAAGGAGGGAAGGAAATACCCGGCTTACCCACTTCTCTCCTTTCCGTGCTCAAGTAAAGGCGACTGAAGAAAACAGAAGTGGGGGGGCGCCGGGGAAAAAAGGAGGGAGGGGAGGAAGAGGGTCTCTCTCCTCATGTCCCCGGCGTCGGGGAGGGGGAGGGAGAACGAGTTCCTCTGAAATTCGCTCTTGTCGCAGTGAAGAGTGGTACCCTGGTGAAATTTCCTCCCTTCACCATTAACCTCATACTGAAGAAGGAAGAAGAAGGGAGAAAAGGAGGCTATCACCTTGTCCCCCTCCCTTTGGTGAGGGGGTGGAGCGGAACTACGTAGTCTGCTCCTCTTTCTGGGCTTAGGGGAAAAGGGGAAAAGTTACCAACCCATTTTCAAGACCTCTTAACCGGCGCCCCAGAATCACCAGAAAAAAAAAGGACTACCTTAGGAAAGTCTCGGTTCTCAGCAGAAAGGGGGAGGAGCTCTTATTCTCTAACCGAGGAAAGGAGATCTCCGGAGTAAGGTTTTTTTGTGGGGGGAGATAGTCGTCCCTCCTAATAAAGAAGGAATGAAGGGTGGGACGATGGGACATTTCCCCAGACCAGGGGGACAGAAAGAAAGGACCTCTTCCACGAGGGAGAATGCCAAGAGACAGTAAGTGGTCACTGGGCGATCACGCAAGGGGGGAAAGCGTTTGTCGACAAGGGGGGGGAAGAGAAGGACAGGGAATCGGGGACGAGGGTTTTGCAGCATCGGAAGAGGGGTGAAGGTTCTCAACTCCGTTTCTGTGATCTCTGCGTGCTCGAAAAAAAGGAAGAGGGAGAATGCTTTTCTTCCCGTCTTATTTGCGGGGGAGGAAGGGAAAAAGGATACAGCAGACAAGGACCGGACGCTTACTTCTATCCCGGTCCGTGTTAAAAAGAAAAGGGGAGAGGGGGAGGCGTCCATCTCTTCTTCCCCTCACGCGTAGAGGGGAAGAAAGCGGGCACGAGCCACCTTCGCAAAGGCGCTTCTATCATCGCAGCTCATGTTGGAGGAAGAAAGGGGAGAAAGGGTAGTCCAGGTCCTCTTTTTGTCTGCGCGCGCGAATAAAAAAATCGCGGAAAAGGCAAGGAGGCTTCGCGTTCCTGGGGAGAAGGAAAGGAAGACCAAGTTCGTATGCCTCCCTATGAGGTCGAGACGGGGGGAAAAGGGGGTAAGAACGGGGCATGTGACCACACCTTCTTCGGGCCGAGTGCAAATAAAGGGGGAGAGGCTATTTTTGCTCACTCTTCCACCAGAAAAAGGGAAAAAGAAGCAGGAATGCAGCGACCTTTACCCGGATTCCACCCTGCCGGGGAAAGAAGAGGGAAAGACGCTTTGCCTCACATCAAAGAAGAGAGGGGGTGAGGAAAGGGAAATCTCCCTCGTGACCGCGGCAGGTAAAGGAGAAGAAGGTAAGCAGATTTTTTCAATCCCGGCCGAAGAGGAGGAAAGGTATCGCCCGGCCAAAAAAGTTCCCTAGCGTGACCGTCGGGAGAAAAGAAAAAAACTCCACTTTCCTTTTTGCAACGAGGGAAAAAAGAAACGTGTTTCGGGGTTAGAAATCTAACCACACCAACTTATTATGAGGACAGATAGAGAGGAAACCCGAAAAAGGAAAGGAAGGCTCTTCCTCTTGTGCCACCAGGGAAGTGGGAGAGGAAGCAGAGGAGACAGTCACTCTCTTTAACTGGTTGAGGTGACCGGGCGAGCCTGGGGAGGAAAGGAAAAAGGAGGACCTGTCTTTAACTCTGAGGAGGAACCCTTCGGCGAGAGGACCTGCCTGCGGTAACGCGGCGAGGGGGGGAGGGGGAAGGAAGGGGGGCCGCATATTATGTTCGCACAGAGGAGGGGAGGACGGCAAAGGGGGATCCGGGAGACGGTCTCTCTTGCGGCTGCTGGCCGAGGGGAAGGAAAAAGAAGAGGGAGAGGGCATACTTTTTCGCCACCGGCTGAACTAGAAAGAAAAGGACCCGGGCCGCCCGACTGCGTTCCGACAACGGGGAAAAAAAGGGGGATATCTGATTTTCTGTCCTCTCGCCAGGAGAAAAGGAGGGGGAAGAGCGCGAGTTGGGGCGGGACTTCTTTTCCGTTGACGCTGCGCGCAAAGGAGGAAATACCCTTTTTCCCGTCCGTTCCGGCCGAGAGAGGAGAGGAAACCGGAAGACTTCTTTATCGGGCCCGAGAGGGAAAGAGGAGGGGAGAGGAAGCTTTCTTCGTTACGCCTCTCTGGCCGAAGAGAGACAGGGGTGGTAAGTAAATGAACACTTCCCTGTCTCCCCCAAAAGGAGGGGAGAAAGGAGGAAAAAGGTTCCTTCCCTGCCGACCCGCACATAAGCATGAAGATTCAGAGGCCTCCTTCCGCGGCACTGGTCCGGGAGGGGAAAAGGGGGGGGGGGGGAGACTCACCTATCGTATCGTTCTGCCAAGAAGAGGGAAAGGAGAGGCAAGGTCGAAACAACGAAAATGACGCGTCTTTATCTCCAGGGAACGGACTGGAGAGAAGAAAAAAAAAAAAGAGTGGACTATTCTACTGAAGACAAAAGATGGGAATGGGGACAAGGTCAGGAAAACCAGTACTAACTTTTGCTCTGCTTGAGGTCGGCGGGGAGGAGAGGAAAAAAGAAAAAGGGGAGGCATCCTCTCTCCTAACTCCCGAGAGGAAGGGAAAGAGCAGGCGCGCAAGGTTCTTTATTTTACTGTTCCGGGTGCTCTACAGAAGAAAGGGGAAGGGAGAAAGGGGAAAAGTCTTCTCTTTTACTGTTTCGCGGGACGGCAATGAGAAGAGGGAGGATCACCACCGCCGTTCTTTTTCCCATTTGCTAAGGAAGGGAAAGAAAGAAAGGGCACCCTCTTACTCTCTGCTGCTGCAGTCTGAGAGAGAAATGGGTAACTCCCCTACTCGTTTTCACTGTACAACGAGCGGCAAGAGGAGGAAAAAAAAACTTCTTCTTCTACACTACGCCGGTTGACCTCGGCGCAAAAAAAAAAAAAAAAACCAGGGGGGACCTCTTCTTGCTTGGAAAGGAAGGGGGAAAAAGTGGTCTTTCCTCGCCTCTGTAATGGGAAGGGGGGACGCACGGGTATAAAACTCTAACTTTCCCTGCCGGAGGAACCGTGATGAGAAAAAGAGGAGACCTCTTTTTCTTACTCATGCTGCCGACCGAGGAAGGGGAGGGAGAAAAAGGTGGAAGGGGCCCCCCTGTAAAAGGGGGGGTTGCAACTTTATCCTTAGACGGAGAAAAAGAAAGAGAAGAGGGCCTGACGACGCTTCTCCTTCCTTCTCTTATAAGGGAGAAGTTTCTTTTCCCTTATCTTATTAGGGGAGCTGGGGGAAGTCATCATTGGTTTTACCGTCTTTTCCCCTACCGGGGGGGAGGAAGGTCCTTAGTATACAAGGGGGAGGGGGGGAAGGGGCCGGGTTCATCACGTGGAAGGGAGAGGGGAACTACCCTACCGGCAGGAAATAGGAGGGAAAACGCCCCAGACTGGGGTAATCCCTTTACCGCTTGCATTTGGCATGAAAAAAAGGAGGGAGGAAAAGATGGCGTTTCTTTCAGCTCAGAGAAAAGAAGGCCGGGTTCACTCTACTTTGCAGCGGAAGGAAAGGGGGGTGGAGGGATCGCTTTTACGCTCCCGTCGAACCAGGAGTCTTGTTCCGATCCCCCATCTGGGGTGACTATGAGAAAAAAAAGGGGAACCGTACCTGAAGGGAGAAGGGGAGAAACAAGCGTGCCCGTCCCCTTTGCCTCCTCGTGGGGGGGGGAAGGGGAGGGGCATAACGGGTGGTTTACGGGTCTGAAAAAGGCATGTCCTTTACGCTGCCGGAAGAAAGAAAAGGGGTTCTCGTCACTTGTTGGGGGGCCTAGGAAGGAGGCCCGCATTTTCCAGGCCTGGCCGATACCGGAAGGGAGAAGTGACCTTCCTTTTCAACTTAATGAAAAGCCACGCTTCTTCCTCCACCGGGCAGCCGGGGACACCATTTTGTTGTACCAAAAAAAAAGGGGGGAGGAGTCCCCATCGCTCTCTCGCACCGGTACCAAAAAAGGCGGCGGTGGGTTCTTCTGCTCATGCCCGGGAAGGAAGGAGGGGGGAAAAAAATCCGGTCAAGAAACAAAAAAACGGAGGCATTTCGCTTGCCCTGCGGCACCCGGGGAAGGGGAAGAGAAAAAGCCTTTGCCTAGTCCACCCGGGCTCCATGACGAGGGAAAGGGAAAAAGCAAAAGGTCCTACTATTCCATCCTTCAGACCACCCCGTTTATGAATGAAAAAAAAGGAGGGATGGAAAAGGACGTTTCCCTCCCTTTTCTCAGCGAAAGGAGAAGAAGAGAAGGGGGAACGGACGGCCGAAGGAATCGAAACCAGCAGATGGGAAGGAAGGGGGGAAGGGGGGGCTCCTGTCTCTTCCCATCCGAGCCCGAACCCAGTAAGAGGTGGAAAAAGAGGAAGTAGCGAGAAGAGTCCTTCCGTTACAGCCCG
>Ga0179593_1480508_pt1 | contig 13066 bp, 14 predicted proteins | sample CZODoug2_1_08_16_FD_185931 | JGI IMG/M metagenome (GOLD analysis project Ga0179593, IMG submission 185931) | Vadose zone soil fungal communities from Angelo Coast Range Reserve, California, USA - CZODoug2_1_08_16fungal (PacBio error correction) | ecosystem: Environmental > Terrestrial > Soil >...
CGTCTGTCCAACACTCGCTTTTGGCCCAAAGACTGGGCGCCGGGGTGCTGAAAAAAGGCCCACAGTATAACTAGCGCAGAGGGGGGGGACTCCGGAAATGGGATGCTCATCGCGAGGTTCGATCACCGGAGGGCGAACTATAAAATAGTGTCGGCTCGGACAAGGGCGACTCTCGCTCTCAGTGCTACCGGGGGCAAACATTACGAAAACAGAAAACGACGTGTTGGGGAAAAAGAGCTGGGAAACGCGCGGTATCCAAAAGGCGTAAATCGACGAACCGACCGCCAACCCATTCTACATAAAAGGTCCATCAAAAATCCCCAGAACAGCAACAATTTAGGCGATGGAGAAATAAAACTCTAGACTCCCTACAGAGCAGTAAGCAAGAAGTGAATGCGCGACCAGTAATTATCTCCGAGAGAACATTAAAGGCGCAGAAATCAAAAGGATATTTCGAACCTAACGAGACACCGAAAGACAGCCCGTAATCCAGTTTCGAGCACGCATTGCTAATAAACGAGTTAAAAAAGTAAGAGCGAAAATAGAATCGTAGACACGTGGGAGCAAAAACACGAGAGGCAATGACATACTCAGGGGGCTGCGCGTTATTACTGAAAGGTGAGGAACCGCCAGTTTCAAAACAGGGAGCAGTCTCAGCCCCAGTTAGGGGAAGGGAGAGTGAGTAAAAGGAATTGGGAAATCATGGCTGGAGCAACGGAGTATTCCTCAGCCGGAAAAGGAAACCGGCATCTCCCAAACGGCAAGGAGAGTAGAGACTCCAAAGAGAAAAACCGGAAGCTTAATTTGTTTTACATTAAGGAAGGGGGGACGTCATCATCTACAGCTCTCTACAAAACTATCAGATTTGTCGGGGTGTGGTGGGGGGGGGGGAAAGCGGAGGAATGAAAGGGAGTTAAAACGATGTCCTAGGATTTCAAGTCTGGATGGGAAGAGGGCTAACGGGATTCCAGATAGGTCACGAATACGAGAAGTTAGATAAACTAATCAAACTATAAGGGGACAGCGATATGTAAGGACAGCATGGACATGAACAAACAGTTGCTGGGGAAACGATAGACCGAGGATCAGAATTAAGACAAAGTGTACTTCAGGCTCTACCTTTTTACAATTGAAAAACGGAAACGAAACGGCCTAGCACCAGGCCAGCCCGGAAAATCTCTTTCCTCATCATAGATGAGAGGGAACGACCAACGAGTTGGCGAAAAAAAGACAGCCTGGTAACGCACCCAGAGACCGCCTAAGACAGGAAATTGTCTAGACGGGAATACCTCACGCTGAAGCAGGAGTACCAACGTGAATAATGGTGTCAGTAAAACAGTGAAGAGGTTCCGAAAGGAACGAGGTCTTCAAGGGGAAAAATATTAGCTCACGGAAATTTAGGCATCGGGAGATGTCTAAAGACCGGCGGCCTATCATCTGCTTATCAGGGAGCAAAAGAGATAGATCAGAACATAACAAGGCAGAAATACATCAGTTAGTGGCCAGAAGAGGAAGGGAGGTCTCAATGAGCGATCAATATCGGTTCGTAAAAAACAAATAAAGAAACGAGGCGAAGGTGTGGGTATCTCAATAGAAAAAGAGCCGCAGAATCAGCGTAACAATTCCAAATTCATCGGGAAAAAGATATGTCAACGGAGCCGGTACGCATCCTCCTCATACCGCTCGAAGAGAGGGGGTATCCAGGTCGTAAATATTGGGGGGGACAAAGCCCTGTCAATTGGAGAAGGAATCAACAGCCCGCGGATTACTGTTCGAAAAGGTGTAGAGCGAGGAGACCATAAATTGCTGGGAGGAGAAAGCGAGGGGCGATCTTCCGGACTTCATCGAGGGAATGTTGAAAAGAGAAGAAAAGCGTGCGAACGTTTAAAGGACGAACGAAGTATAAGGGGGGAACAGTAGTAGGGAAATAACCATTGGATGACCAATCTAGAAGTGTACAAGAAAGCTGAACACGAGCAAGGTCAAATCCTTTTGGGGAGGGAACGTGAAAAGGGATAAGGGGAAACCTGATCCTAAGGCTCCTACAGGGGAAGTAACGAGAAAGTCATCTCACGAAAAGAAGAAAATCCTTCAAAAGCTACTCCGAGGAAGGAGTGGAAGCAGGACCACTGACGTATTAGGAACAACCGGGGAAAGAGAAATTCATCTAGCGAGGAGATCCGCTAGGGAGAGAATCTTCTGCTTTGATCGCGACAGAAGGGTAAAGGCGAAAAGGATCTAATCAGGAAGAATATCTGGTTAAACCAATTGGGCAAGATGCATCCACGGATGGTCGGAGCAAAGACTAAATAGAGGGGCGAAATAGAACAAAAAAAGCAAGAGGGCATCGAAGAACCTCTCCTAGTCTGACTTTGCTTTGTGAAGGAAGAACATTGATTGAAAAGAAGGGACAGAAACTCTTTGTGATAGGGAAAAAAGTCTGTGGGGGTGGGGTAGATGTTGCAAGGCACGTACGAAGAGGATAAAAACCGTGCTAAGCCGAGTAATAGAAGTGCGCCTATACTCACGACCTGTAAAAAGCTAGGGAGTACGAGTAAAAAAAAAAAAACCCCCAAACAAAGCGCGTTTAACATTCCAAATCTCGCTGTATCATAAAAAGGAAAATTAAGGGAGATCAAGTCAACCGAGGGTTGCCAATGAGGGGAAGGTCGAGTAGAGACTCCTAATCCTACCCGTCGCCGAGTATGTGAGGATGTGAAGGAAGGGTTGAAGTCTGGCAGTGGGGATGCGACTCTGTCATCAAATGTATTGAATCACAGCAGGTGGGGCAACGCGAGGGAAAAAAGCTCCACGAAATAAAAATCATCAGCAAAGGGGACACTCGGAGACCAATAACTACAGATATTAGGGGGGGTATATATAAAAACTAGGAGGTGTACAAGCAGAAGATTAACAAGAGGGTGAGTTAAAGCTCTAGGGAGTCGGAGCTATATGCGGAGTATGAGGTGATAGAGAAGACAACCGCTCTGGCCTGGGAAGGAAGGAGAAACAAGTCGACCGAACAGATGTGCGAGGTCAACCCTGACAAAAAAAGACACCTCAAAGGAAAAAAAGAGGAAGACACACCCTTCTCGCCTCAGCGTTCGACTGGTCGAAGACGGCATGGGAGCTCTCCTTGGCAAACAACCTCCTGGTCGTTCATAAAAAAGGCCCGCAACGATTAGGGATTCTGTAACTAGGGACCATCCATCTCAGACCACAGAGAAGTTGTTAAACCGCTCGCCGAAAGCTATACAAAGGTCTTAGGGAGGACACTAAGGCTAAATTCGGCTGATCCTGGGTTAAATAAAGAGGATTCAAAGGAAGCTCAAGAAACGAAGAAGAAATAGTGCATTACACGAGGCCGCGTAAACTGCAACCCAATGTTTAAGAGACCCTCGAAAGGGGCCGGCGCATCGTACCTGTGCTTTCTCTCGACAAATCAGAGGCTTGCAGACTATGTCTAATTGCGAAGAACCAGGAAACGGTCAGAGAAGAGGGTTCAAAGGAAAACTATTAAGAGGGGTGCGAGAGGGGTTTCTCGCACTCGCCTATGAGACGAAACATCCGATCAGGCATCGCAAAGAGGAGAGATGCCTGAGCAAGAATGGGTGCGACGAAGAAGATTTTTCATAGCAACAAGAAGTCGCGAAAACGTCGCTGGTTCGGGGGGGGTGCACGATAGAGAGTCATTCAAACGAAGATACGCAAGAGGCAGAACAGCGACACGATCTTCAACCTGCTTTTGGAAAGTAGAAAAAGGGGGGCCGTTGCTTTACAAGAGCAATCAACACAGGAGGCCAAAAGGGCGAAAAATTGTTCATCTAGTCGAAATAAGAAAGGAGGAATGGGGAAAACTGAAGTTTTCTCGAAAAAAAGGCACTCTCTTCGGTAAACAGACAGAAAGAGAGTGGGGAAAAGAAAGCAATCGGACTATTCGGCTGCTGAGATCTCAACTAAAGGAAACTGGAAAGAGAAGAGGTGCCGGCCCGCGATTTGCAGAACTACGACAAGAGTGGTAAGTCCCTACTAGGGGGGGGGAGATGGCAGGAAAAGAGGACGCCCCAGGAAAAGGGGGGGTGGAGACGAGGGAACACTTTAAGCTATGAAGGGGGAAGTGGGGGTTCAAGCGATGGCTAGATTTTTTAATAAAAAGAGTATAACCAAAAAAAAAGAAAACAAACCGCCTTCGGGTGAGGTATAACACGGAAGACGTCCTACTGAGGCCGTGAGTTGAAAACAGAACGTAATCCTTGATTGGCTGCTCATCGAGGGAAAAGGTCCAATAGGTTGGGAGTAAAAAGACACATTGAGGGGAAAAAGGAGAAAGGCAAGCGTGGAAAGATGCCAAAAATATTATTTCGAACCCGAAGGAAAGAGAGGGAACAATGAATTATATCGGGGAGCCCCTCCAGGAAAAACTGTTTCAGAGAAGGCGAGGAAAGGACCGTGGGACGACGGGGAAAGGCAGAAGTGTGAAGGAAGAGAAAAATGGGGGGGCTCAAGACTTGAGCGCAGCCGAGACTATATTATATTAAGGTATGTATTCGGAAAACAGACTATGCATCAAGATAACGTCGTCGCGGGACGCGTGTGGGATGAATGATTTCTCAAAAAAAGACGGAAACCGAAAAAGTCGGAAGGTAGTCCAGCAAAATCAAAGGTGGGAGAGAATGGGGAAAATGCCTTCAACATGCAGCTTCAAAATACACAACGGACATGGGCAAAGGGGGAATTAACTGATTCAGAAGGGGGCCGAAGTTGAGAAAGATCCCGAGAATGGCAGACTCGACTAGGAACGCATGCCCGAGGGAAGAGCTACTCGCAACCCAACAGGAAAAGGTCCGAAAGTGCGTTAGAAGATAACTCTATAAGACACCGAATGCCCGTTGGGCTCGGGGGAAAAATGCGCGCTACGATCGCTTGCCAGAGAGCATCAGCTTGAGGGAGAAATATTTCCATGGGGGAGATGCCGGAAAACCAAATAGAAAAGCTCTTCAGGAACCATGAAGAAATGTAGGAAAAAGATATGGGGCGTGGGAAAAACATGGGAGAAGGACAAACTAGGTCTCAAAAACTTCTACAAAGGAAAGCGCGTCAGAAATCTGGACTAAAAAGAGGGGTGGGATCCAAGAAACAGCAAGATTTGAAAGAGAAAGATAAAAGGGCGGACCTATGAAAATTGCGTTGAGAAATCTTGGGGGAACGCAGGGGGGATGTGAGAGACTTCCGACAGGGAGGGGGTTCCACGGTCTATGAGGCAAGCGGAGAGAGATGACAGTTCCTTATGGAGAGAGACTTTTCAAGGGGTCTGCCGAAAAGAAAAAAAGGGCATCTATATTTTATGCGCCACTGGTCATCCAGAGCTCTTCCTGGAAGGAAAAGGGAGGTCTCCGTAGGGAAAAAACTTAGAGTCGATGAAAAAAGGATGTCGTATAAGCTTCTTTGCTTTCTAAGGGCACACCCAGTGCAAGGAATGGAAACAGGGGCACGAGATCCGTAATCAACTGCACTTTCAAGGACATCCGCGGAGGACCTGAGACAAAACAAAACAGGTGAGATGGGAAAAAAAAAAAGGGAAGCATCTGAAATTCACACGTGGCGGCGAAGAGAAAATGACCTTCACCACGAAGGTCGCACAAAAAAAACATCTCCCTTGGGGGGGGGGGGGAACCGGTCCGCAAAAATATTCTAAGATTAATGAAAGAAGAGAGTCGATGGTGGGGCCGAGTCGAATCCACTCGCTGGGGAGCTGCTGACTCACAGCTTCTCGAAAAGAAAAAGAAAAGATCACTACTCCTGAAAAAAAGCTTGACGGGGGGAAAGTATCTTAAAAGTACCGTCCTAATCATTCATACAGACAGCATTTCAGTGGGGGGCAAATGGGCTGATTGCAGGAAGAAGAGGAGGGGGTAAAACGACGAGCATTGTCGCCGACAGGGTGGGGGGAGATTTGGAAAAACAACTCTTAGATAGAGGGACAACGAGGAACCAGGGGGGAGGCTTGCGCACACTCAAGGAAAAAACAACGAGTGAGCATAGAGTGCGCAACAACGGAAAAAATTAAATTTGACTCTTACTGTCTATAAAATCCTAAGAGGCTGACAGCCAAATGGGGACACCTCGAACTGTTTAGTAGCCGCAAATGCAGGGCATCGAAGGTAAGAAAAAAGTTAGAAGGGGCATTTACCACAAGAATGACATGTCAAAAAAAGCGTTTCGAAGCACGATAAGAACAACCTGTTCGGGGCGGTCAATCTCAAACTTCCGATTCCGAATAGAGGGGGGGGGCAAAAAACAGTGGCACGAGATAATCTTCCAATCAAGGCCAAGGGGCCGGAAAGTCCTGAGGTCGCGCGAGGTTTACTTAGCACGGGGGACAAATATAAGAGGAAAACGATATGCAAAATAAATGGAGGTGAAGTCATTTGGGGAAGCAGATCCACCTACATTCAGGACACGGAGTCCTCACCTGAGGGGATGTCCGTACGCCAGGCGAAGTGACCATAAGGAGCACTCCGAGTTCCTCAAAGTGTATTACCTGCCGAAAAGCGAGATCTCTAAAATGTGGGGGGGAGTACATCGACAGGAGCGCGCTGTCACGCAAAGTAACGGCACAAAGCCGCCGGGGCATAAGACAATCTCCAGCAATAGGGAAGGGCCAGAAATGAAGACAGGGAAACGCGCGGGGGAAACACTTCGAAAACCTATACTCAATAGGGGGTAAAAAAGAGTACATTCAAAAAGATTTCTTCAAACGAAAAAGAAAGATGCGGAACACTCGAAGAGCTGCAGAGGAACTCTTCCACTGAAGGGACGACGCAACCACAGACCTTTAATTCAAACGACTCAAGCAGGCTCCACATAGATAGAAAGAAAGGGTCCTCAAATGTAAGAAGGGGAAGATCTCTGCGTAAAAAAAAATCGTAGCGTAGGATGGAGTTATAACCACAGCAAAAAAGGAAACTGGTCTAAGAGAAGGGCGGGGGCCGTGGTTGAAGGGGACTAGGTCACAGGTTATGACTCCCATGAGAAAACCTCAAAGGGAGAGGGTTTTAAGGGTGTTCAGAAAAAAGACAATAAAGTGTGAAATGTCGCCCGCAGAGAATAGACCATAAAAACACACGCAAGGGGGAACAAGCTTTAAGAGAAAAAGAAACCATTAAAGAAGGGTATCAGGGGAGAGAGGCGATTCCATCAGTCGCCTCGACAACCCGGCATTGTTTTTGTTTAGGAGGAAAGAGACGTAGATTTAATCCGTGCCAAACGAGAGAATCTCTGGCAGAACGGGGGACCAGCGCTAACAAGCAGGATCCTGTAGGGATGTAGTATACGCGAGATATGGAATTCATTAGGAGATGAAAAAACTGTCTTGACACAGGTATTGCCAAGGCTAAGAGAAAACAATCACCAAATTGTGATTAGGGATCGTCTACTGGGTATGGTAGGAGAAATCATGTGGCACGAGAATCGGCCGATAAAGGAGTGACTTACACATAACAAAAAAATCAACGCGTCCTGAAACAAAAAACGAAACGAGCAATCTTAGTAAAAGGCCACCTGATGCACTAGACAAGAAAAAGGGGTTGTCATAGAAACACACGAGGCCGCCTAAAGGTCAGGTAAGAACTTCTAGGCGCTGAAAGCGGGAAAAGAGGGAGGGGGGTTAACCTATATACTTCAGGGGCAGTATCGTAGCGCTGAGGGACATGCTTCGATCGTTGAAACACGGCCGAGGAGGTTCGGAGCAAGGGGAACTAAGCTGCGACGCTAAGCTAAGAAACGGAGCAACTCGAGCCGAACTCAGAATGGAACTGTCCTTAGCACGGGGGCGAGGACACTAATTAAATGCGTGGGGATAAGATTGAAATTATAAGGGATACCGGGGAAAACACTGGTCATTTGGGATCGCAACTACCTTAGCAAAATAAAAGACTGACATTGCCGATACATCTTTTGTGGGAGGGCACCAAGATAGCCGGGGGGGCTCTTAAAAAGTCTAAGCACCTCTACAAGCAGAGGGGGGGGGATAGAACGTCTGGATCCTATTTAAGCTAGGGCTGCGAATCGACGTCCGAACAGGCCTCCTTAAAGGGCTTATGTTTGAGAGAAGACTTTCCGCCACAAGGAAGACGCCAAGAGTGAGCGATGGGTGGGGGGGAAGGGGGTTCGAAGGGATAGGGAGAGTTTCGATCGCATACCGGTAGTCCTGTGCTCGGATAAAGCGGCGCAAATCAGCCGAGCTTCAAACATGCAAAGAAAGCCCTTAACAGAAGGATGCACCATTTGACACAAAGACGCGAGGAACGGGGAAAAAGGCATAAACGAGTAAAAAAGGTCGGACTGTAATTCCAGGGAGGGCACGAGCGCGCGGATCCAAGTGGAGGGGAAGGGACCAGCACCACGCACCTCAAAAAAAACAGTGGAAGAGTCATAGGAGGTGGCTAGCCAATCGTATTAAAAAAAACTGAAGGGCAAGGCATCGAGAATTGCGCTCGCCGAGGAGAGAACTCGACTTGAGGAGAGATGAGACTAATCGGAAAACATTGGACGCACAACTAATATTCATCGGGGGAAATAAAGAGGGCACAAAGCAACTAGTACGACGCCCAGTGTAAGGGGGGAAAAAGGGAAAGACTCGACCGCAACCAGCTCGGGTCCAGGCCGCCTCTACCCGTCGAAAGAAAACCAGTGCGGCGTCCGCCCAGGGTGTGATTGGCAATAAAAAAAAGCGGATGTAACGCTCGGGGTTGGTGGAATGGGAGGAAAAGACCGAACTCGGGCAACCAAAAAAAGCCGGATGAATAACCCAGTCGTTACTGACCGGCAGGGAAAAAAGAAGGAAAGAAAGGGTCTGAACAAAACTTCGAATTCAACAAGGCTACTTTGAAAGAAACGTAAAAGGGCTACCTACCGCTCAATAACAATGAAGGTCCCGGAGGGAACTAAAAAGGAGGGGGTTATAAAAAAAATGCGAGCGGAACATGGACAAAATATCGGGGCGAACCAAGCCTCCGAGAGAAGAACGACATAGAGGCAGGGGGGTGGGTGAGAGGGGCGGACCCTCCTGTGCGCCGAGTTCAAGAAGCCTCCGGAACTCGGGCTGGGTAAAACCAATTCCCAAATCTTGAATGTCACGTGTACTTAGAACAAGTAATAACAAAGAAACGCCGAGTAAATAAACGCAATCACAGAATCGATGTGCCTCTCAGGAAGGGACTGGACCGAAAAACTCCAAACATATTTTTAATAAGAAATACTCAAAAAAACTGGGAAAAGATGATAGGGTAACCATTGAGGTTTCAGGAAGGGGGAGGAGAGAAATCAGTCACTTCGGATTCGGCGTGCGGGGAGATTGCCAAACTCTGGGGGGGAAACCGTATTCGCTTTCTACTTACCGCGAGGGAATCCGGCCACAAGGCATACAGGAGAGCCAATCAGAGCACACAAACATCGGAGCAAGTCGTCGTAGGAAGTACCTACGGTCAAGGGTTCCAGACTTGGGCAACACAAAAAACCAGTTACGTAGAAGCCGGCCCGGGAAGTGGCGGCAGGGAAGGAATACAGAATCTTGGGCGATAACAACTGTGAGCCGCTCTACGGAGGACTCAGAAACGGTCGGTCGGGAAAACTTCATAGTTACTCGGGAAATGCGGTCAGACGGGGGAACTGCGCATATCGGAGAAGTACCCAACAAGAACAAACAATAATCAGCGTTAGGCTGTAGGACCGGGGGGGAAAGAATGGTAGGGGAGAGGTAATCACACTACCAGGGCTGCTTAGACTCGCGACGCGGCTCTTTCGCGGAGACTTTAAATAAAGGGGTAAAAAAAGTCGGCCGATCTAAAAAAGATGCGCCCGGATACTCATTCTCGAAGGGAGGCAGTGAAAATATCATAGCGTTGCAAAAAGTTTTCCGAGAACTCGAAACTATGGCAGCATCGGAAAAGAGAAGAGATCTCGAAGAGCTCGAGCATAATTCCCGGCATGACGATCTTATACTAATACTAAATGTCGATAAAAATCAGGCACTCAAGGTGGGGGGATAGGGACTTGTTTACGTTTTAGTTCGAGGAAGGGACGCGGGGCACAAGGAGCACCGTTATTACGTCGCTTGGAAACCGGGTGGGGGGGGGGGTCTCGTGGGTTTTATTCCGGAGGTTTTTGTGCGGGGTCGTTTGTTCTTTCGGGCGTGGCCTTTTGGGTGAGTTTTGAGGGTCATATATGGGGGGGGTTGTTCTGTTATCCGGCGGTGGCCGTGGGGGGGGGGGTTTATTTAGCGCTGGTTGCGTGGGGTTAGCTGTCGTTTGGGGGATCTGGTGGTGGGGGTCTGGGGGGGGTTGGGGTGTGGGTCTGTACGGTTGGGGTTGTATGAACTGTATGTTTAGTGGTTGTGGCTTGGGTTTTTCTTTTTTCTGGTTTTTGTTTTCGGTGTGTGGGGTTGAGTGCGCCTCCACTACCTGCTTTGGGGTGTTGTTTTATGTTGGGGGTGGCGACGTTGGGGTTTGGGTAGTGGGTATGGGCGGTTTAGGGACGGTGGGGTGATTTGCAATGTATCTGCGGGTATTGGGGTACGTTTTGTGGCGGGGGGACGGGTATTTCAGAGGGGGGTGGGGGGGGGTGGGAGGGTGGATACGATGGCGTGTATGGGGGTGTGGTGTTTTGGGTTTGGGTGCTGTTGTTTACGTCCCCCATTTTGGTTAGGTTGGTGTTATTAGGGATTTGTTTAGGGGGGGGCGTCTTAATGTTATTTGTGTGTTGGGCATCAGAGGGTGTGGGTGTCAGTTGGTGGGTGGTTTTTGGGCAGAGGACCCGGCGGTTCCAAAGCGTGATAACCGGCCTCCCAGAACGTCTTCAACGAGAGTTGTACTGGATAGGGCCTGAGGGGAGGGAAAACGCCTCGCAAGTTAAGAATGTGTCTGGACCGAAGGTGTTCTCCCGGCTATCTTTAGCTCAAGGAGGGAATGTCCTCAAAGGGGGGCGCTAAATTACTCTCGGAGTGCTACGAAATCGCCAGGGGAATCAGCTCTCAAACGCCGGATAGTCTGCTTGGAACCCTCTACTAACACGAAACATTCCAGCCGCGATCGGGAGAAAGGAGACCTACTGCACTGCTGGCGCTTTGCAAGCGTCTAAAGACATTGTCAATCCTCCAAAGAGGGAAAAAGTCAGGGAAAATGCGACACATTAAGTGCTCCCCTGGATAACGGGGGACAAACCTAAAAAACGGGGGAATCTGGCGATTGTGCCCGCTTCTGTGATAAAAAACTGTACGGACTTAATTGCGAGATAAACTAATGGGGTTCCCTTCAAACGTTAGGAGAAAGAGAAAGAACGGACCAAACTTATGGGCTCGCAAAGACGGCGGACAAGGGAGGTCACTGGGTATAAATATGTAGACCGGGGAACGACTTAGCGGAGCCTGATTTAAGGAAACGCCGGAACGATAGACCATGCATGAAAGGGGGGGGTCCGAATGGGGGGAAAGGAAAGACGCGCTTCCGACGTTACCCACTTTCTATCGCCGAACCATCGCAGAAAAAGGGAGGGAACCGATGTCGCCGGAAAACCCCACACAAGACAAACACAACCAAGACCCACAGCCCCCCGCACCAACCACCCGAAAAAAGACCTGCTCTAACCTAGGTCGGAGGATAGGGCGGCGGTTGGACCGGACATTGCTACTCAAGCAGGTTTCCGGGGAATAAATCGCTATTGGTTTCTAACTTCTAGGAGTCGGCTGGTATAATACTCACTGAACGTCGGCGGAGACCGCAGGAGAGTCATTATTGAAAGCCAGAACAGCGAGGCGAGCAAATAAAGTTGCTGATAAGCAGCGGCTGGCTACTCCAAGCATAAGGTTGGAGCGGCTTGCCAAGCCTTAAATGGGCTACATACAAGCAAGGAACGGGTCAAAGGCTAGAAGAAGAGAATCGACTTGGAACGAAACCGAAAGGTTCAAACCCAGACTATAATAAAAGAGGAGAGGAAAACTGCAGGGAGCTCTCTGAACCAACAAAATCATTTACTCTATCGTATGTGAAGCAGAGGAGACACACGCCGTTTTCTATTAGTATAATCGAAGAATTCGAGAAGTAGAGGGAGTTCAGATAAAAGGTCAAGTCTAGGAGCCTAAGAGAAGTCACAAGCTCTCTAATGAATTCGTCAAAGACAAAGCAGCGGGGGGAAGAGAGTGTATGAAAAAGGCGTTCCGAAACGAGGCGAAAAAAAGCGCGGAAAGAGCAAAAAGGGAGGATCCATAACATCTGCTAGCCGAAGGGAGGGCAGAGAGATGGTCAAAAACTGTCGCGACCGAAAAGGGCTAAGGCCCCGTGTGGAGTAAGGCAGAGGTTCGAAAAGAGACAGGTCTTGGGCCGGGAGAAGAGTGCACTCTGGACGAGTACTTCCTTGACTAAGGTCCGACACTGACCTCTGCTGCTCGGGGATTCAAAATCACACAGTGCTGCGCTGTGGTTGTCGACGCTGGGAAAATCCAAGGGACCGGACCGGGGCCCCCGGTTAGGCTCAGAAGGCACGACGGGCGAGCTAGATGACTCCAAGGAGGTAAACTTCTTGACCGCTTCCTGACTCTGTAAAAGAATGAATTCGTCGAGAGCGAGGGGGGCCTGGTGGAAGAGTCTCACTCGGGGAAGGAACTCAGCAGGACTTTCCTCGAACGTTCAATCTCTACGGACTGACATCACCCAACGGGGAAGGACGCGGAAATACAGTCGGAGAGGGCTCTAGAAACATGGGAATTCACCACGACCTGTAAGGACGGCGACTGCCTTTTTGGAATGGTCTCAGCACCGGGGGGGAGGCTAGGCGGAATGGACCGGCCTCTGGTATGATGGGGGCGATCATCCGGAAGAGATGCTGAACAGAAAGTATACGGGGCAAAGTGCGAGACCCCAGGGAAGAATCTCTACTACCTGTACCGGAACCGATTTATAAAGAGATAGACAACGATATCATCAGGAATGAGGGGGGAGGGGGGGGGGAAGGAGCTGAATTAGCGAAAATCAACCTCTCCCGAGAATTTTCTCCGGATCATAGGGTGCAGAGG
>Ga0179593_1558995_pt1 | contig 13066 bp, 26 predicted proteins | sample CZODoug2_1_08_16_FD_185931 | JGI IMG/M metagenome (GOLD analysis project Ga0179593, IMG submission 185931) | Vadose zone soil fungal communities from Angelo Coast Range Reserve, California, USA - CZODoug2_1_08_16fungal (PacBio error correction) | ecosystem: Environmental > Terrestrial > Soil >...
GGGGGGGGGTCATAAGAAAAGAAACGGTACTAAATTGGGGTAAGAGCAGGCCACTATCAGGAATTAGACGCTCTGCAGGAAACGGAAGAGGGGCAGGGGAGGGAAAAGAATGGAAAAAAAAATGCTTCAAGTCAAGGAGGTGGGGACCCGACCTAACAACAGGAGGAAAAAGGACGGGGGGTTCAAGAATCAGGAAGAACATGACAAACCAATGGGCGGATGGGGAGGAAGAATAAGAAAAAAAACGGTCAAAGGGGGGGGAATCGAAAAGAATCGGAGGAGAAAGAGTCAAAATGTCAAGCGAATAGAGCACTCGCTAACACTAGTCAATCACCGAAAAAGAAAGAAACAGGGGGGGGGGAGTATGATCAAAAAAGTTCAAAGGTAAGAAAAGGAACCATGGGGGAAAAAAAGATTAACTACCACCATAGACTATTAAAGAAAACAAAGATCAGAGGGAAGAGGGGGCGGAAATGGATACTTTTAAGGAAGGGAACTCGGGGGGAACGGGGAGGGACTACACCAAGACCGGCAAAAGACAGGAACGGAGGGGGGGGGGTTGAGAGAAGAAAGGTTGCCGGGAGAGGGGAGAGGAAATACTAAGGGTAAGGAGAAAGTTCGATGGACTGGGGGGAGACGAGAAAAAGGTAGGGGAGCATTCTTGGCATATAAAGGGGAGAGGGACGGAAGGGAAGGTCAGGATCCAGGGGGGAGGGAGCTTGTTCCGAAATCCTGCTTTTGACCTGAGGAACGGGGGGGATAGGAAAAAGATGGATACTAGGGTTTGGCCACAGGGGGGGGGTCGGGAGAAAGACGGAGTTTTGTGTATTGGGCAGTTGAAAGAAAAGGGAAGAGGGAAAAGTAGGAAGTGGGGAAAATTCTGCAGTGGAGTTCTGGACGAGGAAACGAAAAACGGAGTGGGGGTGCTGAGAAATAAATAGGAACAAAAGTTCTCGGGATTATCCAGGAGGTGGAAAGATGCAAGAAGAAAAAGGCGAAACGAGGGGATCTGGCGGGCAGGGTGTCCTCTGTGTGAAGAAGGGGAAGGGACACGGGTTTATCTTTGGAGGGGAACAATAAACTTTTGAAAGGAGAAGAGAAGGGAAGGGAAGAACTGCCAGATGCTGTGTAGAAAAAAAGGGGGAAAGATGGAGGGGGAGATGACAAGCGGAAGCGGAAGGACCGATGGAAGGGTTATCTCAGCCGGGAAAACTTCTTGGGAAGAATGTTGGGAACCAATCCCTCAGTATTCTTGTGGGGGGGGGAAAAGGGGGTGAAGGGGGAACCAGGGCAGGACCCGTGCCCCCAAAGTCCAGGGGGGGGGGTGAGAAAGGGGAAAGGTACAAGGAAAAGAAAGTCAGAGTGGTCTCAGGGGGGGCGGGGAGCCTATAAAGGGAAAGCATGGCAAAACCTACTCTGCATCACTGGGAAAAAAAGGAGAAGGAAGGACCTAAAAGAAAGAGAAAAGGCCGAACGAAACCTCACCGGGGAGAAAAAGGGTAACGGCGTAACATGAAGGGAAAACCAAAGATCAAGGGGAAGGTCAGGGGCTTCTATACTATTCTGGGGACAGGGGGATAAGAAAAAAGGATCAAACAGGAGGGGAGTGAATTGACTAAGGGGGTGGGGACGAGAGGGCCGGTGGGAAACAAGAGAAATTGCCGGATCTTCCAAATTGGAAGAGAGGGGTAGAAAAAAAAAAAAAAAAAAAGGGGAAGAAAAAAAGGGGATACTGGGGAAAAAAATTAAGAAGTTGGAGGAAAAAAAGAAAGGGAAGCGCTCTTGAAAAGAACTAAAGGTCTGGGGGGGGGGTCGTGGCGGACACGAGTCTGCTCTATCTAAAAAAAGAAAGGAAGAAAACGAGAAAAGATCGGTTAGGGAGGACCAAGAAGAAACTTCATGCCAGAGATTGACACTGCCCAAGAACTTTGGGTGGGGAGACCTTCATGAGAATAGAAAGGAAGAAAAAGAGACAAATGGTTCTAAGGCAGGAAGACGGGATGGAAAAGAATAGACATGGACGGCAGTATCGACCTGAACCGCTCAGAATCAAAGAAAAGGGAAAAGCATTAGAAAAAACCGCGGAAAAAAAGAAATGAGGTCGGTCCAAAGGGGACATGGCCGAAGAAAGAAAAAGGATCCAGGGAGAGAAGAGGAGCTGTGTTGACTACACCAAAGAAAAACAACACATAGAGCCAAGTTATAGAAAAGAAAATCGAGTGACTTTTTGAAGGTCTTCCAGTTTGGGAAAAGGGAAGAAGAGGACGGGAGAGAAGGGGGGTTAGAACAACCCTCAGCAAAGGGAGGAATCTTTCTTCCCAAAGAAAAAACCTTACAGATTAAGAGAGAAAAAGGGAGGGAGGGGCCGTCTAACATTCCCCTAAGGAACGACTCTGACTTATCAAGAGAGGGGAAAAAGAAAAAAGAAAGGTGGGGGAGTGGGGGAAAGGGAGGGAGTTAAAGGTCATGGAAATAGGGGAAGGAAGGGGGGAAAAGAAGGACCGAAAGTTTTTCAAGGACCCCCCTTATAGAAAAATAAATGGAAAAAAAAAGAAAGGGAGAGGGGGAGGTCCATGAATCCTGATTTCAGAGATCGGGGAAATGGGAAGAAAAAGAGAGGTGGTGGGGAGAGACACAAAAAAAGCGAATGACGCTGGGAAGACAGAACGCGAACCCCAAAAACTTGAGATGCAGAAACTTTCAAGGGGGGAAAAGAAGACCACAACACGTAAACAAGAAAACCCCAACAACAAAAAGGAAAGAGGAGGGGGGGGCCCGGGGTCCGAAGGGGAAAGAGACCGAGAAAAAAACCGATACGGAGAAAAAAGGCCGAGTAGCGGGGGTCAGGTCTTAACTAGGCAACGGAGGGGTCAAGTAAAAAAAAGGAGAGAGACCCTGGAAACCTCCCGTGACTTGGCAAAAGTACGTAAAAAAAAGGCCGCAAGATAAAGGAAACTCCAATCGCCTCAGAAGGAAAAAAAGAGAAAAGTCCAAATACTAGATGCTCTACGGGAAAAGAGAACCAGGGACAGGAAGCGGCGCCATTCGTCAAGAAGTATATCAGGGCCTGGGCCAGAAAAAAATACCACGTCCCCCTAGTGCGAAAGGGAAAAAGAACAGAGGACGAGAAAGGGGGAGGGGGGACCGAGTCGGGGCTACGAAGGGGAACGAACGCAAGATGTCTCAAAATGCTAAGAGGGAAAGGTTAGGAGGGAGAAGACAGGACGAAATCAGGAAGAACCGGGGCCCGATCGTTAAGAAAAGGTTTTTAACAAAAGAGTGCTTGGGAGAGCTTTCTGCCGGGGTTGGAGGGGGGGTAAAGAAAACAGGGAAGAAAAAATCTATTCAATTGAATTAAAAGACAGAAGAATAGAAGGAAAAAAAGGTGGGGATAGGAGGAAAAAAGCTAGGAGTTCAAACTTCGTTGCCCTGGGGTCCCACGAGAGGGGAAGTAAGGGGAGTTGATAGCTTCTGTGGGGAATATATCAGCCCAAGGAAATCGAACGGGGGCGAAAAAGAAAACTGAGTGCTGGAAAGCCCTCTCTGGGGGGGGGGGTTGAATATGAAAGAGAAGGTCGCAGGGGTAAAGAGGGAAAAAAAAGATCAACGATCACAAAAGAAGGTAATTATTGAGGGGGAAAAAGAGGAATATTCCCAAGGGGAGGACCAAGAACAAAAGAAACAACACCTCCGGAAGGATGGGAGGAACAAGGGAAAAGAGAGAATTGCTGACTCAAGTCCTGAGAAATGGGGTTGTGAGAGTCATATAAAAAAAACACAAACTCAAGAAAAACACTGCGCAGATGAAGGGGGGGGAAAGGAACGACGGAAACAGGAACGTGTGTCAAATACATATCAGGACTAAGGACGTAAAGTGGGAGCTCAATGTCATCATTAGGAGGCACGTTTACACCAAAGAAAAACAAAGGGGAAAAGCAAGCAGAGCCGCCTATGGGAAAATTCAGGAACTTCATAAGGAGGACCGTGGGGACTTGGGGGAGGGACCGGCCAGGGATCTCCAGGGGCGTGGGGGGGGCAAAGGAAGGGGGGCAGGGGGACGGGGAGGGGGAGGAGTATTAAACTGGGAAAGGATATCCTAACGGAGGACTAGAACCTTCGCCTAGATGACTGGGGGGGTTTAAAAGCATGCTTCTAACGTAGACTGATCGGCTAAAAGGCAGGAAGAAAAAAGGAGGTACAAGGAGGTTAAGGGGAAGGGACGCGCGGGGCAGGGGGGGAGGGGATTTTCAATCAGGGTAAAAGGTCGAGAAGGAGTTTGCGATAGCGGGGTGAAACGGTTCCGAGGGAACGGTTGACTCGCGGGGGGGGAGGAAATTGGGGTGGACAGGGAGTGAATCAACTGTCCGCATCAAGCGGGGGGAAGAGACCGGGGGGGTAAAGATGATAAAGAGAAGTCTAGAAGGAACGTCTTAATTGGGAGGGGGGGTGGGGGGGGGGGGTGGTTGAGGGGGTAAAAAAGTGGGACCGTAGAAAGTTTTTGGAGGGGGGCCTTAAGGGGAAGCATCGAAGGCGTAAAGCAGAAGAAAAGGAGGGGCGAAACCGAGGAGGAAAGGGGGGGTGGGGCTATCAATAAAAGGACGGGGGAGGCCATGAAAAATGACTCAGGTTGGATGGCAAACCCAGAAAGAGAAAAAAGAGGGGGGGGCCAAGAGGGGAGGAGAAAAGAAAAAAGGGGGGGACGGAAAGTTTACGGGGGGACTTCCATCTACGTAGATGTCCCAAAAAGCAAAAAAAGAAAGAAAGGTGTTTATGACCTGAGGTCACGCAAGGCAAGGGTCCTTCAGGAACACGGAGGGGGGGCAAAGAGGCTAAAGAGAGAAATAGACACCGAAGAAGGTCCAACCCAGGAAGACCTATGCTATGATAAGACCAGAAACCTTGAGAGGAAATAATGTGCAGGGTCACCGGGGGGCCCCGGGCCACCTTTGGAAAAAAAAGGAAAGAAGAAAGGAAAAAAGAAATCTGGCGGAGGTCAGAAAAGCCCGGGCCTCACAAGTTAGGGTTCCAGCCGAGATAACTCAAGGGCGAAAGGAAGGGGAGGTCGCGCGGTGGTGAGGATGCTCTGAGGGCAGGGAGCACGATTCACGGAGGGAAAAAAAAAAAGGGGGGTTTAACAGGGAAGAGGGGGTCAAAGACTGAAAAGGGGGGGGGAATGGGTGAAAAAAAAGTCCGGAGTTCATGGAGGGCAAAAGGGAAAGGGGCAGGGGATGTACACCTGCCACATGAAGAAGAACGTAGATTACCGGAATCGTTGTGGGGAGGGGGAAGGGGGAGGATCTTGGGGGTAAGCACCTAAAGGTTAAAGGAAAAGGAGGGTAGGAAGGGGGAGACATCAGGAAGGGGACACATGGTGGACCCTCTCCTTGTGTACAATAAGGTTAATTGACGACGGAAGATGTCTAAATATTGGGGTAAAAAGAAAAGGGGACCTATAAGAAGGGGGGTAGCGAGAGGAACAAGAACGGCCACCAAAATCTTTCAGGACAGCCAGAGGGTGTAATGTACAAAGCCCGAGACAAAGAGAGTGAAAGGGGAAGCAAAAAAGAAGGGGGGGGGAAAACTTTCGTCAAAGGGGGTCTCTAAAAAAAAACTCCAAGGGGGGGAAACCCAGGGGGGGAAAACCAGCGACACCAAGATTCTCCCAAGGTTCGTGGAGACCCGAGAAAAGGGAAGGGAAGGGGGCTGAGGAGGGAAAAAGAGGGGGGATAAGGTGAGGTGGACAACACATGCACGGGAGAATCCCTCCACAATTGGGAAAAGATTTTTCCCACATCGTGCCGCCCACAACATGGAGAGGGGGGGAAAGGTAGAGGGGGGGGGGAAAAACTACAGAAAGGAAAAACGAAGAGATAAAGAGGAAAAGAAAGCAAACCAAAAAAAAAAAGGGGTTTTAAGTCGAGCCAATGAAGACATATCTTTAGGGTCGGCAGGCAGGGAATAAATAGGAAGGGGAAGGGGGGACAGAAACAGGAACGCAGGTATCCTCAAGACCGTTCACCCGGAAATCCTGGTGGGAAAAAAAGGAGAGGAAAGCTCAACCTCCTGGGAAGGCTCGACCTTATATGAGGACCCAAAGCATCTCCCGGGAACAAAGGAGGAGGAAGGGGGCAAGGAACTGAACTGGGCTAGATAGATCAAAAGAACCAAGAAGGGGGGGCAGGATACGCCCTCCCACGAAAAAAAAGTCCTATGGAATCAAAAAGAGAACGTAGTAAAAAAAAGGTTGAAGGCATCCAAAAAACAGAGCGACCCACCATGGAGGGAGAGAAGGGAAGAGAAAGAAGGGATAATCAAGGGTAGAAGGGGAAGCTCAGGGGAGGTGGGAAGTAAATACAGAAAAGGTAAAAATCATCAAAAGAAATCGGAGCATTAAAACGGGGAAAAGATCTGTCAATCATGGGGGAGCTCAAAACTACTTGCCCCGCTAACGAAGGACTGGAGGAACGAGGAGGGGGAAGGAAAAAGGGGGACCAAAACTGCCACACCAACACAGAGGGGGGGGAGGATTGCTGAGAAGCCTAGAGAGAGAGGAGAAGAAAAAAAAAGGCGGAAAGTAATTTTAAACTTTGGCTTGAAAGAACGGTGGCTTAAAGGGTTGGTGGGGGGTCACCAGGACACTGTCTTACTGGAAGAGCGGAGAAAAAGGGACAACCAGTCTTGGTCAAATAAAAGAGGAGGGAGGGACTCCTGAAAGAAGGACGCTGACACCACGGAAAAGCGAGTTCTGAAGTAAAATCGACAAGAAAACCATTGAAAGTGGGGCAGATCCTCATCCCCTCCGATTGGAAACAGGGAGAAGCCTCGCATGAAGTTCTCGAAACACAAGAGAAGGTTTAATTGTTAGTCAATGGCTAGAAATGAACTCTCTCTGGTTCTGTCTTCTACTCTCGCATCGGCGCGTCGAAATCAAAGTGGTGGTCGGGATCTCCTCAAGGGATGGGGTTGAAGAAAAAACGTTTTCAAAGAACCACTAGTGAAAGAAGAAACCGGGAAAAAAGGGTACACCACCCTGACGAGCGAATGGGAAAAAAAAAAGGGAAGAGGGAAACAAGACGCCCGCACAAAACAGCTGAGGAAAGGAAAAAACAAAAAAGAGGAGGATAAGGAGCTTTGGTGAACGAAAAGGAAAGTGGGAAGAAAAAAAAAATGAAAAAAAAAAGCGCAAAAAGCACGTGCCCGGAAAAACAGAGTTTTGCCGGACGGCGTGAAAAAGCGGGAAGGAAACAACATGAAAGAAGAAGGTTGAAACGGGGGGGGGGGGGAGGAGAGGAAAAAAGAAAAAAAAATTTCCAAAGCAACGCGTCTGTGGAGGTAAGAAGAAACAACCAAACGGGGTCGAGGGAAAAAAACGATGAAAATCGAGTGTAAGACGGAAAATCAAAAAGACAGACGGAAAACCAGAGAATCAATCAGAGGGGATCCAAGAGAAAGCCGGGGATCGAACCAGGAAGGGGGGATTTATATAACAAGAAGGGGAACAAGTCCGCCGAACTTGGAGCAGAAAACCAAGAACTCGATCCAAAAAACTGGGTGAGAAAAGGTGAAGTGACGTCGACATGTTCTGAGCAGAGGAGACAGCGGAAGAAGAAACAAAAAAGTTAAGGAAGGGAAGGAACTGGCTATTTACGGAAGGGGGGGGGGATCTGCCCAAATTGGAAAGGTGAAGGCAAAACGAAAACGATCGGGGGATCCCGGCAGAAATGCTGTGATAAAGGGTGCGGAGAACTGAAAGAAAAAGGTCAAGGGGTCTTCTGACCGAAAAGAGAAAAAAACTTTACTCGGAATAGGTCAGCTGCTTCGGGGGAAGTTCCGCAGGAGTTTTCGGGGGGGGTGGAGGGAGGGGGGAAAACGAATGGACGAAGTACCACGGCCAGGGGACAGAATAATGAAGTAGCATGAAAAAAAGGTTGTGGGGAGAGAAATGTCGAACCCTAACATAAAGGGCAAAGGGGGACAAGAAGAACAAGAAAGAAACGAAAGGTGGGAATCTGACGAAAAAAAATCAAGGTCCCCCGAGAAGAGGAGGGAGGGGGGGAACGAGCGTGGTCTGTAATGATTACGTGAGGATGAAGCAAATGAAAGGGAAAAAAGGTTAGGACAGAGCTTCAAACTGTTAGTAGGGAGGTTCGAGAGAAAGTCCACAATAGTATGGTACTACAATATCACAAGAGGGGAAGGTGGGTGTGTTGACAACACCCTGATTTCTTTTGGTGGATGATCTGATTAAAAAGAAGTTTCAGGCACGTAAAGAAAAACGCAGGTGACCATTTGGGGGTGGTTGGAAACAAGGTGCAAAAACGGAAGAACAGTTCTCCAGAGAGCCTTTGGAGATTGATTAGGGACAAAAAGGTAAGACATGGAGACATCACAAAGACAGAACGAATCATAAGGGCCCTAAGTAGCCGGGCAGGGTTCCGCCGGAAGAAAGGTAGAAAAGAACGGTTGGTGGAGGTGGGGACAAAGAAACGGGAAAAATGGCAGGGCAAAGAAAAAAGTGAAAAAAATTTCCGGAGGTGTCCTCGAATAGGGGAGGCGGAAGGAAAAAAAGTCTAAAGGGTGGAATAGAAGAGGGGGAGAAAAACCAGCGAGCGCAAAAAAGGGCGCCTGGAATGATGGGCCCAAAGTAACAAAGGAAAGAGAAATCGTCGAAAGGAACGACAGGGAAAAAAATTAAGATGTAAAAAAGGTACCTTGAAGAGAGAATTCCGGGACCGCACAAAACTTTCCCAGAGGTCGCTCTGCCCAACCGACGAGAGATTCACAAAGCCGGCCAGAAAAAATCTCGGACAATCAGACGAAAAAAACCCAGCGAGCACCTACGCGAGGGGGTTCCATTGACATGAAAGGCCAAACGGTCGAAAAAGGAAACAAGGGAACAGGAGAAATTGACAGGCTGAGATAGGAAGAATCCGACTGGGGAAAAAGGGCTGTCGAACCTACCACAAGGGAGAAAGAATCAACGACACAAAAACCAAAGAAGAAATTGTAGAAACAAACCCGTCAAGAAAAACTGGAGACAACCCTTCGCCTCCGAACAAAACGCCGAAAAAAGGGGACAGTCAACAAGTAATTAATTTAAGAAGGTTGGGTTCCTTCAAACACATAAAAGAAAGACCGGTCCCGGGAAAAAGAAAGTAGCATTGTTAAAGAGAGGGCAAAGGGTTTGGAAAAACAAGTGCGGGGCAAGGGGTTGAATGGGGAGTGGAAATAAATTCTCGTAATCTGTGCTTCTATACGAGAAGAAAGATCAGGGAGGAGAAAAAAACATTGAACGCCTTGAAAGGAAAACTTTAGAAAAGGAGAACTCACACCGGAGATTGGGGATGGGGGGCAGACCAAAGATTTTCAAAATCAAGACAAAGAACGGCCGGACGGGGGGTTTGCACGAAAACCGGACCAAATACATATTTCAGCTTGAGAAAATGGAGGAGGACCAAAACGAAACGTCCCAGATGGCAAGGAAACGGAGGTGGCCGGAATGCAGTCAAATCCGCGGGCAAAGGGAGGGGGGAACATCGACGAGCTACTGTATAAAAGAATGACAGTTCCAGAAATGATGAACCCACAAACAAACAGGAACAAGAAAAAAAACTTCAAGAAAACCAAAGGTCAAAAACCAACCTATAAAACATAAAAAATAAGAAAATGAAATACTCACTCAAGCAAGAGATTGAAAAGACAAACCAGTCGAGGGGGAGAAGAGGTGAAGAAAAGGGGAAGTCGCGAGAAATTCAGGGGGAAAAAACTCCGGAAAATGCAGAAAAAGGAAAAAAAGGACTTCCGACAAGACAGGGATCTCATAAGACGAGCAGGATCTATACATCCGCGCTTGACAGGAAAAAGACGTGAGGGAAAAAGGGGAACCAATAAAAAAGAGAGGTATCGAAAGAAAGAAGGAAGCGCAATCCAGAACCTTCAGGCAGAAGAGCGAAGGAACGCTGCAGAGGGGGGTGGTTAAAAAGGTGGAAAATCTAACGAGCACTCAAAAAGAAAAAATCAAAAAAAACGGGCATCACGCAGTCGGATGCAGCGGGGCCTCGTAAGTAAGACACGCTCGCCCGCAGGTAGGGGGAAGGGAAGGGCACTTTAATATGCACATGAATCCTGGCAGAGGGGGGGGCTGGGTAAAGGGGGGTGGGGCCTCAAATCGATGGAAGGAAAGGGGAGTAAGAGCATAAAGGCGGGAAGCGGTAGTAGGTTTCACACGGGTTTTGTGGGAGTTGGGGGAGAGGGGAAGGAAGCCCGAGATTTGGGGAACAAAAAAGTATTTCTATGGTCGAGGTGAAGGGGAATAAAGGAACAAAAGAACAGTCTATAACGTTGGGAAGTAAAAAGACAAGAAGATACTAAAAATTGGGGGGGGGGGGGGTGTGCAGAGTGCTTGGGTAGAACGGGCAGAAGCTCTCCGAACCAACACCAGGGGAAAAAGTAGGGTATTAAAAGGAGGATGGCAACCATTAACAAAAACCATCGAGAAACCCACCACCCGCAAAGGGTAGGGCTTACCGGCCTCGCAAAGGAAGAAGGTAAAAAAACTGTGAAAAAACAAAGAAAAGACCCGATGTGCTGGGGACAAACCAGCACGCATTCTAGGAAAAATGTAAGGAAAACCAAAAATTCAAAACTTCCCGGGGTAAAGGGGAAACAGTATATGAGACAAGGACAAAAACCCGTAAGGAAAGAAAAATTCCAAAGAGGATGTGGCGTTTAAAAAAAAAACCCCCAAACCGAACAAAAAAGGATAGAATGTACGTAAAGTTCTCAAAAAAACGTCAGGGGATTCGCGGGAGGGAGGCTCCCGCGGCATCCAGACCCCCAAAAGAAAAAAAACCAAAAAACAACACACGGGGGGAAAAACGGCGTGGGAGTTCCGTGAAAAAAAAGAAAAAGGTGTTCGGGTTATGAAGGCTCAGGACCGAAGAAGGGAATTGGCGGGTAAAAAATCCTTCGACGAAGCGCAAGTAAGCACGAGTTAAAGGAACAAAGAGCAAAAAGGGAGGGTGGAAGAGAATTTTAGAGAGAAACAAACAGACTAAGGGGACTGTGGGACAATGAAAGAGGGGAGGGGGGTATAGCCCCAAAAGGTAAGCTTTGGAAGTGCGAACCGCCGAAAGCACCGCGCAATAACCGGGGAAAAAATCATCAAGCAAACAGTCTGGAAAGGGGGCTGGGGTGTGAGGGGTTGGGAAGTCACAAGAAAGTTGTTGGCAATCAAAAAAAAAAGGCGTGGCAATAAAAAAGACGTATCAAGGGTTCAGCCCCCGAAAGGGTGAAAGACCCACAGTCAAACGGCTTTCAGAGAGAGAGCGCGGTTGGAAGGGGCCAAGAAGACTTCTACGGGATGCAATCAAAAAAGTTTGCCGGAAAGCGGACAAGGTCCGGGAAAAACACCGCAAGCTTTGAATATCTGGTAAAAAAAAGTCACCCAAAGCCCCCCCGGTGGGCACTTCTCGCTCAAGACCTCGAAAAAAACGTAACTTCGGAAGACCGCACTGGCGGCCAAAACAGTTACTAATTCAAAAAATAGAAATTCAGCCCTGCAAAATGGAGATCCGGCCTCCGGCCCACAACAAAACGGGAAAAAAGAGCTTTGAAAGGTTCCAAAAAGGCACGAAAAAGAAACCGGGCACACGCCCTTATCGATACCGTGCGGCGGAAACATCACCAAGCCAAATATGGAGCCACCCCGGCGCGTGGGAAAAGGCTAGAAAAAGTGTCTGAAAAAAAAGGGGAAACCGCAAAAGGGGTTTGTCCTGCTCTGCGGAGAGAAAAATCGGAGAAAAGGAAAACAAGAAAAAAAATGCCTCTAAAAGATTGAGGAGGGGAAGGGAAAAGAATTCGAAAGTGAATGAAGGCCCAAACGTGGAGCACAGGGAAAAAAAAATTCCTCCCAGGGATGGCCGAGAAATCCGGTTTGGGGGTAGGCAGGGAAGGAAGGGGTGGCCCCAAGCGCCGAGGACAAAGCCTCGTCCAGGAAAAAAAGGTCAGGGGCAAAAAAATCCAAAAAGGGTGTTAAGGGAAGGGGGCCTCCTCAGAATAGGAAGAAGCTCTTGATGGAGGTACTTTTGGCGCGCGGACAGGGGGGAAAAAGAAAACAGAAAAAAACTCCAAAACGCAAAAACGCACCCTCACCACCATGAAGTACAAAAAAAACATCAGGGTGGTTAGAGTACCCCGGACGAATGATTCGAGGCAAAACAAGAGTTTACAGGGGAAAGGGGGAAGGAAAACATGTTAACGTCAAAATGTACGCCGTGCCGCATCCGGGAAAAAAAAAAAAAAAGTTCGCAACAACAAAAAGGACACCGTTCCATTACTGAGGCAGTGAGCTGGGGGAGGAGAATACATGAAAAAAAACACAGCAAAAATCGCGAAAGGAGGAGCCGTTATGACGTGCTGCCACAAAAATGACGACGGGGAACAGGGAAAAAAACAATGTTAAAAGAACGCCATCAAAGGAAAACTCATAAGTGGCAGGGAAAACAAAGAACAAAGGTGAGGGGTTAAGAAAAAACAAAAAGGAAAGACACCCCTAATTCGGTAGCACGAGACGCGAACAGAAGAGCCGGGGGCAAATCACAAAAAAAATTCCGAAAAAAAGGGAAAGGACGTTCCAAACCGGAAAGGCGGTTTCCTCCAACCAAGAACGAGAAAAAACGCGCCCCTCAGGAAGTAATAAAAAGAACGCGATAAAAAGAAGGATGATAGGGCAAAACCCTTCAGAGCAGGGGTTACGGGGAAAAGCAGGTTTTAGCAGAAGCCAAAGAGGCAAATGAAAGCCCACGCGAAGGAGACCGCAAATGGTTGGAAAAAAAAAAAAAAACAAAGAGGAAAAAATGCGAAATATCATAACATAGATTCAGGAAAAAACACGGTCAAGATAACGAGAAGTGGGAGAAACAAGAAACAAAAAGGATCACAGAATAGAGAACACGTGACCGAAGAAGCAGAAAACGTCCGTTAAAAAAAAAAAAAAGACCTTTGAGAAGAGGGGACGCTCAAAACAGGTAAGAAGTAGCCGAACCCAAAAAAAAAAAACCTTGGT
>Ga0179593_1565220_pt1 | contig 13066 bp, 12 predicted proteins | sample CZODoug2_1_08_16_FD_185931 | JGI IMG/M metagenome (GOLD analysis project Ga0179593, IMG submission 185931) | Vadose zone soil fungal communities from Angelo Coast Range Reserve, California, USA - CZODoug2_1_08_16fungal (PacBio error correction) | ecosystem: Environmental > Terrestrial > Soil >...
TTCTTTGGCGCCGAGGGACTGGTCAAAAAAACAAACGCGAAAGACAAGGGGTGAAATCCAAGAAACGATTGCGGGCAAAAGGAACGCGAGCGGAAAAAAAGATCTGTGCCGAACACGACCTAACCGCAGAAAAATCGCAACAATTAGCGCGGCAAACCGGGGAGGACGCCGTTGTTATCGGATATGATCCTCGATCACGAGAGGCAAGGTTCGGTTTAGCGTGACAGGAGGAAGAAAGGTCCTGTATCGCATCGAGCGCCGTGTGGAAACGGACCGAAATAAAAGAACCCCGAACCCTAAAGCTTGGGGGGAGACCATCCGGATTATCACGATCATGGATAGAAGGAAGGCCTGAAGTAGCGCGCAATCGGACAGAGGACATGAAGGCTCCTGGGAGAAAGGAGAAAATCTGAGAAGAGACTGGACTCTAGGGCCCGATCGGGAAAACCCAGAGAGAGGAGAATCTCCCTTCTCCCGATCACAAAACTTGGGGTGAAGGAGACTATGTCAGTCACTTAGAGAAAAAAGATCATAGTCTCTACCTTCTCAAATACGTGGGGAGCAAGGGGGTCAATACTTCTTTCTCAAAGGGGGGGTGCGGGTGGGGGGGAAGGATAAAAGGAAAACCCTAACTCAATAAGCCATATGGAAGAAATTTGATTGGAGCGAGAAGGGAACGATCTGGGGGGGAGGGAAGCTCTAACACGTCGGAATCACCAACGGAAAAGGACTATGAAGTAGCATGCCCAGGAAGGGGCCTTGAGGGAGTCTTATCCAAAAAATGGCCCGGTTCCGAAGACGTCGCATTCAGAGAAGGGTTTCGCGACCGCTTTCTTTCGAGACTTTTAAACCTAGAGGAACAATGACGGAACCGCATTCAAAGTTAGCACTCGCGGTGGAATGCGCCAGGGCAGCAAGCGCCAGCAGCAGGAAGCGTGGCGGCTTATACTATCTGGGAAGCCATATCTTGGAGTGACATATAAAGATGGGGGCCTCGCGAGGGGAACAAGTCCAGAGGACGGGAGAAAAAGGCAGAGGGCCCTCGAGGGGGGGACTACTCTTATCAGAGTTTCGTGGCTTTTGACGAACGCGAGCAGACGGGAAGGTGCGCAAGGAAAAGGCTCTTTGCGGCACAAAAACCTCTATGAGGCAAAGCTGATCTTAAACTTGCCAGTTGCCGGGAAGGGACCAGAGAGGACCGTGATGTCCGGCAAAAGAAAATGGTATCCTAAGGGAAGGAACTTCGAGGTGTCAGGGGAACCATTTTCGGGGGGGGAGAGCTAGTATGAGCCTCCTTCCGAAGATAGGGTGTCGGAGCTTTAGTGAGAAAAAGAGTCTCCCGTCTCGTACCTGTAACGTAATCTGGTTCCCTTCATTTCTAAAAATGCGAGGGAAAATATGGTCCCTACTTGTGTGAGATATATCTGCGGGAAAAAAGGCCTCGTCGGCCTTACTATCTAGAGAAAAGGGGTTAGAAATAGCTAGCAAAAGGGCTGTGGCGACAAAGCAAGGATTAGGCACGCTTTTTTTGCCCAGGCCAGTCCACCCGATCGAAAAGGAGGGGAGAGCTTGCTAAGGGCGCTAACTCGCGCTGAGCCAGAAAAGGGGCATGGGGCGGCGAGATCGTGCTCGTCGGACAGACTCGACGAGCGGCTGCGCCCTAAGGAAGAAAAACGCAACAAAAAAAGCGCCTGACTGGCTCAACAGATAGGGAGTCATATCGCCGGAGTGCGTCTAAAAGCGGAAAAAGCACTAGCGAGGGATGGTGATCTGATCGCAACGCTGCGAGGAATGTGCTCGGCGGACTCAACTGTGACAACGAGGAAGGAAAAGCATGCAGAGCAACTGAACGCGCACTAGCGATTCATATAACCGGAAAGCCGGGAAGAGAAGTCAGATAGCCGATTTAATCCCGTATAACCAGCAGTGTAGGCAGAAGGGGGGGGCCGTAAGGAAGCGGGCACTTCGAACCGAAAAGGGATGGAGGGGGGGCCGCGCAACCGCTTCATCAGAAAAAAGCGACAAATAAAAAAGAAGAGAAAGCGGGGAAGCTTCTGAGGGGGCGGGGAAGAACCTAAGGGGGACGCCTAACGGCGACTTCTATCGCCGGTCCAGCAAGGAAGAAAGCCGCGGAGGAGAACGCGAGGGGCCCCGACGACAAGTTGGTGGTCTCATCAGGGCTAAACGAGTCCCTTTTAGCTCCTGAGGAAACCGCTTGTTAAAAGGGGAAAAAACCTCCGCGAGAGTGCGATGTCGTGCACGGTCAAATCCGGAGAGGAGTCTGGGAAGGGGCTAAGGCGCGGACCTTCTCGATGATAAGAGACTCGGTCATGACGGCAATAAATGGGGGGGACGAATCGGCGAAAACGGCTTGAGTCTGAAGATCGCGTTAAAAAATTGTTTAAAAACGGGAGGTTCGCAAAGTGCATCTGTTCTGGAGAAAAAAAATGGGGGTGCTGTAGAGGAGGACGGCTGATTGCAGGGATCGGCAAGAGGAACTCGACTAAGAAGAGCAATAGACGGGTAGAGAAAAGACCGTAAAGTGGCCTCCGAAGTCCATCTCTCATCGAGTTTCTCCGGGATGAAGGGGAATTCGCCTAAACTCCAAATCTGGAATACCCCAATCGAAAAAAAAAAAAAAATCTTAATCAACCACAAGATCTTCTCGAGGGGTGGATTGGACAGCATTTTAAATACCTTCACCACTTATTCGAACCCGGGAACTTTTCCTTCCTCTCTGCACCTTGGAAAAAGACCCAGCGACTTGCCGAAAAATTCTCAATTTGAAAGGTAAAGCCCGGGGAGAAGAAAGTCACAGTGGGAAGGATATCTCAACAAAAAAATGGGCGGGGGGCACCCCGGCCCTGGCCCGGGCTTTACAAGGAGAAGGATAACGGCATGGCTGATGGCATCTGGCTCGACCAAGAGCCGGCAAAGGAAGACCGTCCCACGAGGAGAAGGGTGACCATTGAAAGAACTACTCACCGAAAAGAAAGCGTTCTGCGTGGGGGAAGAAGGGACTGGAGCTTTTGGAGGCCGAATGACGCAGATGGGCCCGTCAGAAACCTCGCAGCGCAAAGAAAAGAGATGAGATGCTGGAAAGGGCGCGCGGCTCTAAAAAAAAGACGCTCGACGAAGCGCCAAGACGCGAGGTCGAGATCGCCGCAAGAGTGCCGATCCGACGCTAGCAAAACGCAGCACAGAGGGGAAGACACATAACAAGATTGTATGAAACGGTCGAACAGGGAAGGAAAAACGAGATCTCATACTCGCCCCAAAAAAGCAGACTCCGCCTCAAGAAGGGGGAACATGAAAGAATCGAGAAGAAAAAGTCGCCTTCGCAATTGGGCCGACCAGGCGATCAGAAAGGGATTTGCATGTTGGTCGTGCAAATCGAAAGGAGGAACCGGGGAAAGACCAGGGGCGCGTTTCACAAAGGAGTACAGGACCAATTGAGAAAAAAAGGCGACCGAACGTGCGCGAGTGCGAGCGGAAAAGTACCGGCTGAGGAGGGATGGAGGAGGCCTTGCTTGCCAGCGTCGACGCGACCGATTGAGCAGGAGAGTGAATTACTAGCACCATCCAGAGGGAAGCTGCTAGATAAGCCGCGCGCCAGCCAACCACCGAGGAGAGACGCGCATAGAAGCGTCCAGGGGGGCAAAGAATGGTAATCACGAAAAGGATATGAAGCCGGCTCTAGAAGCGGACCGGAAGGCGCAAGGGCTGGCGGAGACGGTCTGCAGAGGGGCAGTGGGCCGGAAAAGGGAAGGCGGAGAAGCATCGCAAGCGCGGAGAAAAATGAGCTTCATAAGACAAGAAAAGAGGGCGAATTTGCAAGGGGGAAGAAAGAGGAGACTGCAGCCGCAAGAAAGGAATCTGATCCGAAAAGGCCAAGGCGCTGTGAATTCCGGTGTTTCGGGTAGTATGCGCGACCGACTCATAAAAAGGATAAGAAAAGGAAAAATCCTGCGAAAAAAGAAAAACACGCATCGAAAGTCAGCGCCGGGGCTAAATCACTGCCGGAAAAAAGAAGAAGCGCTATCGGGGAGAATCCCCGGGGCAAGAATCATCCAAGTGATCGGAAACCAGCACTCTGCGGCGGGAAATGGACTCGTCCTACAATCTCATCAAGGGCGAATCGATATTGGGAAAGGAACTTCAAGAGAAAGCCGCTCATATGATCAGCACCCTTAAAGAAACTACTACTTCAAACGAGAAGAAGGGCCACGAGCTTCCCTCTATTAAGACGTCCCCGGAGGTCTCCGGGAAAACCCTCGAAGGATCAAACTATAGTTCTTCAGGTCTATACAAGAGATCTAAGCCTCAAAGGGGACTGACACCTAAAGGGACTAATAATTACCATGGTCATTATTACAGAAAGAAGAGGGAAGAAAAGTCGTTGGGATTCCCTTCACTTGAAAAGGTAGCTAATAATTCTCTTCGTAGAAAATATCCGCGTGTCTTTCAAAAAAAGTCCCACACCTTCTCATCTTTCGTGAGTCCGAAGAATCCTGGAAAGGAGAAAAAAAATAAATTCGAGAGGGGATCTGAGTTTCATCGGCATTTGGAGGAAAAAAAAAAAAACAGACTTCCGGCTGACAAGGAACCGATGCAGATCGAAATCTGTTAAAGGGAGAGGGATAATATAGGGTCCCCAAAAAAGACTACATGGCGGCAGAATGCCATGCGAAAGGCCAACGAGGCGGGGAAGGGCCACCTCAGAATGGGAAAATCTCGTAAGACGCAGAGAAGACGCCTTCAACTCGGGCTCCGCTAATCGCAAGAGAGGGCCTAAGGATCTTGATGGATAGAAAAGTACATTTTGTTGGGTTTTGGTGGGGGTTTTGTTGGGGGAAGTGGGGGGGGGGTTTGGGGGGGGGGTGGGGGGGTTTGTTTTCGTGTGGTTCTTCTTTAGTTTCTGGCACCGAGAGAGCTCCTCTTCTAAATCTCTCCTTTTGTGATGATTTTCTGAACGACCCTCTCCGCCTTCCGGTCCATCGGGTCGACTAAACCTTTCCTTCCTCTCACGCCTCTTCTTTTCTAGCGTGGGAGAAAGCAATGCGAAAGACCTCACCGCCAAGGACTCAAGTTCCCCAACACCCTATCGGAGGGAAAAAAAAAAAAATGTATTCACGGTTGAGCAGAGGCGCCTATTCGAAAGGGGGGTCTCGGAAAAGCGGATGAGAGAGAAAAAAAAGGCAAACCGTTCTTGTCGAGACTCGTCTAAGGCGCTGGAAAGGGCTCTTCAATCTATGAGCAAGCGGACGTCTAAAATGGCCTCCGCGCAAGTCGTCAGGAGAATTTCCTGATCGTGCGACAATCGGCGCGAAGAAAAGAGGCCTTCCCGCGCCTGTAGAAAGTGCCCATGATCAGAAAAAATGGAGGAAAAGCTTCTGGTGAGGAGAGCGTTTCTTTTGCCGCGGGATATGCCCGGGGGAAAAAACGGCTCTCGGACCGGATCGAGAAACATCGTACTCAGACTATCCCGTCCAGGAAGCCTGGGGGTGAGAGGATCAGGGAACAAGGAAGCACCACTTCGCTGAGGAGTGCCGCGCCACTGGAGAGGCTTGACGTGTCCTTAGGTAGAGGGAGGTTCGAGGACGTCACCAGGTCCTGGCGCGAGAGCGCTTCCTCGGAAGAAGGGGGCCGGCCATCGTGTGATGATGGGAGGCACACGAGCGGGGGACCAGTCTGTCGTGAGAGGAGAAAGGGATCACAACAACAACGTATTAGTAAAAAAAATAGATGCTGGGCACGCCGACAACAAAAGAAAGACCCGCCACAAAGTCGAGTAAAAAAGAAAGGGTGGAAAAACGCTTGGGCGGAAAAAGTGTTCCTCTAAGGACGCGCGCGCCGAAAATATAGATCGGGGCTCCTCGAAAAGACTAATGCCCAGAACGAGAAGCCGCGATTGAGAAGAAAAAGCAGCGCCGGGGGGATGCCTATAGTAAATGCGAGCCTGGCCGGATTTAACGGAGCAGTGTCGGAGAAGAAGGGGGCGAAGGGGGAAAACATAAACTACGGCGAAGAAAAGCAATGAACTCCGTGAAGCCAGCCCCAAGGAAAGAGGGGGGGGGGGGGGGGCCGACAAACTAAGGCACGGGAGAGACTTGCCTCGCACTTGAAGGCAGAAAGGTCTTCGCTCAACTAAAGACGATAATTGGGCAGTGGACGATTTAACCGCGCGAAAAAGAGAAAGGCGACGTACCGCGAAATAGAGGCGACGAGGGGCAAGCGCCCTTCGCCGATCGGAAGAGCCCCGAACGTGCCTGGGCGAAAAAGGGCCGGGATTGCGAACACAGGGGGGAAGGTCCTCGATAAGCGAGTCAGGGGGAAAAAGCATACAGGGACTTGAGAAGATATAGGGTTTGGGGCAAGAATGCGCCCCGCGGTGGGCTCCGGGGTAAAACGAAGGGACCCGACCCCAAAAAAATTTCTTGCAAGGCAAGGGCGTCCCCCCGCGGCTGAGACTAGGTCAAGATCGAACACGTCGGGCCATCACAAAAAAAAACGGATAGAGGACTATGCGGCATGTCGCCCTCCAACAGGAGGCCTGCAGGAGGGGGCCATCCCGTGACGCCGATCTGGGGGGAAGTGAAAGGGATACGTCTCCTCTGCGAGGGGGGAGCGCGAGCTGGTCGAAAAAACAATGAGGAAAGGGTACGCAGCGGCAGGCAAGCGGACGGGCAATTGTTCTCAACTCATGCGGCATGCCATTTCGAAGAAGAAGGCGGGCGACGAGATAAAACCGCTGGCCAAGAGCGGGGGTAGACCTCGACCAGACGGTTCGTTCGAAGAGAGTGGACATTCTGGTCGTGCTCACAGGAAAAAGCACGAAGGGATGGACGACGAGATGAGGCGTTCGGAGGAAGAAGTGCCGAGAGCGCACGGGAGGGGAAGAAAAAAGTGCGACGGGAAAGAAAAAAATCTTTATGCACGTCTGGTGCTGATAGGGAAAACATGAACGTTTCAGCCGCCCTAGAAACTATGGTTCAGCATTTCTCATTCTTCTGCGAAACCTTGCTATGGAAGGGCACAGGAAAAGGGAGATCGGTCGCCGGGGCCTGCCCCGCAGCGGGTGGAGGGAGGGAACGTGCTCGCCGCCGCAGCGCCCGGCAAATATACAGGGGTCCAGGAGCTTTCTTCGGCGGGCAAGGATTAGTCTGTCCTTGAAAGACGGGGGGAGGAGGGCGGCGTTCTCCTTCCGGCCCTTAATAACGAAAGAGATTGTCGACCGGGAAGTAGGCCCGCCGACGCTTTGAGAGAAGCCTTGCTTATCACGGGGTGCCCCGGGATAAAAAAAAAAGAGAAGCAAAAAAGCGTCTGACTGGAGCTGCTGATCTAACGAGGGCTTAGGACATACGAGGGAAGCGGCTATAAGGCTTCTGAAAGCACATCTAACGAGCTCTGAGAAACTAAAGCCGGCAGGGGGCAACAGGCGGGGACTCTGGCGCAAAGAGAGTTCCGGATCAGATAGGGCTGCGGGAGAGATAGTCAGCAGGAGCCGAGAATTCCTTTTGGGGGGATCGAGCATTAGCGCTTTTCCTCCGCGACGGGATCGCTGCTGGCGCAGTCCTCACGAAACTCTCAACCTAGAGAAGAAAGGAGGTTCGTTCCGTTGCCGGTACGGGGTCGGACGTCCGGATACACAGCTCTTTCTGGCGAGTGTTTACGGCCGCGGCCAGGATATCTGAAAGGAGGTGTCGGCGCAGCCCTCGGACTCAGAGCCAGATGGCAGCGAAAAAGCGTCGGATTTCTTGAATTTCATCAAAAGGTAAAAAAAAAAACCTGCGCGTAGAGAGGGGCCTTTCCCTCAAAGGAGTTCAGATCGAGCGGACACAAGGAAGGACCTCGATGCGCACAAGTTCGGTCGAGGTCTAAATGTAGACTTCGGCGAACCGCGCCCCGGGCGGTAATCGGCCTGCTCAGGAACGAGGGGGGAGGGGAGGGCACTCCGCAAATAGGTCGTGCGGATCTCAATACTGGGAAAGGACCTCTCGATGAGCTGCCAAGTCATGCGGGCATCGGGCCTGGGGACCGCGCGGAAAAAGGGGATGGGAGAACCGCCTTCTTAGATCTAGGGTGGCCCCACAGCGGATCGACCGTGAAGGAAACATCTGTGGCGGCGGCCCGCTTGTCGGATTTCATCCGGAAGTGATGCAGAAGAGGAGGAGAAGAGCCGCGATCCAAAAGGAGATGCGCACTTCGGAGGAAGCGCAAAAAAGAGAGGGACTGAGCAGCCGAGTGCGAAACGTCCACCCTCCGAGAGAGTGACTTGCTCTTCGAGGGAGAACATCGGAGAAATTCCTGGCAAGCATTATCGCAAGCGCAAGCAACCACGGAACTCAAGAGGGGGGTCTTGTAGATTTGTAAACATGTCCACTGGAGGGGGGGACGCAAAACCGAACAGTCTCCTTTTCCTCCTCCTTGAAAGGGGGAGTCCTATATCCGGGCGCCATGCCGGGAGAAAAAAAGCGGGAAGGCTTATCAGAGTAAATTGCAGACGAGAGAAAAACAACTATTATTAGGAGAGATGCCTTCCAGAAACCCTGTCTTTACCGGGATTGAGAACGGCAGGTCCTCAAGTTGAAGATGGATTCTTCTCCAATTTAGGCTATGCCAGAACGGTAACACCTACGAGAGAAAGACCATAGTCTACAACTATCCCAAAAAGTCCTGAAAATCTGCGGGGTTCAAAGGCTGCTCAGGCTTTGGGGGGGAGGGCAAGAGCCGATAAACGGTCAGAAATCGCCAGCGAAAACGCTCAGAGTCTGGCGATCAGGACGGGCTGCTCATTCCCGAAAGGCGCGCGCAGGAAGCCGAAAGGGAGAGGCGCGCTCGGCGCCGGCTCGCTCAAAGGAGCCAAACGCTGAGCACTTCCGATGAAATCGGAGAAAAAAGGCGGGGCCGCGCCATAATTCAGAGGGGGAATTCCACGCTGTGGTTCAACGAGATCTCAGAAAAAACGCCCATGCCGGGGGAGAAGCTGCGGACCCAGGGGGGGGGCCCGCAGGACCGAGTCCAGAGGTCCAAGGGACCAGTATTACCAGTCCCAGTAGATCCGCAAGAGAGATTTTCAGGGGGGAGTACGAGGGGGGGGGGGAACGCCGGACGCGCAAAATCTACGCCAAGCGGTTCGCAGAAGGAATCTAAAAAGCAGAGGAGAACACCCTTCTTGCACGAACGTGAAAAGCGTCGGGGGTGCACGCGCGTCTTAACGCGTGGGGCCCTGGGGGAAGAGCTCCTTTATGGCGGGGAAAGGAACGAGAAGCCGACGCGAAATCGCTCTGCATCTGTAGTCGAAACTCCAAGACCGAAAGAAAGGAAAAACTCTCGAAAGCTTCCGGCGGCGAGTCAAAAAAGAAGGCTTGGAAAACCCATTGGAAACCGACTAGTAGGAGGGGTCCTCACCTTGGCGAACGTTTATCTGGCAAAAGCGTTTCCGTACAGGGGCATTAGTCCCATGAAGAGAGAAAGAGGCACAATTTTGCCCTGCGCAATCGAGGCTTCACGCGAAGGGGAACAGGAAAAAGCGATCTCCTTCGAATTGGGAGGCTCGCCGAAAAAAAGCTGATTTCCGCAGAAGGGGACAGGCTCTTTGCGTTGTTGCGGGTTCGGCTGTGAGCCGAGCTCGTCGATGTGATGGAGGGAAGAGATCGCCGATCACGCATCAATTATCCCAGAGGGATCAGAACCAGGCGAAAAGCCATCGACTGATACGGGTTGTTGAAGGCCCTCGGAAAAAAAAACGGGCTAACCCGGCGATCTCAAAATAAAGCTCGGCGGAAATACTTCCTCGAAAATCTCTCTAAAGATAGGCAAGAAGGGGAGCCGCGCGGGATCTAGTATCAGCACCGTAAAGGCAGCCCGACGACGAAAAAAAAGCCAAAGACGCAGGGAAGACGGTCGGAGGGCGCGGCGCCGGCAGCCGCCCACACCACCCGCTGCGGCGGCAGGGGGGCCGGCGAAACAAGATTCCAGACTAACCGCAGAAACCCGACAAGTGCCGAAGAAAAAGGGACCATGGGCATAGGTTTAACATCCAGAGGGTAACGAGGGGCACCCGTAAGAAAAAAAAACGAGAAGCAGAGGCTCTTCTGAGCACCGGGCAAGAGGAAGGTCATGGCCAGGAGAGTTTCAGGGGAACGTAGCGGACGAATCCGCAAAGCAGAAGGGTCAATCCTGAATAGAGGGCTTAATTTGAGCAGACTCTGAAAGACTGTCCGGCGGGGGCAACCGCAGGGGAAGAAGGGGGGGATACAGCCCCGATCTGAGGCCCCGAAGTCGAGAAATCGTCGCTGGGACATTTCGCGGCCGGGCCATTTCTCAGGGGCAAAAGATATAAAAAGAGCGCTGAAGACGAATTGGGACATCATCGTCCCGACACTGCGGAAGAAAGCATTCGGCGAGAGAAAAAAGAAAATCTGTGCGTCCTGGATATTCGGCACGGGTATGGGGAAGCTACGAAGGCCTCATTTCTGCGTTCTACTTCGATAGTCGTCTACTAAGCGAAGGTTTGGGCGGGAGAAGACCTCGCCCAGATCCGGCCAGAGCGGAGAACCTTGCAGCCTAGAAAAGTCTTTTGAGTGGCGGTGCCTTCGGGTACCGGGAATCAACAAAAAGGTGCTCATCCAGAACACACCCCGCGGATGGAGAGACGGATTGTAATCGAAGGAGAGGAGGGGCGCCGATCGAGAAGATAGAATTGAAAAAATCGGGAATGGAAGGCACCAGGCAAACCGTAGGGTCGATCGCGGAGAGGGCGCTTGAAAAAGCGCGCGTACAAGAGAGGAAGAAAGGAGTACTGCTACGTTCGCGAAAAGATGGAATAAGCTCGGGGGCTCAGCGCCCATTGAGCTATCGAAGCACTCTTCGAGGACGAATTATTCCAGCCAAGGGTCAAGAAAAGAAGGAGATCATCCGAGGGGGTCCCCACAGCGTTCATGGGGGGAGGCGCCACGGCGTTACAACGGCGTTTAATCAACCCAACTGAAAGGGAGCCCTGATCCTCCGACACCGAAGTCAACACGAAACCGTAAAGGCGCCGAATGTGATCGAGGAACACCTCTCCGCTCAAAAAACGCGCCTGCTGAAAAGTGGTGCGAGGGAGAAAGCTTCGGCCAGGGTCAAGGGTGGCGTGTTCAGCTACCGGACTCTAATTGGGCCGCGCGAGAGGAATATCCAATTTTGCCAAGGGCAGGAGTGGGGAAAAAACCGACTGGGAGGGGGGGGGGACATTATGTCGGTGGATCGGCGCCCAGCAAGAAAACAACAACAAACGGAGTGAGATAAGAGAGATGCAAGGGCTCCAGAAACGAAAAGAAGGGAAACCCTACACCAGTCTCTCGGAGAAAAGGGAAGGGGTGTCCAAAAAGCTGCAAAATGGGGGAAGCGCGAGCGCGCCCAAAGATCGGTTGACGAAGCGAACGACATAGAAAAAGGCAACAAAAGGAAAGACGCGCACCACTTTTGGGAGGGCAAAAAGGGAAGCAGCGAAGGATAGTGTGACCTGCATCCTCAGCAGACAATTCGCTCCTTGCCGGAAAAAGAAGTGGTCATCGATGACCTGCGGGGAGAAAAGAATCAGGATCGAAGGGGGCTCAACGGACCGGCGAAGAAGAAAAGAAGTGGAATCAGCACCATAAGCTTGGGGTCCGACCGTACTATCGCGAGATCATGAACTTCTCTAGTCGCCGGTGGAAACGGCATATGGGGCGGGCATCGATCAGTGAGCCGGTGACCTTGGCTGCACCGCGAGGAGGATAGGGAAAGCGGACTTCCCGTACGATCAAGGAAAAGATCTCGGTGGAGGGGAAAAAACCTTCGCCTCGATCGGAGAGAACTTTTTTTTCGGTGTGCGGAAGGATGCGAAGACGTCAAGCTGGGCCCCGAGCACAGGGTTGCGGGAGCGATCCGCGATCTCGTAACCTGCAAGAAAGATCCGTGGTTTGGGAAGCACGCACCTTGAGGTGCGGTTGCGCAGTGACAGGATGAATAAGGCAACCCCCCAATAAAAAGCGGCCCGGATAGAAGGACTGTGGGAAGCCAGGCGGTATGGGGGAGTGTCCTGCGAGGAAAGTCGGCCATAACACCAAAAAGAAAGGGAGATATTGTCGGGCTAGAAAAAGGATTCGCCGACCCAAGAGTCTTCAGTGGAGGGGATCCATCCCTATGAAGCACGCATTCAGAAAAAAAAGGGAGGCGCTTAGACGGCGAGCGGTTCAGGAGGGCCTAGCCTGAAAAACCAATGGAGTGAAAGTCTCAGGCGGCACTCCTTGCATTGTCGACCATTTCCTCGGCAGGCGAAGATCCGCCGAAGAGGGAGCGAGAGACTAAGGGCCAGGAACCGTGGAGACCGCTCGCTGCCAAAGGTCGTTCCGACCAAGCAGCTGACGACAGCCTCGACTTCTCATTGAAGGGCTCTGACCGTTCTCGAAGGAAAGGGGCACTTTGTGGCATGGGCGAGAGCGGGCTCGGTGTAACCTCCGGCATCCTGGATGCCGCGGGGCTTATCGTCACCAGGAACGGTGCAGTCTACATAGACCGTTCACTGCCAGGATAAAGTCTTCGGCACCTGAAGGTGTCGGGCAGGCAAGGGGGGGGGCGTATTAGATGATGAAAAAAAAGAGCAGAGGCCGGGGGAGCGGGGGGGGGGGGCCGGAGCCGCGAGCAGTCATAGACAGGGACGTAATAGGGGAACGTCTTTCTTTCTGGGAGAGAGGAGAGAACTGAGATAGATGCGCTCGGCCGCGGCGGAAAAGAGCGATCAGGAGAGATTGTCGTAAGAGGGAAGGAAAAGGAAGTGACCGCCGAGCGGGGAGGCAAGACACGGGAGGGTTTTTGAAATGGGGGATTCATCCCCCAAGTCACCAAACGAAGACTGTTCGTCGGGATCTTCGGCTGCTTATCGAAAAAGAAAGAGAGACAGAAAGGAAAAGTCGAGAGAGGACCCTAGCACAGACGCTCGTCGCCCCGATCCGTAACAAAGCAAAAAAAAAAACACCCAAGGAAAACCAACAAACGGAGAAAATGCGGATCAAAACAAACAGGAAAAAAAGAGAAAAAC
>Ga0179593_1284430_pt1 | contig 13065 bp, 8 predicted proteins | sample CZODoug2_1_08_16_FD_185931 | JGI IMG/M metagenome (GOLD analysis project Ga0179593, IMG submission 185931) | Vadose zone soil fungal communities from Angelo Coast Range Reserve, California, USA - CZODoug2_1_08_16fungal (PacBio error correction) | ecosystem: Environmental > Terrestrial > Soil >...
GCGTTGGCAAAGCTGCGCGCAGGAAGTCAGCGAGTCATGCTGCCTCATATTCTCGGCAACGCATAGAGAAAAGGAGCGAGCTTCGAGAGAGAATATCCAGAGAATGGACGTCTGCTAATTCTAGAAAGGAATGCAAGAGGGGACGGTGGAGATGCTGCAGAAGTCGCAATCATGCGGAGCCGGGAGGAAACTTTCAGGGAGGACAAACGGACAGGAAGAGTCTTTTAAACAAGGTTTGACGGGAGGAAAATGAGCAGAGAACTAGACCCACACGAACCCCTTTGAGATAAATAAGGGTGAGCGAGAGTGCAGTGAAAAAAATGCCGGTGACAGAAGGCGGAGACCAGCGATCAGCCTATAACCGCTACATTAAAAGATAGAAAAGAGAGTTAGAAGGCAGGATTTGTCTGAGGTTAACTTCAGGGGAAAACGATAGGAGTCAACACCGGTCAAAACGTCACGGAAGAACGTGCCACAGGGAGACTGCCTTGCGTTCGTGATTCGGAAGGTCTAAAGATCTTGATGCCACACGAGAGTCCTTCATATGCCTCTCACAGACCGAGGAAGCACTTCAACATAAAACTCAGCGTCTCATGCGGGGAACCGGTAACCGGCCTGAAAAGTGTCATGTAAGGCTCAATCGGAGAGAGAAGTATGCGGGGAAGGGATAAAAAATCACAAGGTAGCAAGCAGAAGAACGCATTTCAAGACCGGGGCTCATCTTTGAAGTTTAATAAAAGAATACAGGCGGAATAAGAACACACCTTAAAAGCAAACGATCCGATTCTTATAGAAAATTTAACGCTTCCACCGCAAGACAATGTCGAGAACGGGAGATCTGCTGAGAAGAGGTGAGGGAGGAGAATGCACCGGGCCGCTGTCAAAAGGCTGGAAGGTCAGATTTCGTGACAAAAGGTGGAAATGAAGGGTTGCAGAATTCTAAGGTAAGGGCTAAGCTGGTACCGCAGATTGCGGTGGAACGGCATAAGCAACGGGGTCAAAAGCAGCGGCAATGCCCGAGTAAGAAAGGTGGCTAACCAGGGGGAGCAGAGGTGGACTATTAGTACATGTCTTAAAGGCGGGGATCTTTGATGATCACGCCAACGATGGGACATGGTAATCTTGCTGAAGCTCACAAATTCCGCTGAGGGGGAGGAGCGTCCTCAAGCACGAAAGAATCACATGTCGAAAACGATCGGCGAGGTCTTGCAAAAAAAAAGTTTTCTCCCCATAACAAAACGAATCAAGAGAACAATCCACATCTTCTATCAATTGGAAAAGAGGAAGTGCGCTTTCAAAATCAGCTTCGAAAATCGAGGGAGAAGAGCAAATTTAGTTAAAACATGGCGGCTTTCGTTCAACCAGAAATATAATAGGTTCCAGAGTTCGCCTCCTTGGGACCGGGGTAATTCCTTTAGAGTGAGCAGCAGTCAAGAACGAGCGTGAACGTCTGAGGAACCGCCTCAAATGAAAGGATTAGCCAGAGGCCGGAGGAACCGCGCGCTGGCCGATATCCAAAGAAGAGCGGAGAGGAAAAGTATTTTTACGAGAAAACAAAAAGAGGGGGCGGTGTTGCTTCTTCGGGGCATCACCACCAATCTAGTGTGGAAACACGAAGCGATCGTCGCGCCTTTGGAAAAAACGAAACTAACAAAAGGGGGGGCCGGCAGTGCTCACGGAGAACGCCGCGCATCGAAGGGTCTTCGCGTTAAAAAGATCGAATCGCCATAAACACGTGGGTGTCCGTTCGGAGCTAGGGGGAAAATCGGATTCCGGAAAAGAATTCAGATCAGGGGGGCACGGGGCAGATAAAGGGGTCCTCTAACTGTTCATACCGGAGTTAGGTTAAGGTTCGCTGTAAATAAAGACGAGGCCTGAATGCCTACGGCTTTCTAATTTGCCGAAGCAACGCGACATCCGCCTACCAAACTACGAAAAAATCCACCGCCCGTGGAGCCGCACCCAAGGGCCGGAAAAGAAAGAAATAGGGAAAAGGAGTCTCTTTCTCCTTAAATCGGAGGAAACTCGGGCCAAAAAGCTGGAAAAAGAATTGACAAGCCGGGCATGGGCTCGGCGATCCAACAATGAACCATAAATTCTTGAAACTAGAAGGGTCGGCCGGAGCTCCGTCGAGAGAGGAAAAGCAAGGATCTCCACAAGGCGCCGACTTCAAAGACAAAGCGCGAGACGGGGAATAGGAAACGCGTGTGATTGGAGTAGAGGGGGGGGTCGTTCACGGACCGAAACAAAAAAAGCTACTTCAAAAACACAACTTGAAAATAAGATAGTGGGAGGGGTGGAAGCTAGAGACAAAAAAACTAAAACGCCATTCAACCTCTTCAATTCCCCCGGTAGCCGGGCATCTTTGAGAGCGTCTCACCTGTCCAGTCCCGGGCTGCTCTCAAGAATCGCGTCCTCTCCCATGAAGAGGGTCCTTGAAATCGTCTGGGGGATCCCTGTGGGTTATGGCTCGCGCAACGCATTCCGCTGTTCTGCCAAGGGTTATGAAAGTCCGTACAGAAGATAAGAGAGAGCCAGGACAGAGACTCGGAAGAGGATGGAAATCTGGTTTTTGGAGTTACCGGTGGGGTTCGGCTCGGATTGAGCCCTGTCTCGGGGGGGTCGGGAGGGAGGGTGCACTTCCGATAGGGCGTCACGGACTCACTAGGAAACGCGGGAAACTTAAGAAGGGGGATACCGGCGCTTCTTTCCTGCCCTCGGTACGAGAAAGGATTGGACCGAGCATAGAACTAAACGAAAAAGAATTGCATGCTATCATTCAAGAACAACCTTGCTGATAAGGGGGGGAAAAGGGGGGAAGCGAGCACGCCTTCCTCTTAGGCTCCGACCATCACAAAAGGGATGGGGCCACCCGCGAAGGGGCAGCGATGTCAAATCAAGGGGGTACACAATAATTATCGGAAAAAAGAACCGATCGAGGAAGACGGGGAGGGGTGTTTTCACTCGAACGAGATAATCCTTAAAGAAAAGGGACTAAGTAAAGAGCAGGCGCCGAATTCCATCTCCCGAAGAAACGTCACGCTCCATGAAGGACAGAAAATGCTCATGGTCATTGAGTCACCGGCCTAGGAAGGTGACAACGGTTGTGGAAAAACCCCCCCGAAAGGGGTGGTAAAAAGAACACGGGGTGCCGCCACCGAGGGGATTTGGGACCCAAAAAGATTGCAAAAACTCCTGGATCGTGCGGGGGCAATTCGACGGGAAGGGTGGAGGGGGGGAGAACCGAGTGCAGGACCTCTAAAGAGGGTGTGGACCGGGCCGTGATTCATTTTGCTGGACGAGGAAGGGGAAGGCTAGTACGAGAGAAGTGGGGAGGGGATTCTCCTCTCACTCTCACTGAGAGGTCTTAAAGAGGGAGGCAGGGAGCGGCCTCCAGCAAGGGAAAAGAAGGAGGATCCTTATCTCATCTGGCATGGCGGGGGCGAGCTAAGTCTCCGGAACTGCGGGTGGGAATCGAGCTGTATGAAGGGGCGTACCTAGAAAAGCAGCCTGGGTTAAGGTAAGACACTAGAAAGAGATCCGTATTTGTCAATGACTACTGAGGAGAAGGACAAGAAATGTAGCAGAGATAAAAAAGTTTAAACGCATTGGCAATAGGGAGGACCTTCTTCCACCAGCTACTGCAAAAGGTTGGTAGAAGGGGAGGGTCTGAGATCGAGGGGAGGTCTCCTGCAGAAATCTTATCAAAAAAGACCGGAGACGGAAGCTCCCAGGGGTTTAGAAGGACCATGACTCGAGAGAGGAACTCTGTGAGAAGGGGGGACGAAGTTAAGCAGAAGAAGACCGCAATTGGTGGCTTCAAGGGGAAATAGGAATAGAAGCTGCCGTGGAAGCGATGAAGGGAGATAGGACCGCACTATCGCCAGAAGAGGAAGCAGCGTCTACGGAAGGGACCACAGAATATCCATCTACTTCGAAGACGATCGAAGAGGAATAATTTCAAAAGGAACTTGGCCGATAAAAGATGGAGAGATGCGGATGAGCAGGATAGAGGTCTTCTCCTTCTTGGATAAGTTTCACCAGGCACGTTAGGGTCACGCATGCCCAGGATGGAGTGATCAGGGGAGGGTGGACAGTAGTGGGGTGCGTTTTCGCGCCAGTTGTCTCATCAGGAACGCACTAAGGGGGAGAAGGGGAATGGGAACGCGACGAAGGTCTGAGAAAGTTTTCCATCACATGGAACAGACAGATCTTCTCTCTCAGAAAGACGAGGGCGAGAATGTCAAGGAAAAGAAAATCGATATATAGAGAAGAAGAAATTCAAGCAGATCAGATGCGAAGCTCAACGAAGCATGGAAAGAAGGAGAAAATAGAGCAGCATAAGAGCGAAGATTGACTATTAATAACATATTATATTAAAAGTAGTTGTCAAAAGAGAGCTCGGAGGAGATGAGAAATGAAACCATGCGGCGAAAAAAAGAGATATGATTCTTCGAAGATCTTGCCTTCCTGAGACTCAGAAGGGGAGAGGGAGGAAGAGAGGGTACAGGAAGAGCACAGACGGGGAAGTGTTCTCTTCTACAATCTCGACATTAGGGATGGAAAATTGAACGACAAAGGAAACAGAAAGCGTGCGGAGGTTCCTGTTTGTAAATTCGTCAAAAAATCCGACACCACACGAACCCTAACATGGACGAAACTCTTGCGGGGTGGGATTGAAGTTGAAAAGGAAGAAAAGGGGGAGACCAAGCAAGACCCGAGCAACCAGGGAAGGATCGCAGCCGGAGCTGGGTGTAGCGGGCCAGGAGGGGGAGGGGGGGAAGCGGTCCTCTAACGACGAATTCCTAGGTCCGAGAGGAGAGAGATTCTACTTACTGAACCGAAGTGCGATGGTCAAAGGGGGAGAGCTCTTAGTAAAATGTCCGAGAAAAAAAACGAACGCTCGTATTCAGAGACCAGGACCATGTACCGAAAAGATACAACTAAACAGCCTCGGGAGGCAGGAAAAAAACAGTACCTCCTTAATTCATCGAAGAGAGGGGCCGCGCCGAAATGAAGTTCAGATATGACCCAAAGGTCATACTGGGGGCATGATTCTCGGCGGCTCAATCGTTGAAAGAAAATGTACAGTCTCAAGAAAACTCCGTCTCCACGAGCAGAGGAAAAGAAGAGGAAGGTGAGTCAGCGTAAGACAGTCAATCTCATGCTAGGTTAGGAAGAGAGATAAATTCGATGGATAATCGGGTTTATAATCGAGATGGGGAAACGAAGGAGACGAGTTGTATGTCTTTCGGGTCCATCAAGGAAGGAGGAAAAGGAGAGTCCAGTGCTTGCACTGTAAGTCATAAGGCCATAATGATATGAGAAGACGCGGAAGATGAGAAATGAATCTAAAGAGCTGAGGGATGAGAGAGAGGGGGGGATACTGCTCACGCGTGTGAGCAACGAGGGATTACAGGTCGTGCTTATAAAGAAAAGAAACCACGAGGCCTATGTTAAGGGTCCTCGTCGAAAAAAGAACAAGAAAAGGAAACTCTCGTCCTAGAAGTTGAGAAAAAAACTAAAAAAAGGAAAAGTGATTCTACCATCAAAGAACCCCCAGAATAACCTTAGACAACAGAGTTGGGCATAGCCGCTGTGTCAAAAAAGAGGGAGGGAAAGAGAGGGGCAAAAAAGGTGCGCGGTTTGATCCGGTCGGATTTCGAAAAGGCGAAAAGCACGGGGGGGGGTCAGAATAAGAAAAAGATTGACGCAAGAATGGAATCAATCCATCGAGGGAAAGAGAAGAAGAAAAGCCGCGTGGGAAAGGGGAAGTCTTCCAACTGAGATAGTGAGATCACGCGGGACAGGAAGGTAGATGGGGAAATCGGGTCCGAGGAAAACAGACACAGCGTCAGTAGAAAAGATTTTCAGAGAGGACATCGGGGGCGGGGGGGAGGGACCAAAACAGCTGAATTTTAAAAGCATAAGCTGCCACCATCTATTTGACCTAAAACTCGTCGACCGGGGGGGACTAGCCGCGACGACCGCGGGTCCTGAGGGAGCGGCGGAATGGAGAGCCGACTGCTTAGGCACGGGAAGACGACATGTAAAAGCCCGACTTTTTGTAAGTGAAGCGTGGGAAATAGGGTGAGGAAACTTTCAAGGTATAACTGAGACAGAGGGAGCAGAAAAAGCGCTCCCGAACGGCCGTGAGGATCAGAGGTCAACAGGAAATGCCTTGACAGTATGGGAGAGGAACTAAAGCCTCCATCGGCTCCCGACGGAACATCGAAACACACGTAGCACGAAAGGGAAAAGCAACAGAGCCTCTCCAGCAAAGCAGGGGAGAATGGACGATTTCAAGTAGAAGGACTGAAAAAGCCACGCTTGACATGAGGAAAAGGAACTGGCCTCGATCGGGGGCCAGAAGAGAGACCAGTCTCTTTACTCCGCACCTGTTAAGCCGGCGAAAACGTCGATCGGTTAATCAAAAGGGATAACCGTCGCAAGAAAAGAAAAGTACCCACGTGTTCAAGAGAAATAGTAGTCCTGAGGTCGTTGCAGCTGTCACCCTAAACAGATACTCGAAAAAAAAAAAAGGGGAGTAAAATAGATGATAGGTAGGGTACAAGACTCACGAAAACTCAAGCTCCATCAGAATCGACCGAATACTTAGAACTCAACTGTCGGGAGGAAATTCGCAGGGGGTGACCCCAAGTCATTACCGAGACGCTTAGCGCTCTAAACGAAGGCCGACGTATTAGGGAAAACACTGTGTCTCGGATTCTTTAGATAGAGCTGCCCTCAGTTCTGGGAGAGCGGAGGTTCGGAATCCGTCCGCCACAGAGCGAACAGATCCATCCGTTCTCGAGTGTACGGAAGGAGGGCGAAAAGGTCGGGATCTTGGTTACCGGCGTAACTATTACAGGGACTGGCAAGGCAGAAAAGGGTGCCAGTAAACCGCATCATCCAGGCGGCACGGCAGGAGTCGGGAAATTAAAAAGAGTGCGCATAAACAGTTAGTCAACCGGTCGAAAAAAAATCCGGCTATATCGACGACGAGGCCCGAATTGGGGGAAGCGCCAAAAGAACCAAAGTTACCTTGAAAGTGCCGAATAGAGGGACCATAATGAGGTACTGCACGGGCCGGCATCCTTCAACTGCTGGCGGGTCAACACGGAAAAGAAACGCGGTCAAGTTCGTGCACCTAAAGGGGGGGGGCCAGCGGATGAGAGACCACAGCATCGGGGTATCTATCGTCAAAATGTTAAAACATCTGAAAGAGCGCCACAGAAGGTGGAGGTGGGAACTCGTAAAAAGACGAGAAGGAAAAACGGCACGCGGTCTAATCAAAATCGGTCCTCTACTGCCGCGGACAACCGTCAAAGACTAGGCGCGTGTCTCAAATGGGTTCAACGGAGGACGAAAGGACCTGGCCAAGGTTATGTTAAACAATGTGTCAATCCGCCTGCCTGCAGAAAATGGTGTGTCACCTCGAAACTTGGGGCTGCCCGCCAAAAAATCGTGGGAAGCGCAGCGATGTCAAACTCCTGGTGTCAATCACAATTGTATGGTCAAAAATTGGCACGGGTGGGAGTGAGAACCGTGAAAAAGAAGGACCTCCCCATCCTCGGATGGGTGAATTGGACACTTTGATGAATGTGTGATGGAAGTAGCTCATCGCTCCCTCTAAAGGGTGAGAGAAAGAGACTCGATACCATTTCAGGGGAGCGTATCCTCAACCGGCGAAATCGGGTCCATCGCGCCTAGAACATGGGGAGGAGATTGCATGCATTTCTGGTCATCGAGAATGGCACGAAGGGGAAAGAATCGTCACAAAGAAGGGAACAGATGACTCTTGCACGGAAAAAATTCGACCTGCATATAAACATGGGGGCATTACGAAAAAAAACGACCCTACGTTGCATATAGCGGAGGAGGATGAACTCAGACATAAGCTTAATAGCAATAAAGTAGCAGCCCGTAGTCAAGGTGTGAGCGGAATGGCAGGAAATTATCTGATCCTAATAAATCACAGGGAGTCTATATCTAGGTCATGGAAAGAAAAAGCTAAAAAAGGAGAGCCGAAGGGACAAGAAATCTTAAAAAACTGTTTGGATCAGGAAGGTACTGCAAAGGGGTCGAAATCGCGGCTGGATGCCTTTCTACGGATGTTCGAGCAGAAAGAAAAAAAGGACATTGGGAAAGGCAGGCGCATAACGGGAAGAAGGCATACGCCGTGGAATAAGGGCCCGCTGAAACCTACAGGAGGCGCCAATCGACGCTGCCTCTCAGCGTCAAGAAAAACGCGCAAGTCCAACGGAAGCAGAGGGAGCGACACGATTTGGCAACAAACTCATGGCCTCCTCATCGACAGAAACTCTTTTAACAGATTGCGATGATCGGGAAGAAAGCAGCGGATCATTTCAAAAACGCTAAAAATGGGAAGGGGGGGTATTCGTGTGGGGGGGACGCGGGTGAAAACGCCATTGGCCAACGAATATCAACTCTTGTAAAAGGTCACTCGAAAAAAAGGGAAAGACCAATGGACAGTGATCTGATTTCTCAGAACTCCACGGAAAAGAAAAGCCGAAGAACAATCGAAAGCTAAGAAGGGGGAACTCGCAAAGAGACCGGAAGGCTCAAGCTTAAAAAAAAATTCCCCAAATTGATCTATCTCATCCTCGCGCAGCGTTTAGCTCTCAAAAACGAGGAGAAATTAGATTAAGGGGTCTCTAGGGATTAAAGAAGTTAAGCCATGAAGAGAAAAGGCTCGAGGAAGAGGCTCATGCGGATGCTGAGGGGAGTCTAACTTGACGGCTCGAGCCTCCTCAATACTTCTCTCAGGAAGGGAAAAGGACTGGACCTGCGAGAAGAAAACACTCCTTGGACATGCCGTATGGGCCACTTAATTCAGAAAGCGCGGAGTCGCGGACAAGAACGGCAGTGTATAGCAGTGGAAAATTTGTCGTCGCAATTTCCTACCTCTCAACGAAAAATAACCCCTAAAAGTGGTTCGCTAATCCGTTCTGGTAGACGGGCCTGTGAAGAAGAAAAAAGCAGGGAGAAAACCGACCGAGCGCCCTTTAAAAAAACGCAAGCTCTACGCGGTCGTAGGAGAATTCGAAATGAGTGGTGGCGGGGGGGAGTCGGGTGCCTACTAAAGGAAAGAAAAAAGTAAGAGCGAAACTGCAAAATAAAAAAGGACATCCCCGGTAGCGGGATATACATTGGGCATTCACTCGTGGAGTGTAAGAGTAAAAAGGGGAAGCGCATAAGCGCACAAAAACAACCCACCCAATAAAACAACACAAAAAAAAAAAACAACACCACAACAAAAAAAACCCCTTCTTGAAGGAAAGGGGAACGGAACTCTCCTGAAAACCTAGGTCTTCTCGAACCTCGCGACAAAAACATTGGAACTAGGGCATCAAGAAGAGCGGCATACCAAGGATAAACCGCCGGTTACATACAGACATTTGGACGGCGCAAAAGAGAAGACAGAGGAGAATAGCCCCTTTCACATCAACGCGAGCATTGATAGGGGGGGGAACTGACCTCGTCCTCAGCAAGAATAAAACTGACCCGGGTCGAACTCAGAAAAAGGATTGGAAAATTCGAAAACCCGGGGTCAGTCTCTGAGTTGTTCTTTAAAAACGCATGGAGTAACGGGCTTTCATGCTTAAAAAAGAGTTCCGTCTCAAACGAAAGAATTGAAGAGGGAGATCATTCCGTGCGAGATGGCGGGCAGGGGCGGGCGGCATTCGCCGATGACAGAGAAAAGAACGAGGTGGGGGAACGCAGAGGGAATCGTTTAAGGCTGCCTGGCCTCTGGCATTGAACCCGCGTGAGAGTGGGTCGGTAAAAATCCCAGAAACACAAGTCCGAGCGGAAAATCCCCTTCAAGCACAGAAGAAAAAAAGGCAAAAGTTGACGGGGCCAGCAGGTGAGACCCGACTCCCACTAATAAAACCGAAAAGGATGACGCTGGAAAGACCAGGCATCTATTTCTTTCGTCTGCAAAAAAAAGGAAGCAAGCGGCGGGAGGGCAAGAACAGTGTTCATAAACCAGGGTTGGCTGGGAGTTGGGAGGTCGAAACGCGGTAAAGAGGGGCCCCGGTCTTTTGAACTCCTCATGACCCCGATTGAGAGAACGAAAGGACAGAGCTCGTGACGGTCGTCTTGTCCGCGAAAAGAATTGCTCTGCGGTGGACAAGGAGGTCATAGCGGCTTTCGAGATTTGCCGAGTGAAAAGAAAAGAGAGCGAGGAAGGAACCTTCACGATGTTGCCTACACAACAGAGTGATAACTGTAATTTGAAGCATTCAACATCGAGTGGAACACAAAGCGAGGTCGCCGTTTTTGGTGCACTACCGAAACGACAGGGATAGGCGTGCAGGAATCCAAAAACAAACCGGGAATATTCAGTTTCATCGAAAGTACGGGGGGGAAGGTTTGTCTAAAACGTCAATTTAGGTATGGGGGGAAAGAGCGAGTGCTAAGGAGCAGCGGGGTAATGCAAAGGCAGCGGGCCTGGGGTTACAACCCTGCCGGGGACAAAGGGGGGGGGAAGATCGTGAATGGCACGCACCAAACGCCACCTCACTAACCTCCGCTCCCCAAAAAAAGCCCCTCAACTTCAAAAAAAAAAAGAGGAACCTGGAGAGACTCCAGAGCGATCGATGGATCAAAAAAAAAAAGGAAAAATATATCTCAGGACGGCACCACTCTAACCGGAAGCAAGTCGGAGGAAGAGCGGTAGCCAGCACACGGCGGAGACCACCGATGCGTCCCCCGAAAGTACCTGGGCCAGCGAATCCCTGGTTCGTGAAGCCCTGCGGGGAAAAAGTGAAGGAGAGCGCTCATCCATACAGGTACATTCCTGGTGCGAGATCGGTAACGAGAGTCTCGCGTCGGACGCATGCGGTCGCCTAGCGTCGCCAGACATCTACCCCCTCAGCAAAAATAAAAAGAAAAATCTCTCGTGCAACAAAAAAAAAAACAACTAGGAGAGAGATCGGTTTCGCACCGGGTGCCGGAAAGAAACGACCGATGGGAAAGAAAAGGAAATTACAATCGTGCAAGAGGGACCCCCTTTCAGCGCCGGGCGCATGTGTAGGGAGAAGAATTGAGAGGTCAAAGTCGATCCACGGTTCACGCTCTACAGTCTCCTGGACGCCAGCACGAAGGATAGTGCAAAGGAAGATATTCATTGGAACGGAGCACCTCGAAAGGAGGGGGATACGCGGAAAGAGGGGAGGGCGCGTCCGCCAAAACAGGAAAAGGTAATCGCAGAACGAGCAAGCAAACGGGTTGTTGCGCTCAATTTCGGTGTAGGGAAGGGAAAAAGTCAGATGATGCTTCGGTCAGTTCGTTAAACTCTGCAATTCTTGCTTAAACGCGGCAACCGAAACCGGCAGGGGCAAATTACGACTTGAGTCGCGGCGCCTTCGAAAAAAGAGAACGGATTGTCCGGGATCACAGAACCGGAAACCAGCGGCTTTATCGATATGATCGGGCAGATCAAATGTTGCCTAAAGACAATATGTCAGAGGAGGAAAAAGGAAGGGACGAGAAGGCGGTCAGGTGTCCCCCAAAACTAGGTGGAGCTGGGGCGCATCAACAAGGAAGCGTTTGGCAGATGTAAAGTTCGAAACATCGGAATCATACGCGCATCGGGGGGGGGGGGTTAATAGGCACATAAAGCCACACGCTTCAGCGGGCTCATCAGCAAATGCGACGAATAAGGCGCCAAGACGAAAAACTCGGACCGTCAAGGCCAGGCAAGGAATGCGGGTCAGCAGAAAAGAAGGTAAGAGGAGAACTCCTGCGGGTAAAAGCCTCAACGGCACAGTGGTCAACCTATAAAGGGGGAGAGAAAAAAAAAACCGCGGGGGGGACCGCGCGTTTTCAGAAGAACAGCTTCCTGGACGTCATGGATTGTTCTGAACGGGGGGGGGGGACGGGTGGGGGGGGGGGTCTCACCTCTCTTGCCACCGAAGACGCTCGGGGGGGCAGGGGCAGGTGGAGATGCTTGCTGTGGCTAGGAAAGCTCAATCCTCCAAGCATCCTTTTTTAGGGGATGGTATCCTCTCACGGGGATCGTTAGAAGACTGAGTGTAGCAATCAACCCGGCTGGGAAGAGGAGAATCAGAACTAGGACACACAGGAAGTCCAAGCAGTCTGTCTTTCATCTAGAAGGCGACGCATCGCTCATGCCGTAAATACTGTGACTAGAAAGAGAGCGGATCAAAGGACGACCTGCTAAGAGACATGTCAGACAAAGACCGAACGACAATCGAACTAGAAACGGTGCCACTGCAAAAAGGGAATGCTCCAAAAAGTAATAACGCGCTGGCAAAAAAAAGGGTCAAGCATTTGCGTTTCGCGGACAGTGAAAGCATCTCCGACGACTGAGAAAAAAAAAAAAATGGGACAAAGAATAGCGGTCCACTCCTGAATGCAATACCGGGAGAAAGGAGAGGGGCGAAAAGGGTGTTATCCAATTCCCTCGCTCAGATCATGGAGCGAAATTTCAAAAAAAAGAGGCGCGCACGAAACGGTCATGGTCGGTTGGGGGGAGGAACAGTTCTTTCGAGAGAGACGAAGGGAGGGGGGTCGTGAGATGACCGGTCTACTAAAGGAACACTGAACGGCCGCCACTCAACTGCAAATATAAAACGGCTACCGAGGCACTTCCAGCAGGGGGAAAAATGAACGACCGCGAAGCTGATGATCAGATTCACTAACAGCCTGGAAAGAAGAAAAAAGGAAGAGGGGATAGCTTGGAGGATGCGCACGGGAACGGAAGGCCTTGCCGCCGCGGGGGCCTTGTGCACTTGGCTTTCACGCAATCTCAGAAAAAGAAGAGGTAGCGGGAGGGGGTCAGTGTGGTGCTGAGGGGCGCAGGAGAAAGTGCATCGAGAAACGGAACGCGTCTGGAAGGAAGACGCCAGAAAGGGCGAGGTGTTGCCATCAAACAGTCATGGCGAGCGCGGCTCTCATCATAATCAACGGAGCACGGGTAAGAAAAACAGTCCGAAGGAGTGGACTGCACAGCCATAGCCGCTTCCCAAACTCAGTTAGGAAGAAAAAGAGAGAGAATCCTCTCTCAGCTTTTTC
>Ga0179593_1372703_pt1 | contig 13065 bp, 15 predicted proteins | sample CZODoug2_1_08_16_FD_185931 | JGI IMG/M metagenome (GOLD analysis project Ga0179593, IMG submission 185931) | Vadose zone soil fungal communities from Angelo Coast Range Reserve, California, USA - CZODoug2_1_08_16fungal (PacBio error correction) | ecosystem: Environmental > Terrestrial > Soil >...
CGGCTCTGGGGGACGAGGGGCAAACTTTCAAAGAAAGACTCGAACGGCCTACTGTGGTTTCTAGGGGTCATACGTGTTCTCATAACTGCGGAAAAACGGAAGCAAAACATACATGAGGGGTGGGACCCAAGAGACGGTTAGGGGGAGGGGAACCATAGACTCGGAAAAAGGTGAAACGGCGGACAAGGAGTCTCTTCTGACTAAGCGCCAATAGAGGGAGTCGGAAACACAAAAGGTCCGGGGGTATAGCAATGGCCGCAGGAAAAAAGGAAATCTCAATTGGGCATCAATAAGGCGAAAAAAGGCTTTCAGAGACAAAAACGCCTAGGTTCAAAAGGAAAAAGGGAAAATTCGAAGAACCAGCGATTGCAATGCCTAAAGACAAGATCGCGGCTGACCTCGACTGGAGGAAAAGTAAGGGGCTCTTCACGTTGTAGCTTGCGGACCGGGAAAAAAAACGAAATTGGGGGGGACCACGAAAAAAAAGTCGCGTAGGTGACCAAATAGTTGGAGGAGTAGACGTGGGGAGATCGCGGCACTGCCGCGCGGGTCACGGGAATCTATGGAAAGTCTAAATCAGAAGGGAAATGAGGAAGCTATTATACTTGCGCTCCAGAGAATGATAGTTACGAGGGGGGGGACACATCAGCAGCAGAAACCCCCAGCAAAGAAGAACAAAAGCGGGTCGAACTAAGGACCCGAAGAGAGAACGGCTTCTGTTGGCTGACGGTAGACGCGTAGTAGCTTGGAACCAGGAATTCCGGCGTACCCCTATCTGTCCATAACCGTAACGGTTAACAACGCGAAGGCAGTCTTCATGGGAGACCCGAGCGCAAGAGCAGCAGGACAGACAGAGGCAATCATGTCACAGATGGCCGGAAAGGGTCGCAGAATCTAAGAGAAAACAGTTTGGGACAGGCAAGAAGGAAAAAGGAACCGGATATAAAACATCTTTCCATCTACAAGCGTAATAGTAAAAAAACATTAGAAAGGAACGTGACAGTGGGGCGTTGAGGAAGCCGCCTCGACTTAAGGAAAAAAACAGAAAATCGCTAGGATTCAATTAGGGACGGCATACGGGCACTGGCCCCAGTCTACCAGAAGACCGGTACTCAACGGAAACCAGGAGAAGTTGGTCACAGAAGAATGTGAAAGCGGAAAAGCTATGGAGAAAAAGGGCGACCTTGGGAGAAAGAAAAAAAAGACAAAAAGAAAAACATTATTACCAGGGAAGCTCTACCACATAACATATTGAAAAAGAATAGAGAAAAGGAATAAAAGGAAACACTTCTTGAAAAGGTCAACGATTGAAATGCTGCAGAAATTAAATAAGAAGGCCGGGGTTGTGGACTTGAAGGCATGGGGTCCATGGTACAAGAGTTCCTCGCCGGGGGGGAGGGGTGTGAGGCCGGGACTGGGGGAGAGGTTAGTTGGCTCCCTTGCTCGCGGTCCTCCGACTCGACTGCAGAAAGGTGGAAGGAATTCGGTCCGCGGGAGAATGTAGAGTGGCAAACGCAGAAAAAAAAGGCCGAATTCTAAGAAAAAAGAAGACCGGAAAAGAAGGGAAACGGATAATGATGGGCATGGAACAAACGGATCTTTGAAAAAAATCACATAAGGAGGCGTGGGGATGGAAAAAAAGCGAGATCGTCATCGGGAAGGCTAAAAGACAGAATGTCAACTGAGTACAGGTCCAAAAGTACAGGACCAAGAAGAGAGGGGGAAGCTTGTGATTTAGGGCGCGGAGAGAAAGAAGGTGACGCCAAGGCAAAGCCCAGAAGAAAAATCGAGGACCAAAGGCACGTTGGGAAAAAACTCCGGGATCAAAAGGAATGGAGGAGGACCGAAGAAAATGGAACATAAAAGATTTAAAAGCATAAAAACTAAGGCTGGGGTAGCTAAAAGGCACTCTGCAGATCACTAAATCGCCGAATTAAAAGAAAATAGAGCAGACTTAGAAATCAAGCTAAGGGAGGGGCCAGTCCCATATGACGACGGGGCGGAAGATGGAAGACAAAACATCCAAACAAAGATTGAAGGCCAGGGAAAAGAGTCGCCACTCAAGAACTAGGGAGTATTGTCATGAGATGCTCATTCCTAGAGAAAAGAAAAACGATACAATAAAAAGGAGAGTGAGGAAAGAGAAACGAAAAAACTCGGAGGTGGGATTGCCCTCGGAACGGCTTGGGGGGGGGGGATTCAAAGAACCCACCCCCCCTGCTCGGGGACAGCGAACTAAATGGTGCCGCGAAGGACAGCTGGAAACACAAGAAAAAACAAGGGAGAATCATTGAGAGAGAGAACCTGAAAAGGGGAAGCCGGGAGAAAACGAAATTCCTTTGTGAAAATGTACAAATCATCAGAGATTCGGCTGGCGACTATCTGAAAACTAGAAGGAGTTGGCAGGGGGAGCAAGGGGGATGCTCCCCATAAATCACCGCGAATCACGCCCGAGGAGGGAATATCACCCCCATGGAAAAAAAAGCAACTAATAGCCAGGGAGCGTCGGAAAGCATAATAGAAGAAACACCGCTTGAAAGGGGAGGAAGAAAACTTCTTCTTCAACGCCCTGCCCCATCGGTCAATTCTCAAGAAGAGCATTAGCGATGAGCGTCTAGAGAACAGGGAAGAAACCAGAACTGCGGTGGGCGGGTTCTCCTCGAAAAAGAAAAAAAAGGTGTAAGGCTTCATTTCAGAGGAAGGCAGGAAACCGTCCGTCGGAGTGACGCGAAGGTAGCAAATGACTCTAAAAGAATCCCAAAGGGGTGGCGATGGACCAAACCGCTAAGCCCCCTCAAGCCAGGGGAAGAAAAATTCCCCGAGAGAAACCGGCCTCAACTTCCTTGCGGGTCAGAAGGGGGGGGAAACATTAGTGGGCGAAGGTCAGCTAGTCTGGAGGGCTTAAGTCTTGAAAAAGGATACGCAAAATGGATCCTGTTGCAATACGACAGAGGTCTATGCTACGGGGCACTTCTCAACAAAGAAAATGCGAAGCTGGAAGGGTCGTGAGGGGGGAAACGGGAAATGAGGGCAGGGGGCCTAGAAACCAAAAAAAAAAAAGCAGCATCGCGAGGAGGCAGGGTCGCAATAAAAAAGAGGCGGGAAAGAACTCCAGTAATCACTGTCAGACCGACATGGGGGGGGTTTGGGACGTCTTAGGGAAGAACCTGAGCAAAAATCGAAAGGACGATAGATAGTGGAGAAGGTGCAGGCGGACCTTAAACAAGGCAACGAGGGAGAAGAGGCCGCCTAGAGAAAGTGGGTTGGTTGTACCACTCTTTTTGGATGGGAAAAGGCCTCTCAGTGACTCGTGTCAAGGAAGAACAAAGTTGATTGCTCTCCAGAGGCAGGCAGAAAAATGCGACGGAGGGGCGAAACCTTAACATGAAAAAAAAGTGGCTTGCATTGATCGGGAGACGCGGACGATATGTACCGAAAAAGCGAGACGTCGGAGGGGGAAGGTTTCTGGGTTGGGGCAAAGCGCAGCCACGATGGCGACTGGTCTGGCTTGGGATGAGGGAGAGGGGGCGCCTCCTCGGGCCCTGCTACTCGAAAAAGAAATCACAATAAAAAATCAGTTCGTCGTCGGGGGCCCAAGAAGAACCAAAGTCGAATACTCAGACTCCAATATTAAAAAAAAAAAAACCCCCAAAAAATAAAAAACAAAAAAAAAAAACCAAAAACGCGAATTTCAGGCCAACTCAATTGACGAAGGAAGGGAGTAAAAACAAAAAGTGACCAGTTCCTCCCTCTGATATAACAATAACCCAAAAGAGAGAAAATCAACTCGACCGAAGCGTATTGGCGGAAACGCGAATGCTTAGGGAAACAGAAAAAGGCGGGGAGAAACCCTTTTGCCCGAAACCCAAGAACCAAGAGATGAAAAGAGTTAACTAGAGGACCATCTAAAAGAAGGGGAAAAGTGAACGGTCCGATAGGGGTTACCGGTACTCTCACGCGTCCGACTGGGAGAGACTGACAATGTCAATAATAATGGAAAAAAACTAAACCCAAGCGGGAAGGGGGGTAAACCAAAAATATTCATTCCGCACCGAGAAATAAGGTGGTCCACCGCAGGCTAACAACACGAGGGAAAAAAGACTAAACGTTGAAAATTCTAATCTGATCAAATGTCGCCCGTCCTATCAAGGGGCATTCCCGGGAAAAAGAAGAAGCAAAAAAAAACATTATTATTAAAGAAGAGTAGAGGGAGGGAATGCGACTTCGAAGAGAGTGACGAGGAAATCACGTGGAAATACATAGGCCAACTGGGACGAAAGTAGTGTGCGAAGAATCATTCAAGGGATAGGTAATGAGAGAAGAGGGTTGGAAAAGAGTCCCTTTTGGTCTTCTGTGGCGAAACAAAAGAAAACGTTCGTCTGAACACGAGGAAAAGGTCGCGATGGAAAGTACCGGTAAAAGTGATTGAGGGCACGCTATGGGCAATGAGGAAGGAGGCGCGCAGTCATGGCGCATCGGCATAATCCCTGACTTCTAAATGATGGACGACAGAATCATCAAGAATGCAGGGGAAAAAAGCGTAAACGGAATACGCAGCTTAAGCTCGCGGTATCTTCAGGCGGAACCTCAAATGGGGCTTTTATAAAGAAAAGAGGTGGAACGAGGGAACTGTGGCGCAAGGAATACCCAGACAGGGCATGGGCACGGAAAGCAATAAAAAAGGAGTTCCCCAAGCTGGGGCTTGGGTGGTCTGGGATCGGGTTCAGTAGAAGAGGCTCTTTTAAAGACTAAAAGAAGCCAGGCAAAGGGAAACCTTGTGGTCACCACTAAAGACTATGCGGCACCGTGGACGTGAGCGTCGGTTTGAGGGGCAAAATCGTTTGTGATGGGGAAAGAGGGTAACTGGAATAGCGGGAACAGGGGGGGGGAGCGGGGGGAGGACCAGTCCGATGAGATGCGTCAGAAGAAGCCACCCACAAAGACCAAACCAGTAGCAGAGGGATGTCTACAAAAATGATCACGACCTTGCGTACGAGAAAGCCAGTAGCCGTGAAAAAAAATCGAATTAAATCCAACAAGGGCGGACGAGAACTGGAAGGTGTAAAAAAAAAACAACAGTTTTTGAACAAGGCATGAGTACAATGGGGGAGGCCAAAACAGAGCAGAGAGACCTCAGTCGGATAAAAGGCCATGTTCCATTAAAAGGGCCATCGATCACCAGACCAGGTGGTACATAAAAAAAAGGGGCATTCACCATATCCAAGGACGTTCAAAAAACGTGCACTCATCCGTCATAGCAAAAGTAAAAGCATGTAGGTCGTGCGTGAAAGGCGTTCGAGGAGGTCCCCGACTTACCATAACGCAGAACGAGAAGAAGGGAAGCTAGGGGACGGAAAAAAAAAACGATTGCCTCGCTGCGCAAAGTCCTAACACTACCGCAAGAAAAAAAAAAAAGTTCAAAAAGGGGTGGTGACATATAGGAGAGAAAAAAAAGAGTCATTAAAACAAAAGGGGCGAGCTTTCTTCCAGTGAAAAGAGAACACAGGTGCAGAGCAATGCGAAAAATATCCAAACCGCTTGATCGCGGCAGCGGGGCGGCGGGAAGCAATGGGGAGGAACGAAGAAGGGTCTTGGGAGGGGGTCGAGTCGTCCACGACAACAGTGGGAGGAAGGGCATCATAAAGTAGTTTCCACTTCGCAGCGAATAAGGCAAGGAGGAATCCAAGGAAAAGGACCAGGTGTCGCTAACTGACGAGAAAGGAGAAAGCTTGGATTCGAACCATAAAAAAGCAGAGAGGTGAGGGGTAGACAACCTAAGGACATAGGAATGCCCGGAAGTTGAGGGACTCAAAAAAGGTTTGGACAAGCCAGCCGCGCGGGGGAACAAGGAGCGGTCTCTATACGGCTCTGCTAACCCCAGTGAAAAACGGTACTGTGGGGGAAACCCAGAGGCGGATATGACATCAGGGAATAGTTAGCGTGGTCAGGGTCGCTACCAAAAAGGATTTCCAAACCAAGAAGCGAAATCGGGAAAAGGGAAAAACGTTGATCACACTATCATCTGGGGCTTTAAACTGGAAAGGGCAAAAAAAAAAAAGAAAAAACAGTCAGCTAAAATACACCGACTCGTATTTCATCTGTCAGCACGAAAAAGGAAGCCGGAACTGATGCCTCCAAGAATTGCTCAAGTAGCGGCAGCAATGGGCGCAGACAAACGGGGACGGGGAGATGGGGGGTCCCAGTCACCAGAGGAGAGGGAACAAAAAGAACAACTAACCATCGGGGTAAGCTAAGTCCTCGCTCTAGACAAAAAAAAACAAAGAGAAGTGACTAGGAAAAAAAAGAAAAAAACTGAAATACAAAAGTCTGCTCGGGGGATGACCCTCTGTTTCCTAGCCATCTGGGAAATGAGGTTTCAAGAGGGCAAATCCCAAAGGAAAGCGCTGGCAAAAAAAAGGGGGGGAAAAGACCACCTCCGTAGGGGGCTCAAAAGAAAGGATTCACTTCTAAGGGATCGTTGAAAAAATGACAGATACATCCCCGGCTGCGGAGATCCAGAATGAGTGCGAACAAGTGAGAGGAAAAAGACTAGCTTCTCAAGGAAACGGAAGGAAAAAAAATGAAAGGTGGATCGGCAGCGTCTCTGGGGGACCAGAAAGAGCGAAGCGACCGAGAACAACGCCACAGGGATTTCCCGGTCTTACATCGAGGCATCTACCTTGAAGGAGAGGTGAATGGGCGAGTCGCGAACCTGTGGGGCCAGCGCTTTGCTTCTCAAAAACCTGCTGCGGAAAGCCCAAGAGAAACCAAAAGGTGGGGAAATTCATAGTCGTGGAGCCAAAGTGAGCTTCTAAGTGGAAGAAAAGTCTGTGGTGGGTTGGAAAAGAGCCGAAGTCAAAGAGGTCATGGGGTTCCAAAAATTCCGTATCCGGACGGAACGATGAGTCCCTAAAGAATGGCCAGGACAGGTAGGTCAAGGAAAGCACTCTACTAACCTAGGTACAAGGACTACTGCAAAGCCCCATTTCCCGCCGCCACGAAAACGGGGAGAAAAAAAAAATGGATCGGGGGGGGGGGTGCGAAATGCGGAACTTCGGGGGTCTTCGTCGAGGTACATGGACGAAAAAGCGCTCTTGGCTCTATCAATAGGGTCTGAGAGAGAAGGGGGGCAAAAATCAAAAGGGAAAATCCGGCTTCATTCCGGGAAAGTCGGCGTGAAGCGAGGTAAATTCCCAAGAAACGGAAATAGGGCGACTGGACAGGGAGAGCGTCGAAGAAAAAACAAGCCGAAGAAAGGTAAGACCTGTTAGCGGTTTTACAAAAACAGAAAAAACTGACGGCCGATGCACAGGAGTCGCGGCAGTAGGGATGCACGTGCGACATACAAACGGGAAGGGTAAGGTGCCTCTTAGGAAAATGGGACCTGAGGGGAGATTTCTGGTGGAGAAAATTACAAACTGCTGTGAAAGCAAAAGGGGAAGCGGGTAAACAAATGCCGGAAAGGGAAAAAATGAAGGGGAGGGTTCGGTGTAAATTACGATGGATTCGCGAAAGAAGGCTTAGAAAAAGGGCTACGAGGGGGAAAGGCCTTCCAAGAGACTCGTGATGAGGGATGGGGATTAAACGAAAGGCACTGGGTATGTCTGCTGGGAGTGATAGGGAAACTCATCGAAACGCAAGCTCGGGCGGTCGCCCTCACACGAAGAAAGGAAAAAAGTCAGGGACGCGCCCATGATTGATCCCCAGAGAGAAGAGGGAAAACCCGCGAGGGTAAGAGTCGGCAGAGAAATAAAGAAAGGAACAAACACGCAAAGCATGGTGATACTCGGAAGAGCAGGCAACAACTGATGCGCATCGTAGGTATACCGCAATGGGGACACAGTGATCTATAGGCAGCAACCAGGGTCCGCCGAAACGTGGAGCCTATTCATGCATGGGCAAAAGTAACCACTCTGTGGGGGGAATGCGAAGGGAACGGATACATTGGCGAAGAGGGAAATTGTTCATGAAGGGGGTCTGTTCCTGTCTGAAAACGTGGACAAAGAGGGGGACCAAAGCTCCAAAATGGTGGTTACGAGACACACCATCGGGAAAAAAAAGTGGGTCACGGAAAATGGTCAAGTCGTTCTACCCTAACTCAAAAAAGGAAGAATTGGGGGGACCATGCCGCTCAACCCAGAAAGTCCGAAAGCGGCGCGAACCAAAAAAAGAACGATACCTAGAACTTGGGTGAAGGGTCTTCTTGAACGTGACCCTCATTCCGCGCGTAGAATGCAATGAATTATCCAAAAAAAAAGAAGGAGGAATATAGATCAGGTTGAACGAAAAAGGAAAGGAATTCCGAGAGTCGTAAAGGAAGATAGACGAAAGAACATTTTGGTCGAGGCGGAACAAAAGATCGTGAATGCTCAAATTCGGAAAATCAGGGTTTCAGGGGAGGGGGGCGAAAAGAAAAAAAAAAAATTTTGGCTGACACGTCGGACTCGAGCGTAGCGTAGTAACACAATATTGAGGGAGCGGCACTTATGGCTGTTAACCGAGAAGATGGAACCAAGAAAGAAAACAATGGGCGGGAAAAATCACATAACGGAAAGATGGCAAACAGACTTCTGCACAACGATTGGCAGCCAATGCAAAAATACCCACAGAAGGGAGGGCTGAAGGCGGAAGCGCGTGGAGGAGGGGGGAAAAAGCAGAGGGGAAGAGGTCCAAGCCTGTTCTCTTAGAAACCCTAATAGCAGTTTTGGCCAAAGGGGGGGGGGGGGGGGGGGGGGGGGGGGGGGCGTAGGAAGCGCATTTTTTGGGGGCAGTTAAGGGAAGAGGATCTCAAAAAAAAATAAAAAGAACACGGGTACAGGAAGAGAGGTGGTCACCTAGGAAGCATGCAACTAGTTTCCGGCCGTTATAGTCGGGGACGAAAAATGCCGTATTCTTTCGATGAAAAGGAGAGGGAGAAACAAAAAACACCAGAGCAGCAGAGAGTGCCAACTCAAAAAAAGACAGTAGGAACGAGGAAACGCGTTCAGGCGATCTGAGGAGCGTAACCCGGGAAAAGACAACCCTATCGAGAAATAAGGTTTTCACCGACCGAAATCCATCGCGGGGCATAGAACGCTGCCAAGGGAGTAAAGGGAGCAGCCGTCGAAATAAAAAGAAAGGGAAAGCCAAATAGGGCCATAGAAGGGGGCAAAGGGTCTCAGTTGCAAACCATATAAAAGGGAAAAAAGGAGGGGTCCACTACGAAATAAGAAGGTGAAGTCCCGCATCACACCTACACACATTTCCTAACATCGGGAGGGACCGGAGGTCAGGATTGGTAGACAGCCCCAATCGAAGGTTTACGAAATGAAACTCCCGAGCGCGAGCAAGAGAAGAAGACGGACGGCAAAAAGAAGAAACATGCCTCGCCCTTAAGCCGTCCAGGAGGGAGAAGGGGAGGGAGTTTTAAGAGACAACAGAGAAGGGGGGAAGAAACAGTCATTGGGGGAAGAAGAAACCGCGGGTGGTCGAACGAAAAGAGGCGAGCAATGAAACAAGGAAATAGGAAGACCACACGGGGAAGAAAAAAGAGGCGAGAGTCGGGGTAGCGAAAACCTTTTTGGAAGAGGAAGCGCGGGTCCTTTTCCTGTAGAGATCTGTATCCCTTGTGCGGGAGTCTATCATTGAGACGACTCGAGAGGGGTAAAGAAAGAAGGAATGCCGAACGTCTTCTAGAAAATGGAAAAAACGGCGAAGGCGAAAAACAACGCAGGCAGAAATAAAGAGAAAGAAGCCCAGGGAACACTGGATACATGACTGGGGGGGGAAGAGAGCTCAGAAAGGTTTTGGACTTCACAAGAGAGCGGGAAAAACAACGATGACTATCGTTCCCAAAGGACGGAAGGACCACCATTTGCCAGGGGGCGTGAAAAGCCCAGAGGGTGAAAGAACCAGAAGTCGGGGAAGACCTGGATCATCGGGGGGGACGCTAAAATCTACTAGGATGCCAAATAACTAGGAAAGAAAGCTCACCGACGAATGAGGCAAAAGACCGGGGGGAACTTCTATTCCGAGGAAACGACAGGGGGGAAGGGACAGGTGAAGGACATCAGTAAGCAATACGAAAAATGAAGAAAATGCGAACGACCTAGTTCGCCGGTCCCAGACTCAGGCGGGAGAGAATCATTAAAAGATTGAAAAAGGAAAAATTAGAGTAGAGGGCCAAACTCCGAGAGCGTTTGAGGAATCCTGCAAGCACGCGAGCACAACGGAAAAAAAGAGAAAGGTCCGCCTAATGACAGAACGGGATGGAATTTTTGGGAAGAGTGGCAGGAAGCTAGAATGATCAATCTTCCAGGAACCGTGGCTCAAGGCGAATCGGCCAGAGGGACATAGAGTGCGTCTGATTGGGCTGAATAGGGATGAACGCTGGAGAATACGCTTTTAAGGAGCAAGAGGCGAAGAACTGACAGAACGGTACTCCTGGATCCATCGAGGGGGAGGACCGGGAAAAGGGGGGGTTAACAAATGTACGTCTCTTGTGAAGCGGAAGGAGCGAAGAAATCACGAAATCAAACGGGAACCTATTCCTCTTCGGTCAACCGATCGGAAGTTTGTCATTGGAAAACTAAAGCACGCCTAAAGGAAGAGAGGAAGGCGCGAAAAAGTTGTGTCCAGAATGGACGGAAAAAGTGCGAGGTCCTTATGCCCCGCCAAATGTACAATAAGGGGCAGGAATGGAAGGGGAGGGGATTGAGCTTCTAACTGACAGGAGGGGGGTCCTAAGATGGACAGGGAGGTATAAGCCGCGAAACCCTTGCCGGGGATCCGAATTAGGCGAAGCATCCGTGAAGAATAAGACGAGAAAACAGGTAGGCAGAAAGGAAGAAACCGCACTCGAGACGCGCCTCTCCCTGCAAAGGGGGCCCCGGCGAAACGCTCCAAGCGATCAACCGGGGGGGTGGAATGGGTAGGTGTGTTTCGGGGAGAGGGACAGGGAAAACAGCATCGGAATAGGGGGAGCTCTGGAAGCTGAGGTAACCTCGACTCGGGAGGGAGACATCAAACCATCAAGCGGAAATTCCTTTGCGGTGGAAAAACGGACACAGTCGCGATTTCCGAATTTTTTCAGGGAAACATACGGGCGGCATCTAGATACTGGCGTTTCGGGAGGAAAGGACGAGAAGACTGTAAGCTCAAAGGCGTATCAAAAAACGAGAGGTTAGTCTTCGCCTTACGAAAAAAAAGTCCTGGCAAATCGTTCGAGGAGGGGGGAGGGGGGCAGTAATGACGGACCAGGGACCGGAAATACGACTGGGGGGGGAAAGAGAAGGGAGCCGCTGCAGTTACCTTCTGTTATTGCTGGGGATTAAAAACGGCAGGAACTGGGGAAAGAAGACGCTGCAAAAAGCTTTTCGGGTTAAAGGGACGGAGTGTGCTAACGGGGCCTTGCATGGAAAAACGTAGTAGAAGAGAAAAGAAGAAAAAAAATGCGTCTAAAAAAAGCGGGAGGAAGGAAATGATGCAAAGCGCAACGCTCTGCATTGCATTGAGGAGGGAGGGGAGGGGATGCTTCCGAAAAAAAGTAAAGGACGCAGCAACCAAAACCATCATCCTAGAATCGAAAAGTCAGTGGCCATGATGTTAACAGTGCAAAAAGAGGAAGAACGCATGGGGAATCTGCGTCAGAGCAAGGAAAGAATGAAAAAACCGGGACCAAAGGAAGAGTGGGCCACGACAAAAAACAAAAACGGTGGGAACACGTTGATGGTGAGGAATCCGTAGAGAGACCGTTGACGAGGGAAGAAGAAAAAAACAAACAAGGTCAGAAGGCATTCCGCAAAGGAGAAAGAAGGCAGGAGCGGAATTAAACGAATGACGCGTGCAAAAGAAAGGAAAGTAGGAAAAGGGCCATTAAGGGGGGGGGAAAAGGGTCAATCGTTCAGGCGAGCAGGCAAAATTAAGCCATATTGGGGAAAGGGTAACGGAAAAAAACTAAAGAGCTCTTTCCAAAGAAAGGTGACGAAGCGGGAAAGCACCATCGCCCGCGGAGATTGGTGGGGGGACCTCACAAGAACTCAATTCCCATCCTTTACACGAGCGCTGGCTAAAAGTAACAAAAAAATGGGCCGTTCCGATAAAGGCACTGCCATTATCACTTAAAGGGCAAAAACACCGTGCAGGAAGGTCAAACCTTAACGAAGAGAGAAACAACGAAGTATGAGAAAAGGGAGAGCTAAGAATTAAGCGGAAACGCGCGAAGGCAGAGGGGACGAATTCCTTTAGAACGGGCAGAAGACCTGAACGAGCCAACTGGAGAGGGGGCAAAGTATTGAAAAATAGTGATGAAACGAAGGGGCAATTCTTGAAAACAAGAGAAAGTTTCTGCGTGGTCGAAGCCGGCTGCGGCCATGGCCGGAAAACGGAGGAAGCTTGGTCTTGCTCTTAGGGGGAACCAATATTGGGGGGAGAGCACTCTATGTCACATGAATAGAAGGACTGAAGAACGAAATGGCAATTTCTGAGGGAAAGGGGGGAGTCAAGGAAGCCGGGTCAAGAGGGGGGCAAGTATTCAGCCATAAGAGAACGCGAGAGAGAGGCTGTCTGGACTGGGCTTTTGAAGGAGAGTGAAGGCAACAAGAAAAAAAAACTATACAGAAAGGAGAGGTAGTCCCAATGGGTGGTGCCACTGAAAAGGAAGAGGGCATCTGGACCAGACGCAGGGGGGACGGGGGCAGATGGAAAAGCCGCCTCGAAAAAAAGGTCCTGCTGATCTATGGGGACAAAGAGAAACGGAGAGGTCGCGGGAAGCGGGGGCCTAGATTATTGGAGGAGAGAGGACCCGCAACCAGCCCTCAAGGAATCGCAGGCAGCGCACCTGTGGATCAACTCAAGTAAAATGCTATGAGGTACGCGCGTAGCACGGAAAGCGACTACGTCTTGAGATATGACAACGTCTCTCCCAGAACAAGGTAAAGGGGGACACTCAGAATAAAACAAAACGATTATGTACCAAAGCAAAGGAACCAAGGCATACATACCGCTGCTAACAGAATGCAACAATCCATGGACATAGGAGACGCGCGATCCCCGGTAGTAAAGTGTTTACAGGTTAGGAAAGAAACG
>Ga0179593_1441127_pt1 | contig 13065 bp, 13 predicted proteins | sample CZODoug2_1_08_16_FD_185931 | JGI IMG/M metagenome (GOLD analysis project Ga0179593, IMG submission 185931) | Vadose zone soil fungal communities from Angelo Coast Range Reserve, California, USA - CZODoug2_1_08_16fungal (PacBio error correction) | ecosystem: Environmental > Terrestrial > Soil >...
GAGAAAGGGGGAAAAGGAGCATGAGCAAGATCACCGAACAAAACGTTAGCTCGAGGTCAATGACCTGTGGGGGGAGGCGATGGGAGAGGGGGTAACTAACGTCCTTGCAAAAACCCCGAAAGAACCAAAAAAGGAGGGGCCCTAAGAGAGAAGAAGGAAAAAGTCTCATCCAACTCCACAACCGAGTCTCGGCTATGATGCGGGGGGGGCAGACCCACTAGCATTCGAGCCCGAGCTTATTGGTTAACCGGCTTTTTCATAAGAACCGCAGCAGAAGAGAGTGACACATAGCGTAGGGAGGAGAGGACTAAAGGGGGCTTGCTAAATCGAATGCCGGGGGGAAAGAGAAAAAAAGTGTGATCCAAGCTGATCGTCTGCGAACGTCATGACCGAGAAATTCGGGGGGGAAGGAGTCAACAAAAGAAGGGAAAGGTGGGCCCATCAATGTTGGCCCCCGGGGGGGGACCGGGCGGACCGCCGCAGTCATCTGGACCCGTACGCGACTCAATTCTACCATCGGGACCCTACTGGCCAGGGAAGAAGGTTACAAAAAAATCTTAAAAAGGAGGCCCGCCGAAAGGAGAGTGCGCCCTTTTAAACCTAGGGACCTCCCGTTCCTCAACCGGGGGAAACTGCCGCGGGCGACTGGAACAGGTGTACTCCGTCCTGAAAAGGATTTCCCCGTTAATTCCTCGACCCAAAGAGTCAAAAGGAGGAAGGAAGCGGGAAAAAAGGAAAAAAAGGCGACTGATCAAATTGACCTTCAGACAACAACACGGGGGGAGGGACGGCGCCTTGAGACTTGTGGGAGCTTCCACTTCTCCCCAGGTTGGGTTCCGCCTTGTTCTGTGCGCACCTAAGAAAAGGGGAGGACCAGTTGCAGAAGAGGGGGGGGGGAACCGCAAGTCCTATCAACCTAGGTTCTCAATGAGCAAAAAGGGGGAGGGGATCACGTACAACAAGTTGGTTTAGAGTCTTATCTGATAAACTCTTGATCACAACTGAAAAAAAGGAAAAACTCGAAAAGAGGAAGGTGGGGGGGGTGGGGTGGGGGGGGGGGTGGGGGGCGGCCGTCCTCCCGTGAAGGCAATTTAAACCACCCCTGGAAGCGAGAGAGGGAATCGGCAGGTGTGTCCACCCGAAAGCTTTTCGTTGTAAGGGTTCGTGGGAGTGAAAGAGGGGAGGAAAAAACAGGGGGTATAAGAGAAAAAAGGGGAATACGGCTCAGCCAGCACGGGAGCCGCCCGTAGCCGAACGCCACTGGAGGGGGGGCAAGCGGCCCACACGAAAAACATCTTAAATAGTCTTCAATCGCTGGTTGAATTGACGTTGAGGAAGAAAACACCGGAAAAAAAAGGCTGATAACCGAGAAAAAAAGAGAGGGGAAGAGGAGGGGAGGTGGAGGCGGACTCCTCACCTCTTGAAGCGTCTCCTCGGTGGCTCAGGCCTAAAGGAAGGGGGGGGGGGGGGGAACGTTGCAGGGGAGGGTTTTCTACGTCATCCCCAACGTATTCGCAGTGGTGTCGTTGACGGCTCAGCGAAAAGGAGAAGGGGGGACTACTGAGGAGAAAGGGAGGAAAGAGTTCCCCTTCAAATTGCGGTGGCGATCGCCGACGACAGAGAAAGAAAAGTCGGTTGTTCCAAAAACTGCCGCTCAGGTCGTATTAGCCGGACAGTCCAGTAGCTCGGTGTTCTCCTTGCGGACATTGCTGGGAAAAGAGAGGAGAAGAGGTGCAGGGGGAAAAGGAAGGGGGGTACCGAGCAACTTGGAAATCGGACTAAGGGAGCAACGTACATGTCTAGAGGAGGAGGAAAACGGACTTCCTGGAAAAGTGAGGTCTACGCCAAAAAACAACATCTTTTCCGACGTACCCCTGGCCGTCGGGGACGACCCTTTCATCGAGCGCTGGCTTGGAGGGGAGGGGGGAAAAAAGAGGAAATTGCCCAAGGAAAAAAGAAAAAAAAAAAACAGAGAAAAAGGAGAAGGGGGCTGCAATCTGAAGATTTGGTTCCGCTAAAAGAAGGAAGAGGCAGGGGGGAGGGCTCGAGATTGCATCGGCTGCATGTTTGCGGGGGTAACGTTCAACTCTTACCGGGGGGAAGGAGCTTGGGAACCCGATCTGGGGAAGGACGTTTGCTCGGGGGGAAAGAAAGGGGAATTCAAAACGGTATACCCAGGAAGTTCACGGCAAACGATGACGCCGAGGCGCGTCAACTTCAAGGCGAACCACTAGGTCAACTACTTGGAAGGGCGTCTACTTCAGGAAAAAAGAAGGAAAGGTTGTAAAACTGGAGGATCGGCGCGAGAGAAACAGGAAAAGGGGGACGAACACGATTGAACGACGTCGCAGGGGACTCGTAACTACTTTTCATAGAGAACCGAGCCGGAAAAAAAAAAGGGAGGAAAACGAATTGCAAGGGGGAGGAAAAGAATTTGAGGGAAAAAAACTACGAACTACAAAAAATACAGCGCTCATAAAAAGGAAAGGGAAGGAAAGGAAAAAATGATTTGATTTTCCGCCCTGTATTTCATTCTCACAGCCGAGGGGGGAAAAAAAAAGAAATTGGCTGGCGGGGTTAAAGAGAGTCTTAAGTTGCTGGGGGAGGGACCTACCCCTCCAGCTCAAAAAGCGCTCTGAAGATTAGAATACAGAGAAGGTGAAAGGGGTAAGGACTGGGAAAGGGGGGGCCAAACAACAATGGCTTCTGCTACGTTCATCAGGACTCGGCGCTGCGCTTCAAAGGATGGGGGATGTCAACAGCTTCTTCGAAGAGTGTACTTCGACTCAGCTCACCTGTCGAACCCGAGTCGAAACTAAAGGGGAGGGACTGAAAACCCCATGACCTGCCGAGGGAGGGAGAGAGGGAAGAATGAATTGAATTCTACTTCGAACCCTTGGATGGGGGGGAAAGGGGCCTTTGATTCATATCGGGGATTCCAAAATGATCCCGAATATACACGGGGTTCACGGTAGAAAAAGAACGGCTCATGGGGAAAAGAGGTGATCGGATCTTTGCGGTCCCAGCTTCCGCAACGGCAAAAAGAGGAGAGTGGTGCGCAAAACCACGTAAGTCACCAGAACCATAAAGTGCAGCTCCTCTCCAGTCGTTATCACCCCAACCGGGGGCCAGAGGGGGGAGGTCCCGCGAGGAAAGGGGTGGGAGGGGATCTTATTCTCCGGGTTTCCGGGTTCAAGAATCCAAGGTGGGGGGGGACCAAGGGGGTCGAGAAAAGGACTGGACCGCTTAAAAGCGGAAGTCCCTTTTTGACCTTAAGAAGTCCAGGAGAGAAGGGGAAAAGGGCACACCGGGGGGGGGGGGGTTGGTTTCCGGTAAAAGGGGCGGCGGGCCGCCGGGGTCCGGTGTTACGAAGTCTGCCCTTCCCGGGGGGTACGCCTTGACTTACCGTCCACTGTAGGGAAGCGGGGGGAAGAAAGGAAAAACCGGGCACCAAAAAGTTCTGAAATGTGGGTGCCGCTTTGTGAAATCCCTTGAACCAGAAAAATTCCTTTCATCAGAGACGGGGCAGGAAAATTCGCGGCTCACAGAACCTGGAGGAAGTATGAAATGGCAGCAACGCCGATAGACACCAAACAATGCCTAAAGGTTAGGTAGGGGGGAAAGAGAAAGGGAATGGTCAATGTCAAGCAGGTTAATTACAAGTCCGGTCAAACAAGTCAGGACGCCGGTCGCGTAGAAAAGAACTGGAGCATTTCATGCAACGAGAAAGAGAACCGAAAGAAGAAGGGGTGGGGGGGGGGGGGGACAAGGGATTTGAACGTATGGCCCGGCGGGGGGTGGCGTAGGGGCTAAAGGGGCCTTGTCAGCGAACGGGAAATTTGGTGAAAGTGATCAAAAGTGGGTGACATAATGCGGGCGTTCTCAGGGAGAGTTTGACCCCGGTATAGGAAAAAGGTTGGGGGGAGTCTCATTGATCTTCATGGGGAGAATTTTACCATAAAAAATTTCATAAAAAAATGCTGTTATGAGATTCACAAGAGGGTGTGTCGTGATCTTTGAGCATGCGTGAACACAGTACTGTGTTCTTTGATCATTTCAAAAAATCGGTCGTAAGCAGAAGTCTTGAGCTTGCCGGAGTCCTGAAAAAAAGGAAAGGGGGAAGATGAATCAGACATAGTGAAAACAAAATACGTGAGAATGCGAAAGAAAAAAGGAGAGGGGGAGTAGTGTAAAGTCTTTATACCTTCTCCACAAAGCAAAGGCGGCCTGCACTGGCATCGTCTGATCTCTGAAAAAACTCAAAGGGGAAAAAAAAAAAGGGGGAAAAAAGAAGAGAAGAATGCAGTACCTCGAAGAGGTTTTGTGGTGGCCAGAGAAGCACGGACCTCAAGAGCCGTGATGGGATGGCATCAAAAGGTGGATCCTTATTATGGAGCGCGCCGATCTAAAAGGGGGCGCTGAAAGGGGAAGGGAGTATGGCAAGAAAGAGGAAAGAGGAAGGGGGGCGTGAAGAATAAAAAACTTCTTGACCTGAGACATACCACGTCGTGTGCAAGACGAAACAGATCGGTATCGAAACATCTTCGTTTAATCCAACCCTCTGAAATGCAGGAAAAGACCAGAAAGAAAGGGGGGGCTCCCCGCACCCAACTTGCAGACGACGATCAACAGGAAAATTGACCGTTTGATAAAGCGATACGAGGGGTATAACTAAAAGGGTTGAACCCACATCTGATCCATTCCCAAGTTGAAAAAGAAAGACGGAAGAGAAAGGGGAGGGAAAATCAACCGTCCCCAAACACAAACGGAGCGGCGGAGTAGGAGTGCAGGCACAAAGGACAATCAAAACGCGCAGAAGGATCTGGTGAGGAATTGTTTAATTGCCGTAAACAGGGGGGAGAGTGCCAAATGAAAGAATCTTAGGGCTCTTTGGGGTCTATCGACCGAACACAGTAATGAAAATCAAAACAAATGAGCCGGAAGCTAGCGTCTGTCCGCAAGAATGACAAGGCTGTGGGGGGGAAAGTAGGGAAAAAAAAACGAGGAAAAAAAAGGGGGAAAAAAAAAAGCTCCATGCGGCACCGGTGGTCCGTAGGAACTCCAAGAGGAAAATGCACCGGGGGGCCGCCTCAATGGCGAAAAAGCTGTACAAGAGCACCATTCTACCAGAAGGGAAAAGAAAGCCGCAAGGAGAGGTAAGAGGAGCAAGGTTGGCGGTGACCGTTCCGCTGGCCGTCGGGGACACAAGGGGAGACTGCCAACGTCCAATTGACTTCCGGAGTAAAAAAAAGTAAGCCACCTTTCTAATTAAAGTAACAACCGACTTTCCCACCGACTGAGGGAGAGAAAAAAAGATGACTTCACGAGGGGAAAAAAAAAAAAACGAATTGGGAGGACTTGGAACGCCGGGGTACGACTGGGCGGTCGCTCCAAATCACCCCATGGGGGAATGGCCACTGGTCTTTTGCTAAAAAACGAACGCGCCTTTTGAACGGTTTGGGGGGAAGTCGTGGGAACGCCAAAAGAAGAAGGAGAAAACTAACTGGGGGGAGGAAAGGAAAGAACCGGGGGGAGGGTCATGGCTACCACTGGGTTTCTACTTCTTCGGTATCGGGATTCCTCTTCCGGTGAACTTCCCAAAACTTCCTCGATCGAAAGGGGCAGGCCTTCCTCCTAGTCAATTAAGTAGGAAAGGGAGGGAGGGGGGGGGTACCCGAAAGAAAAAAAGGGGGGGGGAGGGGGAAAAAGTTTAGCCAGTCGAAATTGCATCGGATAAGAAGAGTGACATCCATCCTGAAAAGACCAAAAAGGCGACTAGCACTCCTTAGCAAAAAAACTTGCTTTTTTGGGTCGCAACCACTGAAACCGTAACGGAAGAATGAGGAGGAAAAGACGCGGGAGAAAGTAGGATCCCCGAAATACCCACGCGATTGATACCGGCTAAGAAGGGGGTCCTCGGAGGGGCCCAGTGTGAAAGGAAGGACACCGTCGTTTACCCCGGATCTACTCGTTGCCAGGGCATCAGCCGTGTCCGGGAGAAAGGGGGGGTCTGAGGGGGGGGGGGGGAAAGAAAGGGGGAGGCAAAAGCCCACAGGGAGAGTTCCGCTGGGTCGTCCTGAATTGCACAGGTGACAAAAAAGGAGAAGACTTCAAAGACAGCTTTTTCACCTGAAAAGTTTTCTTTTAGCTCCTGTAACCATCACAGCAGGAGGGGGGGGGGAAAGAATCGCAGCGGGGAGAGGGGAAGGAGAAGAACAGTAAAGTAGACATGAGTTTTTCCCTTGGACCTTTCTGCGGACGGAAGAGGGACGTCAGAAACTTGTATACAGATGCCGGAAAATCGAAGCGGAGACAACAGAACATGATGTATGCGGCAGGGGGAAAAAAGGAGGGGAATTACTGGACGAAAAAAAAGAGAGGGAGGGAAAACCGAAACATCGGACGTAGCCAGTTAGTCCGCGAACCTCATCGCGCTCATGAGGGTAGGGGAACCATCGGCAAGGTGCCCCACTCGAATCACCACAACAACTTAGATGAAAGAGGGGGGGAGGATGGGTGCGGAAATTCGGTGGGACGGGGGGGGGGGGTCACGCCCCGAAATCCAGAAGAGAAAGGTTCGAGGAGGAAAAGAAAAATGGCAAGGCTGTAGCGCAGAGTTGGCGGTGGTAAGGGAAATGGGAGACAATCGTCCAGGAAGTCGCGGTTTAACGAGATAACTGTATTTCAAAAGGTGTTTCCCGAGTCTTCAGCTTCAAGGGAAAGTCGGAAAAAAAGAAAAGGGAGTTGAAGCTCAGGGGAGAGGAAAGAAAGGAAGAAGAAAGCAAACGTAAAAATGAATGTTCGGCTAGGAGGACCGCGGAGCTAAAAAGGAAGAGGAGCTGGCGTCGGCAGCACAAAAAATTTTACGGGTAACAAAAGATGTCCCGACGGACTCATTCTAGGTCTACTTGAAATCGAGAACAAGGAAAAGGACAAACTGAAAGTTCAGGTGGTGCAAGCACTTTAAAACAAAGGAAGGGAAAAAAGGATCAAGAAAACCCGGACTTGGACCCCTGGCCACCTAATCGAGGTCACGGCAAAAAAAAGGCAGTTATAGCAGCCTCAGTAAAACAGAAGCTGAGCTTGTAGAAGGTCTGAGGGGGGGGGGGAGGAGGGGGGAGAGGTCAATACAAGCCGCGATGATCTAGAAAGACGTTCCGGGAAAAAAAGGGGTCCAGGCGGAAACAGTCAAAAACAAGGGGGCGTTCGGTAAAATTCTGGTAAAAGAACTTTCTCGGCTCTGCTGCCCCGGTTAGGGACTTAGACCGAGCGAAACAGGATGAAAAGAGGGAGAACTCAAAAGACCCTAGTACAAAACCCGATTTTCGTCGGAGGGAAAAGAACATGCCGATTCGCTACGAAGGCTCTGGAGGGACTAACTCCCTTTAGTCGTCAAACTTGGTGGGGTGGGGGAGAGGGGCCCGTACAGGGGGGGAAAGGGAGAACGGGGGAAGAAAGGAAGAAAGAAAGGAAAGGAAAAAGGAAACAAAGGTAGCCCTGATCCCACTAAAAGGTTGAGTTGAAGCCAAGTGGGGGATCGCAGGGGCTGGAAAAGAGGAATCACTGTCATCCAAACTGCGGAGGCGTCTCCCCAGCGCCATGGGCAAACACCAGGGAGACCGTAGCGAAAGAGACAGGAGTTAGACACCGTCGTTCCACGGGGTTCATCTTTGGTTTGTCGAAATCATGGGTTGTCGGTCCGCGGAAAAGTAGATGGAACAAAAGGAGCGCGACGTCGCCAGGTACCTCCAGGGGCCTCTGAGCGATGGGACCAAGGGAAGGAGGGGGGAAGTCAAGGGGAAAAGGGGGGACGGACCCGCGAAACCGGGACTAAAGAACGCCTGGGCCATAAAGAGTAATCGCCAGGGGGCCAGGTCCGCTCTGGTCTCATGAGGCGGTTCCGTCGGTAAAAAATCTGGCGCCTTGCGGTCTGGAAAAGAGGCAAGAGGAGGGGAGGAAACAAAAACCGGGCAGCCCAAAGGAGCCTGGGGTCCTTACAAAGGTGCCGGGGGGAAAGTTGGGCTAGCCTTGAAACAAGACGGGGTGGATTCCCTTTCATGCGGAGAGGTGCCAGCCGATCTGATAAAGAAAAAAGTGTTGGAAGGAGAAGGAAGGCCAAAATTGCGCGGAGGACCCACCCAAAGGCGTATTTAAAGAGAAGATATGTGGGCCACGAGCATGGTTCGATTGGGAAAACAAGAAGTGTCACAAGTTCAGCGCGAGCGCGAAAGGGGAAGGGGGGACGCAACGAAGAAGGGACCGACGAAAGGACTCTGTTTGTTGTGGGCAGCTTGGTGGAGAATGAAATTCGTCGGCTTGAGTAGGTCCCTGACTTTGTCTTTGAAGGGGGGAATGTGTTTTAACTGTAACCGCCAGGGACGCGATCAAAAAGGAAGAGGGGGAAGAGTAGTAGGGAAAGGGGGGGGGGACAGTGAAACCTCATTGATTTGCGAGGGCCCATGCTGTCAGTGAAATGTCAGGGGAACTATATTTTGTTGAAAAATCTGGTTGAGCGACACAAACTACGGGTAGATGGAGAAAGGGAAGTGATAGGAGGAAAAAAAAAGTGAGGAACTGGAGGTGCCTAACAGCCTGGTCTCCTAATAGGAGGAAAGGCGCGCTCCGGGTACGGGGGAATAAAACCGGAAAGAAAGACAAAGGTTGTACTTCTTGCTCGTCGTACCAAAAAAGAGAAGAGGCGAAGGAAAAAGGGAGAAAAAGGAAGAAAAAAAGTGGGGAAAGGAATAGATAGATCAGCGGTTAACAGGGGACCAACACGGATCTTGGGGGAAACGAGCAATAATTACAAGGGAAATCAAAGTCTCTGTATTTATGTCGGCACCGTTAGTATTTGAATGGATCTCGCGATCCTAGAAGGGAAGGAGGGGGGACGTGGGGAAAAGGGGAGGAGGAGGCACAGAAGCCATGAAGCACACTTCTGACCTGCTTCATGAGAAGACCACGGCTGTGAGCGGCAAAAAACAAATCGGTATCTACATAGGGGGCAGAACGACTCCCCTCGCGGCTTTGGGGGGAAAAAAGGAGCTCCAATGAGGTGCTCAAAGGGGGAAAAAAGGGAAGAACAGAGGTAAAAAAGGAAAGGAGGACTGAGATGGAGATGAGTTCACCCACATACCACTAAAAGAACCGTCGGTGCCCCGCCAAGGAAAAACGAAGGGGAAGACACAAAATAAAAGGGCACCAAAAAAAAAGGAGTCTTTGATAGCATCGTTGACAGCCACGGGAAATAGAAGAAAAAAAAGGGAAGTGGCGTCTTGTATTATCCAGCACATTGCATGGAAAAAAAACTCATTCTTAGAGTGCAGAATCACTCTAGTTGGGTGGGGGGGGAAGAAAAAGCGGAAATTGCCAGGTATGATTCAAGTTCGCCGACATCTTAGAGGCTGCAAAGAGAGGAAGGAAAGAAAAGCTGGGGTAAGGGAGGAGAAAGATGACAAAAACCTGCAGCCGACACCAAAGACAATTTTCTACCACAGTTTTCCGGGCGGACACGGAAAGCAAATCACCGAGTGCAGAAAGGGCGAAATCGAGGGGAACCAAGGCCCTCCCGAAGGAGACCGAAAACAGGGAGGGAAAAAACAAGGAGAATTTGCGCTGACCCGTCAGGCTCCAGTCGGTCCTCCATGGTTACGAGAAAAGGACACCCGTTTAGTCCGCTTCCAGGTCCTCCCAGTTACTTCGCGAAAGCTTGACCCACAGGGAAAAGACGCGACACCGAATTGAAAACGCGAATGAAGAGAAAAAGAAAAACCAGATTCAGAGGATCCACCACATTTCTCATGAAGCGCCCGGATATACTGGGAAACTGTCTCAAAAAGAGGCCCTTTGTTACTTGCAGCCTTAGGGGGGGCGCAACCACCCCCGCGACGGACCACGTTGCGAAGCGTGGAAACCCCCAGAAGAGGGATAAAAGAGGGGGGGAAAAGGCAATGAAGCAAAAGAGGGGAAGGGAACCGTTTCTACTTCTGTGGTATTTCTTCCGATAGAACCTAAAGGACGGACCGCCTCGGGATGCCGTCGGCCTTCAGCCGGGAATGGAAATTCAAACCTGAGCGAGTGCGAGGATCAGGTCTTGAGACGACGAAAATGCAGGGAGGGGAAGAGGTGACCGACGGGGAGGGGAGGAGGGGGGGAACGGGGTCCTAAGCTCCATGCCAGCGCAGCCTAGAAAAGAGCAATCCGTAGCGAACGCCACGGGCTTGTTCGCTGCAAAAAGAAAAAACTGCGGATCGTAGAAGACTTTACGCTGTATGGGAGGAATAGAAAGAAGAAAAGACTAAACAGACGCGAGGATACGCGCACTCGTGGGTCAGGACGGCGGTGCTCAAAGGAAGAAAAGGAAGGCGTCCAGCTGATCAGCTCCCACCGGGGGGGGGGGGGGGTCCATTGTACATCGTCCTTTTTCGCTGTATGCTTCGGGTTGGGGACGATAAGTTCAGGGGGGGAAAGCAAAAAAACGGAAAACGTCTGGGGGCAGGGGAACGCGATGATCACGTAGGAAAGAGACGAGAACTTCGGAAGAAACCGTCAACTGTTGTTGGTCCATCGAAGGAAAGAAAGAACCGTCGGGGGGGGCAAGCCTAGAATAGGAGGGCTGTGAGTAAAGAACAGTAGCGTGATGGGTTTTTTCATTGGACGCGCCCTGGCTTCTCAGCGGGCTAAGTTGCAGACGGGTCCAGGGTAATACGAAGCAATGAAAAAAATAAAATCGGACTCGGCAGGAGACAACTAAAAAAGGAAGGAGGAGCGAAGTTCAAAGAGAAAGGAAAGAAGAAGAGCAGGAAAAAGGGGAAAAAAAAAGACAAAAGCAGGTCGACTTAAAACCTTAACGTCCGACGCGAACTCAATCAGTCCACAACCCCCACACAACATTTCGGGGGAGAATCGCCCGAGGCAAAAAAAAAAAGAGGAGAAATCAAAAAAGGGAGGAGTAAAAGAACTATGGGGGTGCGGGCAATCGGTGCCGCATGGGGTTACACCCGAAAGCATTGCGAAGATAGGTTGGAAGTCGACGAACTGAGAAGTCTGAAAAGTTTGGAAGGGGTGAAACATGGGAACAGTCCAAGGAAGTAGAGGGGGGGCACATGCAAAAATAGAGGTAGGAGTTGCGCGGTGCCCTAGTCCCGTTTTCCAGCCGGCTTCGTTTACATGACTGTTGGGGGGGACAACGATGACGAACGACACCGGTTCTCTTAAAAGAAGAGAAAACGTTCCTAAATGGAAATCTCCCTACCTCTCTGGGTAAACCAAGAAAGGAGGAAAATAGGCAGGAAGAGAAAAACGCACATAAAGGGACGGGGCTGTCCAACTAGTCCTCTTACACTTAAACAAAATCGACCGCCACACTAACACCAACCTACTATCTGGGCAGGACAATCACTTATCTAACAACCCGAAATACAGAAAAATGAGAAAGAAAAGGGAGAGCAGCAATGGTAAAGAGGGGGGAACAATGAACCGGCAAAAGCTCCGGTGGGAAAGAAAAAGGGGTAGTCTGGCTCTAAATAAAAGACCCATCTCTAGAAGTCGAAACGATCCGGGAAGGGGGGGTGTTGGACAGAAAAAAAAAAAAACAAAAAGGGGAGAGAGACGAAGTGATGGAGTCGTCTGCGCTGGCCCAAAGGGGTCAAAACAGCTTCTGAACCCGGAATGAACTCGATCGCAAAGCGAAAAAAGACCCGCAGATGGGGGAGGCGGACCCAAAAAAGAAAATTTCTCTAATCGCGTCAGGGAAACAATCTAAGGGAGGGCACCAAAGGCGGGGGAGGAGGGGAAGCCTTTGGGCATGGCTATCGGGGAATCCAGATCCGAAAATAGAAAAAAAACACTGGGGTTATCCTTATCCCACTGTGCCACTTGAATAAAATAGTTGATCTTAAGGGGGCTGTCCAAAAAGGAGGAAACGGGAGTCGGGAGAAAGGGGTGCGCAAAAACAGAAGAAGAAAAAAACATGGCCGTGGAAGCGACCTAAAGTTATCCCGCTTGAAAAGTGGCCGCCAATCGTGGGGACAAGTCCGCTGTCGGGGTGTCTGGGTCGCGGTCGCCCGGGTGGGGCGACGGGTCCCGAAGTAGGAAAAGGGGGGGGGGGAAAGGAAGGGTCGGGAAGTCACCGTTCTGTGAACGCGGAGCACAGGCCGACTGCCCGCGAGGCAACGGAGGACCGCTGGCCAGATTTGCCACGGGGAAGCGGAATCAAGGGAGGCGGAAAAGGCAAAGCGATGGTGGGTCGGGGCGTCGGGTCAGAAATCTGGGTCGGGCTGCGGTAAATCTTCAACTCTGCGGAGGGGGAGGGGGAAACCAAAGGGAAGGGAAGGTGAAAGCCTTGGGGTTTCAGACCTGTTGCCCGGCGAATCCTTTACCAAAAAGGATCCTTTCAATGAAGCTGGTAAGTAAGGTCATCACGAGGAGAAAAAAATTGTGGTTTGGAGAGGAGTACGGCGTGAGCGTCTATAGACGGGAAACCAACCAATCGGTTAGATCACTCTAATATTAGGTGGGCAAGAAGATCTTAGGAGGGGAATACAAGCAGTAAAAAAGGACAGGCGCGTGGACCCCTCAGTTGGGAAGAAAAACTCCTCTCCTGGAAGAGAATCCATGGTTTGTGTGGGGATTGACTGGGTGAACATGGGACTGAGAAAGGGAAGGAGGGAAACCCGAATGGGGAACGGGTCTGGGGAGGGAGTGGTAACATCCCAGTGATACAAAAGACGTCTTTGGGAAAGAAGACGGAACGAGGGTTTCGGGACACCAATGGAGCTGCTCAGTCGCTTGCAAGGAGGGAAGGAGAATAGGGGAGGAGCAGGAAAAGGGATCGATTATATGTTGTCGCAGGGACCGACGTGGTCGGAAGACCTCCAAGGATACGTGATCGCTGAACGCCCGAAACAGCTTTAAAAATGAGAAGCCGGAACAATCACGTAGAAGGAAAGGAGGGGGATCGGCTCAGGCTCCATACTGGATGCCACAAGGTCAGGGAACTCAACAAGGCGAGGGGGAAAGGGAACTGAATGGAAGTTCATACCACAAATCCTGTGCTGTCATCGG
>Ga0179593_1600483_pt1 | contig 13065 bp, 10 predicted proteins | sample CZODoug2_1_08_16_FD_185931 | JGI IMG/M metagenome (GOLD analysis project Ga0179593, IMG submission 185931) | Vadose zone soil fungal communities from Angelo Coast Range Reserve, California, USA - CZODoug2_1_08_16fungal (PacBio error correction) | ecosystem: Environmental > Terrestrial > Soil >...
AAGGGGTTAGGGGAAACGAAAAGACAAGAGAGGGGGAAAAAAAAGATCAGTTTTGAGGAAAGGTACTCTAGGTGATTTGTTTTTTTCAGGTCGAAGCGCTGGGACATCTCTAAGGGGGGGGGGCAGGAGATGATGGAGAAAAGACGGGCAAAAGGGAAAGGAGCAATAAAAGAGAGTGTTGTGGGGTCTAAACTCTTGCGCAGTTTCGGGGTAAGCCTCCAAGGAACGAAAAGAGGGAGAAAAAAGGTTCACATATGGCCCGAAAAAAAAAACACGGGGAGAATAATCATTGTGGGGAATCGAGGAAAAGACGGCGGCAGTAAATTCCAAAAAAAAGGGGATAAAAATCAAGGGAAAGGTCGAAATAGAAATGACTTTTGCGAAGTTGCTCAATGAAAAAGGATGCGGAGGGTTGAAGAAGTGACGTGTCCGCAAGACCAGTGGGAGTTAAAATCAATAGAAAAAAAAGGGAAAAAGAACAGGGACACCTCATCTCGCCCCCTTCTCCAGAAGTCGAAGGGGGAGTCTGGCGGCTAGGGGAGGGCGGGGGAGGGGTAAGGCAGCGGGGAATCTGCTTACATTTCGAATGGTGAGTGACTCACTAAATTCCCCTTGATTTGTGATGAGGGACCAAAGGGAAAAGGGAACAATAATCTAATGAGAAAGCCAAGGAAACGACGGGCCTTTGCCTCCCAAAGATCCCACGCCTCAGAAGGAGGAAGCAGTAAAACAAAAGAGAGCAACAAAAGAAAAGGAAAGGAGGACAAAGAGTTAATCCGATTCTATTAATCCTCTTAATTGCTCAAAGAGAAAAGCAAGAGCTCGAAACAACGGACCCAAGTAGTTGGACCATCGGGAAACTTCGCTTCATTTGTGCGGGGGGGAGGACTTGGGGAAAGGGAAGGAATTCGAGGCGTTGGGGAAGATAAGCTGGCGGGGGGGCTCGAAAAGGACGAGGGGGGGGAGTGGCAGTTCTCTCTGGTATTGATAATGAATATCTAAAGTCTTTAAATTTTTGTTCGAAAGGATCCTGGGGAAGGGAGAGAAGAGATACCAGCGAGTCGCATGGCTAGCGGTAATAAGTCCGGGGAGGAAAGGTGAAGGTTTGGTGGGGCATGGAGTCTGAGGGAAACGTGTTCTGTGGCAAGCCAAGGGGAGTAACAAGTTCATGGGAGGGGTTGAGGGGAGGTTCTTGTTGCGATAGAAAAGAATCAGTTGAAAGTTATGGGGGGTTCGAGCGGGAAAGATGGGGGGGGGCGTATTGAGAAGGAAAAGGAAAAATACCTCTGTACCAGCAGGCGAGAAAAATCGAATAGGGGGCAAGAGGGGCTAGTAGTTCTATGAACAAAATCTCTTGACCGACTCCAGGAGGCGTTCCACAGGAAAAAAGAGGGAACGGCCCGGGATGCTCACAGAGCGAAAACCCTGAACTGTGGATTGCCGCGAGGCATAGTAATAGGGATCGCGGAGGAGGGAAGACTGAAAAAAGGGGGGGAGGGACGGGGGGAGGGGGCGAAAAGATCTTTCGGAAAGACTAAGCTGACAGGAAGTTTGAAGCAAGGGAAGAACGAGAGAAGAAGTGAGAGATTAGGAGACGTCTGCCTTTATCTTGTTTGTCGAAAGGAGTGAAAAAGATGAGGACGGGTCTAGAAAAGGGTTCGGTGAGCTGAGGGGGTCTGAAAAAAAACCTCACCGGAGTCAGCAACCAGTAAGGAAACTTTTGATTTGGAGTGGTGGGAAAAGGGGTTCCAAAAGCAGGGGGGGAAGCACACCCTACGGAAGAAGGAAAAAAGGGATGGTAAAGCTCCAGGTTACCTACTGTTTGCTAACTCAGGAGACAAATCGGAGGAGGCGTGGGGGGGCAGGGGCAAAGAAAAAAAAAAAAGAGAGTTGCGGGGAGGGGGGAGAAGAGAGAGCGGAGCTCTAAGGTGATTTCTAGGATACTGATTGAGGGTCGGCCATTATCTCTCTAAACAAACAGGAATGAGAAAAGGGTGAAGAACTCAGCAATTCAATATACCCTTCATGACGAAAGAAAATATCTAAGGGGATCAGAAGAAAACCGGCGCGAGGGAAAAGAGAAATCAGAAAGGAATTATTAAATGTCAGCTGTTGCCTGCGGAGGACCCCCCAGGGGAGGGCAGTTGAAAAGCTGGCCATAGACCCAGGACCTTCGCTCTTTGGCCCGTGTGGGGGGGGGGAAAGAAAGTTGGTGTGGTTGTGGAAAACGGTCCACTTAAAATTAAATAGATTCGCTTCGTGTTCAAATGAACAAAAGCGGAAGAAACAAGAAGGTGGTGCTAAGAGCTAAAACCGCCAATTCTTCATCCAAAATCTCTCATGCTGACCGAAAAGGGGGAAGTGCAAATATAAGGACGCATGAAGAGATGCGTCGGATTAGTGAAACTCAGAACACTGAACGACGAGGTTGAAATCGGAAGTAGAAACATCTTGGAACCTCCTAGACCACTTCAGGAAAGCTAACGGGGCCCACCACAGGGGTGATGTCGCAATGGAGCGGCGTCTCTTCAGCAGGCCTGCGAGGGATTCAAGGCCAGGAGGGATGCCAAGGACCCAAGGACGGAACGCTCCTCTTCTGAAATTGAAAGACGGGGCCGGAGGGATCAGAAGTGGGGGAGCGAGAAATTAAGCGCTGTCAACTTTCCTTATAGTCGTATCGATAGGAAAAGGGTGGGGGGCAGGGGGGAGGTCCTATGGGGACCCGGAAAAACAGATGGAGAGACGAAAAATCAACTCTCCCTGCGGAGTTGGGAAAAAAGAAACAAACGAAGATCCCAAATTAAGGGTTGAGTTTGTTCACTCTCGAAGAGGGAGGAAAGTACATAAAAGACCACCCCACCGGGTCATGTCGAGACGGGAAGAAAAGAAGTCTTCTTAAGAAGGAGTCGCACAAAAGGGGTCGACTGGGAGGGGGTAATGAAAAATCTGTCTTCTAAGAGAAGCCGGGAAGAAAAAAAAGATGATCGCAGAGGATCTACCTTCAACATCGCGCTATAAACTCAACAACGATTTTGGGGGTGGAAAAGAAGCGGTAGTAACAATAGAGGGGCGGAACTGAATGAATGTAAAAAAATGGCAGAGTCTCCCTATGAAAAAGAAGGGGTGAGTGGGGAAGGATTCTATGCATCGAAAGTTACAGAGGGAAGAAAATCGTCGGAAAAGTACTTCTTTGGGGAAATCAGCTTGGATCTGGGGGAGGTGGGGTGGAGGTGAAAGCCTGAGAAGGTGCCTTTAGCCGCTTGGTATCTTTGGCCTTTAAAGGGGTGGGGTAGCATGGAATTGAAATTCAATGGGGGGAAGTTTCAATCCTTCTATGGACCATCCAGAAAGTTGGAAAGTTAGTCGAAGACGACCCATCCGTCAGGGTCGGGGAAACGAGAAAGGAGCGCGGCCAGAAAGCGGGGAACACAGGACAAGCAGCCACAGCTAAGAAACTTGAAAAAGGAGAGCAATGGACTGGGGCTGTTCTCTTACGTTTGGGATGCTCTGACAGACTTGGAAGGGAAAAACCTGAGACAGGTTAAAATAAGCATTAGGTCGGAGGCGAAAGATCGGAGCAAAAGGCGTAGGGAGACCTTCTAAAGGAGGGAAGCGAGAAGATCTGGGGATGCTATCACCCGAGCGGTGGTCTAATGAAGGGGACATGTCTGACTCCAATGGTAGAGGAAAAAAACTAATTGAAACCAGTGCGAGGGCGTTTATCGGATAGGGGAGAATTCCTGGTGGAAAAGAGAAGGAGGCGAGGGGACAGAAATACCGGTTCAGGGCTATTTCTCCAGAAGAAAAAAAGACGAGGAGGGTAGCCCCGTGACTCGACAATAGAGGTAAACTTGTATCCTCTTCCCCACCGAGCTCGAGAAAAAGAGTTAGGGAGGATGTACCGACGAGATCTAATTTGACCTTGGTAAAGAATCGTGGGCCTCACCTTTGTGGATGAATCGCCAATGGCCTCAAAAGGGGAGTTGGGGTAATGAGCGGTGACCAAACGCGAAACGTATTTCTTTCTCATTAGGCTCGAGGTCAGGGAGGGGCAAGCGAAGATCCATCCGATTTTGGAAGAACCGCAGAGTGGAGTGTTCAAAGCCTCCCAATCCGGGGGAGAACGTCAGGGAGAACGAGGCGGAAAGGAAGGAAAAGACAAACCGGGCATAATCATTTTTTGATGCGAGAGATCCTCTAATAGGAAAGGAAAAGTCTCCCTCATTCTGTCATACATAATACGAAGACGAACGTCTCATTCACATCCGAATTCTTCAAGGAGCGCTTAGTTGTGAAAGGGACTCCCGTCTTTCGGAACCATTCCCTCCGCGTCCCCCTGGGGGCCCCAGAGGAGACAAAGTAAGGGATGGCGCGGCCTTAGATGCCATAGGGTCTTTGGATGAGTCGGGGCTGAGGACCTTTGGTACGTGTAGCGAAAACGTTCTTACCTATCTGTCTATTTTTTGGGAACTGCCCCTTATTGAGTACCTTTAACATAGATGTGGGCCAAGTCATGGGGGGAAGGGGGAGAACATAATCGGGGGGAAAAGAGGCGCTCAAGAACTGAGGGGGGTCTTCGGCACGGGGACACGAAATCATCGAGATGAGGGCGAAATCCGGGCTTGCATTGGGAAGCTGCGCGATTCGAGGGCCTAGCACGCCGCCCCTCTGGCAGATCATTAGTAGAGAGAAGCGGGGTTTGGGCGTGTCGCTTTCCAGGAAAGATTCGAAGTGACATGAGGGGGTGAACTGGCGTTCCTGCTAGTAGAAAGAGAAAAGACTAGTGGTGAAAAAAAAAAGAGGCTGTGACGGTCAGGATGAGATCTATAAAAACCTTCTGGTAGGAGGGGGTTTTCAGGGGATGTAGGGAAAAAATGGGGCTACCCGGGACCAAAGAAAGCGTCGCAGTATCGCAGCGGGAGAATATTCTGAGTGAAAAAGTGGGATTAGATGGGGGGTGGGAACGGGGAGAGGATGCCGCCGGTTTCTCGTTCCCAAGGAAGAGGGGAGGGGGGCAGTGGCTTGGGTTCTGGTTTCTTTCTCGGAAAAGATGATAAAGAAAGAAGATGGGGATTCGAAGGGCTAGGGGAGGTGGGATTAGAGGGGAGTACATAACCTGCCATAAACTTTACCTCTAAGAAAGAGGAAGAAAACCTTGGGGAGGATAATGGCAAAAAGAGGGTCTTTAAATCTGAGAAGTCTCAGGGAACGTCGGGGAGGGGATCCTGGGCGATACCTCCCATAGGACTGCACAATTTAATGAATGTCCTAGAAGGACGGTAATGAAGAGGCCCTTCTCAGGGAAGAGGGGGGAAAAAAGCAATGAACGTTTATACTTTTAGGTGGAAGAAATGGAGTCGGACCTCCTCAGAACAGAGGCTTGCTTGTAAGATAAGAAGCACCCTCCTCGCTTCTACTTATGATTGTATGAGTAGAGGGAGTCAGCGGCGAGGGTGGCTGAAGAGGAAAAAAAGCTGTATTTCGGGCCCACACAACGGTGGAGCGGGTAGAGAATATGCCAGCATGTTTCAGTGTTCGGTCACAGCAAAATCAAGTGTTGTCCGCAGACACGGCAGAAGGGAGTCAAGGAGAAGAAGATTGGAATGGCCAGGGACTCAAAAAAAAGAAAGGGTGCAGCCCAGCACACTTATTGAATACTGCGCACGGGGGATTTAAGAAAAAAAAACAGCGGTCTTTCTGGGTATGCGAATAATGCGGGTATCGGAAGGATGGGGCGAATGTGAAGTGGGGGGGACGAGAAAAAAAACCTTCTCATCCCCAAGGGGAACAACGAAAGAGAGAGAGACACTCTCGCGACAGTAGCCTTCCGTGTCCCTCCTTCGGACTACCCGTTTGAAGAAAGACAAGAAAGAGGTCAAAGCCCAGGGAAACTTTAAGGGGCCTTCTTGCCATCCCCCACAAAATTCGTGAAAATGGAGTAGGTGAAGAGGTTTAAAAAAGTCAGGGCCGAGGGAAGGGGTGCTTCCACTTGGATTTTTCTGGGGAGAGCACGGTGGAAGAATGAGGGGGGCGGTTGACATGAAAACAAGAACCCGGGCGTTCGCCCCCTGTTGTGGGTTCCGAAGGGATAATCAAACGGCTACTGTCAAAAAGCACAAGAACAAAAATGCTTCTCTTCTTAGGAAGAAACGCTAAGCAGCAAGGAAGGAGGGCCTTCGTGCAACTCTAAATCCTTACTTCAAGGAAAAAGGGGGGAAGGTTACCCGGGAATCTTCAGGAAACGTAAAATGCAACTGGTCCCGAGTCTATCGCGAAATGTCGAAAAGAAGCGGGACCGGAGTCCTTCTTGGACGAAGGGGGGACGATTCTGGCTATCATTTGTCTGCAAAGAAGCAAGAGCTCAAAATGAATATGAATTGAGTTAAAGAAAAAATTGCACTGTTTCCTCTCACTCGGTAGAGAGCAGGATCGGAGTAACTGAGGTTAGACAGGGTATGGTCAGGGGGAGAGGCCTATTTCAAACCCTTCACACCACCTAGAAGCTCGCAACACAAACGCTCAGAATGTGAGTTATCTTCTCGCCCCCCAATCCCGCTCAAACCTCAAATTCAGTTTGGGAGGGGCAAGGATCCCCCTTTCTTCTCCACTCCGAAACACCCAGGGAAACAAAAAAACCGTCATGAAAGGACACCGACAATGGGGGCCGGTAATCCTGCGACTCGGCGGGGCGTAAAAGGGGATTAGAATGCCCGAAAAACAAACTGCCATAGTGCTCGCGCTTAAGCGTCGCGACTCCGGGAGGGAAAACAGGGGCGGGTCCCATACGAAAGAAGCTTGAAGGGTTCACCGATATTCTTATCAGACTGGCAGGGGCCGAAAAGAAATGGCAATAAAGACGGGCGGGGCCAAGACTGGTGGGGGGTGTGCTGGAACTAGTCCTCGAGTCAGCGCTACAGGAAAGGAGAAAGAGGATGGAGGCACTGGGAAACAGAAGGCTCGGGGAATGAGAAGAAAATCGGTTGTTTGTACCTTCCGACCTGAAGTGATTTGAGAGGGATCGGGGAGGTCCTCGAATTAGCATTGAAGGAGGGGGGCGCCACTCATCTATTTTTGAAGACTCAATGGAAGGGAATAGGTCGTGCGAAGAAAAGGAAGGGAAGAGCTACAGGAGTGAAGAAAACAAGGCGCGCCTAGCCCTCTAATACATGGGAATTTGACGGGAAGTGGCATGAAGGGGGGCGGGATTAGACTTTGTTAGTTTGAAGTCGTGAACTGGGTGACAACCTAAATCCATGGAAAAACAATGCAGGTCGAGTTTGCAGGACTCAGGAGGGAAAGTCCTGGGAACCTTCGGCGGTATCGGCGCGTACTGGTATTTTCAACAATGTATTAGGGGGGAGAAAAGGGGGGGTCGGGGGCAAGCACGTCCCATGTTCTGATGATTGCTCAGAAGATTTTATGTCATTTAAACCCGCCATTTAGGGAAGGGGCTTGGGGAAAAAGAAAAGAAGGGGCCGCTGGTGCGAAGACCTGCCGAGGGGGAAAACGAGTTTCGCGAGTCATCGCAAAAGAAAATTGAAAAAACCATCATGAGAGTCCCCATGGGATCCGAAACCGTGGAGAGGAGAGAAAAAATGGCAAAAACGGGTACTGCAACAACGGGGAGGAGGAGAGATACGTGGGGACTATTCTAAGCCAATGAAGCTGGGTCACGAGTCACGGGGGGGACCTGGCAGAACGTGAGGGGTTTAAGGAGGACAACGTCGAAAAAGTCATTCTGTTTTAAAGGGCCTCAGAATGAGGGAGAGGGGCCTGAAAATCCGATTGGAAAACCATGGTGCCGCATGGAGAACCAATCGGTGCGTCAATAACATCAAGAGACACCAACTGGAGTGACAGAAAAGGAAACCGGGGAAATAATTGGGGGGTTGAAGGAAAAGAAGAGACGGGTAAATTCTAATGTGACTCCCTACAGAGAAGGTTCCTTACAGTAAGGGGACCAATGAAACGAACCGGCTCTTGTGCGTTGAAGGAGGTTCTGTTCATACCTTATTTCACGACCTAATCCAAATTCAGAAAAAAGCAAAGAGGGGGAGAGAGGAGTAAAGTCTGGGAGAAATGGGTAAGGAAGGGGGCAGTGCAGGTCTGCCAGCATCCTTTCGATAGCTCTCTGCTGACGCGGACCTGGGGGGAGGTGGGTAACAGGAACCTTGATAGGCTTTCAAGGTTTCGCCAAAAATTGAATTACAAATTAAGGATCAATCCAGGACACTTCATTGAAGGAAAGAAAGAAAAAACTCTAAGATTAGGGATAACAAAACACCGAGGTACAGAAAAAAAGGGGAGAAATGTCAAAAACTATAATATCCGTCCCAACTGAAATAGACTCGGAGATGACGGAGTGTGAGGGGGGCTGTAAGCTCCCTACAAAAAAATGACCAGATTAATTTTTGCCCTCGGTACTGCGCGGCCATGGGGGCTAAGCGGATTACAGAGCGGCTAGCTGGGTGACTGGGAAGAAAAGAGTACGGGCGAATGTTCTAAACCCACTTCGGGGGGGTAATTGGGATGAGGAGTGAAAGAGTTTTTGGGGGGAGAGCCAAATTCGTAGTCTGGGGTGGCTTCCTAGCTGATGTAAGGGGATTGAAGAGAGAGCAACGACAACTGAGGAAGGGGGGGACTTTCTGGAATTTCTAAATTACGGTTTTGGGGGGGAGGGGAGTGTTGGGTGAGGGGAATGGTATCTTTCAGCCACCTCCCCCACGGGGATTTGTCTTGGGGGGAAAATAGCCGGGGCGAGTGATTGGAAGTCGTATGTGAGGTTTTGCCTGGTCTTAATAGTCCAGAAGGACCTACAAAGAGAGCGGACTCAAGAAGCCGGAAAGGGGGATATTTCTATTACTGGAATCTCTTGCTCTCCATAAGTATCTTTCAAAGGAAACTTGGGGGGGGACCCGGCGAGACGGCATCCGACGAACGGAAAGAAGGGGCGGAATTACTTTTATAAGAGATCTACCGGGCTCATGGGAAGGGTAAGCGGGGGTGAAAGACTGTGCAAAGAAGTGGTAATATGTGCTTTCAATCTTGAGGCCATACAAGATTAAAGGGGTGTTTTCAATTGAAGAACCGTAATCTGAAAATTGGAGTGTTAATTGGAATATCGAGATGCCTCTGCGATGGGGGGGGATAGGGGATGGTGATGTATTGTCTGCAAACAAGGGTGGCCACCTCTTTTGGAGGCCCTATATTCCTTGCATCTTGGCCTTTGTGGCCGGGAAAAAACAGAGAAGTGAAGGTTGGGCGGGAAGGCTTGCAGATAGAAGGCTACTGTTTAGATTTTGGCCTTTCCTTGCACTACGTTCCAGGGTGTTGCTAGTTAGGATCCTCGAGGGAGTTGACACTTTTTCACAGAGTGCTTTAAGAGGGGTGAGAGACCGAAGCTAAAGAGGGCACGCTGGAATTGCTAGCGTCCATTATCTCTAAGAAACAAGGAGAGGGGGGATAGGAAATGGGAACCAGCAATGAAAAGACAAGGCCTTCCCTCCAGCTGGGAGCTCTATTGACGTCGCTGGAGCACATCGGTTCCGGGCCCTCCTCCGTCTCCCGTCTTAAAAATCTTGTTAAGCTACCCATCGGATGGTAGTAAGGAAACAGATACTTTTTCCATATCCTTTCCATCTGCCCTGGGCGCTGAAGAAGTGGGGATTGAAGTAAAGTGACAACAAGGAGTTCAGGCTTCTGTTCCAGTAACATCTTGGGAACGAAAGAGCTAAACCTACAGAGGGAGAGGCAACAAATCGGATAACTTCTATCGGGCGCATGAACAAGAAGAAGGAACGCGATTAAACAGGCGGGGGATCGGGAAGTTAAACTCACAGCCTTACTGGAAAGGAGGGGAGGAAAAGAGTCCGAAACAGGTCCCCAGGTCCAGTCTTACTTAAGGGAGAGAATGGAGGCGATATATCCTCAGGGCCATTTAGCAAATTCTTCCACAGGGGCCGGAGGAGTCTTTAGATCATTGAAATAGGGCAAGGCCGAGAAAGATTCTAAGTGAAAGCGAAAGGGGAGAGCAAGAGCTTCTTCTAGAAACATGTATGCGCGGCCAAGGGAAAAGAGTAGGAGGGAGAGGGTCAGCATAATTGTCATGGGTCTGTTGACAGGAAACATCTAAGAAAAACAGGCCATGCTTTAAAAAAAGTGCTTCTACGTCCCTCAAAAAACGAACACAAGCCCAAAGAGGAGGGGTGGTGGAGAACCCACGGGCTCCTCACTACCGACTCACTGGCCCCCCCAAAAGTCCCAAAATCAGCGACTTAAAGGGGCTTCCCTCTTCGGCTCCTTGAATGCGGAGAGGCATCTCTTCCAGCCCCCGGACCTCAAACACCCTCCTTCCCAGACCTTGGCTGAAATCGGATGGAAACGCTCAGGCTTAGGAAGCCAGACTGTTCTTCTTCCCGAATACGCGCCGGACGATCTCTTGAAAAGTGGAAAACCGGAGGGAACCTCGTGATCAGGATGGGACCTAAAAAAAACGAAATGCAAGCGACGTTCCCGATGGAAAATAAGGGGGCAGGAGGAATAGGAAGAGGGCATCGAAAGGGGCAGAGATAAAAATTTACGGGATTGGGAAAGAGTGCTCGTTTTTTGCGATTCTGATCGTGGGGTTGCAAAGGGGGGGCAGATAGTGAAAGGGGGGTTGTGGGAAGCGTAGGCGACTCATTAGCTGGTAATTCACTTGGCATTGGGGGGGGGAACAGACATCTAGGGTGGAAAAGGGGGCACGACAAAAAAAAGTCTGCTGTAATCAAAAATATCTACAGAGTCCTAAAGAAAGGAGGGAGTCGAAGGAAAAAAAAAGGTATGAAAGAAGAGATCTTCATGGGACCTCTGTCTTCCTCTTCAAGTTTTTATATTGGAGATGAACGGGTCTTGGAGAGCCTCAACAAGGAAGCAGTAGGTGTGCATTGCGACCCTCGGGCGCTCCGGAAGGGTTCTTATAGTCAGGACGAAGTACGCCGGGAGAGATGAGCGATTCCAACTGAGGCTTCGACTTTGGTGTCGTGGAAGCTAGAGTGGGGGGGGATGGGAGCGCCGGGGGTGAGTGAACGCTCCATTTCGGCAGGCGTTTTAGTTCAAGAGGGAGGATTGGAGGAAGCCACCGACAGGAGGTACGGGACCCGCATAGGGTCGCGGAAGCTTCTCAATTGAAAATCAATAGAGGGACATGGGATCCGAACACCGTTGGACAAGGGGAAAGGTAAGAGACTCCACAAAGGAGTAGGAAAAGAGTGCCTGTTTTTTGGCTTTCTAAATAAAACAAGAAAAGGAGACAAGGGGACGGAGGGTTTTGGGCCATTCGAAAGGAAAAAATCGCTAAACCTGGGGAGGGGTCATAATCGGGGGGGAAGTCGCGTAGAGGAAGGAGGAAAGGGTCAAACAGCGTGAAGGGGAGGGGGGGTCCCGCCACGATGTTACGGGGGCGAGAAGGAAAACAAGGAAAAGGAAGGAAGCAACAAACCGGTAAGAAATTGGGGGAATCTCCATCCAGATACGCGCAGTAAATGCGGGGGGGGGGGAGCAGCCAATAATCTTAAGGGACGGAGGAAAAGGGGAAAGGCACCGAAGGGGAAAAAAGTGGGGGAGAACCGCCGTTGTGTAGACCACTCGTTCACTAACCAGGAAAAATCGAGGAAAGACGGCAACAGGAGCGCCTCAAGGCCTGCCAAAGGTCTTTCTTATGTCCTCCTTCGCTGCCGCCTTTGCTGGGCGAGAAAAAGGGGGGTGCCGCCTGTTAGGAGGCTTACTCCTTTCTGGGGGGGATCCAGCACGAGGCCCCGAGGTCAAACAATGGGGACGCGCAAAAGTACAAAGCTATGATAGCACGTACACTTCCGGACGAAAAGAAATCAAAGAAAGAAATAAGGTCGGAGATTGACACCAGAAACAAATATAGGGCGAAAAACTAAGAGTAGGAGGGCCAATAAGAAAGTCAGTCAAGGTAGGTCGGATAGGAAGGCTCCCGCCCATCTGCCCAGTATTGTTTGCAAAGAGAAGCGAGTCGGGTAAACAATGGAAAGGAGGGGGCCGAACAACGAGCGGTGAACTACTTAAAGATGTAGGAGGGGAGAACTCACACCAAATTCTTTGGAGGGGAGAAAAAACCAGGGGTGGGGGGGGTGGGATCATAGAAGGAAGATCGCGCATGATCTTTTCCGCTTTGGTTAAAGCTGATCGTGCTTGAAACTAGGTCTCTCTAAAAAAAAAGGCGCTTTGAGTAATCTCATCTGTAAAGCAGTCGCTTGCGCCGTTGAAAAGGGGGGGGGGTGTGGAAAGGGCTATTGATGGGGGCGTTGATTGGCACACGTCACCCCCTTCAAGGGGGTGAGTTATTGAACGGGGGGCTGTGGTGGGCGATAAATAAAGAGTTGAGGAGGATGAGTGGGCTATCGTCATATGGTAGTGGGGGGAAGCTGGGTGAAAACCTGCCATTAATGAAAGAGGCTAAATCCTACGAGCAAGAAAGAGCTAGGAGACTCAGCAAAGCTCTTGACCCCAGAGCTTTCACTTAAAAGAATAGTGAGAGGATGGGGGGCTGAAGAAGGGAAACCTGAACATGCGAGTCGGGGTGGAAGAATGGGAAAGTGGAGTAGAGATAACCTCCATTTGCGGAAAGTACTCGGAGGAAGGAGTGGGGGTTCGGAAAAAACTGTCGGAGACAAGAAGGACAGGGGCTTAGATTTCCACGGGCAAGCCGGAAAAGAGGCGAGGACTGGGGTAATTAGCAGGAGAGAGGAGGAAAATGAAGGGCTTTAAAAGCCTTGCGTGGGAATTAAACAAGGGAACTCGGGAATTTAACCAAGAGAGGAATGACAGCGATTTCCTTTCATTTTGTACCGGGATTAAAACAAAGGGGGGCACCGTCCACTGGAAAAAGGGAAGGTCAGGGAAAAGTGAGTTGTAACATTCAGTACTCCAAGGAGAATTGTGGGGAAGGAGAGAAAAAAAGACGGATTTGGAGGGATGTGAAAGTTGGGAACAGCGTTTCTTTCTTGAGGGGAGGGGGATAGGGGGGAGGGAAAAGAAAGGGCTTAGGGGAATGGAGGG
>Ga0179593_1815096_pt1 | contig 13065 bp, 13 predicted proteins | sample CZODoug2_1_08_16_FD_185931 | JGI IMG/M metagenome (GOLD analysis project Ga0179593, IMG submission 185931) | Vadose zone soil fungal communities from Angelo Coast Range Reserve, California, USA - CZODoug2_1_08_16fungal (PacBio error correction) | ecosystem: Environmental > Terrestrial > Soil >...
GGGGGGGGGAGGGTAGAAACTCCTGAAAAAGCAAGAAGACCATCACGGTAGAGGAGACGATAAAGAAAGGCACGATTTAGTGTAAGACGAGCTTCAACCTCGAAGGAGGGGAGGGGGCGCACTGAGAAACGGGAAATTGTGAAAAAGGGACGTGTGCGAACATTTACAAAAGGGAATGGGCGAAAAGTCTTCCACAACACCAAAACGTTACGCGCACAAAAAAAAAAGGGAGAAGCCACCATAGACGGGAAGCAAAAGGGTGAATGCCCGTCCAAACTATCTGGCGCCGACATCCGGGAGGGGGGTACGAAACGTGGCATAAAAAAAGGATGGACGTGTGGCCATAACAAAGCAGTCCATTAGAACGCAGGAAAACAACCAGCTGGACATTGAGGCTAAAAGGACATAAACTGTCGCCGGGGATGCGAAAAGTCCGTCCACCCGAAAGAACCTCGCCGAAAAAGAAGGGGGAAATGAGTGCGGAGGGAATTAAGCGTGGGATAAGGCTGGTACCTGGCTAACACATTACAAACATCCAGGAGTTGGGAAGGGGGAAACTCCTGCGGAACAAAAAAATAAAACTAGAACTGGAGCCGGTAGATGGAAGAATTCCACCGGGGGGGGGGGGGGGGGGAGGCTCTTCATTCCGACTGGCCGCCGACAGAGGGGGGGGGGGGGTCTAAAGGGGAGAAGGGTTAACAACAAGCTCTAATAAAAATTAGACCTTTAGAAGGGGGGTAACACCAGAATTAAAAAACATACCATCAAAAAGAAGGAACTTCGACAGTACAAGAGATTCCTCCTTCAAAACACCGATCTTCACGAGCAAACATCGTAGTGTGGGAGGGGACTTCGACGGGGAAAAAAATTTTAAAAGGACCAAGGAAGAAAACAATTACAAGAAGCGCGAAGGACTCCTGCGCAAAAAAGAAAACGGACTCAACGATCACGGGGGACACCACGCTCAAAAAAGATCAGCGTAAAAGAGAGGGTTCTAAATATTACTGGACACGCTCTTTACCAAAGCTTCTGATGCAGGAGGGGGACAGTTTTATATTACAGCAGACGACAGCTTCTTTGAAAAAGGGGGAAACGAAGAGGAGAGGCACAAACCGAGAACAAAAAAAGCTGGCGAAAAAAAAACTTAGAGGAAACCGCGAAGAAGAGTTACATGCATCAACAAGAGGGCCACAAAGGGGAGGGGCTCAGGGGCTGAGCGGGAGTCGGGAGACTGTTGAGAAAAGGGGGGGGGGAGAGACCTCTGTGACTTTTCGAGGGGATTACACTCAGCAGGAAAGGGAGACTCCTAGAAATACACAAAGGCAATCCAGGGTGCACGAAAAAGGAGCTGATATTGGGAGGTAGGGGGGGTCTTCTAATTCCACCAAAAAAAAAGGTCTGCCCATCCGAGGGAAGAAGCCTACGGGAGGAGATGTCAAGGAAAGGGAACTTCCTGAGGTACGTGTGCGAAAAGGCAGCAGCCGTTAGCTGTAATGGAAGAAACCTTCGTTACAAAAAGGGGAAAAAAACTATCAAGGGACACAAAAAAGAGAAGGAAAGACAGCGTACAAGGCGCACCATTTAGTGCCCGGGCACCAAAAGCTAACGGATGAGGGGGGGGGAACTTTGCAAAAGGGATACGACAGAAAAAGTGCTATGATTACAGAAAAAGGAGCTGGAAGGAAGAGGGGGAGGAAAACCACGGAAAAACGATCAAAGAAAAAAGCAAGGGATATTGTATTCCACAAAGATGTCCTTCCACTCCTATCAAGGATCCCGACGGAGGAAAAGGTCACTTCGGGAAAAGAAAAGCTGTATGCGAGGGAGTAAAAATACACAGCAAAGCGCGGAGGCTGGGGAACGCCCTGGAAAATCCGAGGGAAAAGAAAACTATCCGTACAAGAAGGCGGAGCGATGCTAAAGGGGTCACGTCCACAGGGGGGGGAAGAAAGAGGGGCAATTGAGGGGGGGGGAGGGGAAAAGGAAAAGGCCAGAGGACAACTAATACAGGAGACCACTAACTTTTCATCGTTGGACGCCTCCAAAAAAGAAAGGAAGAAAAAAAAGAAAGGGATAGAAACCAGAAAAAAGAGAAGAAGCTTACAAGGAAAACCAACAGGAAGGAAAGGGAAAAACCGTATCTTTACCGGGACGACAGCCTCTACTATGAGGGGAGGGGGGTTCGGAATTGCATGGGAGAATAAGAAGGGAAATGAAACATTAGCTGGGGGGGGGGGGGGAAGAAAGAAACTCCTTCTGCAACAAGCAAAGGGGGAGAAAAAAAAAGAACGGCCAAAGGAAGGTATATTGGAAATCGTGCGAGGAAGCACCATTCCAGAACGCTACACCGAGAGAATCGGGGAGTTAAGGGGGACGGGGGGAAAAGAAATGAACTTCACTGGGAAGGACGTTCGCTAGTAAGGGAAAAGAGGTTGTTAATTCGGTAGAACGGGGGGGGGAACACCATCGTGGAACAATCCAAGGGGGACACCAAAAGAGCAATGCTTGCAAGGAGGCCAGAAAGGAGAGACCGCGCCGACTTCGAATGCGGTGGGCTCACTCAACAAAAAAAAAGTTAGAAGGATGAGAGGGCACAATTCTGCGCGGGGGGGGGGAAAAAGAGGGGGGGTCCTTACATTCACAGGTGGCATCTGCTAGTGAGTTTAACCGGACTAGGGGGGGATTTATTGCTCGGATGTTTCACCGAAGGAACCGCCTTCCAACTCCTGGATATTATTAAGGGAGGGACTTTGTCGGAGAAAAAATTCAATTTCGAGGCACGCTCACTCAGATGGTCGTCTCTTTGAATGGTAATGCAGTACATGGGGGGAAAGGGGGCCGCCCGAAAAGAAAAGCAGAAGAGACAAGGCTGTAAGAGGGGGGAAAAGAAGGTCCGAGGGAAAGGCGTCTACTAAGAAAACCAGCTCCTGGCTGACGTGTAATAAAAACACGTCCTCGGCTGTAGTAGGGGAGGGGAAACCTTCGAGAAAAAAAAAGGGAAAGATCGAGGCTTGGGATGAAGGTGTGGCCGGTCAGAGGCTGCATTGTCACTGGAAGGAGGTGTAAAAAGAGGTGGGGGTAATTGTATGTCGCGGTGGTGTCCTAAGGGAGGGGAGGATGCCTTTCTCAGGGGGGGGGGGGTCCAAAGAAATTGTATCGGGAGGGAAAAAAAGGGGGCGGGAATTGTAACCAAACGGGGGAAAGAATAACGGTCCGTCTTCTCGTTAAATCGCGGGGAAAGGAAACGAAGGGTTAATACTTATAGGTAGAAGGGGGGGGTCGTACCGGGTTGGAAAAAGTGATGGCAGAGGAAAAGTTTTTGCCGATATACCGCATTCAAAATGCTGGTACTTGTGGAGGAACGGACTGCTAGAAAAGGAAATGAAGGGGGTCTGTAAGTGGAAACGTCTGCGCTGTGAGGAGAGGGAGGCTGACATTGAATGTTTGAGCCGAACCATATCAAGTCTAGAGGGTATGGAAGAGATAAAACGAGTGTGTACTGCCGGAAAGGCTTGATGTGGTAAAGGAGGAACAACGTCCCATAGGGAAGAATTCTGAAACGGAAGGGAAAGAAGCCGAGGCGAGCGCGTGAATCTCGTTGTGGAATGGGGTCGAGAGGATCTGAAGAGAGGGGCCGTTGTAGGAAAGGTTACGGAGGGTTCCTCAGGAGGAGAAGGATTCCATCTCCTTTCTGCCCGAGGGGTGGGAGAAAAAACGTCCAAAAAGGAAACACCCAGGAAGTGAAAGAAGTCTCAAAGGAAGGCTCGTGAACTTGGCAAAGAAATGGAAAAAGGGTTTCAACTCCTCCCAAGGGACAAGATCCGTTCAACAGGTGACTGAAAGGGGGGGGGGTGGCAAGGGACTTCCGAAGAGGTGGAGGTGTAATCATTCTCACAAAATGGAAAAGGAGGATCACAAGCCACCGGGGGAGAAGAAAGAGGCAAAGTAGGGGGGACGGGCAGGCAATGGAAAAACTTGTGACGAGAGAGGAGAAGCTTTTGTGTCCTCTTAGGGGGATGATGACCACGGACGTTTTTGAGGACGAAGAAATGAAGTAGATAGGAGGTGCAAAAGCTTTCGGGAAGGAACTCTACCACTGAGGGAAACGAAAGCATCAGAATAGGGGGAAATCAGCGTGGGGTATTCAATACAGAGAGCCTTGAGAGCTTGGTGGGGACGAGCCGTTATCGTTTTGAGTCCACGAGGGGGGGGTCAGGAAACTCCGCGCATGATGAGTGGGAAGTCACGGAGATTAAAAGGCAGGCTCTCTGTGGGGAGACGGTTAAGCTCTTGAAAAGTACAAAGGAAAGATTGGAACGCATGGCGGAAAGCGCCGGTGAAGGGGGGAGTGGCGCGTAAAGAAAAGCAGTGCTTCTACCCGAGGGAACACTCCTTCTTGCTGTGTACAAGGGGAAAGGTCCCGGCCGTGTCGGAGAGGGGAAAGGGGTCTCAAACAAGAAAAACGCGCTTCAGGCTGGGGGGCGAGAGGGCATTGAATCAAGGGGGGGAAGGACTTCCTCACGGGGGCCCAAGATGTACGGGAAAGGCTGAAGTGGGGAGCTGGGTGTGAAAAGCGTCTACCTCCATTCCAGAAAAAGGGCTGGCGGGGGGTCGCAAGTGTCGTCTAAAAGATGAATGGGGGAAGGGCGAAAATTGTAGGAAGAGGGGCTTGTCGTTTCCGGAAACTCAAAGCGTGGAGGCCAAGAGACGGAAAGGAGGGTAGCAAGGAAAAAAGGAGGGGAAAAAGAACGCGGCAGGCGGGATAAGGGAGGGTCCATCTCCTGTCTTGATGTGGGATGCGCACACGTCAAAAATATCAAAATGAGGCAGAAGAAAAAACACAAGAGGCTCTGTACCTTTCATGAAGGGGGGCTTTGCTGCCTAGAGGGATCGTAGGGGAATACCGTGGAGATAGTTGCTTAAAAGGGGGAATGCGGAGAACTCCTGGCTGCTGGGGGTGGAAGGAAAACTCACAGCCGTTTGTCGTCCTCAGAAAAGGAAACTGAGAGTGCGAAAGGCGGCGCGGGGAAGCAAAGGGGGGCCGGAAACAATCATAAAAGGGAAGGTAGGGGGCTCCGGGGGTCTGATTTCGCGTACAGGGGAGGGGTGGAGAACTAACTCATTTCCAGCTCCGCGGGCCAAAAGAAGGAACTCTGCTCAACACAAAAACGGGGAGATGCTTCGGAGGGGAAATGGCAGGAAGCCTGCAAAAAAAAAAACAGAGAAGAAGACAAGAAGGGGTAGAGAAAAAAACGCTCGCACTATCAGAAAGGAGGGAGAACCACGATTTAGTGTCCGCAGCAACGCGCCGAAAATGTTACTTCGAAGGGGGGGCAAAGAAGTTGTGAGGTCTGTGGGGAAAGGAGACAACAGCATCCATTAGTTGGGAAAAATAGACGCCTGGCGGGGAAATACAAAAACACCACAGCGCCGAAGACGTTACAATTCATCAACTCGGAGCCTGCACACCAGGATGAACGACAGCTAGGAGGAATTGCGACGTGGAAAATTAAATAAAATCTTGGAGGGAGCATAAGAAAGGAGATGAATTCATTATACTCCTTGAAGAACACCATAGGGACAACAAACGACGGAGGTAAAGGCGAAGGAGATTGGGACGATTCCACGATTGGTGCCTTTCCCCAAGCAAAGAAACAAAAAGAGGAGGGAGATTACGGCACTTCCCCAGTGAACATCCTGGGTGAAACACCTTCTTTGTACTTTTGGGGAGAACAATTACACAGCAGCCATAGGGGGGGAAAAAGGGGAAGGGCCTGTCGGTAAACCCAGCGAACACAAATGGGAAAAAAAAAAAAACGACAACGACTGAGCAGGGGATTGTGCATTTCTTCATCGAAAAAAAGGGATTGGGAAGATCTTCAACCACAATCAGAGGGGATTCGGTCATGAAGGACCTGATACGACCCCGCAGAGGAAAAAAGATATAATGAAGGGGATGTCGGTAGACAGAATGCGGTGGAAACACCTAAGAGAGAAAAAAATCAACCCACTGAGACAACGATCATCAAGGGAAAACGTATTTCCAAAGGGGAAAATGAAAAGAAAAAAAGATCTGAGGGCCAACAGCAGGAGTGATAGTGCTTCACTTCGAGGAAGGGGGGAGAGAGGACTCCACAAGAAAAAAAAAGTGATGAATGAAAAAAGGAGCCTGAAACAAAGAGGACTCAAAAAAGGGGAGGAACAACAAAACGAATCTTACAATGTCAGGATTGAATGTCAACGGGGGACAAAGGGGGAAAAAACAAGAAGACTCTATACTTCTAAAGTGGTAAGGACATCACACTCACAGGCTTCTTTTAAACGGAAAACGAATAACTCAGACAAAACACGGAAAAAAAAGATGCGGGTGCAACAAAAACCAAGTGATCATAATAAACATCACTTTATAAGAAATCAGCCTACTATAAAAACGCCAACATTGGGGGAAACTTCACGAGTCAAAGAAGCCATGGGGGGGTTTCTAACGTGCAAGTGGTTATTCTACTACATCTGTTCAGTGGGGGTACCCTTCAACCAAGATTTGAAGAATAAACCTAAGGAAACTTACAGGGAATCACGTTGCACGAAACACGACTTTCTCCGGGGGGGCGAGGGAGGGGCGTTAGGAAGTCCGCGGAGTAACAGGAAGAGTGATCATGAGGCAACCTTCGGTGAACTTCCTTGTTTAAAAAAAAAAAAACGGGCTTGGGAGCACATCACCAGGAGCGATTAAAGTAAAGAACAAAGAGAAAATTACTGAGAAATCTCTACTATCATCTGAAATGACAACGAAAAAAAAAATTAGAAAACCGAGCTTCAACGAGACCGACAGAAAGGTAGGAAAGGAGGGTGTGTTAAGATACTACTAAAGCTGGGGGGTTTTCGAATTATTAAGGAAGGGGGGAAAGGGGAGGAAGACTCCGGAAAAAAAGCTTTACATTACACAACGGGTGCACAGACAGAAGGGGGGGGACTTCAGGGGAGACCATTTCAATGTCACGGAAACTGCCGAGCTTAACGTAGGGGGGAAGAAAAGAGGCAGGAAACTCAAACGGGGAAGGGACGTTCTTAACAATGGAAGAGAGTCGAAGTAGACGCCCTGAAGACACGTCACGATCCAAAGGAAATGGGACACGGGGCAGTATGCAGGGAACAACCTAACCCCGTGAATTGTCCAGAAAAAAAGCCGAGCTTATTGAGCGGGGGCGTGGGGAAGGTGGGAAGACAAAAGAAAAGTGCCAGAAAAAGGCACAAAGACCTGCATGCGTTGAAGAAACAACACCAAATTCGGCAAAAACATCACGGTAGAACCGCTACTATAAAAAAAAAGAAAAAATGAATGAAAAGGGGGAGCGTTACAAGGCAGCCGACGAAGGGCCGTGTGTTTGTGGGGGAAGGGGTGGATAACTACTGTACTTTTTCTAATTATTACACGTCAGAGTCTCTTTCATTCATTTAAAGCAGTCGTCAACAAAAATACTCAAGAGCCAAGACTACTGGACCTGGGGAGAAGAAGGAGGGTCCACCTGAAGGTGTCACTTCTACACCTAAAAACGAGAAGAATCGAAGTCGTTGTTTAGCGGGGACTTTCCGTGTAAAGGGAGTGGGCTAATAATTCCACAGTCAGCCAGGGTTGTTGTAATTCTTATAAAGGGCGGGAACAGTCGACAAACGGGGGAGTAGTGTACAACGTCTCAACATGTGCGGGCACGGGGAAACCAAAAGGGGGGAAAAAATGTCTGAAAGGGCTCACCGAGCCGACGAGAGGATGCAGGGCTAGGAAGAACAACAACAAAGAAGGGGGGGGAAGAGCCAACCGAGGCTCACTCGCCCAAGAAGCCGATTTTAATCTCTTTTTTTCCGGGTCATCGCTGCCTCAGTGAAAAAAGGTTTTTTGTCACTCTAAGGTCGGAGTGAGACTTGGAGGGTTAAAAGACGAAAGGAATAAAACTAAACGGTTACTTCTTATCTCAAGGAGACGTTGTCGTTCGAAGAATCGAACCAAAACGCCACTAGAGGGAAAAAACTCGGGGGGAGCCTGACAGGGGTGGCCATCGCCGCCCGCCTCCAATCTCCGTCTTCAGGGGAGGGCACCGGAGCATCCCTGGGGGGGGGGGCCATCATGGGAGGGATACTGTAAAAAACTGGCTGACGTGGAAGAGGAGCCCACCCTCCCTGGGGAGGGATCACCAAGGTCTTGCAGATCACTCATCCAGGAATCGAGGTAATCAAGGACTGGCAAGGGGGGGAGGGAGGGAACTTGTCCTGCTGGAACCTCTAAAGGGATGGAGGGCCCTTTCCTCTTGGGGGGGGGGGGGGCAGCGTCCACCGCATGAAAGAAAGAAAAGTATTCGGGTGAAAAAAAAGGAAAAAAAAAAACGCTCGTGTCGAATAAGGAAAATAGGACGCAGAGAAGGAGGGTAAAGCTCGGACCTGAACACGGGGAAGAAATCGCTGCCCGCATTAAAGGTTTCCTTCTAAAAGGAACCGGGGAAAGGAAAAATAAGGAGGAAACCGCAGAAACTGTTGGAAGGGGTAGGAAGACGTCCTGCCTTTGGGGGAATGAACCCAGGAAGGTTCCTAAGTAAGCAGGCATACTCCCGTCAAAAGGGGGGAAGAGGGGGGAAGGGGGAAAAATTAATGGTCCTCAGCGGCAATTCGACTTCTCCGTCTTGTAAGAAGGCCGTCTTGGGCAAAAATTCCGAGCGGTACGGCCTTAGCAGAAAAGGCCTGAGGGGGGGTATTCTCACACGAGTCTTGCAACCGTCGACCACCAACGACATCCTAGAGAGAAGAGAGGGGGGAGCACTTGAAGAAAAAATCAAGGTGTGGAGGGGTGCTGCCTTGAACTGAGGGAAAGCTAAAGATGTACGAAGCTTTTTTGAACAGGCGTCCAACAAAAAAAAGGGGGGTGCCTCCAAAGAAAAGCTGATGGAGGTTTAAGGAAAAAAAAGGGGTTTGAGAGAGTTCACTGCGAGGACGCAGGCACATCACTCTCCTGGGAAAGGGTGAAGGCCATTGAATGGGAAATACGGGCCAAGCAATCGTGTCGGGCACAAAGGTGATCGTCTTGTCAAATGGCAAGGATGGTGGGTACTTCCCTTCCAGACGCGGGGGGAGTGGGGAACGGTAGGGAAAAGCCAACAAAGATGTTAGGGGAGCTTTCCCGGCGGAACACCGCACTCATCAGGGGAAAGTGAAGCCAGAGGGGATGGTGGGCGTTGGCGCCTTGTAGCTTAGAGGGGAAACGGGGGAAGAAGACCGGGTTCACTTTGACGCGCTGGGGGTGGTTTTCATTCTGTAAACCAGGGAGGGTGGCGCGAGACAGCCGCTGGGCGGGAAGACGTCGACGAAAGAAGTGAAAAAAAAAAAGCTGTCGGGGGGGCATTCCATCGTAGCAGCGCGGGCCGAGAAAGATGATCGGGGGGCCTGTGGTTTCACAGGGGACGTTTAGTCCGAAGGTTGTGCCGGCGGGCTCCGAACTGAAGGAAGGGTGTTGGCGAAGGGCGTCTCCCCAGGAATTCCAAGACTACGTGCCTCACGCATCACGGGGGGGCGCGGTGAAAGAGGGGGGGGGCATCTTGGCAGCGTGCGGAAAAAAGCTAGAAGGGTTTTCCTCTAAGGGGGGGGGGGAGGTCCCTGCGTTCAAAACTGGTGTTAACCAAATCTACCGCAGTCAACTGGGGAGGGGGTTGAGGGGGGGGGGGGGGGGAAAGGACCCTACTCACCCAGAAGTTCAGGTCGAAAGACTCATCACTCTCTGGGGGGGAGACTCTTAATGCTCAATGGTGGATCCTCATGCAAGAGAAGGAGGGGGGGTTCCCGGGAAAGCTGTTAACGCTGGGGGGCCTCAGGACCGAGGGACAACTCGAAATGTAATTTGTGGGCGCAAGCCAAAATTTGAGAAACAAGAAATTGGGGAACTCATCAGAAGGCGTCAGGCTCTGTTATAAAAGGAGGGTGCAAAAAGCAATCGGGAAAGAGAACGCCCGAAAATCGAAAGTCGTGGAGGAAAAAGGGGGCGGGTTAAATGGATTGCCGCAGCGTCAATGCCTCCACAGAAGATGTGTATATAAAAAACGATCACCCAAGGGGGAGCCAAGGCCGAAACCGAAACAAGTTTAAGGAGAGGCATTCAATGGTGGGCGTTGGATGGGGCTTGGAGGAGGGGGAAGGGGGGTGTACCGCAAAGCTCTTTAAAAGAGGGGGGGGTTGGCCAGATAAAAAAAAGAAGGAGGGTCTTTGTATGGGGGGGGCCGGACCCCCTGGGGGAAGAACCACAAAAAAAAAGGGGAGAAGTGAAGCTACGCATTCACTCGCTACCGCGGGAAGCTCGGCGAACATCGTGGTAAAAGTTCTCGTGGGAAAGGGGTGGCAAAACAAAAAAAAAACTGGGGGGGCCGGGATTTTCCTGTCTCGGCGCTGGTGGGGACCAGAAGGAAGAAATGAGAGAGAGAGATCACCAACACAAAATAGATATATGGCGATTCTTTGAGATAGAACCTGCTGACAAAGAACTTCAAAAAAAAAGAAGGTATATAAAAAAGGAAAAAAAAGAAGGTGCAGGATTTATTTTCAAGGCCAAGACAGCTTCACCCGGACGGAGGCGTATTAAGGAGTCGACAGTGGGGATAACTTGGAAGACAAAGGAGGGGTGCGAAAAACAATTACAAAGGGGGAATGCGGTAGACGCCTGAAACCAGCGTTACTCGCACGAAAGGAAAGGGAGACAGAAGAAGGGAACAACGAAAAAAAGGAACACACCTATCTTCACAGGAGACATCCTCTTAAAGGAGGGGGGGGGGAGGAGGGTTTCGAAAGGGGGGGACAGAGGGAGTCGTTAATCAGAGGGGGGAGACTCACTTCAACACCAGCGGAAAATTTGAAAAAAAAAAGAATCGGAAAACGAAAGGCTCCTGAAGGAGCTGCAGGTCTGACGGTGGATTGAGTGACTGCCCCGAAGGAGTCACCCCCAACCCATCTTCGGGGAGGGCGGGGGACCTTAACCTTGTTTAGACGACAAGGATGAACTTGTTTTCTAACAAAAAGCAGCAACGGAGGGGGGGGGAAATCCGGCGGGAAAGAAATCCGGCATCCTTCAAGGGGAACGCCACTCCCTGTCGATTTGCAAGGGGGTATGTGGGCCACAAGTAGTCCTATTCTTCAGACAAAGCCTCATCTATTGGGCAGGTCGTTGGGGAAAGAACTTCACTGTACCGGAGAGAAGGTGGGGGGTAAATTACCAAAAAAATGAGTTTTTAAGACGCCAAAAAACGTTAAAGGAGGACACAAAAGCACCCGGAACGGCGCCCACAAAATAAATTCTCTTGAAACCAACGAGGGAGGGGAAGTGCACGCCACAGAGGGGAAGGGGGAGGGCGTACTGAAGGAAGGTCCTTTTGGGCTTTACCAAAAACTGAACACATCATCTCGGAAAATGCTAGCTCCGAAAAGAAGAGAAGAAGAACTATACAAAGACACTACACGGCATCTTACAATTGAATATCGATTTATTTGAAAGCCGTAGGCACAGAGCTCTTTATCACCAAGACATAGGGGGATTCATCTAAGTGGGAGAGGAAAGGAAAAGCAACTTGGACAAAGAATACTACGCGCACAAGAGTCCTTCTTTGAAGGAGGCAACAACAGACCAGCGGGAGTTAAGAACGGGGGGGAAAAAGGCCACAAGCAACGACCACCATTGAGGGAAACCCACAAACGGTGAGAAACGGACGACTATGACAGGGGTAGACTTTTCAATACCTGGATAAAACTGGGACGGGGGGGGGCTGGTATTCGCATTATAAGAATTCTTTCAACAGTAAAAGGTACCCAGGAAGACACTACCGCCCGTAGGTCCTCAGAGGGGGGAGAGAATTAATGTACAGGCCAGAAGGATAGAGGAAAAAGCTGCCGAATCATGAGGGCCGCTAAAGGAGGTCGAAAACGGCTGTTCCTGCATTACAACACACAAAAGAACGTATCTGAATGCAAAATCAGAAAAACTGGGTACAAAAGACTTCTTTAAAAAAACAAAAGGGAGGGGCCGAAGGAAACAATGCATCAAAAAATTGAGTGGGGAAAACTATCTTCACCGCTCCGACGCCAGGAGCTTCAGGGGGGGGACGGGGGGGGAATAAAAGTGTACGTACAACGAGGGGAACGTTTTCTAAATTAATTGGTAAGCAAGTAGAAGCCTGCAAAGCAAAGGGGAAAGTTGACCAGTGCACGCCACGACCTGAGCCGTTATATTGTCTCTAAGGACGATGCCAAAAGCAATGTAAGTAACCGATCCCACAGACGCGATTGCGGCACTGATTGAAGCTTAAGGGACCGCAGGGGGGAGGGTGGGGACTAACAATTCATCATCGTCTTTATCGAGTAGGGGAACGAACCTGCGACTTCACGAAGACTCAAGTAAGGGTTAAAAAAAAAAGGTCGTCATCAGTAATGGCGTCGCGATTCGAACCATTGATTTTAAGAAAGAGCTTGTCCTGAGAGGAAAAAGGGGGATTTTCCACGGTGGGAAGAGAAAATCTCAAAACTTTGCAAGAGGGAGCTGCAAAGAGTATGGGACGCCTGAAACAAAACCCAAAGATGCACCCGTGAGAAAAAACGGGACGAAAGTCATCGGGAACTCCACCATTGAAGTCCCAAGAAACACCCTAGAAAAACGCGCATCAAGGAAGGTGAGGGGGAAAAGTTTCAAGTACTAACTACAATCCTTTACGGGAGGATTCTGGGAAAGGCTCTTTCAGTGGGGAAGGATAAAAGCCAAAAAAGAAGAAATTGGATCCCTTTGCAAGAACGAATGCTTTCCGGAGGAGGCTGGGCGTGATCCAATGTACGGCGAAACACAAAAGAACACAAGGAGAGTGCTGGTTCGGTGGTTCGACAGTGACAGGACCTGTGTGATCTACAGGCAGGGACGTGAGCGGACAGCAGCATGGGGTTGGGGGGGGAGCTCCAGAAGGGATAACGGTAGAGGACACCAGCCCCTGGAGAAAGGCGGGCAGCGGACCAACTTACACACCGGGAAGGATCTCCGAGCCTGCGGGGGGAAGA
>Ga0179593_1334024_pt1 | contig 13064 bp, 12 predicted proteins | sample CZODoug2_1_08_16_FD_185931 | JGI IMG/M metagenome (GOLD analysis project Ga0179593, IMG submission 185931) | Vadose zone soil fungal communities from Angelo Coast Range Reserve, California, USA - CZODoug2_1_08_16fungal (PacBio error correction) | ecosystem: Environmental > Terrestrial > Soil >...
TCAGAAGGGAACGGACAAAGCCCGGCTGTGGTCTATAACGTGAAGGTGCCGGGGGGGATCTTTGGCTGAACAAAGACACTAGGGCTCTCTATCTACATGAAACAGAATAAAGAGATGTACCCACCACCCAGAAAATGTGGGACTTTCTGGTAGCTCAAAATGCCGTCGGCGCAAGTCAAGAGATATACCACTTAACAACACATCCAGGCAGGTTCAGTGCAAGCTCGGGCGGGCATGAGGGGCGCTGCAGGCGCGCTGTGAATACTTATAACTGGACAGGATTAGTGGATGGGAGACATTTTCGGACCGTCAAACGTAAGAAAGAGGAAGACGAGCGGCAATTTTGGGGAAAAATCACCCAAATAAAGTGCAATCCGGCTCAGGTTAGGGGGCAGAGTGGTCCAGATGCAACAGATTTGTAAGACGGTGGAAAAAAAGATCTAACTAAAATGACACGAGAATACTGGGGTAGTGACCGGGACAAGGCCGCGAAAGGGGAACGAGGGCAGGTTTACAAGCTCGCATGGGACATCGGGGATAAGACTGAAAGCTTAACACATCAATAGAGGTAAAACTGGCCAGGGTTTCGGGATAAAAGAGAAAAGTCACCGAGCCGGGGGGAACCTTTACCTTAAGTTGGGGACGACCGTAGCACATCTACGACCGCATCACTGAAAACTGGGGGATTACGGACAAAAGTTTTTGACGGCGAAGGAAAAAAAAAGCGATCACGTAAGGGGGGGCATTAGACAAGGCGGGCTAAGTAAAATCGATTCAAGAGAAGATGCACTGAACGCGCGCGGTCCAAGAAATTCAAAACATCATTCCACTCCATAGCGGTCCACCAATTCGTATAGGGAGCGAGGAAGGGACGAAAAGAAAAACAACGCAGGTGATGGCACATTTGGAGGGCCGAACTGGAAAAAAGATTGAGAAACCTGGTCAATGTTCACTGCAAGGATCTTTTTGGGAACTCAGAGAACATCGATGAAGAGATTGCCGACACCATGTCGATAGAAGCACAGTCGCTTCAACGGGCATCTACTGCTCAATGACTAAAAACCAATTTTATCTGCGCGCAACCGGATAAAAAGTCAATAGCGCGTTGTGAAAAGGCTAGCTCTTAAGGCAAATCCTCACCTTGAACTGACTTTCAGCGCTAAACCATAAGGGAAAAGTGAAACCGGCTCTGGGGGATCTCTTAAAGGTATAGAGGGGACTGAAGTCTATCAGAAGGTCTGATGACCTGACGGAAGTCTAATTGACCACAATCGATGTGGCGCGCTAGCCGAGTCCGACAAACCGCGGATTCCACGGACCCAGTATTCAGCGAAAGGAAAGAGGCGCAGCCTGAATACTTCTGCGACTGAGGGGACGCCTAGACAAAGGGAAGGGACGTTCGGGGGAGGGGGAAACAGGCGAATTGGGGGACGTTTAGCCGCGTTTAACTCCTACGTAAGGAACATCATGCCCGTGCGTCGAGGTTGTGAAATCTTGCTCGATTTAACAAGCGAATACTCAGGAAACAGGAGGCCTGGAACGCAACTACTCCTGAGGGAAGGAATAATGCGGGGTCACCGCCTAACTCGGACTTCTCGACTTAAGTGGGACTAAAACTTTACATGAAAGATCGCGGACACAAGTCAGGAAAAGGCGATGGGTAGATCTAAGAAAACCGAGGGACACAGCGAACAGCGGGAGACGGTGGCAGCGTTCGGGGCCAAGACCATGGACGAAATCAACACTTCAAACAAAAATTTGAGAAGGATCTTACCTCGTCGGCGGTGAAAAAGGCAATGGTGTAAGAAAAAGCCGATCAGCTCGCCCATTTACGGTTTCAGCAAGAAGGAGGATATGAGATACACCTCTCCCGCTGGTGCACGGAACATGACTAACAAAAAAAGAAACGAGAGAAGCATTAAAAGCGGTGTTTCTGGGATATTACTGGGGACTGCAAGAAAGGTGGGCTCTACGATAAGACTCTGGGTATAGGACGAAACACTCTGAGCTCTGTCGTCGAGGGAATGGGTAGTTCCATGAAACCTATGCCGGCAGCCCGCATAGACCCCCAACTCTTGGAAGGGGAGAGACAACAAAGGGAAGGAAGTCACTCGTCTGGCTAGAGGTCTGCCATGGGATTGAACTGGAAATCGAACAGGCTCAAAAAAGAGAGCGGTTGTTCTACAGATACGGCTAATGCTCTCAAAGCCTCCAAGAGGGGGAAGACACCATCTAAAAAAACCTCCTGAGAAGGCAGCTGTGATTGTCGTATTGAAAAGAGTTGCAAAATCGGAGGGAGGAAGGGGCTTAATAGCACTCTTGATAGAACTGTATCTTTCAGATATCAGAACGCACTACCCGAAAGAAGCTTAAATGGGCCCGAGAGAAAAAGGCTTAAAAAGAACTTCCCGTTGTACGGAGGTAGTGGACGAAATCCTGGAGCACCAGCCACGACAAAGGGGCACTGAAGCTCCGAGGGTAGGCGAGCTGGGTCTATGAATACGAACAGAGCGGGTGTTTACATGGAAGAGTCAGCTGCCGATGAAAAAGCGAGAACGCTGATCATTCTCCAGTACAAACGAAAAGAGAGAGGAGGTGACCGAGGGGCGGGGAAGGAAAAGGGGGGGGGCGGAGGCTGGACAGGCCGCCTTCCTTGTCTGAGAAATGCGCCGGTTGGTTCGCCCTAGGAAGCTCGGCAAAGGGGCGGCACAAAAACAGTCCCGGGGCGCCCGCGGCCTGATGTAATTTTAACATCTTCTTGGTTTCACCACGCGCGAACGTCACAAAACTCTTGACAGTTCCTGTGAAAAGCGCGAGCGGGAAAACAGTCCTTCCCTACGTGAGACGTCCGACTTAACGATCACGCCAGTTGAAGGGAATCCTAAAGCGGCGCAACTAAACTAAAATATCCTTACCTCGGGTATATCCAAAAGAGCCGGAGGAAGAGAAACAGAGATCTCTTCACGGAACAAAGGAGAAGTTCCGCGATCCGCCAGCACTTCAATCAAAATGAATTTGAGGAGAATTTTTGAGAAAAAATGGTACTGCGGTGCGAAGATAACGGAAAGTCTGAGTGACGGAAATCGAGAGGGTTTCTCAAACCGGATCACACTGTTTTTTGGGACGTGGCCCAGGAAGATGCCAAGTCCTCTACTGGCGTAGACTTCACCATGGGGTGTCCTGCAGAGGGTAGGCCGGAAGGGGATCAGTAAACCATTGCGTGTAAACATGTCTCATTTACCCGGCGAAGTGCTTCGCGGTTTTGCGTACCGGCAATGGGTGGACCAACACCTGCGTTTCATTGCTTCCTTATCAGATTGAGAGCCCTTCCAACGGATATTGGTGAAGAGATGGAGTATGATGTGTGTTGACAGGGGAATAAAGGAAAAAGTTTGCAGAGGGGGACAAAGTTCTCGGCCTATGTGGGGAAGAGTAAACGCAATTGATCATTCAAAAAAGGTCTGAAGAAGGACGTCTAGCCGGAACTCGGAACAACGATAGGGCGCTCTAAGAGAGAAAGTAGCGTCGGAGCGGTCGTATAAAATTCTTAAAACACCATAATCCAGCTTGCAACTCAATCGGGAGATGGGGGATCAAAAGGGGCATCACAAAACCTGGGGCACGGCAGTGGAACTTCGCGGGGGAGGGTGACCACGCGAGAGGAGGATCCCAAGATGTCCAACTTGAAAAAAAAAGCATCAAACTCAGTGATGGTGCACCTACAGAACTCGGCGCTTTGTTGAACGGACTGACAAGCGCGGGACTGGACACGCCGGCGCCCAAGCACTATGTCAAAAGTAAGTACAAATCCCTCTGTGTGGGTGGGGAAAAATGCGCGCGGACCTTCTAATAGCGAAAGGTTGACATTTATAGCCCGAAACCGGAGAAGGCCCGCAATAAGCGGCCCGTGATCAGACTTAACGTACGGAATGGGCAAAAAAAAAGCCGCACGAGCGGGAAAGGAAAAGCATGGGCGGGTACTTGTTATAACAGGTGACCAGGACGCAAAAAAGAATAGATTCAAAAAACATGGGCTGGTGTGGGGTAAACAAAGAAAAAAACAAAAAAAAAAAAAAAAGAAAAAGGCGACGTGTGGGGGGGTCAATCCGCGTGTAGGGATCAACGCCATCGGGGGTTAGTCGGGAAGAAAAGACACGTACAAAAGAAGGAAGAATGAAGAAGCACTCACTGGGAGGACACGAAACGTAGAATGTGAAAAAGTATCAGAGCCAACTCAAGATAAGAGGGGAAAGAGAGAGTACCGCTTCGTACGTAGCAACAGAAGCGAGGATGGGTGGTGAAGGGGGGAGGATGAAGGAAGTGTGTCACGCGATTCGCAACAAGAATGTAAAAGACAGGGCGGAGAAAGCAACTACACAAAAAAAAAATGGGGCGCAGAACAACAAGGCCGTTCTTTGGAGGAGAAACAGGGAACCGAACGGGACACAGTCGCGGGGGCAGCGAGGTCTGATAAAACTACGAAGGTGAAAAAAACTGAGCAACCAAGGAGTGAGGGGAAACGATGATCTTCTGGGAATCTGGGGGAGAAACAAGGGGGCAAAAGCAGTGAAGTCACGCTAGGAAGTTTTCATTATACAAGTTACAGCTATAAAAACGAGGAAACCGTAGCGAAAATGCCGGAACGCGAGACAAGTGGGTGAAAAATCCCGCAAGCTGGATTGACGAAAACTAAAAAGGGGGAGCGGGTCTTGTGGGCCTGAACCGAGCAGGTGGAAGATGAGGTGGTCGATTCACTAAAAAAGAGGGGGGACGCTGAAGCGGGTGAAAGAAATAAATGCGGTCAGGGACATCCAACGCAGCCGGAACGTCATCACTGGGCCCGAGTGGGGAGCGAATGAGAACGCAAATACATAAGGAAGGTTCTCCGCAGGACTTTTATGGAGAAAGTCCAAGGGAGAAACGCTCCGGTGGAGAAAAGTTACCTGGAAAAATTGTGACGAAAAAGACTCTCCAACTACGCTGAAAATTCACCCGATTGATATTGAAGAAAATATCTTTGTTCAAAAGGGGAAGGCTAGCGATCAAGAAGTTGTGAAATGCTCAGCGTGTTTAAAACTATACAATAGGGGGGGGAAAAGCCGTAAGGGGTAATCGAATGATCGATCGCGACAATAAGAACAATCAGGCAAAGAAAGAAAAGGAAAAGGAGGAATGAACGCTCCTTATGCCGGGGAACTCATTTTCTGGGCACAATAGGCAGCCCAAACTACCAACAGTCTTTCAAGGAGAAGGCAGAAGATGTTGAAGCAGATCAAATAGCCATGAAACGCGTGAATTCCACATTAAGAAGAGACGACCCAAGTTAACCATGGAATCAAAGCTTTGAGCAATGGACGAACCAAAAGTGAGAGGGCGCGACTAACCGCCGAAAGAGTCCGGGTCTCGAAGTTGTTCACAACGGCTATCCGTCAAAAACCAAAGATTGCTCGTGATAGCAGAACATTTGCAAATGTGAGCCGAGGAATCTGGCGATAGCGGAACCATGTGAGCGGGCAAAAGGCCATCTCCTGTTGCGATGAGCCGGGGACGAAGTTCCACGCATCGGGGCTCGAAATCTTAAACGCGTTGCTAAACTCGTCCAAGAAAAGTCTAAGAGAGAAATTAGGCAAGAACTCAGGCAGGGGGGAGAACGATTGACTACGAAGGGGGAAAAGTAGGGAAGGCCTTGCCGGAAAAAAGGAGTAGGCGTGATCCCGGAAACTCCAGGTCAGAAGAGTGCCGCCGCTGTTCTCGTTTTGTGTAAAAAAACGGCTGCGCCTGTCAACTGCGCACACCGAATTCCTCATGACAAGACGGCGGCCAGTACACACGCCGACGCAAAAAGGCAGTCGAAAGTGGTCACCCAAAAAGAAACGGGGGCAAAGACACCCACAAAGGCAAAAAAGGAACGGAGACGCGGGAAACCTGGGGGAAAACGGCTGCCAGGGAACGCAAGGCATAAAAAACGCTCTTTTATATGGAGAACCGCGCGCCGCGATCCGCGGTCGTCAAGACGTTTATTATTATATGGAATTCGGGGGAGCAATCAGAACCTATACAACGGAGTAGGAACATTGGATCTCGGGAATGCGCGCAGGAAGAGTCATCTAAACAGCGGAGGTCTCGCCCCGTTCCTGAAAGTCAAAAAAGCGCGATCGGAACAAACAAAACAAGCATAAAACAGCAGATTCTCAAGGAAGAAAAGCGTGATAAACCAGAAGGAAAACCGAGAGGACAGCTCGCGGAGGTGGGGGGGAGTATTATATGACCTCGGCACGAACCGTGATCGCTGAGGGTCATCACTCTAGTCGTTCTCGCAAAATGCGAAAATACGAGGCAAGTTTCATCCCTGGAAAAAAAAGAAAAAATACCAGCCATAGTTTACTAACTCACTCACACAAATGGGATGAGAATATGAGGAAGACTAAATGATTATGATGCTAAAAAAAGGGGGGGGGGAACTGGAAAGAGAAAGAAAAAGCGCACTCAGATAAGGGTCTCGCGAAGACTCTCGTAGGAAGGACAAAGGGTCGCCGGCAAGGTCGTATGAAAAAGGAACGGAATCTCTCAAAAAAAAACCGACCCAAGCGCGGGGATAGTGGAGTGGAAAAAAGATGTGATAACGAGAAATGGCGGAGCTAAGGTGGAAATTCCAGATCAAGTTCTTAGGAACTTTTCGATATGAGCGAGAAGGTAGAAAGAAAAGAAGCCTTATCACCGAGAGCAAGAGTCTAACTTCCATTTAAGAAGGAGGGTTGCCTGCATGTCGAAAGCCAATCCTCCGGACCGACAGGAAAGTGTTACAAACAGTGAACAGGGATCGCGGTTAGAATCAGAGGAAAAAGGGACTGGAGGGGTGTTCATGCCGGGCACAGGCAGCATATTCCGGCACAAAAAAAAAAAAAAAAAAGGAAAGCTCCCAGCTCCTCCCCGAGACCGCGCTTGCCTTCGCTGTCCTTGCGCTTCGTTGAGTCAGCCGCCGTAAGTGGATTGAGAGAAGAGGAAAAAAGGGGCGCCAATAATCTTCTCGGCAGAAACGAGGGCCAACATAAAAGAGACAAAGCAGAAGATTGTGTCGTCTTGCAAAGTCCTGGAAAAAAGCCTGGAGGCCCGAAGTCCGAAACTCTTGACAGATGGTCTCAGGCGGAAAAAGGGAAAAGGGGGAAGCCTTCCGCAGCGAAAGGCCAATGAAAAAGTGCCTGCTCGCAAGCCCGCGACAAAAATAGAGTCTATAAAATATCCAGAATGCGAGGGGGAAACATTGAGAAAAAAAAAAGTCGGAAACAAGAGAAGCGGGCCGGACATAGACATCCCTTTCCGCAGATCGAAGGCGGCATCACTTCCGTGACCTGCTCTGGTGAGCGATTTCACGGCTCACAGGGAGAAGAGATAGCAGTAAGACGCATCGAGAGAAGGAGGTGTCAGACGGAAGAGAGGGGGTCGGGTCAAGATACGCCAGGCGCGGACCATGTGCCGCGAATTGGTTGTCTACTCGAAAGGGGGGGGGCCGGCACGCAGGAAGGCCGGGGGGATCTAAAAAAGTCTTGCATTTCTTCTGGAAAAAAGCTCAAAAGAGGCGGCCGCAAATTGGTAAAAAGAAAAGTTTCTTAAATCTAATCAGGAGACCCCTGCAGGACGAATTGCGGCGGACGATAGTAGGGAGTGGAAGTATGTGTTGAAGGGGGGAAAGGAAGGAGCACGTTTTGCATGCCTGCTCGAAACGATTGTATGACGACGACTTAAGATTCACCGGTGGCAATAGGGGATCGGCCTTCTACCTCTGATGTGAAACGTTTCGCAGCCACTCGGCGTCAACCGCTCACGGAAAAAAGAAGGGGGTCAGGACGAACCCTCAGCGGGGGGTCAGTAAAATCATATCGCGAGCATGCGTAGACATCCTGTCGCAGGAGTTCGCACCACAAGCTTTGGAAATGGCGGTATGGGAGACGAAAACAAGCCCCGTAAAACTTCGCTTGTATTGCATGTGCCAAAAACATAAGTTCGGACACAAAGAAGAGGTCACAAGGAAGACGGGACAGCTTCGAAGATCCTTCGCGGATTTGTCCTGCAAATTTGGTAGGGCTCGTAACTCTTCGAGGGAGGAGGAAGGGGGGGAAAAATTGACCACGATGCGGGGGGCATTCTGTAAAAACGCGCCCAGGCCAACTCGATCGCACCGGATTCGCAATAACAAAATCGACGGGTGGTGGGGTACTATAAAATAAAAGGGTCTATAGAAAGTAGCGTCGGAAACTGGATAGCCGAAAAACTGCACATCCCCAAATTAAGAGTAAAAATCAGTCACTTCAGAAAAAAACAGCGGAAAGCAAGACGCAAGAGCAGGGGGGAAGAAAAAAAAAAAAGGGAAAAAAAAAGCCCTGTATGTGCTGGAGTTGGGGGAACAGAACATCCAAAAGCGTATCTGACAGACGCCAATTTTGGAGTAACAGAAGCGAAAATTGAGGGGTGGAAAAGCCAGCGGGGGTCATGATGTGCAATAATCGAAAGAAACTGCATACGACAGTTTAAACAGCGTCACAAACTTTAAAAAACGGCGAGAGTGAAAGTGAGAGTTATCTCACAACAAAAGAAGAGAGTATATGCTTCGACAAGACAGCAGGCCGGATGCTAGAAATTGAGAATTGGCGCGGTGTTCTGAACGAAAACTGTCGAGACGCGCGAGAGCGAAAGGTGAGAAAGAAAAAAAGCTACTGGCCACCCAGACAATGGCAATGTCCTGGCGAATCTCACTGCTCGTCTGCGTCGCGGTCAGCCTTGAGTATGGCCAAAAAAAGCACTCGCGGCGGTCCGGGAAAGACCTCGGAGCTGGAAAAATGGAGCTGCAGGTCAACGTCAGGAAAGGGCAGGTAAAGGGCCAGTAAGTGAGATACTAAAGGGTCAACGACACTGACAACTCTCTCTCCTAAAACCATTTGGCAAAACAAATCCACAAAAAAGAAAGGTTGCGAAGCGTGAGCGAGTTGATGAGTCCGGCTTGTACTGCCGCAAAAGTTTGTAACTAACAGCTATAAAAACAGCGAGAGACATACTGGAAAGGGACAAAGCCAGAAGACCGAGGAGGGTTAAACGAAGGGCCGAGATCCGACAGGAGAAGGGAAATGCAATCATAGAAGTTCAACCCAGGCCTTGTTTCGTTGACAGCTACAGAACTGCGGCCGTGGAAAGCTGACGGTTGGACAGGACCTAATCAAAAAACGCTCCTACGGGAGGGATCGACTGAACCAGGCGGGGGGGAGGAAAATGACACGAATAAGCAGAGGGAAAAGGAGAGGGTGGTCATGTCAAGTCGAACGTTCTATGCAGTAAAAAAAAGGGACGGAAAGCTGCAACTGAATCATGAAACGAGACGTCAGTCCGACAATATCTAGAAAAAAGAGAAGATGAACCGGGATAAAAGACAGACATGACATTTGAGGGAAAATGAAAGAATAGCGCTTGAAGCGAACTGCAAGACTCATTTTGCTCGATACCACGCCTAAAAGGGCCGAACCACCAAACTGGAATAAAACTTGAGAGGAAACTGGACAGAGAAAGCGGCATCGAACGAAACGCAGAGTTATCGGGAGCAAAAAAGGAGTCGACAACGCGCGAAGGTTGAAACACAGGAGATCTCGAACCGCCCCATGTGTAAAGAAAAGCAAGTACAAGTTACCAAGTGAAGAAGAAAGATTTCGATCGCGACAGGGAAGGTGTACGGACGAGATAAAAAGAAAAGGAAGGCCGATGCAGGAAAAACACCGGGAATCGGGGTCTCTACTAGGCGGGCCCGCCCGCGGCTTCCGACAACGTCGTTCTAGCCATATGGTCGCAGGGGGGTAGGAAGGACTCGAAATTAAGAGAACCAGGGAAAGTAGATGAGCAAATGAGAGGGAAGGGAGGCAACGCGTGGAACCTCAGGACTGTCAAATACCCATCGCCGCGGTGCGCTGCGTTGTCCTCTCTGAAAAAACTGAGAGCAAAAACGTGCGCTCTAAGCCTCAAGTGCAAGAGAACTCCTAAACAACGAGAAAAAAAGAGGGTCACCGCCGATCGGGCGCTGGGAGAGGATCTCGCGGGGTGCACGGCTGTGGCCAAGCGCCTCGAAGGACAAGGATGACACCTGCGGGTCTAGGAGACACCAGCATGATAACGCGGAGGTACATACTGTGCGGCGAACACATTACGTCAAATTCACCGCTATGATAAGCGGATCGAAAATTACTCGGAGGGCGGGGAGAAATTCGACACGCGATCACGGCAAGGAAGCCCGTCTCGCGGAACTCCCCCGCTCAAAAGAGGATCAAAGTGGGACACTCACTATCCGTCGCCCAGTCTACTTTCGAATATATGGCCGCGGCAACGGGGGGAGAAAAAGGACGAGATACGCGAAGGATCAGTTAAAAAGCGGAAGAATCGGGGCAGTTACAGAAAGAGGAAGAAACCAATCAAGGTCCCTCCCGCTGAAGACTCTACAAAAACGGGAAGAGAGAGATTCCACAACCTCGTAGAGAGGTCCCAGAAGAAAAGTCCAACTCTCTTCGCAAAGCTAGAGCGGGTTCGAGAATAGACGGATGCTCGGGACACGAGGACAAAGAGGGAGGAAAATCTCTGAGAGCCCCACCGAAAGGCCCGCCTTGAGCGCGTCGTGTCAAGATGTCCGCGGTGTCCCGAGAAGTCGGGAGCAACGGGGTCGTCCAAGAAAAATCGAGGGGGGGAAAATGGGGAGGAAAGGCGGTCGAACAAGGAAAAAGAAAGCCGCAGTCGTAATGTAAAAAGAATGTGCGACTTGGGTAGCGTTAGGTTGCGGCTTCTAAATCGGAAAACTTCCAAACCGTCTGGAAGAAGAGGGTGATGGAGCGGTTTCGATCAGAAAGAGAAGGGAGGGGACTTGCGTCAGCAGGAGGAAAGGAAAAGAACCGGAGGAAGGGGCTCCAAAAAAAAGCAGCCCGATTCCTGCCGCTTCGGAAAAATTAACTCCGTGGTCCAGCCTCCGTAAGGAAGGGGAGATGTCGAGGTGAGCCACTATTCAGGGGACTCGCGAAAAAGACAACGTACGAGAGACACCGAGACTAGGTAAGTGACGTCTCTGGTTAAACCCAACGCGGCGAACTCGGCCTGGCAACCAAGGCGAATCCTTCCCATTGGATCTGCAGCCAATCCGTAAACGGGTCCAAAAGAAGAAAGAAAGCACGCCGGGTAGGGAGCCGAGGAGGGAAAACTAATAGGTCAATGACCCGATCCGAGTCCGGTGTCACTGCACACAAACGCCAGGAGCAAGAGGGGGTGAAACTGGGAAAAGAGCATGAATGAACGATATCGCCAGAAGGGAAGAAGAAAATGAAACATGGTGGAAAAGGGAGAATGAGACTCAAAGGGGGGAGGAACGATATAGAAATGAACAACGTCGCGCCGGCTGCGAGGTCTCCGGAAGGGGTCGATTGCATCCCTTCGTCGTTCAAGTCCGACGGAGGTGCGTCTCTAAACGGCAAATAGCAGAAAGAAAGAAAAGGGGGAAGATAAACAGAGTCGTTCATGGGGGGCGCAACACCGGTAAAAAGCTGAAAGCTTGAAAAAAAGAACTGAGAATTGTGAAAGACAAAGAAAGGGGTCTTAAAAATAGAAAAACGGACAGAATTGGAAAAGATGAGGGAAAATAGGGGGTGTGATGTCCGGGGAAGCGTTTTCATTTCACCTCTCTCGGATTGTTCGTAATAAAAAATTCAAAAAACTTAACGTGCTCGGGGTTAGAGAAGTAAGGCGCTCGAGAAAAAGAGGAAGGATACCATAAATAGGGAGAAGAGTCGTATAGGTCGAGAATGGTAACCACTAGCCGTTCTACTTGTCTCGAGTCAGGACGGGGGGAGAAGGTAGAGGGAAAACAAAAAAATAAAAAGACGACCGCGCAGGGAACAAGGGAGAGATGGGGGGGGCTCGATACCCTGACAGGTCGAAAACAAAAAGTGAGGGCGATTGAGGAGAAATCCAAAAAGGGGAAAGCACTGGAAAAAAATTCCCGGGACAGTTCCGACATGCAGAAGTGGTCAAGGGGACAGAGAAAAGGGTCTCTAATGCGGCGGTACAGGCACGCAGAATTGGTCAAGAAGCTAGCAAACATGGTGGCAATCTGGTAAAGCAAAAACATCAGAGAAGGGCACAAGGAGAAAGACAAATCTCGGAGGTGATTTTTTGAATCGTCAGCCTTAGACGAAGAAATTGTAGCACTGGGGAAAGACTCAATAACTCAAGGCTCTGTTGAAAGAAAAATACCTAGAGGATCGAACGCTGAATACCTAGAAAGCACTTAAAGGTCGAAGGAAAAGGACGCAAGCCCGAGGGACTGCACGAATGCCCAGGGGGGGGGTTGTGGTGGCTAATTGTGGAGGAAGGGGAAAAAGAAACGAAGCAACGAACAGGGGTGGGATCTTCGCAGAAAAAAAACAAAAACATGTGCCTGGTGGTGTCAAAAACAAAAAACGCGGAAGTGTAGCGTAAAGCGATAGGCAATAGAGGGGAGGGGGAAAGAAAATCAACAACACCTTCACGTTCTCGAACAGCACTTCTAAGGGGGGGTCGTCGAAGAAACGAATAAGGACAAAAAAGGATACTATACCGCTCGAAGGACAACGAGTGCTTGGAAAGGAAAAAATAAGGCCGGAGCGCGTGTGAGGAACAAACAAGGAGATACTTACTCAGACACGGGGCAACCTTACTATTTAAAAAACCAATTGGGGGGACGGTCGGGGGGCTAAGCAACATGGATCGGAACGGACGGTCAAATGCGAGCGGTAAGGACAAGCCAAAGGCCCCGGTGAAAGGGGGTCACGCTCTGTCGAGTTGCGGCGCTGCAGAAAATAGGCCGATCACGGCCAGAGGAAATTGCGGGGAAGAAGAGGAATGATCAACAGTCAACCGATAATAAGGATCCTCTCTGCATGGGCACCAACGCTATTTCACTCGTGCTCGCATTGGATTCGTTTTTCCTATGAAAAGGGTGGCATATAAGGAAAAACATCGATACGCGCGAAGAGGGGAGAAAGTAGGGGCGGGGTGCCGGGAAAATAGGA
>Ga0179593_1554583_pt1 | contig 13064 bp, 13 predicted proteins | sample CZODoug2_1_08_16_FD_185931 | JGI IMG/M metagenome (GOLD analysis project Ga0179593, IMG submission 185931) | Vadose zone soil fungal communities from Angelo Coast Range Reserve, California, USA - CZODoug2_1_08_16fungal (PacBio error correction) | ecosystem: Environmental > Terrestrial > Soil >...
GGGTCCTTAACCGAGGCGAGGACCTGGCGAACAAAGTACCGGAATTTGGGCCGCTACAACGACGAGGAAAGGAGGGCGGTGCTCCCAACTCGACAGGGACAGAAGGGTGAGGGGCATAAAAAACTACCCGGGGTGGCGCACCCTAATCCAGCGGCCCTGAAAAACGGGCCGTCGGCTCAAAAGCGGACCGGCAGCGTTCCGGGACCGAGAGTAAAGGGGGGGTCAGAGGTTAACATCTCAGGCTCCCAACCGTCCTTTGCGGCAAGGGGGGAGGTCGCGCCCGCCGAGGGGTCGGGTACGCTTCCTAAAAACCGAGAAAAGCCGGGTGAGAAGGGGAGGGGAATCTTAGCTCTTGGACGCAGGAATGATGCAATGTGCTTGTAGGTAGATGAACAACTCCTAAAGGCTAATAGACCGTAGACCGGACCGCAAAATTTCCCTAAGCGAAAAACAAAGCCATAAGTTACAGCGCTAATGGAACAGCCAAACCGCCACCAGAAGAGCATGGCCCACCCCGAAAACCGCCTACTCTCAGAGGAAGCACCAGGTCTAACCGTTCGGTTCAATTTCGAAAGAAGTGATGATCTCCCGGATTCACGGTCTAGCCAGGAATGCGGGGTAGTGCTCTTCCCGATATCGGGGGGCGAAAAAAAACGACGAGCTAAGGACCTTGGACAAGAAGGTCCGTAATAAACGGAAGAGATATACTGTTCCACGAGGGAAGTCAGTAATTCACCAGAATTTGAAGGTCACTGTCGAACACTAACTTCGAAAAGCCCAGATAAGCTCGTAAAAGGTTCAGCTACTGAACGATGGGTGGCCCAAAAGACGGAGAGATCCTCGCTCCCTCGAAAAAGCCCTGAGACCTTACGTTGTCAACGCAGGATCTGGAGGGGAAACGGGCCGCAAAAAGTATTTGTCCTAGGGAAGGGGGATGCGTCTCTGCCAAATTTGAAAAAAAAACGCGCCGGATAGCAAGACCCTGACCATTCCTGGACGAACAACAAGCTGACCTCGTCCTGTGGAACCTAGGCGGCCGGGGTTCTGTTGTGAAGTGTGAGGTTAGCCCGCAAAGAATTGGGTGCCGGAGGAAAGGGGGGAAAAGACAACAGCCCTCAAAAGGGATCTGTGTCCTTGTTAGAAAGATGATAGAGCAAAAATGGGGGTTGAGTTGTTCAGTCTTCCGTCAGAAGCCCTCAAGAGGTAAAGGAGGCAGTCTCGGCTCGCCTCCAGTAAAAAGCGCCAGCCGGCCATTTGGAATCTGGCGACAACACAAGTAAACGGCGTAAGAAAAACTCATCTCGTCAACGTCCTCACCGTCGCCATCCATCAGGTAAATGCCGGGGAAATTAAGCGACGACTATTCAAGAAAAGAAATGAGAACATGAAGGGAGGCACGGGGGCGGCTACGGCCGTGGTTTCATCCCACAAGTGCATCACTACCGTTTGAAACTAGAAGGGGCTGGGGAAGGTATCGGCCAAACTAAGATTGGTGGCGGGAGGGGGGGCAAGGACCATACGCAACCTCTATCGTACCTGAAACTTCGACAGAGGGGAGGGGCCGGCCAGAAAACCTAGAAACAGAAAAAGTGTCAAAGCCAAAGAAGAATCAACGTCTTGGAGAAGCAGATAACTGAGTGGGACACACGCGCCAAACTCATCCCCTGGCCAATTCCTACTTTTCCTCTGGCTCCGAATATCGGGGGAGGGAGAAAGCCTTAAAAAATCTGCGAAAAGGAAAGGAAATTCTCGTAAAATTGGAGAATAAAAAGGAAGGGGAGTCAGGATGGCAGGAACGAAGTTCGATCAAAAATGGATTCCTCTAAGATCCTATCCACTGTCGGAACCTGCAGGGGGGGGGAGCGTCGGCGCCGGGTGTCGGTTAAAAAAAAAGCAAGCGGCAGAACAAAAAAGAAAACAACTCTATCAAAGGAAGGGGTAAAATAGAAATGGGATTGGTGGCAGGGGTGGTCGGACTTGCGTTGGCGGCACGCAACGCAGAAAGGGGGCGGAAGGGGGACCAAGCCAGGAGGGGAGATGAGGAGAGATAGGGTTCCTAGAGGGGGGGCGAAATTCCCGGGGGGGGAAAAAGAAGACAAACTGGCGGTAGGGGGAGAAGGCCACGTCTTTCATGGGTCGTACAGCGTTAAGTCCGATCGCCCCGCAAAAAAGAGTGGGCCACAGACGCGAAACAGGGGGAAGGGCCCGCCAAGGAAAAGGTTCCGTTCCCGGGGATATGTCTGCAGTTGGAACAACAATCGAGTAGACAATCAGACCGGGGCGTTCCTCTGGGTGCAGAAAGAGGGAGGACGCGTCGACAAACGGAAAGTAATCTCGGGGCAGAAGTTCAACACTTTTAAGAAAGTTTCCCGCTTAGGGGGGACGAAGAGCCAAAAATCGCTTCGGAATGGGGTCCTCGCCCTCTAAGCAACGGAGGTTATAAAGCCTGTGCGTGCAAACCAGAACCGGAAGAGAAGAACCGGAGGGGGGACGGACATCAGGTGATGGCGAGTACCAATCCAAGATCAGCAAATGGAAAAGTATAATAGTGCGGCCTGGGTATGGGCTCCCAGGGAGCGGGGTTATATGCGAGGGAAAAAACGCAGGCTAGAAGGGTCGACGAGACGAAGAAACGGCGGAAAGAAAGGGAATGCATGCCGAGAAAATGCCCGACCTCTCGCTCAAGAAGGGCCGATGACGGAAAGGCAAAAAAAAAAAAAGGCAGGGGAATAGCATCTTCTCAACATGAGAGGTGGGGGCGGCGGCTGGGATGTGCTTCCACCGACAAACTGCTCTGTTCTGTCACATAAGAGGGACCAAAAAAATAATCCTCCGGTAAAACAGCTGACATCGGGCGACAGAACTCGAACGCATGTCTGGCTAACTAAAAAGCTTGTATCTCCGCAAGGCAAAATGACACGGGAACGATAGATAGGAGTGTAGAGCCAAACCCAACAAAAACAAATCCACAACCCACTGGTGCGGCCCCGGCGAACAGAATCCATTTCTGGGGGGAGCTAAACCCCCAAGGGCTGGGGGGGGAGAATCAGGAGTGTTGCGGGAAGGTGTGAGAGGATAGGACCGGTACGACGAATTGATCAAAAAGAAAATAGTAGGGTAACACTGCGAAAACGTGCGCCTGAATCCTTTTCCCTATAGAATTCGAAACAAAAAACCGGAAAAGAATCATTTTTTACGGAATGAAACCTAGGGGAAGGGGGACAACTCTCTAACTCAGTTTCTAAAACTCCGTGGGTTCTCAATGGGGGGGGGTGGACTGCCCGTTTGAAGTTCCTTCGTCTTCAACACGTCTAAGACGAAACGCGGCCAATTTGGTTGCTCCCTCATACGCGCGACAGGACAAAAACTTGGGAGTACACTAGGTACGTCCGGGACTAATAACTTACAGACTCAATCCAACAGGATACGAAAGGGGAAGAGACAAGTGTAGTAGTAGGAGGAAGAACGTCCTGTGCCTCCTTTGGTATGACGACGGGGTGGAACACCAATCGATGTAGCCCCGTCGTCCTGGAGCCAAAAACCTGTTAGAGAAAAACTCGGAAAGCAGGTCGCTCTCGGGTAGTGAAGGGGGCAGACGGGATTGTTAAATGGAGAGATGAGAGAGCCTTCACAAGACCACCTTGTTTTGACAAGCCGGAGCGTGTGCACTCGAACGGACCGAACATCGTGGCCGAGTGAATGGAACCCGTCGGAGTTCTTTGCACTATGTAGTCTGGTCCTTCTTCGCGTCTTATTCGACCTCTTAATCCCGCGCGGCTGAGCTCGGCAGCCAGGAAAAGGTGTAATTAGGGCCTGTCCGTCCACCCAACCGCCATCGGTAACCGCCGGCCGCTCGGATTTACCCCCCGATTTGGGAGGGAGATCTTGTAGAGGAAGTATCTCTCTACGGAGAAAAAGGGGAGTGAAAGGCAATGTACTTATTCTGAGAGAAAATCGTTAGAGTTTTTCTCACCTAGGAAGACACATATAGCTCCAGATAGGAAAAGAACAACGACCGTTCATTGGGAAAGTCCAGGCAAACATTCGCTGGCCTTATTTTCAGCCAAACTAACTAGGGGCTTCTCGAATTGAGCGGCGGGGCCTGATTTTGAGAAAAGAGAAGGATCATCATCCCCAAAAGAGGAGGGATAAGAAAGAGTCTAGTTGCGGTAATAAAAGCTACGGAGAAAAGAACAGTACTTGGGCCTACACGAGGGGGAGAAGAGGCTATTGACGAGAAGGCAGTACCATGCTTCGCTGCCGACGCCTTAGGACTTAAACGGTAAGGAAAGGGTGATGTAAAAAAAAAGACTAGGAAACCACGTCCGTCCAGAAACAATAAAAAGTGACCAGTTGCCTCATTCGAGTTCTTGACCATAAGAACGGGAAGAAAGATAACTCCGCCCGCCTAATGACAGGATTATTAACGGGGAAATTGTGTTCCGGGCGGCCAAGTCGCTGGAAATTACGGAGGCAAGGGGGGGCTGAGCCTAGGGATGGGAGATGGACTGACGAGGAAAAACGCTTCTAGGACCTCAAACAGAGGTCCGTGCCGGTTTAAGAGCGGTAGCCGAACTTTATAAGAAAAAAAAGAAAAGTGAAGGGGAAGAAGGATAAACTCCGGAGTAAAAAAGGGGGGGCGAGAGAAGCGTAGAAAGTCAAGTTGATAAGGTCTTAAACCGGGAACCTTAGGTCTTTCCAGGGTCCCAGGACAAAGTTTTGCAGACCGAGGAGATTGGGGCTTAAAAAAAGTACGGAGGCCGCCAAACTCTACCACCACGGCGACTCCATAAACACGGGAGTTGCCGGTCTTGATTTCGGCCGTTGTCAGTGGGGGGCTGGTAACTCATAAAGAGAGGGGGAGAGCAGCGAAGAGGGTGGGGGCTCCCGAACAGAGGGGGCACGTTGTGAACAAGGCTTTTTCCTGCATACACGAGAATATAGAGAAGCGAAATTTCTTGGGGGGGGGGGTAAAAGGGGCCTGCTCGTAGAACTCAAAAGAAAAAAAGTGGTTCAGTGAAGGAAGAAATAGTTCGTGCCAGAGGGGTAAAAGGCAACTGAGAAGGGAACAGCCCAGGATTCCCTGGGCTGCTGGACGTGGAACAGAAGGGAAATGAGGGGGGAACGAAAGGAATACGTGTTCATATCAGGCCGGAAAATTCCCGACTGCTCCTAATCCCCCACGTGGGAAAGGGGCAACCCTACAGGTAAAAAGGATTGCGTCGTTCGCCGGGCAAAGAATGGCGAGGGTCTGGGGAAAAAAGATGCGGGGACGAGAGGTTACCCGTGGCAGGAAGAAGGACGAGTCTTTAGGCCATAGTCCGAAAGAGAAAAACATGAAAAGGAAGAAAAGATCTTGCGACAGAAGAGGACCGGCTGTGACCGAGGAAATAGGAGGGGGGGTCAGGGTGTGTGGGTTACGTTCAGGTGAAGCCAGCGAAGAAAGTTGCAAGGGGAGGAAAGGTGGAAAGAAATCAACAGAAGGCCAAGATCAGTGAAGGGGGTGAGAAAAGATCTCCCTAAGGTGTGGGGGGGAAGAGGCCGGAAGGAGAAAAACATCCAAACAGTATGGGGGGAGAAAAGTACCAAGGTGGTCTTCCAAAAACATGGGCGATGGAACTGGGCCGTAAGGCCGGCTACAGGCAGGACATGGTTCGTCTTCATCCTTTCTAAACAGAGAAAAAGGACGTCGAAGCCAAAGAAAGCGTCGAATAGAAAAGGTGTCGAGAGGACATTACTCAGCCTTATGGAATCTGAATAGAGGAAGGGGGAAACTAAAGTTTCACCGAAGAAAAGGGTTCGCAAAAGACCGTGCGGCTAGACTCTAGCGGTCGGTTTCAAAACACGCCCGGGGGCCATAAAAGGTGGAAGGCATATGTGTCTCTCAAGGAAGGGGAAGAGGGGTTGTGAAAGTGGAGATTGGGGCCGACTCTTTACACATTAAAAACGAAAAAAAAAAAGAAAGGGTTGGAACTTTGGCCCATAGAAGGGGGGAATCAGGACACCACTCAACGAGACGAGTAAACCCGTCAAAGGGAAGGAAAATACGAGAAAGGAAGGGGGCATTTGGAAGCAAGGTGCCCTGTGAAATAACTCTAAAAAACACTGGCACGAACGAAACTTTTCGCTGAGTCTGCCCGAAGCCTTTCGAGGGGGGGGCAAAAATCAGAGGGAAGGGAGGCAGGTGTCGAGTTAGAGGGATCTTCTAGAATGGGCTAAAAAAAAGACCGCCTCGGAGGGTCTTTTCTTTACGTTAACGGGCAACAGGGGGGGTAGCTAGCAAAAAACGGAGGAAAGGTCGAGGGGTAAAAGTCACCAGATGCGATCCGGGAGGGGGAAAAACGAAAAGGCAAGCGGGCCCAAAAACCATACAATACAACACCTAAAAAAAACGGGAAGGGGGAAGAAAAGTTCTGTCAGGGTGTGCGGGAATAGAAGGGGTCGTTCAAAATACAACCGTCTGGACTAAGGGGGAGAGGAGTAACAAGGTGTGGTCGTCCGTACTTTGAGGAATGGATAGGCTCTTCGAAAGGACTCCATTGCCTCCAAGGCAGCTGCAAAGGGTAGAGGACCTCACAACCGGAGTGTTGGTCGCGCACAAAAAAACATTTGGGAGAGCAGAGTGTCACGGGGCGTCACCCTGGACTAATCCTCTAAGGTGGGTAAATTCCCGAGAAGAGTTCTCCGAGCCTCAGGAAAAGGGGACTTCCCTCATTGTGTAAGAGGTTGGGGAGAAGGGTTCAAAAAATAAGAAAAAGACGCTCCAAAGCAGGCGAAGGGGGGGAAGACGAGTACGGGATTTTTCGCCTCGTGCCTAGGAGAGAAGTTAAAGTAGAGGGGTTACTGGCGCAGAAGGACGTGGGCGGAATATACCATTTAAGGGTGCCCCCGGACGACCTCCCCGGAGGTCTAAGGGTGAAGAGACCAGGAAGATCACTAGTCCTACACGGTTCCCGCAGGGGGGTGGCGTGCCCAACATGGCAGGAAAGGGAGAGAACGCGACAGAGGAGGTTGAAAAATAGGGGGATTCTTTTTGGAACTTCAGTTGGAAGTCACCGTCGGGACTGTCCTCCTCCTCCTTAATTTCTTTTTTTGGCGCTCGCGGAACCATGGGAGGAGGCCTTAAAACAGCTTTTATTCTGACCTCCTGGCCGCATGATTTGGTTTGTGGGGGGGAAGATAAACAATTCCGCCAGGACAACTTTCCCGTGAAGAGGAAAGACCATGCCTGTACAGGCATGGGTCGCATCAAAGAGCGTTCAAGGAGGGCAAGGTGAAGATCACGTGAATGTTCCGCTTAGGCCGTGGAAGGAATGACTAAGGGAATCCACCCTCGGAGTGCGAGGAAAGGAGTCTAACCAGGGAAGAAGGTGGTGCTCTCCCGTTTTGCAGGGACAAAAAATGACAAGTTCCGACACCGATCATGGGGATCTTAAGACAAAAATACCTAAAACTTCACCAATATAGAAAAAAATGAACAATACAATGAAGGGACCTCCTCATTAACGATTTTCATAGGGTGGGGAAGCAAAACAATGCTTCTGGTTTGGGAAAAAGAAGTTGATGACTCATGTCTCACGATGGGAAAAGAGGCCGATGGGAATGTTCGCACTCCCAGTCCCCAATAAAGGAACGATCAGAGTCCCTACGTCTTTGGGGCGTGAGACACAAACTCCGGGAGGGGGACAAGCACTACAGGGGGTGTGGAGAAGTTCGTTTTCGGAAGGAGGATAGTCTGAAGTTAAAGATATCGTTGGACAACAACGACCCATATTGTTTTACTAAGGGTACGAAGAAGACTGGGCGTCACGCCTACAGTTGGAGGACCCGCAGCCACCCCTGGAAGGACTGGGAAACCAAACTTAACGGGGCGGGAACGATGTAGAAGGAAGAGTTCGTCCATTAAACGCTCTGCCTTTTCGCAAATGGTTCTTTTATTAAGGTCTCCAAAACTTGCATTTTTCTCGAACACGGCGAAGTTCCCCCAGACTCAGGGAAAACCAGCCTGTTTACTCGCCTCAAAAGTACACACTCAGCGCATCGGGATCGCACGTGAAGATTACTCCTACAGCAGAACTCAAAAGGCCAAAGGTTCCGAGAAAAAAAACTTACGAACCAGGAGAAAGGAACAAAGGGAACGCCAGGGAAGTTTCCGTCGAGGGGAGGGGAGGAAAAAGGATAGGGGTTTAGTCAGACCACACGGTTCGAGAACTGAGGGCCTGGCGCGCCAAAAACCGATTCTCTTCGCAAAAGGAGCCAGGCCTCGGCGGCAGGGAGCGCAGTGGACCAGGGGAGTTTCACTCGGAGGGACCAAATCCTACAAGCAAATTGGGGATAGAGGAGAGAAATAGGACAACTCTACAGGGAACCTACATCTGGTAAAAAACGCGCGGCGGAGGGGTCCGTTTGAGTCTAAACATGGATGATTCCCGATCAATCATCTATGTCATACTCTCCAGGGCGCCTTCGAAAACAGTCCAAGGGAGGTCAGAGGATTAGGAAACCGGGGGGAGATCTGTGACGCCTGAGGATTCGGGATGAGACTTTAGAAGAGCCCTCGGTAAGATATCACAATTCAATGACCTTGGGGCTTCGAGGGAATTTGCGTTCATGTGTAAAAAAAAAGTCTTCTATAAAGCTGGACTCGTAGGCAGACGAACAACGAATCCTGGTACAGTTGAAAAAAAAAAAACATGGGAAAATTCCTCAGGCCTTGAAGAAACGTGACCGCGGGACTTGCTCGCGCATGGCCGACTCTTGACGAGTAATCTCCAACCAAAAAAGGGAGAAAGAAAAAAAGGAAAGAGGGTAGGGGAACGAGCGGAAATAGGAGAGAAATCAGGGGGGTGGGGCCAGACAAGGTCAATTCAAGGGGAAAGGAAAACGGAAGGAGGGTTGGAACGCTAGAATCGGGGGCGGAGAGGGGAGAGAAGAGGGGAATTACCCACTCAAAAGGGGATCGTCCAGAACGAATCAAAGGGGCACCGATGGAGGAATGGCGCAAGGGAGGATGACGAAAAAATCGAGAAAAAGACTCCGGGGGGCCGGGGAAAAGCGTAAGGGTCATGATGTTACTCACCCAAAAAAGGAGGGAATTTCAAAGTAGGACACGAAGGGTCGGACCTGAAGGGGAAGAAGAAGCAGGCGAGCAGGCGAAAGAAAGAAGAAAGCTCCTGCAAGGGGGAAGAAGTGCTAGAGGGAGGGTGGCCTAAGTCGCAAATACAAAAGGGAGTGTAGAAGGATTAAACCGAAGCGGAACTGAAAGCCTGGGAAGTTTTATGGGGGCGGAACCGAAGGGAAAGACAGAAGAAGGTGTCACAGCTTTATGAACCTGAAGGGAAAGGAAAGATAGGAAACAGGAAGAGACGGGAAGCAAAAGCATATTAAGGAAAAGTTGGGGAATTCGTGAAGGTACTAATTTTTCAGGGTGGGGAAGGGAAGGTAGTGAGCTGAAAACCGAATGAAGGGCGCTATGGGGAGAATTCGGGTAATCTCAAAAAATCGGGGGGGCAGGAGGGGGCGAATGGGACGGAAGGGAGCCCGAAAGGCAATCTTCCTACATGGAGAAAAACGTCCGGAGGGAGGAGAGGCCAGGCGTAAAATAGGGCCGGGGGTCAGGACGGGCACAGGGAAAAAAATGGTTTCCGTATCGCAATAAAAAAGGAATCGGGGAAGAAAGGGAATCTCGAAAAGACAAAATGAGCTACCAAGAGGGATTGGCACAAAAAGGAAAAAATGAGGAAGATCCTCAGATGAGGAGAAAAAAAAGTGACGGGCCAGTGGTCCACACTAACCTCAGATGGGGAGGAGCCCGTTGAAAAAAAAGTGTGCAAGAGGGGGGTCTATGGGTAATATTTTAAAGGACTGGAAACAAGCCGGAGTCGCGGCATTCTTTGGCAAGAGGGCTGAAAGCGGAAAAGGAGGATCAACCATCCGCTACTAAGGAGAAAAAAGACGGCTGGGAAGAGAAGGAGGAAAAGTAGGGAGTTAAAGGGTCCTGTGAGAAGGGAGGTGAGAGGAAAATACAAAGAGGTACGGGAGAAAGGGGGCCCATCAACAGAAAAAGAAATTGTCTTTTGAAGGGGGGGTTGGAGAATAAAAAGACTCATAGAGGGTGTGTAGGCAGGGCGTCCGGAGAGTTCCCTCCACTAACCTTTTAAGGCCATGAAGAGATTTCACGGAAAGGGCAGGTCCGTCAGAAAAAAAACGAAGGACCTTAGAAATCATTCGGACGAAAAGGATCAAAAGTCACCAGAGTAGAAAACATCCTCGAAGAAAATGGGGGGACCGGAAGCGCCCTACAAAATGAAGAAAAATAAGAAAAAACTCGGGACTTTTCCTTTGAAATGTAAGGTTGCAGACGGAACTAAAAAGAGAAGTGATCCGGGGGAGGGCCTGAAATCGTCTCTCTGCTTGAAACAAAAAAAGGGCCATACCTTGGAAGGAGAGAGCAAGGTCGCGGTCGGAGGCCCCAAGCTATGGGGCACCTGCGGGGAAAGGGGGCACACAAAATCAGCAAACACTGTCTATTCGTGACCTGAAAATTAAAATAGAGGGGAAAGGACAAAACGGACGGAAGGAGAGAGGGAAAGAAAAAGACGTACTAGGCCGCATCTAGTCCTAAAAAGGGGGGGCCCTGAGTTTTGAAAACCCTTCACAGAACCATGGCAGGTCCAAACGCGAGGAAAGAGGGAGGGTAGGTCAGTCCGACTGGGGGAAGAAGGTCAATAGGCTATTGTTAAAAGAGAATACCCAGGAACTGCGAACGGAGAAAAAGAAAAGAGGGGAGGGCGGCTGTAATTGCGCTTCGCGTCTCTCGAGAGGAAAAAAGGAAGGTCTACGGGAGCGGGGGGGGAAAGGTCAGAAAAGTGCGGAGGTGAGGTTACGAAAAGGCACGCACCGAAAAGAACTACAAGAAAAAGGAGAGATAAACAAAAACTTAGTTGAGACTAGGGAAGTTGGAGGCTGGGGGGGGAGGGGAAATGGCAAGTTGGCACGTTGGGTCGTTAAATTCTACGACGATCAGAGGGGGGCGAAGTACCAGAAATTCCATAAAATTTATATCGACTTCAGTATCGGGGGACAGGTCCGGCTGCTGCAGGAGGAAAAAACCCTACAAGAGGTGGTAACGCGTTCTATTTCTTCAGAGGAGAAGAAAGATAAAGGATCAATCAGCTCTTACCGGGAAACAGGGGGAACCAGCACTCAATTCATTGAAGAAATCCGAGAGGACCTGTCGCGGAATTTAGGGGCGCAATACAAACCGCAGGGCACTAGGCTTTCCCATCCTCCTTATTACTTTTGGAAAAACGGGAATCAGATAGGGTTAGGGGGCAACGGAAAGAGACAACGTCGAAGGGAGGAAGCGTTCCTGCCGTTGGGAGTCATAGACCGGGGCAGTAGGAGGTCCCCTCTCCTTGAAGGGAAAATCAAACTGCTCCGTAAGGACAATGCTGGACCCAAGAAACGGAAAGGGAAAACGTCTGGGTACGAAAAAAAGGATGAGTTAGGAGGAGAAGCGCCCAGAAGCAGAGAAGAATAATGGGTTAAGGGAGAGAGGACCGCCACGGATCCGTTGACTCTACTTGGGAAAAGCAGCCATGTGCGATCCATGGGGTTTCGCCCGCTCTCTAAAACAGGAGGGAAAAATGAAGAAGGACCAGAGAATCACAGGCCGGAGGCGCTGGAGGAAAGCTGCCGGACGAAGGCTAAACCGAAGAGGGGGAAGATCATCAGAGCAGCAAAGGTCGGCGTTAGGGTGCGGCCCAAGGGCCGACGGAAGAAAGGGATCTTCTATTCCACAAACAAAAAACATAACTATTTGGCCTCTGGAAGGAAAAGAAGACAAAGGGGGGTCGCAAAAAGGTTAGGGTTCCAGGACTATCGACTTCCGATTGGGAAAAGGAATCAGGGACAAAAGACCTCTCTAAACTGTTAGAAAAGAAAAACAGAAATAGGCGGGGAACCAGACGAAGGAAGAGGGTGCGGCCCGCGTAGAAAAACGTCCGGCTTGTTTTACAAAAGACGCAAAGACCAAGGGTTGGGAGCCCATGCGTATACCGGGGCTTCTTTAACTTCCTGTGAAAAAAAAAAGATAGAAGGGCTGGTTAACAGGGGAAAGAGCTGAAGAGTTGCTCGGAGAGGTGGAGGAAACCAGAAGAAAAAAAGGAACTCTGGTCAAAGTAGGGGGAAGGGAAAATTCGGCTAAAAACGACTACTCCGGGGACGGGGGAAAAATACCAAGGCGATGGGTCAGGGTCTTTAGAGCAACGTAGTGGGAAGTGACGGTTCGTGCGCAAGGCCGACTTTACACATTAACCACCTGAAGGGAGAAAGACACAGGTAGGGAATGGAGTCGCCACGTTGTCAGACAAGAGAAAGAATAAATGAAACTTGAAGAGAAAGGAGAGGAGATCAGGAAAGGGCTAAGACAATTTGGGCTGAGAGGAGATGAGGGAGAACGAGGGTCACGATGGTGTCTGATGGAGAGGGAAAGGTGAGGAACCAAAGCGCGCGGTCAAGGGAAACAACATGATTCCAGGGAAAGCGTCCGGGAGATGAAAAAAGAGCGAGATTATCCGGGAAACTGATCGTCTCAGACGACGTGGGGGGGGTCAGCCGTTACATACAGCAACCAGGGGGCACCTCTATTAGTATCACGCATAAAGGAGAACGGCTCGTGAAGAAAAATGGGCTACTTGGCGAGATGAGTGGCTCCGAGGAAGGCACTTTCAACAGGAAGGATAGCCCAAGACAGACTAAGAATTCATCATACGTTCATTCTAATATTCACCCCAGAGGAAAGGCCTCAGAGTAGGAAACGGATAGCGGGTCAGGGGTCAAGTCAGGGGGATTCAGGATAGGCAGGAAGAGGGCAAGAGGGGACTTAGGGATCTCTACCGTGCTTCAGGGGGTTGGGGGAGACAGAGTCGGCAACCGTCAGGCCGTCGTTCCATCGAGGAAAAGGGGAAAGAATGAAAGACGTAGTAAGAAGCGACACCGAAATCGCTAAGAAAAAGGAAGAGGAACTTGCGGAGGGTTCCGAAAAAAAAAAAAAAGAAAAG
>Ga0179593_1653489_pt1 | contig 13064 bp, 21 predicted proteins | sample CZODoug2_1_08_16_FD_185931 | JGI IMG/M metagenome (GOLD analysis project Ga0179593, IMG submission 185931) | Vadose zone soil fungal communities from Angelo Coast Range Reserve, California, USA - CZODoug2_1_08_16fungal (PacBio error correction) | ecosystem: Environmental > Terrestrial > Soil >...
TTTCGAACATCTCCTTCTTAAATCGCCGTAGCCGTCCCGGCCTTTTTTGGAATCGCTCGCCATATTTCGCTACTTGTCTTTGGAGGCGAAAATCGATGGAGCTGAACTGATTGTCGATTTTCCGGATCTTCTGCGCTTCGAACCGCGAGTGGAATCGGTCCAGCTATGCCTCATGACGCTTTCCGCATTTCCTTTTCATCGCCGAAATGTCGATGTTATTGGCCTACTCCTTCTCATCTTTTGGCCGTCGAGTCCCGAACGACTTGTTGTGTCCGGAATTAATTCGCGCTCCGCATTTGAACACGTCCCCGTAGGCTCGTTTGACCTTTACGCTAGTCGCGCGTGATCTCGATGTGGCTGCTTTTGGTCCCCTTTTCCGACCGGGACCCGCATCGCTGGTCGTAAATCAAAATTTCCGGCGGCCATCAGACCCGTATAACTGAAAAGTCCGCCGTCGCCGGCAGCCGCGCGCAAAGTTTGTCTTTGTAGAATCGCGCGGCTCGAGCAACCCTCGGCGCGATGTTGATAATAAGATCCAGGCGAGCTCGGTGGTTTGGGACTCCGATTGGCTAAAGAGCGCGGATTTTTCCGGATCCATACCGCAGGCGGAAAATCGAGCGCACCGGGTGGGAATAATTTCCGGAGCGCTTTTCTGGATCGGCGCAGGCTGTGAGCGCGTGATATCGGCGATGAAATAAAACGTTTCGCCTTGCTTTTGGAGCGCAATCGGCCGGCCGCTCAGTCCCGAAATATTCCGAGTCATGAGACCACTGGCTGTATGCCGGACAGGATTCGCATGAGCTTATTCAGATTAAGATTGCAAATTTCAGATTGAAGCGACCAAATCTGCAATTTGAGATTGCATCTGCAATTTGGGGGGATTGCTTCTTGCTGATAACGCTACCTCCACCTGGATAAAACTCAACAATATGCGGCAAGTCCAGCGCAAAAATAACGCCACCCTATCGTCCCGTTGTCACCCCACCCCCAAGTGGCCCGCGCGGCTTTTCCTTTGGTGGATCCTAACCACCCCCCCCCCAACCCCCCCCCCACCCCCCCCCCACCCAGCCCCAGTGCCTATCTGACCAGCCGCCGCCGGTCCCTGCTTTGCAAGCGAAAGCGTCATCCGCGTCGTCTTGCGTGATATCGTTAATCTCGCACTCCCCCCACGGGCTAATCCGGACCCGAACACACTCCGCGACACCCATCCCTGCCCCCAAAACTCCCGACTTCTCCCAACATCCTCATCAAGCACAACGTCCCCTTCTAATTTCATTTCTTCTGAGCCGCAAGCAACCCCACCTCCGACACCTCTACCCGCTATTTCACTCCCCCCTTTCGTGCTCGCCGTCTCACCCCCGATCGACTTACATCTCGACAACTTCACCCCGATCCGCACCGTCTAAGGTCCGGCGCGCTCTGCAACGCAACCAACACCCCCTCGTCCCCTGCTGGTCTGAGGCACAAAGACCAAAGCTCCCCCACTGCCCACTTCCACCCACGTCTCATCCGCACCATCGTACACTCGGAATGCTACACTCCCACCCACCGCCCGCATCCCGCCCCTCGTGGCATCCGCAAACGCTCACAGACACACATTAACTCGTGGCCGGCATGTTCAACCCCGCAGCGGCCCCGCCGCCCGCCGGCTGCCTTTACGAATGCCAGGCGAAAATCTTCTTTCGCCGAAGCCCTGGCGCAACTCGCTTACCACACCCACCCAGCTACTCGACCACCACGGCGTCCGACACACCCATATCGTCCCGTGCCCGCCATACTTCAACCACACACACCCCTCGCACCCACACCTGACGCCTGCGTGTTGCCGCGCATGCATCGCCCCTCCCGTGCCCGACCATTCCCCATCGGCACCGCGTTAACAACAACGAACCCGCTCACGGTCCTTCTTCGCCCGCGATCGCTCCCCAAACGCGCTCGCTTTTAGTATCACCGCTCGTCCTTCCTTTGAATCCGACGTGTAAGGCCTACTTCAGAACTGGCCGATCGACATGCGTACTTACTTCCACACGAACCCGCGGCTCAACACATCCCCCGTCACACCCACCCCGCCCGTCCTAGACCTGACCGACGCAACGCAAGTCTCGGGGCCCAAAGGAGCACAATACCTATCCCCTCGCGCTCCCATCTACTGTGCGCACAAATCAGCCGCGTCCCCGACTACAGATTACAACCGCCCCCCTGCTCCCGGCTTGGAACGAATCCCACAACCCAGTCCGTGCCGCGACAGCCGTGATCATTTCTCCCCTGACCGACGAAAAAACAATTCTCTCTGAGGAATCCAATCGTCCAGCCCTTCGTCACGGTCGAGAATCAGAAAACGGACTCTGAACCTTATCTCTCACCGACCATCGCCGTTAAAGGGTGCTGTGCGCCTCCACACCTCTACAAGCCTGCCGTGCCGATCTCCCCCTACCTCGCAGTTCTCTTTCGTGGTGTCCTCATTTTGCCCTCACGCGACATATTCCACTCACCCCCCCCACCACCCCACCACCCCACACCCACCCCCGACCTACTCCAGCACCCCCACCCCGCTAGTCCCGCCGGTATCCGCCCACCAAAGATTAACACCCGCAACCCTGTCTTCTGTGCGCATAGTCACGCCCCACCTCGGCCACAGTCAAGGTCAGCTCCCAAGAACATGCCGTATGCCCACCCTACGGTCCCCCGCGCGCCTCCCGTCTCCGGCTGGATTGTCAAAACCATTCAACTAAACGCGACCCCGGCGAAAGTGACACCCTTGTTTCGGTGTCATCCCGCCCCCCTCAACGACGTCAGTCCAACAGTTCCCCCCTGCAACATGTTCGAGGTCCAAAATTTGAACAGCGATGAGGAGTTCAAAGGACCAACAGCCCGCTGAACGCTTTCTTTCGCAGGCCAAGTTTCACCAAATGCGGAGAAAAGTGCCGCCCGTGACATCCCTTGGCCCCCTCGAGCAGCCCCAGCCACCTCGCGCGATCGTGAGCCGAAAGCCCAACACACCCCGACCGCCTTCACGACACCCCCCCGACCGCCGACACAACCCACAAGAACACCAACAAAAACAGCCCGCGCCCAACTCCCCATATACCGCGTAACCTCCGCCCCACCGGCACTCCACATCGCCAACCTCTGCTTCCCCACCCCCCAACCTGCCCACATCCCCCATTTCTCGTGCTCTCCCACGGAACTTCAACTCCCGCGACCAACCATCCGAACCGCGGACGCCACCATCGTCCGACCTCCATCGTGCCTCCGACATTCCGCTCCCCCGACAACACCGCAACCGGCAACCCGCCCCGCCCAACGTCTCATCCACCAATCCTACACCGAGCACACCCAACACTCCAATCGCACTCCACGCCCTGACACCACCCGCCCCCACGTCCACACCGCCGCACACCGTCCGACCCTCCCCAAGCACCGACCACCTCCCACCCCCTACCACTTCCTGTTATGGTCGACCTCCCCCCAACGCGTGCACTCACCCGCCCGTTTTGAAAACTCGCTTGCCGCTCCCCCTCGCCTACACACCAGCCCCGGCTGCCGGACAAACACCTCTCGCGCGATTCCGCCAAGAAAACGCTTTTCACGGGCCCCCCCCTCAACTACTTTCGCTCACACGCCGCCGGTCCGCACCCCCTGTCGATTCGTCCTGCAACGCCGCCCCCAACTTTCAAGCAAGCCCGTCCGGTCCGAGGTCCTCCCGGCTCTCCCGGGGCCCACCCCCCCCTCCCCCCGTACTTCCCCCACCCCCAACCCCCTCGCGCCGAATCACTCGGTAGCCGAAACCGCGTACAATCCGAATTGCGCAGCCAATTTCAACCCTTACAACACAGACAGACCTCCCGTTTCTTGCCCAGCTTCGCTCGACGCGAACCAGCGGAAACTTCCGCTTGTCGCGGCGTTCCCACCCACACGCGGCACATCCCCGTGATTCTTTATCGCCTAAGTTTCCCGCGCGCCCGGCTTCCTCCCCTCGGCACCGGCTCGGAAAGCCGCACCGCCCTCTAGCCCGACTCCGGGCGCGCGCGGACTTTCGCTTCCAACCGACTCGTGGATCCCAACCGAACGCTCCATCGAACACTCAACGGCCTACACCCGCAGCTCCGCTCACGTGCGCAACACCGTGCCCCCCCCACCTTGGACGCGCTATGCTTCTGCCCGCCGTCCCGACTGACCCATCTCGCGCCCCCCGCGGCGCACCTGGCTCACAACAACGCCCTGCCCCCCTCTGGCAACCGCTACACCCATGTGACGCCTCCCCACCCCTACCTTGCTGTCCACGAACCCTCCTCTCTTCTATCAAAACGTACCCCGATCCGCCGCGCCGCATGACAATCCAACAAAGCCCGCTCCCTTTGCTCCGCGCACGCGCGCGGACTACCCCACCCACCGCCACTCCCGATGCGCCTGACTCGCGCGTCGACCAACTAACAGCTGAAACGAAGGTCGTACATACCGCAGACGCTCATTTGGCAACCTGACGCCAAAGCCACGTTTTCCTACGCCTCCCGCTGCGAACACAAAAAAGCTGCAGATCGCCCCCCTTCGCCGAAACTACACGGCAGACCTCTAGATCGGCCATCTCTCCCCGCAACCGCCTACTCCACCACCGTTTCGGCATCCGTAAATCAACCCCACACCCCCCACCCAAACAAACCTGCCTCGAAGAACCCACCCCGCCACCACACCGCCCCGCTTAGTTACTGTACTCAGCAAATCGGCCAAACCCCCACCCGCTTGCTATCAAGCAAAATCCGCCCCACCAATTCACTCCGCGGTCCAGTCGGCGCGCCACGGCCACGTCGCGCGCCACCCCGCCTCGATTGCAGCTCAAACCACCCCGCCGCTCCTTGCTTTGTTCGAACTTGTGCGGACGTCCCTCCTCGGATTCATTGCACGCGCGCATCTGAGACTGATCCGATTATCGCTGCTCAACCCCGCCACATCGATACCGATCTTCTGGCCCGGCCGACTGCCGGCCCCCAGTCGACCCCTCCCGCTTTCATCCGCACGTACGACCCGCGCCGAAACTATCTCCGCCTTTCGTTTTTACGCCTAACCCACGCGCGCTCTCTTTGTCGGCACCCCCGCCACTTCTCCTCGTGATCCACAGCGTGCGCGTCGCTATGTATGACTCCATACACGTGCCCCCCCCCTACCCCCACCCCACCGCACCTCCCCCACCCCCCCCGAGCCCACCCCCTCTTCCCCGCCCCACTAGCCGGCTCACTGCATCGAGCCTACCCCATCAACCACACCACTGGCAGGACAGCGAGTGACAAAAGACTGAGAGTACGTATTCAGGACGCCCGATGGCGCCCAGCACCCGGCAACTCAACTCATCACTCGTGACTCGATCCCCTACGACCACGCGTAGCCGGAAAACGAGCCGCCCGCCTAAACCGCAAGCGAATCACAGCGTTTCCCGCGCTTTCGTCCCGTGCGATAGACAGCGGATCGCCCCGGGCCCCACCCACCCTCCCCGCCCTACTAACTCATCCGTATTCGTTGCAGCCTAGCGAATCGCGCATCCAGCCCTCAAATCGAGCGATCAAACTTCGCACTACTCCCCCCCCCCACAGACCTCCCAATCCCCCCACCAACGGCTGCCAACACCGCGAACCCCGCCAACGGCGCCCACCGCTACCGCTCCGTCTGCGTGGTGCCGCCACCCGCCGCCATCAAGCTCAATTCGCCTCGCGCTTCCCCAACCTGGTCTCATTGCCTGCCCGCACATCCTCACGGGGCGTTCTCCACCCGCGCAGCCCCCCCGGGTCTCTGATCCTCCCCGACTCCCCCCCCTCCATCACCCCCACTTGATGCGTTCCCGACTAGCAAGCCCCGATAGACATCACCTCCCTCTGTCACTGCTCGCCCGACGCCCGCATCCGCGTTCACTTATCTCCCCACAAGCGGCCCCCCCCCTCCGAACAGCTTTGCGCCAGAATCTCCCCCACACGCGAACCCCCCCCTCCGACCCACTCCCTTCTTCACCCTCTCCTATTGCCACCCCCAACCCGTCAGCCTCATCGCACAAACGCGGCACTCATACCACCCCCCTTCCACAGCCACAACTCCTCCCCTCTCTTCATGACCTCTGTCATGCCCAAGCCCCCGCGCCCGGCGTACACGTTTTGACCACAAATTCAACACACCTCACTCACGTCCCACGGGCCGCGTTTTCTTTTGAGCCCCACTGCTCCACCTCCCGCACACACCTCAGCCCTCTCCTCCCCTCCCCCACCCAGCCCCCAGCCGCATCCCCGGCCTGTGCCCGCCATTTCCGCGACCTCCCCGCACCACCACCGCGTACCCATCCGCTACACCTTCCTGTCACGCCCTACCCAATCCCCTCTCTCGTGAACCGAACCACTCCCCCCAAAGCCGCCCTCACGCCAATCCGGCACGAGCGCCCTTCGACGCCTCCCTCGTGGCCGCACACGTGCCGCCCCGGACAATCCGATAAAAAGACACGCGATCCCTCCATCGACCGCGCCAAAATTCTCCCGGATCGCCGTCGCCGCACTTGGCGCAAGACAACCTGAGTCTGTCCTGTCTCCTCACTCTTGACCCTGCGCGCAAACCTATTCCGCCTCCTTAGCGATCCCGATCTATCGGCCGAGACGCCCCCCTCCCGCGCGCCCGAGACCGGACCGCTCTCGAACCCCGGGCCCGGCTTTCTTCAAGAGCGCTCTCCCCGCACCCGACCGGCTGCCCGACTCCCCCGGCGCCTGGCGACACTCACAGAGCACCCGCTCCCTTCACGCCTCCTCTCATCTCCAAATCCCCCAGAGTTTATGTCCGACCCCGGTCTGTCTTTTGCCTCCGTCCGAAGCAGCGCAAGCGATTTACAAAAACCGTCGTGCGTCCGCCGTGAGCACCCCTCACCGCGCGTGGATTTACGATCCCTCCACCCTGCGACCTCGCACCTCCGGCTGTCCCGTCGCGGACTGGGCCGGCGTCTCGGCGACTCTGGCGCATTGCGACTTGGCTCCTTCGTGTGTCGAGGTGGGAGTGTGGGGCCTACCTCTCGGCGCGGCTGCCTCGTGCGCTTGTGCGCTTGGTGCGTCCGGCGGAATCGCGCGTCGAGTCCACCGACATCGGAGTCCCGTAACTGGCCCGAATGCCCCGAGTTCCGATCCCCATAATTATCAGCCCCGGATTTCATGTCAAGCTTCCCGCTTGGAGATCGACCAATCGGCGGTGTGCCCCGTCTGGCACCACATGCTCCCGAATTCTCCCGTGGCGAAGGCGCTTAGGGGACAGCTCGGCTGGCTGTTCTTTTGGTTTCCGGTCCGGCGCCCGTCGATCTCGGTTCGCAAGGCCCTTCGGTGTCTCGCTTCTCCGCTCGCACTCACTGCGCCTCCGACCTCAGTCGCCCCAACCTTTGCCTCCCATTTCGTGACCTTTGGCCTTGCCAACCGCGCTGTCCCGTGCCTGGTCCCTGACACCCCACCATCCCTCATCAATCTGTCCCCCCTCGAACCCATCTCTCTCTGCCGCGCTGCCAATAACTTGTCTCCGACCCCCCCACCGTCGTCCTGAGGCCCGATCACACCACACATCAACGCTCCACCCCTCCTGCCCGGCTCGCAGCCTATCTTTTACACTCCGCTGAGCCGGACCCCACCCTCCGCCACTCTTAAGGCGCGACTCCCGCGCTCGACACTCATTCCCACACACCCCACCGCGTCCTTCCTCTCCCATCTCCCTGGCGGCCCCCGATACGCGCCCGCGTGCGCAGACAGTCCTCGCCCCCGCGCCAAAATAGCGGACACACCACAGACAAGAATGCCATCGAGCGATTCACGGCCCGCTTTACGATTGGACGCCACGCACCCCTTTAACCGCCACTTCCGGCAACACCTACTTCAATCCCCGTCTACCGCCCCGTGTGATTCCGTCCCCGAAACCTGGTACCCTTTCCGGCATCCCCAGCCCGAGAATTCCCTCATTTCGCCGCGAGTCAATTCCCGTGCGCCACTGTCCCGACTTCACCTCTTGTGGATCCCCGCTCCAACCCGCAAGCGGCTTTCGTATCGATCCGTCGACCTCCTTTCGCGCCAATCAAACCCCCGCCGACCCCCGCCCGACATGCATATCCTCCTCCCCCGAACTCGCCCGGTTTCCGCAACCATCCGTCCCACCCCTCCTCCGCCGCCCGCGGCCTGGCCGCCGATGTGAACACCTCCGGTTCGTCTAAAATCCGTACTCTTCGCCCAGTCTGCAAACAACTTCAGCTTCCCGACACATCCAAAATCCGACACGATACAAACACGAGACCCGCGTCTCTGCACCCCCCTAAGCCAACTCGCCCCGACCACCCACACCCCCCGTCGCATCCCGCGCCCTCTCCCCGTTCACTCTTTAACGCCTCTCCGCCCATGAACCGCCGGGCACCGCCTCCGCCGCCCACTCGCGCAACCCGCACTCCTGCTGTCTCTACCGCTATTCTGAAGCTCCCAGCCGCACTACTCTTCGGTGTCGACCTTGTGACACCACCCCGAGGGTGTGTAAGCCATCCCTCCCACGCGCCCTCCTCGGCCGACACACCTCCCTCATACTAATCACCCGCCCCCACTCCCCAATCCGTCAAACCTCCGCCGCGCCAGCGCCCAATCCGGCAAGTCCCCTAACCCCACCTGGCCCCACGCCTAAATCTCTCCCCGCCTCAGTTTGCGACATCGCAAACCCAGCCCCCGCGATCCGCCGTACCATTCCCCAGCTGCTCGATCAACACCCCACACCAACCGCACGACCCACCTCCGCCCCACAGACATCGCAGGCCGCCTTTCGTCCCCTTGGTGCCCAACCAACCCCCGCGAGTGCCGCCTAGCCCCGTGCCCCCCGACGCGACGCCGACGCTCTTACGCCCGGGACCTCCCGGTAACTCACACCCCCCGCAACGATCACAAATCTCCATCCAGGTCATATGCCCGCGGCCGAACCGTGCGCAAAAACTTAAACACCGCCCATCATTAAATACGCCCCATGTCCTTCCTCTCCACTTCGCCACGGCCAGAACAAAATGAAACGTCAGAACCCGCTCACGCTCACGCTGCTGATTAACTTCCGCGAAACCTCAGCCGGCACTTGCCCCCGCGCTGCAGATCTCCCCGATGTTCCGCCCCGGATTCACCGCGCTGCTCAGATTACATCCGATCGCAACGACGCGGATGTACCTTCCTCGCACAGCACACCCGGTACCCGCCCCTCCCAGCATGCCCTGCACTCCCCCAAACACACCGCGCCGCCGTCGACACCTGCAACATAGATGCTATTCCTGTGCCCTCCTGCACGATTGCCATGTTAGTTTATCCAGCGTTTATGTAGCGTTAATCAGCAGAGGGGCAGCAATGCCCAAATTGCAGATTGAAATCTCAAATTGCCGATTTTGGGCCGTCATCTGAATTTGAATATCTTAATCTGAAATAAGCTCATGCGAATCCTTGCCCGGCATCCATCCCAGTGACTCCCCTCACCATCCGGAAACTTAATTCATTTCGGGATCGATCGCAGCCCCCGGCGAACATTGACCCGCCTCCACAACCAACGCGAACCGGCACTTTCCAGCGCCCCGCATCTGATCCACCCCGACCCCCCCCCTCCCCCCACGCCCGGCGCGATCCCCGAACCAAAGCCGCCCCCTCCGGGACAAATATCCCACCCCCACCGCCGCTCGCCGCTTCGATTTTCCCCTCCGCCCCCCTAGCCCGGCTCCCCACTAGGACCCTCCCAGCGGCAACAATCCGCCCTCTTTCCGCCCAAGTCGGACGTCCCGCCAACACGCCACCGACATCGCCTGCGCAGCTTTCACCAAACCCTACAACGACGCCCCGTGCACCTTAGGATTGCTCCGCACCGCCGCTGCGCACATCTAACTACAAAGACCCACTTGCCTCGCGGCCATCGCCCGTCCGACGTCTTACGTCCTCTACACAGCTTATCCGGCTTTCTGCCCCCCCTGCGCCGCCGCCCCACTTCACTCATTCCACGACACGCGTGATGCTCGTCCCCGTCTCTGAACGGCACACACCAAAAGCCAGCCCACACGTGAGACTCACCCGCGATCGCTCCGGTAAGGTCACACCGACGCCTACGGAGAGCCACGTCTTCAAACTGCCAGGCACGCCCCTCTGCGAATTACCCCGGACGAACACAAAAAACACACAAACAAAACACAAAACACACACAAGCTCCGTCTCAGTGCGGACTCGACGCGCCAAAAACTGATGCAAGAGTCTCACAGCGCAATAACCATCCGCACACCTCCCTTCGGCGATGAAACCAGGAACTGCGAAAACGCACCGTCCACTGACGCACGTGACCTGTGATTCACGCCCCCGTGCTCGAACCGCGCCGCCAAATATCCCCGGAAATCCGACAACTCGTTCACTCTATTCGCTTTCCGTGCCCTCCCCAAGAACCGAAGATCGCGCAAGATCCGCGCGAGTCGATTCCCACAAACTAGGCGGTGACGTCCCGTCCTTCCGTCGCGCATCGTTAACCGACGGAGCTTTTACCACCGCAAACCTACCCCTCCCTCCCTCCCCACAACACCCAACAAACGTGTCACGCGTCCCAGCGGGAAACAAGGAGAGATGTTTCTCGACAAAGCCTCCCTCTTAACACCATCGCCCGTAGCCGGTCCCCGCCTTTTTGAATCGCTTCCCCGCTCGCGCATATCTCGCCAGACACTCCCACCACCCCCCCCCACTCCGTCTATTGGCACGGCGCAAAAGCCGAATATAGCTTGAACGACTTGTCGATTTTTCCCCCGGAATCCTTTCCTAGCCGCCACCTCTCTAGCGCTCCATCGACCCCGGCCGTCGGAATCGGAGCTCCACGATCGCCTCCCCTGACACCTACCGCCTGTCCCCCTTCCCATTCTCCTTTTCCAATCGCCCTGAGATGCCTCATATTTCGTAGTCCCGCTAACCCCCACCCTCCCATCTCTGTGCGGCTCATCACCCCTTCTGGCCCGTCCGAGTCCCGTGAACGGGACACTTGATGTGCCCCTGGCGCTCTCAATCTCGCCGGCTCCGCACGTTTGCGAACACAAACCGTCCCCCCCGCCCATAGTGCTTCGTGACCCGTCTACCCCTCCGTACGCATATCCAGCGCTTGATCTCGATGTGCTCGCCCTTCTCGGCTCCTTTCACCGACCCCCCGGCCGAAACCCCCCCACCCCCCTCACAGCCAACTCTGCATGCGCTCGTAAACTCCACACACATGATCTCGCCGACCGCCCACATCCAAGAAACCCGATAACTGAAAACAAACACGCCTCCCCCCGACCAATCGCCCCCCGTAGCAGCCCCCCGCTGCGCGCCAAGTTTGTCTGTGTACGAACCTCGCCCCACGCCGCCGCTCGTGAGCCAACTCCCCCATCGGCCGCCGATCGTAATTACTCCAAGAGCCACGCAGGCGACCTCCCCGGCCTCGGTTCCCCCTCTGCCGGGACGACTCCCTATTGCCGCGAAGTACGCCGCGGATATTTCTCCCCTCCGAGCCCAGACCCGCAAGGCGAGAAAATCCGAGCCCGCCGATCCGGTGCGGGTAACCTCTTCCTCCCGCTCAGCGCCCTCTCCTCCGGATTCGCGCACCCACCAGCTCACGCCCGCCCATCGAGACACCCAGCGCCCTGATAACTCCCGGCTGATCGACAAACTAAAACCCAACCGCTCTCCCGTCGCCCCTTGCTTCTCTGTCGATGCTCACACTTCGCGCACCGAGCCCTCACCTCAATCCCACTACACTCCGTCCCCGCAGAGCTGCAGCGAGCGCCCACTGGCCGAACTCGGATGCCGGACACCGGTGATCGCCATGCGCTCTACCTTCCCACTTCCCAGCAGTTTACCACAGATTTCACACTCTTCAGCACTTGAAAACGCCGACCCCCCAAAACTCTGCACATCTTAGAATTGCAATCCCTGCCATGGCATCTCGCTATCCTTCGCTGATGCACCGCGTCATACCCCCTCACGCCTGCAGACCTAAACTACCAGGCACAGCCAGCGCAAACTACACGCCCCCCTACTCTCCCTCAGCTTGTTAACCCCCCGCCGTCCGCCACGGCGATCTCTTCTTGAGTGGATACCGCCCGCCCCAACTCCCCCTGACCCCCGACCCCCCGGTTCGCCCGTGTAACGAAGACTCATCCCCGCCGATCGTTCGCCCGCGCCTCCGAATACATCTGTACTCCACCCGCGGCCCTATCACCCCGTGCAACCTCGGACCAACACCCCCACCATCCCCTCCCGTCCCCTCGCCAAGCCTCCCCGCCCACCTATTCCCCAAATGCACCCTCAATCAAGCACACACCCCCCCCCCCCGCCCCAACCTCCCCAACCGATTTTCTCCCTAACTTTCAACCTATCTTATTCTCCTCCCTCCCTCCAAACGCAAAACAAACATCGACTCTACCGACTCTCCTTCCCATTTCCAGCCTTCGCCCACCGGCTCAGCCCCCGACACTCTGATTACTCTCGACCAATCTCCAGATCCCAAACCCCGCCCCCCGACGACAGCTATGACAAGCGGCCTCCGCCGAGCGCTCCGGTCCCCACGCACACACCCGACCTCGCTGCGGTGTGTATGTCAAAGCGACCACAAGCGCCGCCGCCTCACGCACTCTCCCACCTCAAGCCTCGACCACACCCCTCACGGAACATCCCTACGCCACACGCCGCGTGATCAACACTCTCGCCCTGTCTGTCAACGCCCGACACAAAGTACCTTATGGGCGCAATGTAACCCATCGCACCCCTTGCCCGCTCGGCCTTTATACACGACTGAGCGCACGAAACCCGCCTTCTCGCCCGAAGTCCCACCTCGCCGCGTATGCTTACCACCCCCGCTACTCCACCAGTTCGACAAACACTCCAAACGATCCGGTCGCGCACGATCCTCATCCCCGCTTCACACCAATCCCCGGTACCACCGCGATGCCGTTGCGCGCCATGTGCCGCGTCGGTGCCATGCCTTACCTCATCCGGGCACGAGCGCTTCAACACAACCGCACCCGGCCTCACACCGCTGTCTTAACTCGGCTTGCGCTC
>Ga0179593_1304816_pt1 | contig 13063 bp, 17 predicted proteins | sample CZODoug2_1_08_16_FD_185931 | JGI IMG/M metagenome (GOLD analysis project Ga0179593, IMG submission 185931) | Vadose zone soil fungal communities from Angelo Coast Range Reserve, California, USA - CZODoug2_1_08_16fungal (PacBio error correction) | ecosystem: Environmental > Terrestrial > Soil >...
GAGGAGGGACCACTCCTTCAGAGATCAGAAGAAGAAGGGAAGGAACTTACTCGGAACGTCGAGACGAAGGGGAATAGGCCAAAAGGTATGTGTGGGACCAAAAACAAAGTCCGAGGAAACATCCGGACTGTGTCAAAGGAGAGGAAAAAACAAATTTGACAAAAAAAAAAGAAAGGGAGAAAAGGCAGGAACATGTGGCGAGGAATACAAGGAAACTAACAAAAAAGCGTGGTTTAAAAAAAGTTGAGAGTGAAAACTAGAGGGGAGAATATTCCTTAAGAAGAAACTAGAAAAAGGGGACATGCCTACTAGTATCGTCAAAAATCAGGGGAGTCAGACCTCTCAAAGGGGAGTGATCCGTAAGTAACATTGCCAAAATCCGCGGAAAGAAGAAGGCTAGCCTTCAGACTAATCGGGAGAAGGGCTTTCTGGGAACTTCACAGTAATCCTGAGGGGGAGCCGATGGGGACCGCGGGAACAAAACTTCTAAAATTAGAAAAAACGAAGGGTGGGTCCGATGGTTTTGTACAGAACGAAGGAAAGATTTCCAGGGGGGATCATGGAAATCCCATCAAAGAGGTTGAGTCTTATCAGGGGGCAAGAGAAAAAAAGAAGTGCCTCAAAAAGAAGGACAAGAGGGCAAGAAAAGAAATCAGTTGAGCGGCGCACGTGAAGCGGCCAGGGCTCTAGCGATTATGCACGACACCTGCTGGGATTTTTAAGGCAAGGAGGGAGGTGAAGTCCGGATGTAGGCCACAAATCGGGAGGATTGAGGAAAAAATCAGAACGCAGTGAAAGCAGAAACTTCGAGCGCGGCAAAGAGGAGGGGGGAAGAAAAACGTATGGGAAAAAAAAGAACGATTTCTTTCGCCGATCCGCTCGAAGGGAAAGGGGGGGGGGGATTACCTTGCGAATGGGAAACGTTGAGCTGTGGGGATACGTATTGCCCGCGCGGAAGAGAAACGCAAGTTGCCTGGAGTAAACATTTGGAATCGAAAGAAAGGCAAACAGGATAAGGGGACACACGAATAGGGGAATCTTTGGCGAGTTAAAGAAGAGAGAAGAAAAAAAAAAGGGTCGTAACGCAAGGGAAATGCTGCGTGCTGGGGAAAAAGGGATTCTTGTTTGGATGAAAATAATTACATAGGGGAGGTCGAGTCGACAAACTGGAAGCATCGTGACGCGCAAATCAGAAATACCTCTGGGCGAGGGGAAAGGGAAACAGAAATAGTATTGCGCCGAAAAAGTTCAAAGTCATTTTATCAAGGAATGGAAAAGGAGACCGCGCTCAGCCGAGGCCGAGAAACCAAAGTGGGGAGCCTCGTCTGTGAAGCGATTCTATTCGGGAAAAGCAATGGCCAAAGACGGAGTGCTTGAAAGCTTACAGGAACCGGGCAAAAAAAAAAGGACTTGTTCAAAAAAAACGGTGAACACAGGAGAGCCGGTTCGTGCTGTGGAGAGGACGATGATCCTTGGAGGAACCGGCTCAGGCAGAATTACATAAAGGAGGGGAAAAGACGTTGCAAAAAAAAATCTATGGCCAGTGGAGATGAAGTGGAAAAGTCGCGTGTGGGGCTTAAGGTAAAGACTCTAAATAAAGTTATAAAAGGGCAACATCACAGTACACCTTATATCCGGAGAAGAGGGACACAGTAACGGGTGCCTGGGAAAACTACGAAAAGGGTTATACCGGGGGAAAAAAATGAGGGGGGGGCCAGCGGAAAAGGTAGGGTTGAAAGAAGGGTGGGTCCACTGGCGATGGGCGGTGCCTAAAGGGAAAAAAATTCCGGTTTGCGTATAAGGAAAATTGGAAAAGGCCCCAAAGAGATACAATGCTATAGACTCAGGACCTATTTCAGCAACATCTGGGTGAGATTCATGACTCACAATGCTATATTAGGAGGGGGGGGGAGGTCCCTTTAAAAGGCCTGCAAGTGCCTATGATGCACAGCGACACCACATTTCACTGATGGAGCGTTACCTTTTGATTTATTTACGGGACCTAGAGAGGAAACACAAACCAAAAGGAGGAGGAGGAAATAGATGAAAGAAAACAATTGTAATCCCAGCTTCGCCCCGCAGATGGGGGGGGGGAGCGCCTGTGGCAATAAAAGAACGGATTTGCTCCAGGGAAACAACCCGACAAAGCATCATGGGGCAGAAACGTTAATTATCCGCTAGGCCCGGAGGGTCCCATGAGTAGAGACCAGCACGGGCCGACACGTCCCATCAGCAACAAGTTTTGGCCACAGTGGAGGGAACCAGGCCAAGGGGGGAACGCCAGGAGTTGGGAAAAGGCCTTGTTTGTCAAAAAGCCTGTTCCGCGGGAACATACCAAGGGTTTTACTCCCAGACAAATGGAACGGAAGCACGGTGACCGCAGAGGGTTAAGGGGGTGATGTTGGAATCTTCTCTACTGAGAAGGGATGGGGGTGATTGAGTTTTCAAGGGGAGGGTGCAAGGGGGAAAAACAGAAAATTATGCAAACAAACCCATCGAACGGGAAATTCAGGGCCATCTGGAGAAAAAGGGTCCCGGGGTCGCCCAGGGGGGTGGTCAACTCCCCGTGGACTGGGGGATGGCCCACCCAAAGAGGCTTTTCGTCCGACATCGCCAAACCCCGGCTTTGGAGAAGAGTGCGCCCCGTTTGAAACAGCAAGTAGTGGAGGGAGCGGTCCTTCCGCTTAAAAAGCGGACTCGCGAAATCTGGCTGGAGGCTTTCTTACCGCAAGAAGACTGAAACACAGAGAAGGCGAAAAAAATCACTGGGTGGGGGTTTGCTCCAAGTGCCTGCGCCAGGGGGGGAGGTAAATCTCCCGGCTGAAATCTGGCAAGAAGGGAAGGGGGGAAGTCGTGTTGTAGACGAAAGGCTTCGAACAGAGAAAAGTCTTAGCAAAAAGGTGAAGGGAGTAGAAGAAGCGCTATGACAGGAATGGAAATGTGACGAAGAAGAAGGGACTTAAAAAAATTCCACTGCGTCAAAATCCAGAATATTCGAAGACCAGCTGGGGGCACAGGTCCTGGATGAACGGCTTGGGGTCACCGTAAGGGATTGAAAATACTGGGGTCATACCGCCAATGAGAGGGGGGTTGCGAGCAGCTCGGCGCCGCTGCGGGAGGAGGGGTTCCACTGACTTGTCACAATGCGTATGTTCGATCAGGGGGGGGTGCTACTAGAGGGATCAAAAAGGGAGGGAAGACTCTGGAAGCAGGGCCAAAATCATTAGCCGCGAGGGAAGGCAATTGACGGACGGAGGAAATAATCGTCATGAGCGCTGAATGTATGGGAAGTATATTCAGGTTGCTCGAAGGAAGGAGGCGAAAGGAGTTCGCGTTCTCTATGCGGTTTCGAGATCAAAATCCAGAAGAGAAGGAAAGGACTCCGTAAAAAAAGACATCATTTTCACGCGATAGCGCCGAATCGTATCTAGAAAGGGCGGGGAAGGGTCTCCCTTGCGTACGCGAAAAAAAGGAGCAAAGGGAGGGCAGAGACCGGCTAAAAATTTCCCAGCAAAGTGATGGAGGCAGAGGAGAAGAAGTACCGTCATGCTAAAAGGATGGGAAAATCAGATGAAGGAAACGCACTTGAATCGCAGCTTCAACAGGGGAAAAAAAGATGGAATGGCCGGCAGAAAAGAAGAAAGGAAAGCAAATCCGTTCGTGTGCCGCCACCAAGGGAGCCTCCGCGTACGGGGTCGGGGACGGGTTTTCAAAAGAAGGAAAAAAAAACATTGAGTCATGATTCCCGAGCATGGAAGGGAACCAAGCATGTGGCTCACGGTCCCCGCGCCAGGGCGTAAAAGAATACGTGAGAGAATCATCAGGGAGGCTTCGCGCAACACCATAAGGGGAGGGGAAGGGAGGACTAATCCAAGAGGGCGGCACTGATAAAAAGGATGACAAAAAAAAATAAAGTGCGCTGGTGGGAGAAGGATTTAATTGCATGAATTGTACGGCAAGGTAACCGTTCACCTTCTGAAAATTGAACCTTATGAACACACAAAAAGGGAATGTACCTTGAGAGAGAAAAACGTGCGGTTCGTCGGGATCCCCCAGGTTGTAAGATAACAAAACAAGGCGCTAAGCTACGCAAACGGGGTCATTGAAAAGGCCAGCTGGACAATTCGAAGTAATCTGGAAGGGATCATCGCGAAAAAAAAGGGATGAGAGGAAATAACCACGACACCGAAAACTGGGAAGCATGGAAGAAGCGCCGAAATGGGGAGGGGTACGCCGAGTAGGGAAATTTACACCTGGGGGGGGTGACCCGAAATAGAAGAAGGTCCTAAACATCCTTACGGGGTGGAAAGAAGGGGTAATCGGTGGTGAAACGGGAGTCTGGACGACTGTGCTAACGGAAGAAAAAAACAGAACGTTCTGGGGGAACGAATGAGATTGAAAGGGTCACGGGGGGGAGAAGGAGGAAGCCGCGGGAAGAGGAAACGCAGGCAGCACGAGAGGAAACGAGAATACAGTGGCGATGACTTAACGCCAGTAGAGTGGCGAAGATGCCGGCTTCGGCACGGTACAGACAATATGGAGGTTCCTAAGACGAAACATTCTAAACGGGGTGTCTAATCAAAACGTCGGGCGAAGCGGGCGGCAGGAAAACAGAAGGGAAGATGAAAATCGTCGGGTTTTGTGCCGGATGGTTTGGGGGGGGTCAGAAAGAAGGAAAGATTGAAGAAGGAATGGGGTGGGGGGTCTAAAGTAGAGGTATAGGCTGACATGAGTGGTGGGGGGAGAGGCGCTTGCATTCTGGAGCAAAAAGCGGAGGGGGCAAAATTGAACGCGGGAGCATGGAAGCCATGGCGACCCTTTCTCAAAGTAGGGGGGTCAATCCGAAATAGGCGAAGCGTTTAAGGGGGGGACACTTTATTACTTAAGCGTGAAAAAAACAGCGCTAGCCGCATCTAAAAAAAAAGAACAGATAATAAGAATAAAAATGCGAGCAACATCTGCTATAAAAAAAGGAAGGGGAAAAAAGCAGAGGCGAGAGGCAATTCTTCGCCGCTCCGCTGCGGTAATTTAAAATCAGAGATGATGCTGGGAATTGGCTTAATACATTTCTAGGTTGAGGGTAAGAGCGAGCATCTCCCCAGGGGGGGAGAGAACAGGTTGCTGGGACCGACACGTTTTTTAATCGGGACGCAAGGGATGTTCGCAGGGGAAAACGGAGATTAACCAGCCTAAATTGGGGAGCTTGGGGAAGGGGGAGGGGAAAAACTCAAATACTAACGGGAAGGAACACAGACCAGAAAAGGCTGCAGCCTGGAGGAGCGAGTTCAGGGTGGTGATCAGTAGCGATTCGCGAAGGAAAGTAAGGGATCGGAGAACTGGAGAGGCCAGAAATAGACAGCTGGAGAAGGTCAAGAAGGGTTCGGAGGGGAGAGATTAGGAGCGGGACAAAAAAGATTCGGATTTGTAGAAAACGGAGAAGTCATAGATAGTCGCCTCCGAAGGCAGAAATGAGGAAGAAAGTGGGGCGAATGTGGGCGCCGAGCTGTGGCAGTGGCGCGTAGAGAATCCTCCAGCACAAAGGGGGCCGGGTGTTCTGAGAGCTGGAGCCAATAGAGTGAATTGTTGGGGAAGAAACAAAATCCTTATGCACCCAAGGGGGAAGGGGGGATGGGGGAGGGTGCAAGTGATCCGCCAAGTGAGGTACGGAGAGAGGCAATAATACAAGGAACAGGTGGAAGCGAAAAAGGAACCGGGACGGAATTTCCAGTGAAGATTGCATTAGTGACAAGTTTGTCGGTGATATTAAGCTCTGAACTAAGAAGACTTAAGAACTTACAACTCAAAGACCTGATATTCGGGTGAAATGCAAAAGGAAAGGGGAAGGGACCAAGCCGCAGAGCAAGGGGGTAATTTATTTGAAAAAAATCGGTGCCAGTTAAAGTCGGGGGGGAAAATAAAGGGCAGTGAACCTGGCAAAAAGGGGCTCTATTCGATTGGAGTAGCTGGAGCGGAAGGTGAGTCCCGTAACGTGAAGGCAGGTCTAAGAAAGGGGCCACGGCGCAGCAGCGGGAAAACAGGACGACGGCGGGAAGGGATTTAGGTTTGGTGCTTAACCCGTGAGAAAAGGGGAGCCTGATGAAACACAGGGAAAGCAAAAAGGGGAGGAGGGGAAAGCGTGGAGTGGGCATTGGATTACCTTGTTGTTTGCCGACGGAACATAACACAACAAAGGGGGGGGGGGGGGGGAAAAAGGGGGGAGGGCAACGCAACCAAAATCAATCCAGCACGGTCATCCAGGGAACGCCAAAAACACGCTGGTCAGAATGGGAACTGTAAGCTCGGACCGAGCCAACCCGGCGGGGGGTCGATGCAGAAAAAGCTTCAAAATTGTGACGGGAAAAGGAAGTCCGAACTGCTGCGGCGTGTGGCAGAAAGCAGGAGAACTCATGATCGGAGGACGTACAAGTGCGGGGATAAATGTCCAACCGTACGGGGGGGTCCCAGTGGCCAGACGCCATCGGCCGATGGGAAGGAACAAACAGAGGGGGTCAAAAAAATGTCCCACCTGATAAAAAGGTTTCAAAAACGGTATCCTGTACGAAGGGGAGGGGTTCCGGAGGTTGTCAAGGTAGTAACTGTGATGGGTCCAGACTGCGCTTAAGAGTCTCAGGGGGAAGGGGGGGGGGGTGGCCAGTGGTGATTAAGGGAAGGTGTACAAGATACGGGCCAAGAAATGAGAGGAAAAAAGAGGGTCAATTCGAAGGACTTGGAAATGTCTCTGGTCCTGGAGCGGGAACACCGCTGCACCGGGTGTAAGTCTTGCCACCTGAAAGAAGGACGTCCGCCGTTAGGACACAAAACCACAGGTGGGGGGAAAGAGTGTGAAGGCCCCCGTGAAAAGGATGACGGTAGCCGCGTGACTAGAGGGGGGGACAGCAAGCTGCAAATCAGGCATTTCAGTGCAAAAAAGGCGGTTAGAGAAAGAAGAAACACTTGGCCAAAGGACGGCGCCAAAAAAGGAAAAAGTGTGGCTCAAAGAAAATGATGCGCGCCTAGGAAAGCGCAAAGGAAAATAAAATAAGAGCGACGGGGGACTACCGCGAAGAAGCTTAAGGAATCGGGGGGGGAAGTCTTAACGAGACCAGCGGATCTTTCTTGATGCCCCGCTTCCTTTGGGCGGCGGGAGATGTTCCCAAGAGGATAAGTTCGCACGAAAAAAACGCAATATAACGGGAAGGGACGGACGGGGCCTTCACGTATAGCGTCAAAAGCCTCCATACGCCGAAAATCTGGAGAGCGGCCCGGGCCGGGGAAGTAACCTCCGCCTTGAGGTAGACATTTTCAAGACGCCAGCACTAGTGGTTCAAGGAAGGGAGGGCTCGCGCAGCAAAGGGGGGACAAAGGGAGAGACGGATGCCTAAACAGCTGAACTTGAAAAGGGGACCGCGGAGGCTAATCTCATAACGTACAGCGAGTTGGGACGTCGTATTCAAAGAAGGAGGGGTCGCAAGGGGGTCGAGAGGGGCATTGGGGGGGGGAAAGGCTGATGCGGTTCGAGTCGGAAAAAGGAGAGGAAAGCCGCATAAAGAGATGTACGCGCGTCGCCGCCGAATACGCAGGCTCGCGTCGAGCGACAAAGAATCAGGAGGAGGGAAGAACTGAAAGTCAAGAAGGGCAAACTAGGGAAGGGAACCAGACGATTCGTTCGAAAGGGAAGAAAAGCCGCCAGAACAACAATCACCTTGCCTGACCGAGAACTCAAGGGTAAAAAATCCCACTGATCCTTCTGGAAGATTTGACAAAGGGAAAATAAACAAGACGGGCCGGAAAAGAAGGGGACGGGGGGAACGCGCCGATCAACGAAAACCTTCAGGGCGGCGGAAAACGTGTTTTCACGAAAGCTCAAGGGAGGGGACAGAATCCCCGCACCCAAGGAGGGAAAAGGAACCATGTGGGCGTCGCACAAGGCAGGCCCCCTTCTACGGAAAATGACGAAAAAAGGGATGATCAAGGCGGTTCAGCACCAGGGAAAGGTAAGGTCCTTCTTCATGATTCGCGGAGCGAAACGAGGACCTCACCTAAAGGAGGGACGAAGGAGAGGGGGGGGGGGGGGGGGTGGGGAAAGGTTTCGCCAGGATGTCAGGACCCGACAAAAACAGCTTCAATTTTACCTTGAGCAAGTACCACCAGACAATGTGGAATGAATCATCGTGCGTTCCCCGACGGGAAAAAAAAACACAAAAGTTGGTGGGAAAGTGCAGATTCAAAAAAGGCTCAAGGCCGTGACGGTCCAGGACTTGGTACAGGACGAAGGAATTTTCGGAAAGAACCAAGATATTCTCACAAACAGGGAAAAGAATCGCTCAGGAATTAGGGTTCCGGTGTACCAGAATGGCGGAATAACAAACAAAGGAGCGTCCTGGGGAGGAGATGGACAAATTGGGGGGGGGGGATCCCGACCGAAACCTAACCGGGAACAAGAACTTCCTGACGGGGGAGGAGAGTGGACGGGGGGGTCTGTTCTGCACAGGGCGACGATCCCGCAAGAGAAAAGCGAAACGGAACTATTTCGATGAGAAGTACGAAGAGGGGAGATTCTGAGAAGCACGCCGAAAGGGGCTAACTCTAATAAAATCACGAGCGCGGTCGGGAGCCAAGTTGCTCCTTAAACAACGGAGGGGGACCGGACGAAAAAAAAACATGGGGGACAAGGCCGAGGGGCGTAACTGCTGGCTTTAATCGAAGGAAAAATGGAAACCGAGCATTTCGTTTCCCGTACGCGCGGCGAAAAGTCGTCTCGAACAAAAAAAGGGAATGCTAAGCAAGGTTGGCCAGAGGGGGGTGGGGCACTACGAAAAAAAGTACAAGGTGCCGGGAGGAGGTCCAATAGGGTTGATGATCAATGGCAAGGGTGAACTAGGGACGGCGAACCTTGAAAGGAGGGGCACGAAGAGGAGGAGGTGACAGTTGGGGGAGGAAGGGGACCCTGCGCACATTCCTGGGGTCAGCTAAGACGGTACGTAGACAGTGAAAGACATAATCATTGGACGAGATGACGGCGTGCGGAAGTTGGGAGAACCGAACGGGGGAACTACAAAGAGTCACTAATGCGATGCTACGAAAAACAGATGGATGGAATAAGGAAAAGAAACTAGCGCGAAAGACGTGGAGAAGTACGCTCACGCTGAAAGGGAAAGAACAATGTCAGCTTTTAAGGGGAAGGGAACGGAGAAATGGTGGAGGTCTGCGCGTCCATCAGGGCAATGGACAGGGGTTGAAAGGGACGCGGGAACGCCAGTTTTGGTCGTAAAAGGTGCGGGGCGGAAGGGCTTCGTCGCAAAAAGAATTGGCAGGAGATTGAGGGGCAAAACGCTATACGTAGAAGGATCAAAGACCTAAACTGCTGGGGACTGTCGAGCAGTATGGGATTTGGTTGCTACTCATTTGATTAAAAGGAAAGGTGACGCGTACCAAGTAAAGGGGTACGGTAGGGGGAGGAGACGCAAAGAAATATCCAGTGGGGATGACAAAGGAGGAAGCTGTAATTCTGTTCGAAGACGGGGAGCGGAAAATCGAAAAGAAAATTCGGCATGGGGTACTTCTTCAAGAGGAAGCAGAAAGCAGGCGCGGAGATCAAACAAGGGGTAGGGGGGCGCCGGGCCTGAATGGGTGACGAGGGGCGGAAAGACAAAAAGACAACTAATGTTGCCGGGAGGTTTCAGCTAGGGGGGAGCGCGCAAAAAAAAAAGTCAAAACACGAAGCAGAAAAGATTCAACGGGGTGCCGGCAGGTAAGCAGCCGTGTGCGAGGTAGAGAGGCGAATGATCAAGGAAAAAAGGGGCTCGGCAGAAGTACAGTATTCCCCCGGCGGAAAAGGTGGCACAGAGACCGACAAAGGACGATGGGAAAGTAAATGCATGGAAGTGGGGAGGGTTTCCTTGAGATAAATTACTAAAACTGACAGACTCAACAAAGGAAGAAGGACATAAGCGAGTAAGGAAAACACATGCCAACAGAGTCCAACTAAGAAGAGGAGAAAAAAGGGAGTCGAAAGGGGGATCGTCCAGCGGAAAAGAGGGGGACTGAAAGTGGGGGACATCCAGAAAGGTATCTGGAGAAAAAAAGGCAAAAGTAGTTTGAGGTGTTCTTAATTGTACGGTAAGACGAAGGGAGAACTGTCGAAAGAAGAAGGCTCACTGATATTCAGAACTAAACAACAATTTTGGGGGTGGGTGTGAGGACCGTGCTAAAAGGACTTTGAGGGGCAGGGAAGGGTCACTCTTTAATCAACATTTCTGCAAAGTGTGGGTCAGATCTGGATTAATGAAGTCGGTTTGCCGCCTGGAATGAGTACCAACGGCGGCAGGCTGCCCCGCGAATGAAGGGTTCCCGGCGGGCCCCTGGGAAAAGTTACCTCAGAAATCGCACACTCAATGTCGAAATGTGGGTGATCCACGCTGGGCACATGGAGCGAAAACGGGCTTGGATCGCCCGGTGAAAAAGAGGAGAGAGGAAAATGCGTCCCCGCCTGCGGGGGCGCAGGGGGCCAGCTCCTTCCCCACCAGTTGGGCGTACATCCGCCTCCAGCAACCGGTTGAAATTGGCCAGCGCCACGAAGTGAGGAAGCGTGGGAAAAACCGCCGTTGGAAACACCACGAAGGTGTCACAACGGATCAACCCGTTCTGGGCGGAGGCAGATGTCCGCGGGCCATTACTGGGTGGCAAAGAATTGATTAAGGAACGTGAGTTGTGAGTTGTCAGGGGTAGGGTCTTTACGCTGACAGGAACCACTAGACGCATGAGACTGAAAGGCCATCAGCTCGCTGGAACGGGGAAAAGGGGCCCCCACCCACGGCGACTTGGCACTCTCGGGGAGTCCTGAGAATATCAAATTGTACCCAGCTTACGAAGACAGCCCCGGCCTTTGGACGAAGAATGGGCGGCCCCAAAGGGGGAAAGGTCTGCTGGCGTTCAGGCCCGAAATTCCAATCCGCGCCAAATCCGGACATATAGGTGGTGGACGAGAAGCACTTGGCCACATATGAAGACCCCCCGCCCAGGGGGGCCTTCCTCTGCTGCACACATGATTTGCTCCGCAATGAGCACTTGATACAATATCAATCAGTTAGGTGGCGGGGAATCGACTCATTTCTTGGAACAACATAAGCTTACCGGTATTGCATCAAAATCGTTCTGGCCGTAGCGCGCAGCAATCGATCGGGGGAAGCAGATGTGGTCCAGGAAGGTATCCACAGCAATCCCAACCCGCTCCAGCCAGCGGCAAGCAGCCAGCGTTTCACAGGAACTGAAGAGTAATCCCACCTCCGCCCTCAAACAATTCAAGGGAAGGCCGCCGGGTCGTCTGAGCAGAGATTCCAAATGGAGAAAAGTCGCCAGGCCAGGCGGGTTGCCACGGGGAATCGAAGCGGGCATACAGTATCCACGTGGTGGGGGGTTTTCGCTGCTCAAAAGGTAGAAAAAGTCGCCAAGATATTTCCCTGCCGCGTATCAACGAAATACGCAAGACCGACGCTCTTTACTTGGTTAATACGTAAACGTAAGAAAATGGTGGAGATCGAAGTGCGAAAAAAAAGGGGGATATTCTCGATGGGGAAGGGAAATCATGTCACTAGTTGAAAGAAACTCACAACCGAACATATAACTAAACTCGCCGCCGAAATACCGAGACAATGCCGAGGAGAGAGAAAAAACGCAATCGCGGGGGGTCGGGGGTAAAGTGCCATAAAAGAAAAACCGAACCTGAGTGCGAGAAATTCGTTCCGGAGAATTGGGCAGACATTGCGTCATGCTAACCGTCCTTTCTCATGCCGGAGAAAATCCGGCACCGAATTCCTTCGTGGCTTGGAACAAAAAAACATTATCGCCGTCGTGGTTGGTGAAAAAGAAAGCAACAGCGGGAGACGAAGGAAACGGGATCAAAGGGTGGGGGGGCAAAAGAGCTCGGAAAAGACTTCAGGGTTCCTAACATAGGATGTAATATGCAGAGGGGACCATTTCGTCGCCATAAAAAAGAAAGTCGCCTGCGCCAGAGGGGAAAAGAGAATCGTGAGGAGGCAGCGGGAGCCCTTTTCGTTGGAGGCGGAAGAAGAGAAATCGGTTCGGGGGGAAGTCTAAAAGACCAAAAAAGGGGAAAGACGAGAGGGTGATTGACGGGGAGGGAAAAGTGAGTGTCTGCCAGAAGTTCACGCTTCAAATGTGGAAAATCCTTCCGTGACACAGAATCAACTGGGAATCAGAGTGACGGTGCGTCGACAAACAATAAGGGGTGGATCTTCCCGAACGGGGACGAGGGGAGAAGGAAGTCACTTTCCAGGCAAGGAGATGGATGAAGGTGAGAGGGGGCAAGCGAAACTCTCAAAAAGGGGAGAAGAGATCGACTGCCACGATAACCGTGATGACGGGGGAAGGGGAGAAAGCTGGCCGAATTGCGAAATGTACGGGCGGAAGGAAAGAGAACCTGAGTGTGGGGGAGCACACCGCAGCTGGGAGAGGAAATAAAAGAGAGGGTGGTAGACAGGGGAATAGTGGGAAAAAAAGGTGGCGGTATTCTGCGGAGGGTCAAAGGGAAAAGCACAATCACCAGCGCAAGCAGTGCTGTTGGGCAAACGATTTGATTTAGAATTGTCACGATCAGAGGGGATAAAAGCGGAGCAACATGTGACGTAAAAGAAAGCAGGGGGCGAAAGTGCGGATCGTCAGAAAGCGGGAACTGTCGTGGAGAAAATGCCTCGAGAATGCTGGACATCCTTAATCAAAGGTACCCGCGAGACATTTCAAGGGAAAGGTGTGAGGAGAACGCGCGCGGGGGCGCCAAGTGAGAGAAAAAAACACGACGCGATCCGGTTTTACGATGGTGGTTTTGAAGAACGAAAGGGTTTTCAGTGCCTAAGTATGTCAGGGCGGTGATTAACAGGAAGTAGTAATGAAACGGAAAGTTTGCGCTCTCTGCTGGACAGCTCTAAACTCGGACGCGGAAAGTTTAACAGTTTTCTCGTGCACAATAGGGGAAACCAAGGGCGACCCTTGGCTCAAGAGGGAATTGGTCGCTCAAGATAAGACCTGATGCGGAGTGTTAGGGCAG
>Ga0179593_1388873_pt1 | contig 13063 bp, 13 predicted proteins | sample CZODoug2_1_08_16_FD_185931 | JGI IMG/M metagenome (GOLD analysis project Ga0179593, IMG submission 185931) | Vadose zone soil fungal communities from Angelo Coast Range Reserve, California, USA - CZODoug2_1_08_16fungal (PacBio error correction) | ecosystem: Environmental > Terrestrial > Soil >...
GGAGTCGCGGGAGAGAAGGGTATTGTTCTGCTTACGCGAAAACGAAGGGTCGCATCAACGGCGAGTTTGGTCCCTGGAGAACAAGCGAGAAGAAAGCTAGACTTCGTGCGTTACTGGGGTTAGCCGGAACTTGGCGGGGGAAAGGTCACTTCTAACCTGAAAGGGGAAAACATGGAGAAAAAAGACTGCGACTGAACCAAGGGAAAGCTCCGCTATATAGTTCAAATTTCGGGGTTGCGGTCAAAGGAAAAGCTGGCATAAGGATGTAGACGAGGGTAAGAAAAAAAAGAGTCGAGGTGCGCCTCGAGGTCGTCTAAGGGGGGGGGAGAAGGGTCTATGCTTTCAACTGCCGATTCTCCTGAATACGGGCCCGGGTCTCCAATCTTGTCAGAAAGATAGTTGGCCACGGCAGATCCCAAATGAAGGTCGCATAGACTAGGAAAAAGGGTGAGGATGTCTGCATGGTGGGAGGGGGGTGGGGCCGTCTATCGCAGCAAAAAAGGTTCATAAAACAGAAGGGACTGAACGACGGGGCTTTCTTCTCTCGCAAATCGTGTTCAGAGCCGGAGTCGCTTGGATCGGAAAAGGGGGCGAATAGTGTCGGGGGTCGAATGAGATTGTAGAAGGGGGGGGGGGGGAGTAAGGATTGGATCAACAGCTTCTCTTCGTCGAAGTCATAACTCCTCGAAATGCGCTCAATAACTGAGGGGCGGCAAGAGCTCGAGAGGCCATGCACACGGGAGCTCTCACAACAAAAGGGAGATAAATATATGGAGAGGGAGGGGCCGAGAGAGCGGGGGGTTTGACTAGGAAAAAAGTCTGGACTGGGAGGGAGTTTGCTATTATAAAGGGGGGGGGGGGGGGGGGGGGGGGGGGGTGGGGGGGTGGGGGGGGGGGTGTGTTGGACCGTCCATACACAAACGAAAAGGGATCCACAAAAATCTCGCTACAGGAAAACATCCAAGCCGAATCTAGCTCCAATCTTCCGGACCTCTCAAAATTCTTTTCCAAAAGAAAGGGAGGGGGCGCTAAAAAGAAAGCCCTTGAGTCAAGGTAACTACCGCTGCAGCTCTATTCTCTTTCCCCCTGAAAAAAAAGGAAAAGCCTTCAAAGGAAGAACGTAAAATTCTTGGGGCCAGAGTAATGAATCGGGGGGGGTGTCGATTAATCGCCTGATAAGGAGTCAATCCTATAGCACTTTCCGAGGATCGATCGAAAGTCCTCGGGCCGATCGGGAAGGTCTCAGACGGATGGGGAAAGGGGGAAGTCACAAAAGGGACTGGAACGTGAGGTCATCTCTAAACCTGTGGGCTAGAAAACATCTTCTACGGGGAATATGTTATCCGGGGAATTAATTCAGGGAAACCGGATCTAGAGGAGAGCAGGTGGTGTCGTCAGATCTCTCCAGGGGGCTTCTTAAGATATAAATTTGGAAGAGGATCATGTGCTGTGAAAGATTCATTAACGAAAAAGAGGCAGTTAGAAAAGGGGAGGAAGGGAACAAACATCTCTGATGCGATAGGACCGGAGAAAGGGGTGCAGGTTTTCACGGAAAGGGACCGATTAACACCACTAAGCTCTCCTCTAACGACCTTAAGACATAGCTGAATGGAAAGAAATCGTGAGCATCAACGTCAGACGCAGGCAAGAGGGTGGTGCTCGGGGACATTGATCTCTTACAAGCTGGGGCGGCTTGCAGGCGTACTAGGGCCGGCAAGGGTGGCTGAAAAAGAAAAAGGGGGGGGAGAAGTTGTACATAGGCCGTCCATAGTTGAGAAGGCTCCACGTTAGGTACTCAATTGGAAAGTTGGAAGGAAAAAACCTGGCGGAGAGAAAATTTCCCGGGCGAGTGGGGAGATCAAAAGGACAGGCATCGTGACGGGAAAAAGAAAAAGGACGAAAAGCGTTGGACTGTCAACAATAACGAAAGAAAAAAAAAAAAAAAAGGGTCGAACTGATAAATTAGCCTAAGTAACAATTGATGAGCAGAGTTTCCGGAGGATCGGATGGGAAAACTGCCCAAAAGAGACTATTCCATGGGGGTGGGGGAGAATTGGTCTGGCCAAGGTAAAACTAAAGACTAAGGGAAGGAATGTGTGTCATAATAGACCGTAAAAAAGAACCTACAAGGCAGGGAAAACTCGGCTTAGGACGAAAGCGGAAAAAAAGGTGGGGGAAGTATACCCATATCCGAAGGGGGCGGGGTTCATTCCTCTGCGAAGGGGGAGTCTACTCTTACAGCGACGCAAGGAGACGGAGAAGAAAACCCCTAACGAGGTAAAAGGAGAGAAAAACCCCAAGGGGCTACTAACTTCAAGGTGTGATCAGGAACCGCGCGCCTACCTCCACCCTCCAGTTGCTCAACGGTTGCAGGAGAAGAGTCAGAGGTTTCTGGAGAAGGGCCCTGGATGAAAGGGTTACGTCAGGACATGATCCTCGTCTGGGGACAAGTCATTTCATCAGGTGCGCCAGAGGAAATTTGCTGTCTTGACGAAGAGAAGTGGGAGAATTTTTCGGAGGTCTATGACGTTGAGAAAGAGGAGCAGGACCGCTAGAAGCAAATCAAACCTATAAGATTTTGGGTGGTCATGTAAATTCCTACTTTTTGGAGATTGGAGGATCTAATATAGAAAAAAAAAAAAGGAGAGGATAAAAGGAGAATCGGCGCAAACCGTCGTCCTTTTCATCGACACAAAGCGTCTCGTGAGAGAGGGACTCTACGCTTTGGAAAAAAATATGACAGGGAAAAAATGCTCAGGAAGAAGGGAAAAGGTAAAAGAAAAAAAAAAGTGGGCGAACGCCAGAACGATCAGGGGAGAGGTCTCCTCTTTACAATAAGTCGGGATCAAACTCTCATCGTCAGCAGGGGTCCCTGCGAATCACGCAAGGAAAAAAACTCAAAAAAGGGAACGAGAGGAGGGGGACAAGGTCGGCAAAAAGGTGCCTGATCCGCACCTTGACCGGATAAGAACGACATTTCTGTCGCCACTACCTCGTTACGCAATCTGCTTTCCGGCTCGCTTGCAGGGGGCCTCTTCCAGGAAATTGCAAGCGAGAAAGGAAAAAAGAAAAAGAAAGGAAATTGTGGTAGAGTGGTCCACGTCTTTTCGCTTTCAGTTCCCACTCAACTGAGCAGATCCACTCTTGGAGAGGAATCAGGAACACTAACAAATTGCCCGACTCTTCTCACTATGGAAGAAGTGGGAGAGAAGGGAGTCCCAAAGGGAATGAAGGGAAAAGCGTTTGCGGAGGGGGGGACTATCAAACTGTAATCGCGCATATCCAATTTGTTGAAAAAGACGTCCTTCGACCCGTATGGACTGGGAGGGGGGGGTCTACCAGCCCAACCATAAGGAGGTGAAGGAGCAGGGCAGTCCGTGGAAGAGGCAGGAGATGAAAATCCCCGGCAAACTACCTTTGGAAAGAAAAGGAGAGATTTTCATCAAACGGCAATAAGTCCCCCCTTCAATGCAACCGGGAGCAGGGTACACCAATGAGGCTATCAGGGCAGAGAATGCAAACGGCGCGGAGATGGTCTCAAGCCAGCAATCAATAAAAAGAAAGCAATATAATACTTATTGGTCCTAAAAGAAGATGAATGATGACTCACGATCTAGGCAAGGCGGTGCGGAAAGGGGAGGGTACAGATTCGTCTGATCTACCACCCCCCCCCCCACCCTTGTTCCTGATTTTAACTGTCCGAAAAAGGCAGACAAGGAGCTCGGGGGGAAAGAGGAGGGGGGTCGAAAAGGAGAGATAGGAGGGACTTCGTGAGGGCGGCCAGGGGGGAAGGCCCTCACTTTCCGCCTGGGGAAGCCGGGGGCAAAGGAAATGCGTGGACAGGGATCAAACGCTGGAAAAGACTAGGAACGCGGGCCTGAGTTAAGAGAGACAACGATAAAATCGGGGAAGATCGCTAGCCGAGGGCATACAAGTGGATTGCACTTTTATTCCTGGTGATAAACGATACAAGAAAGGCCGTAGGTTGAAGCCGGAGAACAAGGAACGGGTATAGGAGGCTGAGAGCCATTATAGGCGACTGGTCCAAGCCCGCTCTTTTCGCCATAGGCGGAGAGCAATGAACGGGGTGCGTGGGGAAGGGGTAGATAGGATAGCGCGAGCAGGGAGGAATCCGTTTCGAAAAAGGGGATGCATTTGCGGCGACTAAAACATATTTTCTTCTCGATCGACGCGGTCAAAAAAAACGAGTCGGGGGATGAATGCGTGTCGAAGGGAAGGATGGGGGGGGGATCAAAAGAGAGTCGGAACTATAAGGGAGGACTCCTCGACCTTGCCGGAGAAGAAAAAGTTCTGGGCGCGAGGAACAAGGTATCAATGGCCACGGTCTCCTCACAAAACAAATTATATAAAGAGATCCAGTATGCGAGGCGCCGGAACAGGGGGGAGGCAGAAGAAAATGTATTATGAAATTCAGACCAAAGAGAAGTATGGGGGAACCACAAAGCTTCCTTCGAAATCACCTATCAATGCCGAACTTCAAACCTCAATCTTCCAAGTGCCGGCGCGCTGGATTGCGCGAAAGAGAAAGATCAAGCGAAGTCAAAGCAGGAGAAAAAATGAATAGAGGAAGAACCTCCTCAACAATACGGCGCATTTCAGAGCTGAACTTCTTTGGTCAGATATGGCAGGCAAAGGGTCAGGGATGGCGAGGAAAAAAGGAAGAGAGAAACAGAAAAGATTCTCCGGAGAAATCGCGGGCGGCACGTCTCTTATCTCACCTTACCACAAAAAGAAAATATGTATGCATCAGGGCAAGAGGGTGGGCGCGGGCCATAGGCTAAAAAAGATAGGAAGAGGGTCAATCGGAGCGGGATTAAAGGTCCACGTGATCGAGCTATCTGAAAAGCTCTGTTAGAGGCGCCATGTTTTTGGGGGGGGAGAAAGGAGACGAAGGCTAAAAGGGAAACATGAAAAGGGAGAATCCGCCTGTAAACAGAAGTACGAGGAATTATCTCGCTACGTACAAGGAAATTAATGCGGAACCAGAGGTTAGGTTTGCAGTGAGTAATGGAAGGAAAAAAAGGCATAATCACTCGAATCTGAAACAGCAAAGGAAGCCATTCGCGGCCGTAAACACAGAAGTTAGCATCCTAATCGCTGTAGAAGTATGGGGAGGAAACATTGAGAAAGATTGGCATGGGGCGGCTGAGAAAGAAAGAGCGACGGCTCTTACAGGCTGGACGACCTAGGGGGTCGGAGACAGACGTTATATCTTTGAGAGGAAGCCCGCCCGCAAAATTAGTTGGTCACGTTGCCTTAGGGATACCCGGGGGGAAAAATGGAGGTTAGGGGGGGGGCGAGTGGCTGATAACATTGAAGAGTTCACACCATTACCGTCATTAAAGGGACTTTGGGGCACAAGGAAATACTTCGCCGTTGGGAGGAATATCACGAGGTTGAAGATGAGGATTGACCAAGGAGCGAAAAAAGAGAGAATATTCAATTATTTGGGGGGATCCAGAGGGGTCTGCAAAATTTTAAGGAAACGGAGGAAGGGGCTATGGTAGTGTGAAGGAACTGGGCCAGTAAAAGAGGGAAAGGGAGGAATTCAACCCGGGGAACGGATGAACTATAAATCGAAAAATGACATGGGGGAAAGAGATTCCTGCGTTGGCGGTTTGAAAGTTGCCTGCGCCACGGCAAATGTTCCAAAAAAGCGGAAATCTACAACCGCGGATCGTGAAAAACGACCGAGCCTGCGATAAAAATCTTGGAGGGACGCCCTAAAAAGACAATTCCCCGGGTACTTCGAGTCAAGAAGGCACGGGTCAAGCCCCCTCGTAGCGCTGGAAAGGGGCAAGAAGAGAAGAGGTTCGGGAGAGAGAACTTTATAATTCAACCACACCGAGCCAGGAAAAAGAAGGGTATCCCCGGCATTGTCATCATCAGTCCCGAAGGCTCCAGAGCAATGTCGGGAGGAACATGGGGACCGGGGCGAGAAGGTTTTCTCTACAGGGGGGGGTCACGAGGTCGATTACATTGGGTCGAAGGGGGCACAAGAAAAATCAGAGCCTACTAAAGAGTTTTGTGTGACGAGAGAAAAGGAGGAATGGGGGGGAGTCCGAGGTGCGGGGTCTCTCTACAACAAAAAAACTTGGTAAAGTAGAAGGGGGAACAACCGCAAAAAGGGTAGGGGGGGTTGGGCAGGAAGAGAACAAAACGATTATCGGGGGGTGAGGAGCTCGTGAGTAACATGCAAACGAACGACTGGCAGAAACACGGCGAGAAAATCGCGGCGGGAAAGTTGGGGAACTAAAAAGCAATCATGCATATTCTCCTATGGCACCTCTTATTCCGTGAAGGGGAAAAATCAAAAAAAGCGGCAATTTAATCCTGCCTGAGGAAAACCGTGGGGCCTCTGGAGAGCGAGGCAAATAAACGAGGTCTTGGTTAAGGACTTCCCATCCTTGAGGGGGTGTGGATGACGACATTAACTGAACAGGGTAGATCCCTGAAAGAGGGACTCTCGGGAGGGACTTGAGGGGAACTCTGCTGATTATGCCGCTCAATGAAACGGAAAAAAAACGACAACGCAATGAAGAAGGAATTGTTACATGTTAGCACCCGAGTGGGGAAAAGTGCGAAGTGGTCAAGAAGGCCACGGGTCAGATTCAAAAGAGGTACTTTGAAGGGAAAAGGCGGAAACAATCCATCATAGGGATCTCCGGATATGGCCAGACATGGAGACCAAAAAAAAAAGTGGAAAAGGAATAGGTTTGGGGTCTCGTGGCGGAAAAGAAGACTGAAACCTTAAATTCGGATCAATGAAAGTGGTTGTAAGAAGCCCTTAACGTCGGAAATTTTCGCAATTTGTGTTGCAAGCAAGCGCGGGAAGGCCGAAAAAGGGGAGCAGGTGGAACGAGGGCAGGGGGGATATATATCAAAACTCCGCAACGATTTTTCGAGAAGTAGAGAGTTTTTGAAAACATTAACGGAAAAGGAGTAACAGTCGCGCGGAGGCAACAGAGCAAAGGGCGGGGAGAGGGAACCAAAGGATCTCGAGTTCTATCAAACGCGCAGCATCGAGACCCGCAACCAGCGGTCAATGTCAATGTCTGAGCAAATATGGACCGGAAACAGCGATTAAAAGAAAAAAAGGGGGAAGCAACTTCACGACTCAAAAGAACATTCAAGTAATGTTGAAATCTGCGTAATGATCTATCAGGGGCTTGGGGAGAGGATCGTTAAGGTCCGCCGTTAAAACAAGGGAACCAGAGGGGCAGATCGAGTCCTCAGAGGGGCCATTCGGGCCGATAAGGGGGAAACCTAGAATCGTGCGTTGAAGTAGGAAATGTCCGCGTCAAGGGGATGCTGAACGCACTTTCACTGCTCAGCAGACATTGAGCTAAACTAACCGGCGACTGCCTAAGGTGAAGAGGGAAGGATGAAGCCGGAAGTCAAAGAAAATCGTGTGCGGTCATAGAAGAGGTCGAACAAAATCGAGAATCTTGAGGTGTCAATATGAAAGAAAGAAGGATGGCCGCAGGGAAGTTCTCGACGCCGGGGCAAGGCTCGCGATGACTCAGTCAAATCATTTATGAAACAAGATATGTCCAGGCTGCAAAGTGAGGGCAGGAGGGGAGGCAAGGCGCCGTGCTTGGGGGCTTGGGAAGGAATTGCGTCTCATGTCTAAGGGCGTCAAAACTTAGAAACGCGATTCGACTCAGCACGTGGGGACAAAGCGCGTCTGAGGATGGAGGAGAGGAAGGAAGGTTCGCTGTATTAAAAGGAAAGAGGGAGGACGCCGTTTAACCAGAAGGCTCTTCTGCGATTAATTGTCAGGGACTACTTCCAAAGTCTTTCAGAGCTCAAAAGAAGAAGGAAAGCACGGATAGAGAGCAAACAAGAGGAGGAAAGATAAGAGTCCGTGAGGAAATCTCCCGAGCGAGTTCCTCGCCTGACACACGTGCTACGAAAGATTCCAAAGAAAAAGAAGCTCGCGTTTCGATCGGCTTCCAAGGGAAGGGAATCGACAGCGCAAACTGCCCGCAAGATACCGCGAGAAACCTTCAGGGAAAAACAACTTCTTAATCTCAATGAGAACCGTGTCGGGGAGAAAGAGGAGAAATAGCGATATGGGGGGTCCCGACGCACCAGCAAAGGCTCATTTAAAATCTCCGAGGTCGGACATCATATATGTAGACCTCTGTGAGGAGGAGGGAGGGAAAATGATCCTTGGTTCGGGAAAGCCGAGAAAAGGGGCAGTCTGATCTCTCAATTCAATCTTCAGGAAGAACTGGAACCGGGAAAGGGGGAGTCTGACCGAGGGAGAGCATCGATCATTTTTAGAGACCACCCTTCTACAATAGAAGAATTAAATTGTTCTCAACTATCACGGCACAAGAGTACATTCAGAAGGATGGGGGCACCAGGGTTTTGCTGGGACGCAGAAAAACTTCGCTCAATGGGGGAAATGGCCGGTACAGAGAAGAAAAGGTCTGACCTTTTCCAGATCAAGGTTGCCGAAAAAGGAAAAAAATGGTAACTCTAGGGGAAGAAAGTAGAACAGAGGAAGGTCGATCAGAACAGATGGTGCAGTCTGATTAGGAAAACGAAACCTGATAATCTCTAAGAGGAAAAACGCCTTGACTCCATTCTCTTAATTTACCTCTCTTGACATCACAGGAAGGTTAGTTTCTTGTAGCCTAAAAAAGAGAGATTTATGGGCAGGCTGGGAGGGCGGCGGCAGATGATTCCGTCGAGGTGAGGGATAAAAACGATCCTTTGGTGAGGGATACATCGGTGATGAGAAAACCGAAATCAGATGAGCCGTGCCGTTTGTGAAAAATGAAAAATCTCATCAAGAAATAAACCTTGGGCCAATACGGTCCCTGCAAAGGAAAAGGAAAAAGACCGCAGAGGGGGGGGGCTGGCAAAAAAATTAAAAAAAAGCGAAGACGGGGCAGGACAGACGTTAAGGAGTGTAGGAAAAACCTTAAAGGAAGATGGAAAGGGGTCCTTGGATTCCCCTGAAAGAAGCGCTCCTTCGGAGGGGTTTGGGGGGACCGGGGTCTGCAAAGGGAGTGGAAGATCTTGCGGAAAGGGGATCTGGATGAGGGGGTTTCGCCTGGCCGGAAAAGAAGGGGGGGGACTTGACGAATCAATTAACCACCTTTGAAGGAGGTACACCAGAAAAAAAGAAAAAGAAAAAAGGGGTTTGACTTCCTTTGTTTGGTGGGAGAGTGCCTGCGCCGCTGGCCAAATGTGCTCGAGACATCTTGAAACCGAGGTCAAAGTCCACGTTTCAGACACAGGCAAATCGAGTAAAAGTCCGAATCAAGGTCAATTAATATCCTGAAAATGGGGCTTGCAGGCCAGTGATTCAGGACGCGTGCAGATGTCACGTGGGGCCTGATGGAAAGAGAGGTTAGGGGGGCAAATAAGGCCGAGGGGAGGAAAAGCTTGGAGGCTCGTTGGTTCCGGAAAAGCGACGGATAGTCGGAGGTCTCAAAGGACATTTAGAGCGGTGCAACGAGTCTCAGATGTAAATGATCTTGTGCTCGGGCCCACGGAGGTTTTGCCGACGGGGAGTATGAGGGGCCAACAGTCCTAGACATCTCAAAATGACCGGGGAGAGAAAGACGAGCGAAAAGACCAACGTTTGTTGTGTCAGCGCTGAACGGGGTTCCGAAGGAACGATCACAAAAATTATGGGAGGAAAATAAGATCACTCTTAGCACAAAATACTGTCCTTGTAGAATCGAACAAAAAAAAAAGAGGCTACGGCCACTGTGATAAGAAGGTATACACCAATAGAGAGAGAACGTCGAAAAAATCTCTCTCTGTGAAAAGTGCAGCAAGCACAAAAATGGAATATTCGAATCTTTCACCCTTGAAAATGACCTGTATCAGATCTATTAGAAATTCTCGTGGAGCCATAATTGAAAACCTTCCGAACGAGCGATCCCCTGACACTCGGTAGAAGGGCTTAAATTGATTAGAAGAGTCCTTATCCAATGGAATTTCCGGGGCGGGGAGGAAATTGCAAGGGTAGGGGAGCTACCTGGACCGCGGTAAACGAAAAGAGGAGCAACGGAAGACGATGATTAAGGAAGGCCACAGGGCGACCGGCAAGCGAAACGAAACAGCACACCAAGGGCCAGGAAATGATGGGTATAAAATGGAAAATCTTGGTCTTTTCCAAAATGGACCCTGGTAAAGCGGAACAAGAGGGGTAAGGACAGAAGGGGAAACACTACTCTCGCTCAAGCCGCACGATGATGAACAGACAGTGGAACAGACCAATGACGCAACTTAAGTGTTGCGCCAGGAAAGACGATCAACCGATAAGAGTAATTGTGGGGGCGTCCTGCGGCTCGGGCGACCCTATGTAGCTGAATTGGGTTGCCAGCCCAAACTATTCTTAGGCTAAAGGACGGAACTGGTGCACGCGCTCGGCCACTCGAAAAGGTGACAGAAAACATCTATAAAAAAAAAGGAGGGAAAGAAGAGGCGCAAACTCCCACCAGCTCAACTGGACTAAGCCACCAATTATAAAGAGAATACTGAAACCGGAATGGCCTGGCCTCGCTCGCCGCAAAAAAAAGGACCCGACAACATATCAATATTCATATCACAAATTGGGGAAGGAGTCCAATGGCATACGCATATGATCTGAAGGGCAACGATGGCGGAAGGTGCTTTTCAAGTCGAGCTGCTCTTGCATCTTGTATATCGGTTACCGTCACCCTCGGATCGACAGGGAGGGGGGGTGCAGGAGCCCGCGAGATGACAGCGCGTGTAGGGGCAGGGGAGGCGGATTCAAAAAAAGTACGGTATCTACTGGAGAAAAAACTAACCGAGAGTTCTTGCTAAACAGGAGAGGTCAAGCCGCTCAAAAAGTAAGGAGGTGTAAGCCGGCTTCAGAGAGAAAAAAGAGTGCCAATAAAAAAGTTTAGAATAGGTGGGAGAGGGGGAAAAAAACAAAGGGGATGATCCATATTGGCTTTCTAGAAAAGTAGAAGAGCATAAAATGAGTTCGCCAAGGAACGCCGGGACGGGTCCTCGCGGAGTTCGACAACAAGGGCAGTTGGCGGACCAATACATCGACAGGAAAAGAAGGTCTTCAGGAAGGGGGGGAAAAGGGCTTCCTTGAAGGGGAAAAAATGGGTCGATCAGCATAGCGAGAAGCAAGGGGGTCGTCCACCTGGTTCGGAACACGCCGGTATGCTTGGGCGGAAGCATCCGGTCTAAAAAAAGAGAGAGGGTCGCGGCAATGAGGCGGTCGAGTTAAAAGGGGGAGTGTCAAAAAATGTGGTACACCAGCGCGAGAGGAGAGGAAGGGGGAACTCCTCGACCTTTGCAGTCTATCACGGGGAAGGCGGAGGCCCGTAACGATCTCTCTAACCGAACCAACTTCGTATTATCTTAAGAAAAAGTCCTTGCCGGAGCCTCTTCTGGAAAAGGGGTCAGGGTTTCCGACCGTAAGAGCCACGAAGCGGTCCGCTTGGGGGAAAAAAACCAAGGTCGTTCTCATCCAAGAACAAAAAACTTTCGAAAGCGCGAAAGGCTAAAAACACGATAATGGCGCGAAAAAAAGCATCCCAGTGTCGAAAGCCTGGACATACTCGGGGGAAACAGTAGCAGTCTCCCCGACGAGCCCGCCTTTTGAAGGTCAAGGAAACTCTTCTATGAAAACGACCCGGAGTCGGGGCGCGGCAGTCTCAAAAGAGAATGGAGTCGGAAAGCGCGAACCCGTGCCAGGAGCAAGGAAAGATGAAGCTAGCGGAAAAAGACTCGCAGGGGGGGAGGGGGGAGACACGTAAAAAAAAAAACATGACGAGCGCTTTGTCGAGAAAAACCTCCGGGGCTACAATGCTATTCAAGGAAAAAAGGGACTCGGCAGAACAGGGTTAGGAAAGGGGAAGGTCGAGAGAATGGCAAACAGGGGGGCGGTACAGGAAAAGAAGAAGGGCCGGGACAGCAAAAAAGTGCTTGAAACACGTCACGCAAATAGAAAAATCTTATTATCGCGGAGACTGGAACACGAAAGGGGGAGGCTAATGAACAGGGTGTCAGGTTCCGCGGAACGTTAACGATCAAAACAGAAAAACGCCGTTCATATCGAAAAATGACCTCAACCTTGGGCCTCGTGAAGGAAAGTAAATTTATACAGAAGGATTTCTCTTCTTCAGGGTAGGGAAAACCAAGAGGAATGAATATTTGAATGGCGGCTGGGATTGGGGAGGGAGAGAAAGCGATGACATTAGCGGTTGAAAACCTCTAACTAGATAAGTCTTCTACGTTGCTGTTGAGAGACCGCTCGAGGGGAATCCTGGGAACGGGGTTGCAGAAATATGAATTCGGCTTGCAGGGAGAGAGAAGTGCTTTTCTAAAGGAAGAACCGGCGAAATCGCTTGGCTGGTCAACCAATTAAAGCGGAAAAAAGGGGACGAACGATAACCGTTAGGACGGCATGTAAACAAGTGGAAGACTCTATTCGGTCAGATGGGGGGGAAAAAACTTGCGCAAAGACTTTGTATTTGGGGGAGGGGAGAAAGGGTTACCAAAATGGAAAAAGGGGTAATAATTCGGCCGGACTTGAGGCGATGAGGTAAGGTGGCAAAAACTTCCCTTCAAGCTTGAGAAGAAGGGGAAACTTTTAATCTGGACAAGAGAAAAAGCGAAAACGACGTGGAAGTGACTCCCCAAAGAAAAGGAGGTGTTTTTCCAGGCGCGAGAAGGGGGCGGATCGTAAGATTGCCGTTCGAACCTCGGCGCCGCGAACGGGAATCGTCCAGGTAGAGCCAAGCAGCATGTGGAGGAAAATCCCAGGAGGGGGTGCGGGCGAAAGACACGACAAAAAGAAAAGGAGGGAATGGGTCCCTGTCCGGAAGGTGCAAGGGCAATGGCCTTGATGCATTCGAACGTTCTCATCATGTACAACCTAAGGTCTTCTGGTCTTGCAAACGGGGTGGAAAGCCGCGCGGGGGGGAAGACTGTGTCCTCAAGACAGGCTGATCATCAGACCGAGTAACTGGATAAAGATCGTGGGTGTGTAATAGGGGACAAGCAAGAACTGGTTGGGGGGAGCCGATTTGGA
>Ga0179593_1408909_pt1 | contig 13063 bp, 19 predicted proteins | sample CZODoug2_1_08_16_FD_185931 | JGI IMG/M metagenome (GOLD analysis project Ga0179593, IMG submission 185931) | Vadose zone soil fungal communities from Angelo Coast Range Reserve, California, USA - CZODoug2_1_08_16fungal (PacBio error correction) | ecosystem: Environmental > Terrestrial > Soil >...
AAGGGGGTACAGCATTCCAGGGACTGAGGAAGAAGGGGGGGATGAGGGAGTTTGCGCTCTCAGTGGGTGGGGGGCGGGTCGAAAAGAGAGGGGTGATCGCTTCTCTTTATGTGCCGCATAAACTTTGCAGAACGAAAGGGGGAAAAAGAAATAGACTCTCGGGACGATAACTATTTGATCCCCCTAGAAAGAGCAGAAGGGAGGGAACCTAAGTTGGGGGGAAAAAAAGAGCATTCTGTTCAGAATGAAAAACAAAAAACCACAACCAAAAACACAAAAAACAAAAAAAAAAACAAAAAACACAAACCAAAAACACCCCCAAAAAAAAAAAAAAAAAAAAAAAAAAAAAACAAAAAAACACCAGGGCAAAAACAACACAACATCAGGAGGTGGTAGTACTTTTGGGCCCAAGGAACTTTCTATCACTTAGGGCGGGTATTTGATCTCTTGCAATATCTTGAGTGGAGCTAGGACATTTTTTTTATAATCCAATGGCATCTCATTTCAGTATCGATTTCGGTTTATAGGCTCCTTCTCTGTCTTAAGAGAGAAGATTTGGAGAGCTGACTTGCGACTTCTGCGGGGGGTTTAAGGTCACTAAGGAGATGGTGAGGAAGATATGAGAGTTCACCAGGAAGTATGGGGAGGCGGAGTTGGTTTTCCGGATTCAGTTATTGCAATGGTTCACTTATCACTTGCGAGAGTAAGTCTGGAATAGGCATGAATGACACGCGCCGGGCACTCGTTGAGGGGGAGGGAGGGGGAGGGATCGTTTTTTATGGAATCGTTTTCTTGGACAAAAAAGCTAGGAAGCCTTTCGGGGAAACGAGTGCGGGGGGACATTTTGTGGATAAAGGAAAACTGACAGAAGGGCGTGCTCCTGGGGGACCCCTCAAAGAACAACAGGCCTGTACGCAGAAGAAGCCAGACATGGGAAAGCAAGAGGTTGTCCAATTGTTAAGGAAGAGGAACATCGCACCTCCTCGCGGAAGATGTGTACGGCAAAAAGGACGTAGGCGGTCGAGGATCTGCTTAAAAAGGGACGAGCGTCTGTTAGAGAGAAGACAGAAGAGAATCACTATGGAAGGGGGAAGGGGGCGCAGTTTATAAGGGGGAGAGTAAAGGGAACCGGGCATTCCCTCTCGCACGAGAAGAAAGTTGAGGTGGGAAGGCCTTTCTCGCGGAGGGAATGGGAAACTTACTCCCCTCAAAAGGCGTGCTAGAGAAAAGACAGAAGGAACGTGTGCTTTGGGGAGGGAAATTTGAGCGGCGACATATGCATCCAGACCAGGAATGAGCCTATGCTGCTACGACATAAAGAAAATTGGAGGGGGAAAAAACTGGACGATTACAGAAAACCCCGTCGACAAGGGGGGTAACCAAGTTGAAGACGAATTACTGGAGAGGGAAGAGAAGAGAGCTCAACACCACACGGAGGAAAAGGAGAGGGACTGCTCTATCGATCGAAGAGCTTCAGACTCCTACTCTACGTCGGGAAAAAAAAAGAGAAGGAGGGAGATCCACCGGCCAGGGGGGGAAAACCAGTCAAGCGAAAAGGGAGCCTCTAAGAAGAAGTGCAAAGAGAGGAGGGAGGGGGGGGCTGACTCGGAGGAACAAGGCACCCGGGAAGTAGGTCACTGATCTCGGGAAAGAAAACCGGTACGTGAGAAAAAAGGGAGGCGCGCTGGAAAAAAACAGAAAATAGGCGGAGGGGTGAGGAAGGGCCCTGGGAGGCCTACCTTCCTTACCCAAGAAGGAAAAAGGGAGCTTTGAGTACGACAGAGATTCGGGCCGAGGGGAGATCAATACCAACGGGGAGAAAGGGGAACGACTCGAAAAAAGAGAGACGACGACGGGAGGGGGTCGTCCCTCGATTTACACCAAGGAAGAGGAAAGTGCAGGGGTCACTTTCAAAGGAAAGTTTGGGGAAAAACTGGGACCGCTGACCGTAAAGAGGAGAAGGGAGGGAAGCAAGAAAAAACAAAGGCTCAGTCCGTTACGACCGGCTCGTACTCTCTCGAGAAAAAAGGGGAAGGCAGAGAGGTGCATTTTCTCCGCGAACAGATCGAAAGCAACTGCTAATGAAGAAGAGGACGACTTTTAAAGACAAGACATTCTTCCCTACAGATAAAAGTCAATCCCAACGGGCAGCGGCTCAAACCCATCACCAAGGAACAACTCCCCTTAGAGAGGGAGCATTGAAGAGGGAACGGATTCAAGGGGAGGGATTAGATCTGTGCTACCGGGATAAACGGTCAGTAGGGCATCCCAAAAGGAGGGGAGGAAGCTGCGCTTTCTGGAAAAACGGGAGATAATGGTCTGCAACCTCAGGGGAGGGGCACTCACAAGGGGAAGAACAGTGCTACCATCGTCGGGGGAGAAAGAAAATCTCTCTAACCTCGGACAGGAGGGGGGAGGAGGGGCAGGCACCAAAATCTCCGAATGGGGCACTTGAAAGAAGAAAAAGGAGGAGCGGAGGGCTGAATCTTGGCCCTTCCTTGTGATTTCTCCCCCATGGGGGAGAAAAAACATAGAAATGGCAAAAGGTCTAGGTTCACGACCCATGGGCCAGATTCAAAGAGAAAATACAGGAAGCATAAGTACGGGAAGCAGAAGAATTCGCTGGCTGAACAATCGAGGGGGGGGGCGCTATCTTAACAAGGAACACAGGGGCTCGTCGGGAGAGAAATATCGGGAAGAGGCCGGATCTAGTGTAAGCGGAAGAAGAGGTGCCATAAGTGAGTCAGGAGTTTTAGCGTAACAAGGAAAAACACCAACGTCAAGAGAGGCAGCACAAAAAAAAACCGGGAGCACAACATAAAAAAAGAGGCACCATCATCGGCCTAAGCGAAAAATAAAATCATCAGAACAAGTAGGAGGACAATAGAAGAAGGACGTGGAAAGCAGAGGGAATTGGGCTAGTTAAGGGGTCCCCTATTATTTGTCCTTTCCGCGAAAAGGGGTAAGAGTTTTGCTGAGAGACTCTGGGGGAAGAAACGCGGGAAGAAACGTGAGTTGACGGAAACGGGAAGAAGAAGAAAGGGGTAAAAGAAAGAGAAACAAGTCTCGACAGGCTTTAACTACTAAGCCAAAAAAGGGGGGAAAACAATTGCGTTGAATAATCGGGGGCGAGAACGGAGAGAGGGTGAAAAATACTTCACAATGGAGTTCGCGGAGGAGAGGAGTGCGCGGGTGGGATGCTTTCAAAAAAAAGAAGGGAGGGTTCATCCGAAGTGGGTAAGGGCCAGCTAGAAAGGGAGGGGGAGGAGGATCTGTGTTGTGAAAGCAGAAGGGCCGGATAAACACGAAGGGAGAGCGCGCCTTCGTGAAATGGAGAAGAAAGGAAGAGAGGAGAACAGGATAAGAAAAAAAACGAACCTTCGCGGCACGAGAAGGAATTGTCTATTTGTTATACTGGGCTAAGGGGGAGGTGAGGCCCCGGCGCTCGAGAAGGGGGAAAGACCTATCGGAACCGTTACACTGGACAATGAAGAGGGGGACGACTGAAGTTGATTCAGTCAGAAAATGAGCGAGATCTGGCACGAGGGAAACAGGTTCAAAATGCTATCTCTTTGCTGGAAAAAGAGGGGGAGGGGGAGGGATCAGGTGAACGAAGGATATGGCACTGCGGGGAATGGGTGACTGTATTTGCCGACGGGGTGGAGGTCAAAGTCGCGTGTAAAAAAAAGGACGGGGGCTGTCTCTTGCTATCTCTAAGGACCAGGTTGGGGGCGTCCAAAAGGAAGTAACGTGATTGGGAGCTGAAGCGAGCTCAACTAGCTCACGGAAGAGGCCGCTGAAGGAAGAGAACTAAAGGGAAGAAGGGTAACGGACATGAAGGGGTACGTTCTTTGAGAAAGAAAAAAAAAATATCGGTGGGGGATAGGCGAAGAACTTACAAGGGAGGAGGGCGAGAAGGAGAGATGAGGATCAGAAAAAGGCAAAGGGATCGACAGAAACATACGAGTCGCAACTCTTCGTGGCGAAAAATTGGAGGATTTGAAAGAAGGTCCGGGAAACAACGCGCCGCCACCGAGCTGAGTGCGGAGGGGAGCGACTTCTACAGGGGGAAAAAAAAAACGCCGGAAGATTTATATCCTCGGAAGAAGTGTCGGGTGCCTGTGGCACCGACTTTGGGAAATAAGAGTAAAGTGCAGCCGATCAACTAGCGGCGAGGAGAGATGCAACGGGGGCTTGAGGGGGCAAACCTGGTTTGTTTGGGGGGGGGGTTTGTGGGGGAAGGGGAGCCAGGGCACATTAGACACTCCGGGACAAGCGACGGGGGGAGCGACGTCCTTGGGAATTATGCTCAGAAAAAAAGAAGATCAACAACACACCTGGGAGGGAAGGAAGATGTCTGCTTCTCTATCGACCAGAAGGAGAGGAAACGACAGTCAGACTCGGAGACAGCGTCCGACCTGGGGGCAGGGCCTCAAAAGCCGGGGTGCACTAAAAGCAAAGTATGTCGAAGAAAATCTCCAGGGAAGGAAGGAGGTGGCAGTATGGACTCGAGTGAAACACCCTACACTGAGGGGCAAGGGGTCGAGGAACTGTCTGCTAAATTGTCAAAAAAGGACGGCGAACAGCAATCTCAAATGGAAAGGCGTGCGGAAAGAAAGACTTCACACTCATCAGAAGACTTACCCACTTTCTCAGCGAAGAGGGGAAAAGGACGAGGACGGCCATGATTAGGAGTGTGGGCATACTCAAAGAAGAGAAAAGAAGATAGTAGGAAAAGAGAAGACGGGGTCTATCAGGCAAACCTCTCTATGTGCAAGGGGAGAGGATAACACTTTTATAAAGAAAGACCAACATACTCTGAGAATTGCACTGAAAAAAAAAAAGAGGAATAGAAGTGATGCTTTCAAAAAAGAAACTTTACCGCGATCCCAAAGAGATTTTCCGGAGAGCAAACCTTCTCAATGGCAGAGATAGAAGACCACCCGAGGAAATGAAATGTCAGGACTTTAGGAAAAGGAAAATAAACTCAAAAAGCGAAACCCTCAAAGAAGGTAAAAAGCACAGAAATCTTTCAACTGAGAAGAAATAACAATAGATAGGGCTCAGGTAAAAAGAAGGAAATGGAGAAGTAGGTATATTTACGGAAAATCAATTCCGCTCAGGGGAAGGTCATCCCGCAAGTCAGCTCCTGCAAATGAAGTTCGATATCGGAACTAAAGATAACGTCCTAAAAGGGACCTCAAGTACATAACCCTCCAGAAGTAGGGGTGGGAACAGCTCGAAGGCATCGGCCGGAAAAGAAAAAACGCGTCCTCAGGAGCGGGAGTCGCACGTTCACCAGGAGGGCGAGGAGGGAGAGGCCTAAGAAACACACTTTTAAGGTAAAAGGCTCCACCTAGGGAAACAGCTAAAATTTTCACTACCGGATTGGATATCAGAATCCCGGGCAAGCGAGCAGGGGAAAGGAGGATCGAAAACCGGGGCATTTTGTAGGGAAAAAACATAATCAAGAGGGGGGGGGGGGGGAGAGCCAAGTAGGGTAACCTGCTGAAGAGAGCGGAAAACTAAAAGAGTCGTTTCAAAAAGCCCCCACCAAGGAGAGAGAGGGAAAACGTACATCCTTGGAAGTGGGGAAAATTGTCTTTCGGAACGGGGGAGGGGACGGAACTACCGAGACCCCACACTAAAAACGTCAAAATACAAACATCAACCTTTGAAAAAAAAGGAAAAAAGAAGAGACGACGAGAGAAAAGAAAGCAAGACTGGGAACCAAGAGGAATCAAAGGGGGGGGGGGGGGGGAAAAGAGAGGTCCAATAGGGATGTCGCTGGAAGAGGGGGGTGCAAGAAAGTTATGGGGGAAAAGAAAAGTGTGGGATGTGTTTTAGGGAAGGGACTCTTTGTTGGGGGCCGCGGCAAGAAGGGGACTGAACGGTAAGACCTATGGAAAACTCGACACTGATCGCATAGATAAGAAAAAGATTGGTGGAACTACAACTACGCAAAAGAAGCATGACGTGAGTTGAACACCTGGGAGAAAAAAAAAAAAAGGCGTTCTGGAGAAAGGGAACATGGGGGGTGGCTCTAAGGGAATGCGCGTGTGGGCTCTTAAGAAGAGCTCACGGTCCGGGAAAACATACACGTAGGGCATGGCGATTAAAGGAATAGAGTGTAAACAAGGAAAAGAGCACAGAAAGCGAATGGAAGTAGGAGCTAAAAAAAAAGTGCGGGAGCAGTCCACGGAAAGCATGCCGGAACACGAGGGAGACACGATCCTCTTTCGGGGGGGGGAGGACTCCGGTATTTTAGTGCGAAGGGCACTCTGAAGGGACCCGGGAAAAAGAAACTGGAAAGGCTTCCATGGGATGGTCGAGACGTGAAGGAAGAAGTCAGTGCCCTATAAATGAAAAGGGAATTTCGGGGGTCTCTGAGGAGGAAAGAGGGCAGGGAGGGAAGGGCTTGATACTGGGACGCGTTAAGAGGGGTGAGGTTTGTTGAATCGGGCCGAATGTAGGGGGAGGGAAAGGGAAGATTTGACGAACAATCAGAAAGGAAGGGGGGGAGGTTTCTCTGAGAGAAAGGGGGGAAGTTAACTGAACATTAACCAGTCCGGGGATTTTTCCCGAGAAAATGCCGAAAAAAAAAAAAAAAAAGGAAAGAAATCAAGCCGCAAACGCACCGCAAAAAAGGAGTGTCCTATCGTGGAGAAATGGGGAGGGGAGAGGCAAGGAAAAAAGGAAAAGAACGAGGGCCTTGGTAAGGGTAAAAACTTATTCGTTCCGAGCCGCAGGAGGGGAGGCTTCTCCACTGCTGTGACACAAAGAAAACTTCTCTATTCAGAGATGCCTGAAAGGGAGAGACGGGAAAAGTACTTTACCCTTAACCCTGCCAAAATCACGCAAGAGGGGGCACGACTTGAGCTCGACAGGGGAGGAGTCGTCCTCACCCCGGAGAAATAAAGGAAAGAGGCTCGGGGGGAAAAGGGGGAAAACGGGAGAGCGAACATGAAGAAGGGAATCGTCTTCTATTGGCTGACTCGACTAAGAGGGGGAAGACCGAAGCGGATTAGGCGCGACGCGGGGAAAGAGGTCGACGAGGATACGATGAAAGGAGACGAAAAGATAGAAAAAAACACTTATGGAGTGCCGCTCGAAGGATCCATGAGACGTCTTCAAGGACCCCTACGACTCGGGAAAATAAAAGGGAGGGAGGGGGGACTCCTCGAAGCCAGGGGGGCAAACATCCAGAAAAGAGCAGAAGAGGACCAAAGCGGGAAGAGGAGGGTCGCGCTTCTTATCAAAAAAAAAAAAGGAGATTGGCAGGAAAGAGGATGGAACGGCTAATACCGGTCGCAACCAGGAATCTCCACAAAACTCGGTGGGAGTGCGTTTGAGGGAGGGGGTAAAAATCTTGGAAAGAAAAAGGGCCTTGAACATTGAAAGGGAAAAACGTGGGGCGCGGATTGGGGTTCTTCGGTTCTGTCGAGAGAAGGGGGGGGGCCATCCTACGAGCCGGAAAGGAGAATAAAGGAGATTAACGAAACCTCTATTTATAAAAAGGCCTATGCGGAAAGCTGGAAAGCCGGTTTTGGGAGGACCGAAGGAGCTGCGCCTTTCAGGCGGAAAAGGAAAGAGCCGAGCGGAAGGGGGAAAAATAACTCATTTCCTCGACAAAAGAAATTCACACTGGGGGGATTCAGGGAGGGAAAAAAACAGCTATGCCCCGGAAGGGGAGAGGGAAAAGCCTCGGCGGGAAGGAAGAGAAGAAAGCGCCTTGGGGAAAAAAAGTCGGCAAAAAAATAAAAAAGCAAGCACTCCTCAAAGGAAAAAGGAACCGCGAGGGCAAATCTACACTCCCCAGGAGAGGGAAAGAGTCCGCGGAAGGCCTTAAATTCAGGGGCGAAGGAGTGAGAGTTCAAGGATCTGAAAGCTAGTTCCTGGTTTCAGACGAAAGACTTATGAGGAAGAAAAGGGGAAGTGCAAGGTTTAGAAAAGGCATAAAAAGGAGCAAGTATAAAAAAGAAATGGAAAGAACATAACCCATGACAGGGAGAGGGAGAGAAACTAGGAGGGAAAGCGAAGTAAGCGGACCGAATTTGAGCGTGGGAAGGGGGAAAGACACGGACCAGTCTTCTGTGTGATTGGGGAGTGAAAGAGGGAGACGCCTTCGGGGGAGGAGGAGGGAAAAAACAACGAAAGGAAAGAAAACAACATTTCCTATCTCTCCCGATAAATGAAAAGTGTCAACGAGGATTTAATCTAGAGGGGAACGGAAATCCGCCCCAAAAAGCGCATAATCAATTATGAATCAAAATTGTATAGCTTTCTGAAGCCGCGTGGGGGGAGGGAATCGAAAGTTGGTACACGCTGCGAAAGGGGAGAGGGGTCCGGATACATCTCTAAAAGTCGGAGGACGAGGAGAGTAAGACTCAGTCAAGGGGGGAGGGTAGTGAGGGGGAAACGGAAAACGGAACTACCGAGCGCAAAAAAAGGATAGTCAACAGCTTAATCAAAAAGAGTGAAGGCAAATAAAAATCAAGAAGGGCATGAAGAAAATGCCCAAGGAAAGAAAGGCTGGAACGAATCTAAAAAAAAAAAAAAACAGTATTCATTAAAATTAGGAGGGAAGGGGGAAAAAAAAATCGGCTTCGAGGGGACATTATATTTGTCCGCCTTGAAAGGTTGCCATGCAAGTGTGATGTGTGGAGGAAAGACGGGGACCGAAAATGGAATAAAAAAACAGGATCATCGGGAAATGACGTGGAAAGAACGCCGAATACAGAAACGTCACGAGAAAAGTCAATCCTGATATGTGGGAACTAAGGTTAGCAGGCGACCAAAAACGGGAGGGGAAAAAAAGGTCGGTTGAACACTAAGGGTATCTCGCACACCACGCTGCGAGGGAGGGAAAAGCAGCTCACAAGGCTTGTACTGACTACTTGAAGTAAAGAGGGGGGGGGGCGAGGTCATCTTTTCATCGGAAGCCTGGGGGGCGACCGATTGGGGGAAAGGACAGCATCGGAGGCTTTCTCTAATCTCCAAGTTGGAAATCCACTTAATGGGTCCAAAAGGAGAAGGGGAAACCAGGCGACGGATGGTACACGTGAAGAACGTACCACCCAAACACCCCCAAAAAACCCCCCCCCTCGGAAAACTGATCCTCCTGCATCTCGACAAGAAAAGGGAGGAAGGAGAGACTCTCAACGATGACAGAAGGAGTGCTGGGTTAGGAAGGGGACTCAATTGATTGCTCCAGAAGGGGAAGGAAATTGCGAAGGGAAAGAAGACGCACATTCTACATGGGGGGTACAGGACCCTGACTGATGAGAGGCAGAGAGGAAAGATAAACTAACACTTAAGTGAAGGGAGAAGGTCTGGAAAAAGGAAGGGGGCGTCTGAAAAAAAGGAGAGGGCATAGGCGGGGGGAGAGGATTGCAAGGGGGGGGGGGGGAGGGAGGGTGAGGGTGAGAGGTTGAAAATGGGTTGCAAAGGGGACTCTTGGAGGAGCCAATAGGAGGAAAAAGGAAGGGGGCGGCGTGGGGCTGAAAAAGAAACCAGTGAAAAAAAAACAAAACATTCCAAGTGCACGTGGGGGGGAGAGGGGATAATTAAGACTGGATAGCTCACGGAAAGAGAGAGGGGCATCCGGGGGGGGGGGGGGGGGGGTGGTGGGGGGGTGGGGGGATGGGGGGGAAAGGAAAGCAAGCTCGGTGTCGTCTTGATCCAAAGATAGAAGAAACAAAGCCACTCCGGAGAGAATTGGGGGAATCGATCAAAAAGGGAAAATAAGCGAGGGGCCTTAAAAAAGGGTAGGCGGCCAGGTGTCTCGAGCACCGACAAAAAAGAGAAAGGACGCGAAACTTGCCGATGCATGGACGGTAGGGGGAGTGTACGGGCAGCACGAAGAGCACAGAAACGCCACCGAGCTTGATTTTGGGGACAGAAGAGAGGAGACGGTTCTTGGAAAGAAAAAACCACTCCTCTTGCTGTCAGCGAAAGCCAAGGAGGCCAAGGTCAGTGAATAAAGCGACATAAGAAGAAAAGAAGCGGCGTGGCTGCTCGAAGAGAGCGCTGAGGAAAAAAGGAAGGCGTGATTGAAACGGAAAAAACGACGGGACGCCTAAGGTCAGAATCAAACTTTAAGTACTATTACTTTATGACGAGAAGGAGAAAAGAAAAAACAAAGGAGAGAAGGAGTCGATCGAATCCAGAGGGAGGAAAAAGACGCCAAAAAGCGTGTAACAGGCGTCGCCTGGGAGGACTCAAAGGGAAGGAAATCGCGAAAAGAGGGGGAACGAACCATCGGGCTGCTAATTTGGAGAGGACGCGTATGTCGCTCTCTCAAATCGGGACAAACAGGGGCAAGAAAGACTTATAATCCAAAAGCGGACAGGTCGCACGCACGAAAGAAGGGGAGGAAACCTCAGAGCGTTGGCCTCTTTTAAGACGAACAACTTCATTCAAAAAGAAAAAAAGGGCACACAGGGGCTTGGAAGCGCGAGGGGTAAGATCACTACGTTTCCTAACAGAAAGAAAAGAAGATAGACACACAAAGGAGAAAGGCGGCCGTACACGCAAGTAAATCTACTTCTAGGAAAAGGAATCAACCTCACCGTTGTCAGATGACGGAAAGGAAAAAACGGGGGGAAAAAAAAGGCGGTCATGCAAGCATCGGCCGGGCTCTGGAGAAGAGAAAGGGCGCGTGGTCAGCTACGGAAACACTTTAACTTTTCATGGAGGAAAAAAATGACTTCCAGTAAGCGAGAGCAGAAACAACTTCTTCTCCTATATGAAAAAAAGTGGAAAGGCAACTACCTTAGGGCCATCCACAAAACGCCAACCGCAAAAAAGAAGAATCCCTCCTAGTCTGTCAACTTCACGCCCACTTAGAGAGTTGCAAAGAGAGAGGGGAATGATCCGGGGGGGGAGTTTATATAAAGGAAAAAACGCTCACTACGGGGGGGAAGAAAAAAAAAAAATTCTTCGGCATTTGCAGTGAAAAGGTGACGAGGAGTGTCAGGAAAAGGAGGGAATATTAAAAAAGAAAGGAAATCCTCACTACATACCCCTCTAAGAAAGAGTTCATCTACTAGGTAGAGAGAAAAAAAAGTCGGGGAAGGGGGGCAGAAGAAGGCGAGCGGGAAGAGTTTCAGCACTTTCACGAAAAGAGAGGCTTCCAGGAGAGCTGCGCTTAGGGGAGAAACTTGTAATATCTCGCAACAAGGGGGCGAATCCTAGAGGAAAGAGAAAAGAGTTTCACACCGGAGGGAAAAGAGAGAGAAAAAAAAAAAAGCCCGCGCTAGAAATCACTCACAAGGTATGGAGCTGGAAAGAGACCGGGTGGTGCAAGCGAGAATATTAGTGGGGGGCTGGGGAAAGGGGAGCGCTGGAGGGAGTGGGCAACAGACAACGATGCGATAACAGTGAAGGGGGGTGTTGTCCCTGGTAAAGAGGCAAGTTTAAGAAAGAAAACCGAGAGGAGAGAACCCCACGAGAGGAAGAAGAAGAAGACACAACATCAACAAGGGGGGGAGGGAAAAACCCAAAGAAGAGAAAGGAAAAAAGCATCCCATGCAGAATATGCAGGGTAAAAAAGGAAGCAATCTCTCTCGAAGAAGAAAAAAAACAACTAGGAGAAAAAGCTTTTTCAAGAGAAAAAGGGAGTAGAAAGTGGGGTTTCAAGCGAGGAAGGGTAGGTGCCGCAATTTGGAGGGGGGGTGCGGATCTACTGGCTCATGCTCTTATTACCGAAAAAAGGGAAGGAATCCTTGGAGATCACGAAAAGTGGGTCCATAGTATCCGAAGTAGGGGGAAAAACTTTGGAAACCTAGGCACGGAGGTGCACTTTTTGGAGGTAGGAAAAACAAGAGAGACAGAAAAAAAACAGACAATTCAAAAGACGGTGATCTTTCTAGGACTGGGAAGGGGAGAGGGGGGGGGGATCTGAGGAGAAGAAGGGATCGGTCTTGAAACGGTAAAATTTTCCATCTCGGAGAGGGCGGAGAGGATTGGTTGAGGACAAGAGGGGCGGCAGAAAAAGCAAAAGACGATCTCGCTGCGGAAGTGAAGAAGAAAGTACACTCTACAAGAAAAAAAACCAAACGCCGATCCTGACGAGAGATGGGTATGCCACTATCTTCTGGGAGGGGGGGGGATGAGCGTGGAGTGCCTAGACGAGGGTGCCGAAATTAGCGAAACTGAAAAAATGGAGAGGCGATTATTGGGGGGAAGACACGGAAACTTTAGAGGGGGTCAAATCACTACTTCGACAAGGGCAGGACGTAAACTACGAAGGGCGGGACGAAGGCACAACTGGGCTTGATACGGTACGGCGTTTGACGGGAGGGGGGAAGAGGGGGAGGTCGGGGTATGGAAGAAGGGGGGAGTTCAAAAATGGGAACCTATCGCCTCCTGGCGGCGGGAAAAGGAAGAGGGGGGTCGTGAAACTGGTTTTGGACATTCCCTGAAAAAGGACTGGAATCAGGAGGGGAAATCTGGAGGGAAGAAAAAAGTCGACACTATCGCACAAAGGAGGACGATCCGCAGGAAAAAGGGCGGCGTGGGGTACGGATCGTGGGGGGGCCTATGGTGGAAAAAAAAGAAAGAATCGCCTTAAGGGGGAGAAAAGGGGAAAGGGGGGTCCCGACGAGATTTCTCGAGCCCGGACGAGAGGAGAGAACAAACGTGAGCCAAACAGGAAAGAAAAGAGCCTCCAGTCAAAACGCTTCCTTGCTCAAGGGTCAAGGAAGGGAGAATAGGGAAAAGGAAAAAAAGGAACGCCCCTGAGGGTGCTTCCTTCATTGAGAAAGAGAAGGCTCAACTCCTCCTAGTATAGAAAATCGACCAAGAAGGGGGAGGGGGGTGCAGGTTACCGACAGTGGAGAGACTAGAAGAAAAGAAAGAAAAAAATGACTCCTTCTCTTAGAGAGAAAAAAAGAAACGTTCTTTAGTTTCAAAGGGCAGGCTGTTGAGTGCCGAGAAAACAAAAGGAAAAGTCGAGGGAGCGTAATTTATCGATCCGAGCAGCGCGAGAACCCCTTAGGATGAGAAAAAGAAGAGAAAGAGAGGGAAGGAGAGTCTTAAGGGAAGACGTCGCGCCCCTGAA
>Ga0179593_1429227_pt1 | contig 13063 bp, 15 predicted proteins | sample CZODoug2_1_08_16_FD_185931 | JGI IMG/M metagenome (GOLD analysis project Ga0179593, IMG submission 185931) | Vadose zone soil fungal communities from Angelo Coast Range Reserve, California, USA - CZODoug2_1_08_16fungal (PacBio error correction) | ecosystem: Environmental > Terrestrial > Soil >...
ATCCAAAAGAGACGAAAGTGAAGGAGAATATCCAGGACTAAAACATTCAAAATAAGGGAATTTGGTCCAAGCCAACAATGGACGTTAGTGTCCTCTTGTATCCAAAGGATTCCGCCTCAAGAAGCTATCAAAAGTAAGAAATGAATTTGGTCGAATGAAAAAGCACTGGAAGAATAAGACAAAAAACAAGAAGACGAGGGTCGAACAGAAATTAAAGGACCAAGTCGGGGCAGATCATTGGGAAAAATGAAAAAAGGTTCTTGATCGTGCGTCGGTGAAAAAACACCGCCATGAACAAGAAGATTTGAGTGAGAAAAAGGAAGGCTTGCATAAACCCGACCTCCACCAGGGAAAGCAACCCATGGGGATGGAAGAAGAGCTCGTGGCCTCCGGGTGTCGCATATTGACTTAAGTCTGGGTTGGAAACCCTGGTGCCGTAGGACTCCGGTTGGGGGCTTGCGGCGGGTCACGCTGAACGGATTGTAGGGTGGTTATGAGCGGGGAAAGGGGGGGGAAAGGGGGAAAAAAGTTTGAGCGCACAAAGGGAACACAAGTAGGTGGGGGGGGACTTGTCATCTCAGCGAAGAGAACGCAGGGGCAGTGAGGGGGGTTATAAAAGTAACCGAGCAAAGTTGGAGTTTATGGGAGGCAAAAAACTAAAGGAGAAAATTGCGTGGGTACATCAAAGAAAAAGAAAAAGGGGGTCTTCATGGCTAGTAAATAAGTAAGAGAGAGGAGCAACGGCCGCTAAAAAGAAGAACGTAAGTGCACGGAAAAGAAACAGCTTGCACCTGAAAAGCGGTCAAGGTTCAGCATGCGAGGAGAGAGGCAGGTGTGGGAAAGAGGGGGTCAAGGGTTGTAAAAACAAAAAGGAAGAAGCCAACGGCAGTCTGAGAAAGCAAGGGTTGTGGCTGTAGGTAGGAGACAGGGGGGGGGGGAAAACATGAAAAGAGTCTAGGTGTGAAGAAGAAGAGAAACGCAGGGGGAAAATTTCCAAACGAGCGTATCAAGGAAAGAAACAAGTACTTGGGGGGGGACCTCCTGAAGAAAGAAAGATAGTAAAAGCTGTGGTGGCGCTCACAAAGGGAAGACGGAGGACTGGGAGAGCAGGCCGCCCAGTCAACAAAGGGGGAATCAGGAGCGCCAAAGATAAGAGAAGGGGGAACAATTGAGTACACCCGACTTCAGACCAGCTCCTTCGCGTGGGGAGTCAAACGCTCTTCCACAGGGGACAGGAAAAGATAGGTGAGAATAAAACCGATACACTCCAAGGCACTCTCATGCTTCAGCTCGCCTATATCACAAAAAAAAAAAAAAAATCATAGCATGTAAGCTGAACCCAATGGGAAAAAAAAGAATGGGGAAGGGACAGGGGGGGGGTCGGAAATTGTCCAAATGGGGACGCGGAGAAAAAACCAAAAATTTGCCTGCATCTCTGGGAATCCTTATTTAGCTGGAGGAGGGAGAAAAGAACCAGAACATGGCCCAAAAAAGCACAGTCAATGTTTTACGGGGCGAGCGTAGAGGAAAAAATACGTTGCACCACAGGTGTTGCTCTGGGGGGTGCGCATCAAACACGTTGCCGTTGTCCAGGGGGGGGTATGGGGGCATCCCGAATGGGCCCAATGCTTCCAAGAACAAAAAAAGATCCCCGCATGGGAAACTCTGAGCAGCAGATCCCATAAACCGAACCGACTACAGGCAAACAAGCTCTTCAATCAAAGAGAAGCGCACGCCCTCGAAAAAAAAAAGGAGAACTTGACCGGAGGAGCTTAACCAACAACAGAACGGGGGGATCGACTTCAGAGCGGGTGAACTCGGGGGAGAACAGAGACACACGGCAAGAGGTACCAACGTCAACGCTAAGTGCACTAGGGTGTGGCAAAGCAAAAAAACGTCAAAAATCGAAAGATGCCCTAGCAGGTTAGCGGCAAGGGCCTACGCGGGCAAGAAAAAAGGGAAGAAAATTTGCGAAACAGGAAAAAATTTCGGGAAAAAAATCGTAGCGAGCAGGGAAAGTGGGGGGGTTACTCAAAAGGATTGGGGGGGGGAAATGTGACAAAGCGTTTATTTCCACGTACAAAAGTCCGTAACAGTCAAAGAGTTGGAAGTGATGGAAAAAAAAAAAACGACGGGGGGGGTGTATCTGTGGGGCAAAACTTACGTGGGGAAAAACATGAAAGTGGCAGAAACAAAAGGGACGAGGTTCCAGAATTGTTGAGTCTCTAAAAAAGTCAGTGGATGAAAGGGGGGAACGGGGGGGACCTGGCAACGCAAGAAAAAAAAAAAAACTCAGACACAGAGTAATCGCGCCAAAAAAAAAATGCTGAAACTGTGAATAAATCGCCGAAAAAAATAGGGGAAGGATTGAAGTCTGCTGCGGGAAAGGGTGGGGAAGGGGGCAAGAACAGCTCACGCTCCTAACGGAAAGACGAAAACAAAAAAAAAAGGAGAAAAAAAAAAGACTCAGTCTGACAGCCGAAAGAGACGGCGCATGGGGGGTTAGGGAAATACATTAAGGGAAGCAGGCATGCGAGACTGGCGTGCGTGGGACAATAAAGCAAAAAAAAAAAAAAAAAAAAAAACGGGATGAAAAGGGGCGAAGGAAGGGCTTTGGAGTAATCTAAATAGTAGTGCTGAAAACGAATAGGTTTCAAACGGGGTGAAACTCCTGCGGGGAAGAACAATCCTTACTCATAAAAAAAAGAAACTACCGGATGAGTTACCACAAAAAAAAAAAACCCGGGGGGGTCGGTCGGTCCATAAAGAAAAAAAAAATTGGAGCACGATCTCTGAGATCACAAAAATCCAGAACTAAACCAACGGGGGTATTGGAATAAGTAGAGGTGCAACGGGGGGCCCAAAAACAAAAAAGATCACTCGGTGTTAGGTATTTTTCTCGGTTCCCGGTGAAAAGGGGGGAATTGTAACGAACGTCCCAAACAAGTGGGGGGGGTTTCGACCTCGAAAAACAATCCCGCATCCTCGAAAAGTTTGAAGCTGGGGGTACTCGTCGCGGGTAACCCTTAGTCACCGGGTAATCTCAACTAAAAACAAAAAAAATCTGGGACTTTGCATGGCTTTGCAGACGAGGGCCATCTACTGCGTGAGGGTTAAAACAGAAAAAGGGGACCTTGAGACTGCGCACACTCTCCTGAGGACAAGCGAGGAGCGGTCTGCGTAGTGACACAGCATTAGGGGCAAACGGAGATATCTCACCGGGTGGGAACGGGGGAAAGACGCCATTGCGGAAGGTACAACGACGATAATACTCTGTCCGGCACTGGAACTGGAAACGAGGGGGGGCTGAAAAAACCTGTCGGGTGTCAAAGGAAAAAGTAAAGCCGGTGAGTGAGGAATTAGAACGAATTTTCGTAGGGTGAATGATAAAGGGGGGTTGACCAAATCACCAGAAAAATGGTCGTAACTCCGAGACCTGGAAAGAGGGTCTAAGAGCGGAAAAAAGAAAAACACGGGCTCGGCATTGTACTGAGTTTGCGTTGGCGGCCAACAACGTGCAGGGGGGAAGGAGAGGAGACTTCTAAATTGCGGCGAGAGGGACACCAAAAAGCTCTTCGTAGGGGGGGGGGGTCTTATGCCGGGCTGATTCATTTACAGAACTGCTGGGAGCCAGGGGAAACACAAAAGAGAGTGCACGTGTAAGGGGCGCAGGGGGGGGACGCCCGTCGTCGAAAGGAAGACATTTGTATGGGGGAAGCCTGCAGCCGCTTGTCGTCGCGGGGGTCGGGGTGAAAAACGCGAGACGGTTCAGGAAGGTTAGCAGCTAGGAAAAAATGTGGTACAACAGAGAGCGGACTGCTGCTCAAAACAGCCACACACCTGGAAGTTTGGGCATCGCATCAGAACGGATCTAAAAACGATCAGGGAGGGACAATGTTCTTATTTCACGGGCCAAGCTGGGGAAAAAATTCCGGGTAAGCAGAGCCTGGTGATGGCGCGCCAACCCCGGGGCACGGAGAGAGAAGACTACTACCTCCCCAATTCTAGAAACCGTCGACGTACAAAGGGGGACAATTGGTCTTAGGCACTCATGGGGGGGTTATGCCCCGGGAAAGCTCCCTGTGGTTGAACTCGTTTAATTTTGCAAGGTAAAGAACATGAATGTGTAAAGTGGGAAACTCAAACTCAGGTCTAAGGAGAAGTGGGGAGTCCGACCCTCTGACGCATTGGCTGCGAGGGCTGAGGGGAAAGGGGGGCCGAGTTCGCCTGCTAGACCCAAAAACATTTATTCTCAAAAAAGAGTTATCGAGGTGCACCTGGAAAAAAAAAAGGGAAGGTAAGGCGATGCATGGCATAAATTAGTTACTCCCGGGCTCATAAAAACAAATACACGGGGGCCAAAATCACTGTATTCAAAGCAAGGACCAAAATCCTAGGCGCTCCGGAGCCCGGAAGTTCACATGGGCACGATCGAAACTGAAAACCAGAGCGTTCAGAGTTCTTTCTTTCTCAGGATTCGCCAAAAAAGGGCGCAATATGGAATATAGAGGGGGTTCTGGGGGAAAAAAGAAAATCGCGGGGGGGACTTATTGAAGCGTAGTCATGGTAGCTGTGGGGGGCGAAAAAAACTAAAATGATAGGGGGGGCTTGCATTTCAAAACCCAGTCAAGAAGATAACAAGACTAGGGGCTGCAACGATGGGAAAGCAATGGTCGGGCACAATTACTCACGGCGGAAAGGACAAAATAATATCAATCGAAAAGACTGCAAAAAACGCCAAAAAGTCAAAAAACGAAAATGGACAAGACGTGCCAAAAAAGATGGAAAAAACCGGCATCTCAATTCCTGGAGACTCAAGGAGGGGGGGGGGAGAATTCTCTGATTCTGCTCGGAGTTCATGTGAATAGGGGAAAAAAAGGACGGAAGTCCAAAAATTCTGGCCATGGGCTTGACTCAAAGAAACGCACACAAAAAAAAGGGGGTGGGAAAGCCTATCTCGTCAACAAATAAAAGATGAAAGAATGGCCGGTAAGTCTTGGGTCGGAAACCGCGCACGGGCCCCAGGGTACACTTTGGGAGGAATCATGCAAAAGGGGCGGAGGTCGGAAAATTTAATAAGGGGGAGTTGGGGGATCGCAGGCGATCCAGGGGTGGCGCCCCGAACGTAACCGGAAAAAACTTAAGGTTTCCGCCGGTTGCGAAGGGCCTGGAAGCACTGGGGTATGCAAAAGTCGGAGGGAAAAGCTAAAACGATATCTTCTGAAAAAAAACTAAAAAGGAGAATATATAGATTATCGGAACGAAGAACACGCGGGGAAACTGGTACGCGGGTCCATTGCAGAGGAAAATGGGATTGTGGACGGTAACTAAACAGCTGCTGCAAGGAAACTTCTGACAGAAGAGCCAACGACCGGCAGATGCGGCAAAAAATCCGGACTGGAAAATGGTGGTCTAGAGCTATCCAGGGTTGGGATGATAAAGACAAAAAAAAGAAACTCTTCCGGCCGACGTTTTAATCTTCAGATCGACGGCAAAAGACGGGGGGGCTGGGAAAACATGGAGAATTCCGTTCCCAAAAAAAAAAAAAAGAGTAGACGAGGGTACATTCGGCTGACGACTACAAAAAGAGAGAATAAGAGTTGCGGAGCTCAAACATTCGCTCCCATCGCATCCGGGGCAAGGGGGAAACCCCCCACACCCCCCCCAAGAGAGGTCGGACTAAGAGCCTAAGTTTGGAACGGGAGGGCCCTGGAGGGGGGAGAGGTTTAGAAAAGATGTTTGAAATTTGCAGCGGTAATCTGTGGCGCACGGCTTGGCTAGCGAGGAGGTTGGAGGGGCGGGGTGGACGGCGGGAAAAAAAGGTTGGAAAAAATAGCAACACTAGCCATCGGGGCTTCTATCGAACTTCAACCTCTGTGAGCGGACGATGACGAATGGGAGCCAGGAACACAAACGGAAAATTCTCACTGGGGGAGGGTCTGCTGCGTGTGTTGAGCTAAATGCGACAGTTGGCAAGGGCTACCACGGTGTCAATTCAAAACGGGGAAAAGGAACCGAAGGGGCAAGAACCGCATCGTATCATGACGAGCCTCCGGGAAACGTCCTGAAAAACGTTCCGAGAGTTGGGGGCGGAGTAGGTGGTTGTAGTAGGGCGCGAAATACTATGCGTCTGGACGTCGGAGCAGGTTGATTGAGGGCGGTAAACATTGGAAGACTTAGTTTAGGTGGGCAAAGAGGTGTGGGAAGAATCTCCTTGATTGAAAACTAGTACGGGGGCAACCTTTGACAGAATGAACTCTTTGGAAAAAAAGTCTTTAACGCGCGGGGGGGGGGGGGGACCAACAAATTAGTATTATCATCGTAGGCGAGAAAGGTGGCGTCAAAAATAACAAAGGCCTCATACCCACTTCGACATGAGCAAAAAATAACTACCCCGCTATCAAAAGGGCCATCTGAGGGAGAAAAAATCCACCTGGGTTTTCGAAAAATGGTCGATTGGAAAAACACTCCTTGAAATACTTTAACACCAAGAGCACCGGAATCTTCAAGGGATCAAAAAAAGGTATGCCTCGCATTGTCCCGTTTGTCGGGGAGGGGGCAAGCTGTTGGAGAGGGGAGGGGTGCTGGAAACCAAAGACCCCAGGGGAATATTGACAAAAAAAATCACTGGCTTGGAAGAAGAAACGAAAAGAACATTGAAAAAACCGATTGCAGTAGATCCGTGGTTTTAAACAGGGGGGGGGGGGGGGGAGCGCGCCTAACCTCCAGTCTCTCGTCTTTTCAGGGACGACTTCAAAAAACCAAGAACCGGTCACCAATGGGGGGCTGTTTTTTGGAGCAAAAGGAGCCGGGACGCCCCGGGTGGCAACGTCCATGTTGGGGGGAGAAAACGGGACCTATCAAAAAAAAAAAACCGGGCGGTATTTTTTCTATGGGACTGTCAAAAAGACTCCAATACGGCGAAATCCTCTTCGGACCGACGCTCTGAGCCGACACGAACGGATAAAAAAACATAATTTTCTGAAGAGACGAAGGGCCCAAGGCTATGCACAGAAAAAATCGGTGCGCGACGGATTCAGAGGGAACTAACCGCCAGAGGAGGCATGAACCCCAAAGGCACTTAGATGTACGCTGGGGGGTGGAGGAACATGGATAGCACTCGTAAAGAACCCCAGCGAGCGAGGCGGATTGAACCGGCCTGGATGAAGCGGGGAAGTTCAGGATGCTTCGCTCGGTTAAATTACGAACCATCTGACAAAAAAGGGGGGGGGAGAGGGGGGGTAGGGGAAAAAACGATTGGGTGTGTTCATGGGGGGCTTCAGACTTGTATCCTCAAACTCCGAACATTCGGCTGTGGGGTAGGGGAAATGAGAAACCAAAAAAAATGAAAGGGGGAAAGGTGCTTAAAAAGCCCGAAGTTCAGACTAAACCGCTTGCCCTAGCGACAGGAAGCAGGGTGGTATGAGGGGGGTGGGGTTTCCGACGAAAAAAGAGATGCTCGAAGAGGGAATCTGTCCCGCTCCTCTATCAAGTTTAGGACACAATATCGTAGCGACCATTCAACAGAAAAAAGAGCGGAATCAGGAATTGCAGGGACAAGGAGACATCGGCGTCGACGTTCAGAAAAGCGCCAGCCGAGGCCCCAAAGGACTAAGAAAAAGAAGAGAAATCATGGCTCAAGGGGGGTGGTATGAGAGGAAACTGGAGGGGTTTTTTAGGAACCTTCTTGCTGTATTCCGCAAGACCAGGGGATTGAAAAAAGAAAAACAGAGCTTGAAAGGTCAATATATTCAATTTTCTTGTGACAACAAAAAATGGGAGGACTGAACGTGTGAGGTTTGCAAGGGGCCCTCGATAAATTAGAAAATGCAGACTACCCGAAGAACAATTGTAGATTCAAACCAGGTGCCTGTAAAACATGGGGCGACGCCTTCGCGTCTCTCAGGAAAAAAAAAAGCAAACAGGAAGGAGGAAAGGGAGGGCACGAAAATAAGAAAGATTGTCAAGACTTTGGGGGGACCGGGGGGGGGGGGGGGGGGGGGGGGGGTGGGGGGGGGTGGTGGGGGGGGGGGGGGGGGGGGGGGGGGGGGGGGGGGGGGGGGGGGGGGGGGGGGGGTGTGGGGGGGGGGGGGGGGGGGGGGGGGGGGGGGGGGGGGGTGGGGGGGGGGGGGGGGGGGGGGTGGGGGGGGGGGGGGGGGGGGCAGCATTCGGTTCGGGGAGCCGGAAAAGAACAGGTTTGTTTCGTTCTAGGAAAAAAGACTGATCAGGCGAGCCTTGTTGAAGGGGGGGAAAAAGGCGTCTGGGGGGATGGGACTAACTCAAAGAGCGGGAGAGGCTGTCACCAACGATGTATTCTGGCGTTTCGATGCTGCACTCAATGGGCGGGAAGGGAAGAAAGGTTGAGGGGAGGATATTGCAAAAAAAACTTGAGGAAAAGGCCGACAGCGCTCAAGAATCGGTGGCGTTGCCTGAGTTGCAGCACATGGGGGGGGGGCAACGGTCGTAGAAGGAAAGGACGGGAGGGCAAAGGTTTCCTAGACTACGGATACCGCTCTCATAAAACAGAAGAGTTTGGTGTCTGAAAAACAGGCACACAGTCAAACAAAAAACTTCTTGGAGGAGAAAGAAAATGGAAAAGGGCGAATGGGGTGGGTGGGGAGGATCCACTTGCCTTCGAAAAAACACCACAAAGAAAAGTAACGAAGGAATCGAGGTTAGGGAGTAAGAGGGGAAGAACCAATGCGGGGGAGCCACACCGTTTGCGTTTTCAGGAAAAAAAATTTAATCTCTCTGGGAAAAACAAAAGTACAGATTTGGGGGGGGGAGGATCAAGATCAAGGTTTCAAAGAACGAAGAAACGGTCTCGAAGGGGGGGGATGGGCGCCGGCTCGAACTCATTACATAGGCCAACAAAAAAAAATAATATTCGTCGCCTGCCGTAGCGACATTGCCGAGAGGGGGGGGGTTTTGTCGGAAGGAGAAACTTTTAGGCATTGCGGGTACCGATGAGGTCGTCGTGATGGTCATGCCGTGGCCCCAGTATTTAACGGAAAAACTGAAGCCTACGCATAAACAGGCACACCAACTAACTGGGTGCGCAAACCGAAAAGAAAGGGGAAAAAAAAACATCGAGCAAACAGGTTCAAAACAATTTGGGGGGGGGGACGTGGCACTTCAAGCCAGGAGGAAACCCATCAAGGGTGAAAAAAGGGGAGGCAATTTGGTTCGGGTAGAAAATTATATCAATCCGCGGCCGCGAAAAAAGGGGGGGAAGGGGAGATTCTCTGCCTTATTGTTTTGGGTTTCGTAAAGGGGGCGCGGGTTTTCTCCTCAGGGGGGAAGGAATCAAAATCGATAGACGGGAAGGAATGAGGGCTGCGGGGCGAAAAAACGGGAGGCTCGCAAATGCGGGCGAAAGAGTTTGGGAAAAGTGGGGAAGGACACTAGCTCAAAAAAGGGGGCCGGAGGGAGAAGGAGGACATCCTAAGGACTGTGACGGGGGGTGATGTAATTCTGGTTGTCAAAGGTATTGCCTTGTGGTTAAAGCGATAAGGGGGAGAAAAATATCTCGACTTCAACAGAAGGCTAACGCGTCGGTCGGGCGGGACATCGAAACCGCCTTCGAAAGTAGCACGCTCGTTCGGGAAAAAACGGCCTCCATAGACAAAGAGAGCAAGAAACGGTTTGACATCAGAGTAGCAGAAACGGTCGGGGGGAATCCAAGGAGAGAGGAATCATTTTCTGGAAAATATAAATAGGATGCATTCCGCTATTTGTAGGGGGATCAAAACGCAGAATTTGATAAGAAATGAAGGAAGCCGGGAATAGACGAAGGAGCAAGGAATGCGAGGGTACAAGAGTCGTGGTTTGACGGGGAGAAAAAAGGAGTCACTCTTTTTCAGACAAGAACGGGAAAAAAAAGAGAATCAAAAACTCGCGAAAAGATCACAGATCGGCGGCACAAGTAAAAAAAAAAGTTTCGAAGCGCGGTCAAATGGAAAAGGAGAGCCTGCGCCTCGAAATGTTCTCGGGGGGGGGAAATTGAAAACTGGGGAGGCGGGCGATGTGAAGAAAGGGACGCGAATCTCTGGCGTTTCTGAAAGGGGCCGCGACGTCACTACATAAATGGGGGGCTCTATCTCAGCCAATGACCAAGAGGGGGGAAGGCAGGGAAAGGGCTCAAGGGACGGTGGAAACACTGGTATGGGTGCAGTTGCGGATTCAGGTGCAAACAAAAATCACAATTTCATTCCTGCGATGAGTTGTGCGGAAGGGAGACCGCTGATTGAAAGCAACGGGAAAAAGGAAAGGGGACTGAGGAAAGAAATTCCCAAGAAGTGCAGGAATAACGAGCCGGGGATATTCGCGGGACATTTTGAAAACCTGGCGGCCCGCGTTCCATCAAGGATATAAAAAACTACGGAGGAGGAGAAAAATAAGGGGAACCGTTAATTTCCGCTGCAAAAAAAGAAAAAACTCAAAACCTGCAAAGGAAATATCGCAACACCGCTTGGGACAAAAGGGTTCAGCGCCAGCGCAAAACTACGGGGGGAAGGAGCGTTTCGGCGCAACGTTCAAAAACTGCACTTCAAGGGACGAAACGCCAGATTAGGGACTCAGGCCATGGGGGTGTTGGAACAACTTGGTTATCACGGGAACGTGAAAAAGAAAAGGGACTTCTCGGGATGAACGGATGATTGGGAAAGACGAAGGGCTTATGGGCTGGGGAAAAAAAGGCGCTGGCATCGCTCATGAAAAAATTAAAGTCAGCGCCCCCTCCATTCTTTCAAATCCAAGGACCGCGGCTAGATCGGCGAATCAGCGGGCAAGTAAGGGACCGCTGGGGGTCTCAGGGGGGAAAAGGAAAAAAGTTGGTTTTGGCAAAAATATCGGGCAAAGCTAAGCCGATTTGGCCGTCGAAAAAAAAGGGTCAGCGATGATTAGAGGGGATTCAGAGGTAATTAATGTATAAACAACATCATCAAAAAAAATCGCTCATGCGCATCTTCAGAAAGGGGGGAAAGCGGGTGAGCGGATGATTCAGTTGCGACAAAAAACCGAACAATAGGTGGGAAAACTAATTTTCCGGAACGGGGGGGGGGAAAAAAAGAAGGCTATAGGCGAATGACAACATAAATGGGTCTTCAAGAATAAAGAAAAATCAATAACGAAAGGGCGCATCGAAGGGGGGAGGATGAAGAGAAAGGAAACGAAGGAAGCCTGCGCGCTGCGTCGGCTAGTAAGGGGGAAAAAATGAACTCGAGAAGGGACGTGGGGGACAAAAAAGTGCACTGGGGAGGCGAAGCTTGAACAATTTAAAGGTGAAGTCGAGCCAGTAGGGGGGAAAAGAAGCAACGGGGACAAAGGGAAGAAAGGACTTGCCAATGCGCGCATTCAAAAATTCACCATGGGACCGGTGGCCGCAAATCAAAAGAAGGCTGGCGCAAAAAGGGGTGACCAAAAAGCAAAGGGCAAAAACTGACGCCATCGGGCGAAGGTGGAGGGGCAGTCGGGGACTAGCTCTACGAGAAAACACCTACGAAGCGGGCTAAAACCCCTAGGATCTCAAAGGGGGGAAACAGTTTAGCGTAAAAAAAACAGGGAAGATGGTGGCGAACCATGAAGCACTGTCGCAGGGACTTCTGGTCTTTTAGAAAAGAAAGAAAAGAAGGGTCAGGCGATAATTCGACAAAAAAAAAGGGTATCATCCGGCTTGTGACCTCAATTTGGGAGGGGAGGGGGGGATTGTCTAGATTGTCCTGCGCCGCCTCTAATTTCCAGGGAACCCACAGGAAGTCCTCAGAGTTTGGGGGGAGGAACACTAAAAAAAATTTTTGAAGACCTCAGCTGTTTCTTCTGGGCTTCTTCAACGTTGACCCCGGTCAACCAAAAAAGGGTGTTTCTTGTTTGGTGAACCAGTGCGGCAAAAAAAAAAACGGGAGTGGTCATCCTCTTCCTAAACTCTGCCCCCAAAACCTCACATCCTTTTAAACTTTGAACACGAATTCAATCAATTCGAGGGCAATATACTTTCGAAAAACCGAAAGCTACTCGTATTCCACCAAGCCTGAATAATAGAAAACCCTTATCCACCTGAGACAAAACTAAAAACGTCACATCACTGGTCGAAGGGAAGAGAAATCTGCAAGGCCGAGTCTTTCTCCATTTGGGCGGCGTCCGGGAAATCACTGACGTGCGAAGGGGATAGGTGGGAAATCTATTACAACGAATAAAAGAGGACTTGCCCGAAGGCGAAGTTTATACTAGGGGAAGGACAACAGGCCCGCTTAGCAAAGCTGACGCAAATTAGCTGAAAGTTCGTGGCGGACTGGAGCCGAATCCAAAAAAGAGAAGACAAAAAAAAAGATGGCGGGGGGGTAAGGGGGGGCAAAAAAAAAAAACTACTGCCTGCGAAAACGTCAAATGCTATCCGGAAAGAAACGAAACATTCGACGACACGGCAGGGGTCAAAAAAAGGGGGGGACATGCGATTCGGGGAGTAAAAAGGGTGCGGTTCAAATTAAAATCCTCCTCACTTGAGAAAGGTCTCTGGGAAAAGGGGGAAAGAGCTCACGTACATGTGGGAAAAGGGGGTGGGGGGCACTACGAGACGAAAAGAAAAAGAAAGAAAAAAACTCGGTGACTCGTGGACTCAATTGTGTATCGGGGCTTGGTTAAAAAAGGAAAAACCGCACTGCGACGAAACAGGGATCGAAGCCCTCGGCAGGAACGAAAGGACACGAGAAAAAATTGGCTGGGAAAAAGGGTAGTCGCACGGGAATCAAGTATTCAGCAAATCTCTGAAAAAAATTTGGGATCGCCAAGAAAAAGAAGGGGGCCAAAAAGAAAACGCATCGAACGATTATCAAAGGGGGGTTTGATCTTCCTGGAGTGTACACAGCAGAAGAAAAAGAAAATCGATTCAACGGGGGGGGGTCAAAAAACGGTGCTGATAAGGCATAAGGGTGGGGGTACGAGCTGAAAAGGGCGCGCCAATACATGGAGGGGGGGGGGGAAAAAGTAGCAACCTTCTGAAAAAAGGAGATGGGGAACCAGCTCCGGATACTGTGGGATAGTCTTACTGGCGTCGCGCTCCGTAAAA
>Ga0179593_1500041_pt1 | contig 13063 bp, 20 predicted proteins | sample CZODoug2_1_08_16_FD_185931 | JGI IMG/M metagenome (GOLD analysis project Ga0179593, IMG submission 185931) | Vadose zone soil fungal communities from Angelo Coast Range Reserve, California, USA - CZODoug2_1_08_16fungal (PacBio error correction) | ecosystem: Environmental > Terrestrial > Soil >...
GAGTTGGAGGCTAGCAAGTGGGGCGATTCTCGAAGAATGTGTTTAAACTTACTCTAAACTACCTCCCTCCCTACGGGTTTCCTTCAGGATGGGGGGAAGGAAACGAGAAAAGCCATTTTCAAGAAATCAACCGAACGCAACAACGGTCGATTTTCAGGGCAGAGGCCTCAGTTGTAACCGGAGACAGTAAAAACGGACCTGACAACTCTCAGATACCAAATAAGAGAGAACCGGAAGAGTTACTTGGCCCCAGCAACCTTGGGGGGAGCAATCGGCGTCAACTCCCAATCTTCGGATGGGCAGGCGCGGGGGAAACGGGTGGGGGGGGAAAATTAGAATCTTATTAGCAAAGGTTAAGGGTTGCAAGGGGAAGAAAACCGCCTTTGAACGAGGAGAAAAGCTCGACGGTTCCCGCCTTCCGCCTCCAGAAGAAAGGGACGGAGGAACAGAGGAAAGCTGAGATCTTTACTATTCGGGTCGCACAGGGGGAAAGAGAGAAAAAGGTCTTAAACTGTCGTGCATTAAGGAAGACAGCATGAAAGGCTAATCCATCTTTCTTGCCAAACCTCAGAGAAAGGAGGGGCGCAGATGGGAGGAAAGGAGATATTGGGGCACCTAAGTTGTTCTGCCTGAAGGGAGAGGCTTTATCGGGAAAACCATCAAAAAAAGACGTGGGGGGTGGTCGTATTCATGCGCCATAAGGTTTCGGTTGGTTCTTGAAAAAAGGGAAGGGTCCGGATCATCTTTTCCTCGTTGATGGTACTAAGGAGGATTGGTGGGTGCTTTACGCGGTCTCTTTGCGGGCGAAAGGCCAACGAGGGTCCGGAAGTTCGACGCTCAACAGAAGGAGCAGCAAGTGGTACAAAAATTTCGCGTTGGGGAGGAGAGGCAGAGATCATAATTCTTCCTCTAAGCGGATCGGATCAGACTAGCTTAGAGGGAGGAATGAATTTAGTACCCCTGCGGGAGAAAAGAAATAGCCATGATGGTTAAATGTTTTAAAAACAGAGGGGGGGTGGGTCCTCCCCTGACGAGTTGTGACTTGTCTTTCTTCCAACGACGGCTTCGTCATACGGGGGTGGAAAAAAGATACTGCGGAGTAAGAAGGAGGTTGCAAGAACGCTTCAAGCGGCAAAACTGGCAAGCAAGGGTGAGGGCAGTTGATAGTTCCTAGCACGCGGCCGAGGGGAGGGAGAAGGAAAGCGACGGGGGTATGAAAGGTTCATTGGTAAGGAAACTTGCTTTGGGCTCAATCTGCGAGGTAGAGGCAAGGGGGGGAACCTAATAATTATGGTCAAGGTGAACCCAGGGGTGGAACGTAACTTCAAAAGGGGAGAAGTAGGGTTTCCTCCGTGTTTGATGGGGGGTCGGGGGATGTCCTGTTTGATCTCTGAGGCCAAGTAGAACTATATCCGAGAGTGTTGAAGGGGAAAAATCCTACACTTGGGTGAGCAGATCTAAAACTACGGGAAGATAGTGGCAGAAAGTTCGAGGATTAGGTGCATTCAACCATGTGGGAAAAAAAAGATTTGTCTTGCGAAAGGGGTTTAACCGAGGAAAGAAGCAAAAGGGAGGTCCTGATTGTCTCGCCCCCTCAATGCCGCGGGGGGAAGGACGGTGAACGGATGGAGCCTTGGAGAGGAAGGGGGGAGTGGGGGGGGGGGGGGGGGGGGGGGGGGTTGGTTGGGGGGGTTGGGGGGGGGGGGTTTGGTGGGTTCTAAAACCGTAAAAAACGAGGAGGAAGGAAAACTGAAAAAGAACTAATTAAAGGGGGGGGAAAGAAAAAAAAAATGGATCCACGTTTTATTCCGGAATTGACTTCCAAGCGGGGCATCGTTTTCTATTCCGCTCTGGAGCCACTTGTAACAACCCTTGACAGACCGAAGGCAAAGACGGGAAACACGCGGAGGGTGGGGAGCAAAAGCATTTGTCCTTAAAGAAAGGAGCCAGAGCCTCAGGCCGTTCACGGGCGGGTGGGTAGGAAACCATAGAAGCATAAGCCGACTTTATCAGCTGAAAGAGGGGGGAAAGAAAACAATCGCCCGTCAGAAGAATAGAAGTGTAGTCCTGAAAAGAGAAAACTGAGCCACGATTTGAGTCGTCCTAAAGGAGAGAAGCGAAAGTGCACCAAGTGGCTTCGGGCAACCACAAGGGGAGATGAGAGGCTTGGTTTTCACACACCCTATAACACAGAAGAGAATAGCACAGGAGAAGGAAAAGGGGAGGTCAATAAAATCCGCGCCACTTGCCTGAGAGTCATGGGGGATGTCATCTCCAAACTCGTGATTGGGCTACAAAGAATAGACGCCTTTCTTCCTGGGCTAGAGGCGGCGGGAGATTGAGAAAAAGTAACGAACGGGGGGGGGGGGGGAGGGAGAAGAGGAGTTTATTCCGCCGGATGACTTTTGGACTCTCATAACCAACGCGAGAAAAAGAGGCAAAGCAAAGGAAAAAACGGGGGGGGCCAAGGAGCCGTCGAGCCAGCAGAAGTTCTTTTATGGGGGGTGGTGTCATGTGTGTCTTGAGGTGTGGAGAGGACTCATGTTCTCCTCGGCAATAGCGTTAAAAAAGCTTCCGAAGAGGGGTACCCAGAAAAAAAAAAAGCGCAAAAAGTACGCCAACCCGCGCCAGGATGAATCTCAAAAACACGGAGAGGGAAAAGAGGTCAGTGCCTGTCGCGCGTGTAAGGTGGAGACGGGGGGAGGGGGGTCTTTTTAAGAGGGGAGGAGAAGCAGTGTTTCAATCAAGAAGGGGACCGAGCAAGAACATGTCTCAAACCCACAATAGCAACAGACACCAAGGGAATATCAAACAAAAGTCGTCGTAACAGGCTCGAGCTCATGGGGTGGAACAAGGGGGGGGTTCGCCGAGGAGCTGCGTTGGTTAGACGCAGGCCAGTCAGCCGCAATACAGCCCCTCTTGAGCCCCCGCCAGGCGTCGGGAGGGGGTAGAATGACCAACTCGAAAGCAAAATTTGAAAAGGCGGCTATGCGCGGGTACAAGCACGAGTGGGAAGAGACAAGGAGAAAGAGATGTAAGAGGAATGCGATAGAAAAAAACAGGGGCCGCAGCGAGCCATGTATAGGGGAGACGACGGAGGAGCGAGGGGTTGAAAAGAAGGGCCCCTGTGACAATAAAAAAAATTCGTTTCTCTCGAAGGCTTTTAGGCGAAAGAAATAAAGTGGCCTAATCAATGACCCAAGGACATATAGCCAGGGTAGTAGTCGGAAGGGACTTGAGGGGGGGAGGAGAAAGGGGCCTAAAGACTGCGAAAGGCGCTTTGTACTGCCATCTACGCGCAGACTGGTTGGGTTAGCTACAATCCGAGGGGGGAAAGCCGGGGAGGATAGGGGGGACTCATCTTTCAGCGCATAAAAATTGAGGCAATGCCCAACTGGAAGGGGGTGAAGCTTTCGGAGTGTACGGGAAGGGGGGGTGATCCAATTGGATACAGAGCCTGGGGGAATATAGCAGAAGGGACGCTTGGAAGGAAACTGAGGTGAACGGTTCAACTTCAGGGTTCATTCAAAGTGGGGAATGCGTTCTTTTACGGGTACGTACACTACGAATGGAGTAGGGGTTAGATTCACTGGCGAAAATCGAACAGCAACTATCCGCAAGTTCCACGTCCCTTTGTGTAAGGGGCGTCCTAGGGGAGGGGGAGCAAAATCAAGAATCCGGCCCCGTCATACTGGGAAACCCAGTTGGACAGACATTGGGGACAAAGGGGGGAATTTAAAACGGTAGTTGAAATTACATGCAGTTGCAGCATGCAATGGAAGGGGGGGGTAGTCAAAAAAGTCGGGAATGTGGCAACAAGCTGCAGAGCGCGACGGGGAATAAACGCGGCCGATGCGAAACAAACCGACACCCTAAAACACAAGAAGCATCAAGAGAACCAGCTAAAAGACTAATGGGGAGAGTTCCGGGGGCGAAAGGCCAAAGCATTGGGGGGAATTTCTACACGCTAATACCATCCAGTCGCGCATCAAAAAAGGTGGACTCACTGAAGAACGGGGTAAAAGGACCGAAGTCTGATGACTCGCCGGAAGCGTGCTCATTGTACCTAACACTCCGACTTACGGGGGCGGACGGGACGGACGTCATTGAAAAGCCAAAGAGAAAAGCACTGTATCTGGTAACAGGGTATGTAACGAAGGAAAAAGAGGATTTCAGCGAAAAGAAAGAGACCAAACTCTTCATTGGGGGGGGCCCCCAACCACAAGAAGGGGCATTGGTAGAACGTGAAATCATCAATGTAAGGAAAAATCGAAATGAAACAAGCTAGAAAAAGAGGATACAAGACTTCGGGAATTCACGGGGGGGGGGAGCGTGACGAGCCCCTAACCTAGAAGCTTGGTTGTGTCAGTACGGACGAGAAAAGAAGAAAGGGAAGGAAACCGCCGTTGGGAAACAAATTTTTCCTCTCCCGGAGAAGCGGCAAAGGAACCAAAAAGCCGAGAGAAACTCACGGAGAATTAAATGAGAGGGAAAGGGGGGGGGACGACAATGTAATTAGGGTGGGGCAAGAAAACCGAAAGAGGGCGAGATTAATAAGAGAAAAAAACCCAGGCTGGTGGATTTGTTTTTACGAATCCTAGCATCATGCAGAAAAAGGGGAGCTTGAGATGCTAAAGCCAGAGGAACGAATCGCACGGAATCCTAGTTGCAGAGAAAAAAAAGGGGGTGATGGAGGAAATTCATGAGGAAGGAAAGAAACTTACAAGGTTGGGTCACAGATGGGGAGAACTTCTCTATCCCGCAAAAAAGTCGTCAGGGTGGTGGATTTCAAGAAAGGGACGCGACGAAGGTCGCATTCTGGAGTATTAAATAGGCGTGAGAGTGATTGGGGAAGCCGGCCTAGGCGTTCAGGGGGGGGGGGAATGCACCGCACATGGAAAAGAAGCCTTAAACGCTCTAGGCGGAAAAGCAAAGAAAGCGGAACCATATGAAGAATGGGGGGGGATAGGGGTGACGAGAGTGCGAAGAAAGTGTACTGAAAAGGGCCAAGGGATGATGAACGGGCATATCATGTGCTTATGAGACAGGTTTTTAGAGATGCAGCGGAGCGGGAAACTGAGCAGTTATACAGGACAATCGAAAAAGCGGGGGTGGAAGATCTGGGGGGTAATTGAAAGACCACAGAGATTCTTGGAGAGTGTAATGAAAAAGAATACTGCCACGTATAGTAGTCGGAAGAGGTTTCCAGAGTCAGTCACGCAAAAAAAAAAATCAAAAACGAGTGCTAGAATCAAACTTCAGCTCTCCAAACAACGAGAAAAAAGATAAGAGTTTGTGGAATCAAAGAGCAATCGTTTTGTGTCAGTCTAAGAAACATGGTGAAAAAGATAGAGGGGAGACCGGAATACTGAAAAAGTGGATTTGGGGAAAGACTCTCCCAAGGCTCTGTATCGACACTGCACACAGGAGCGGCAAAAAAGACTGGTTATGTTTCCTACATAAAAATAATCAGTTTGTACAACGGCGACGCCAAAGGCAGCACGCGACGGAAAAAAAAGGAAGACCTCATATGCCCTGACAAGCATACTTCTTGGTCACGCGGTTGGGGACTAGGGGGATTAGATCAAGGCGTCACCATCCAAAGGGAAAGGCAGCGGCGGAAAAATGGGATGCAAAAAAAATGAGGAAGTAGGCGCGGAGGGTTGGCGGTGCATCAAAACCCAGACTGTTAAACTAGGGGGAATCGGAAGGGTGCTAAAATCACGAGCCCTCAAACTACGTTATACTCCGAGATAACGTAAGAATCAGAAAATTAAGAAACGAAAGGGTTGGAATGAAGTCGGGAATCAACCATATCGAATTTTGGTGGTTCTTCCCATAGTTTAAAAAGAAACGTTGAAGATAGGTATCACCTAAGTACTGAGAAAGGAAAAGAAACTGTGGGGCGACATTCACCTCAAAGTAAAAGTCGCCCGGCAGCATTCTTAAGCGGATTCGCTATCAAGCAAAAAGGTGGGAGGGACGGGGATGAAAAAAACTTTAGCACACCATCCACTGCACAAGGTGGTTTTTTTCTTACAGGCGACCCTGACCGGTCTGGGTCTTGAACAAAAAAAGAAGGCGATCCAAAGGAGGGAAGAGGGGGACGACTCGGTGGTTTGGTGCTTTCTTCGTTAATGCTCCGTTAATAAACAAAAAACCTTTCTTTGCCAGTCATTTGGGTAGATCGGCTGAGCGCCTCAGGGGCTCACAGAAATTGCAGAGTCAAGTTAGGGGCTCTGTAGCCCAACTTGAAAATTCCGACGAAGAAGGGATCTCGTCAAATTCTATCTTGCTCATGGGTCGATCGAGGGGGGGGGAGGGGAGTAAACGGAGGGATACCAGCCAAGGGACGGGGGAGGGAGCAAGTAGAGTGGGGGGTGCTTAGCGTTCTGAATCTGCCAGCTTCGTCAATACCGGGGGGGGGACAAAATAAAAGGAGCGAGGAGGAATTTTTACACCAGAAGAACGTCCTCAGCGGACAATTTCTTAGGTTATCGGGACACAGGGAAAGGAGACTCAAGAGGGGGAGAGGACGGTTAGACAAAAGGATTCATTGGGGGGGACGTAACTAACTTCGAGGACTCGGACTCAGAGGGATGAGGGAGGGGTAGACCGACCAAAGTTTTCTCACAGTGGGGAACCTAGTAACTTCATATGGGGCAGCCATCTGCCGATATATAGGGGTGTGGATTTGTTTGAAGGCGGTTCGGGGTGGGGGGATAGCATCTGGGGCGAGGGCACGGTTAGAACTATATGCCAAAAGGCAAAAGGGACACTGGTAGAAACCACACAAGAAATGGTCCGGATATGCAACGCCATATGTTCAAAGGGGGTTGGAAAAAAAAATAAAATAAAAAGGGGGGGGAACATTCAAACATTTTGGACAATATTGGCGTAACGAAACATGGGGGCCCATTAACCCCGGAAGGAAGGAAGGGCAGCCCAAAGCAATCTGACGCTAGTGGGTTTTCGACACAACTGCGAGGGGTAGTGGAAATCTGATCTAACGGGTCGAAAACTACAAAGCCTCGGAGGGGAAACTACCCAGAAGGAAACGAAACTTGTTTGGGGGAAGGGGGGAAACTGTGAATAGACCACGTATTCAGAAGGTAACAAATTCAATCTTTCTCGATTATAAGAAGAGAGGGGAGCAACTTGTCACCTGCCGACAAAAGAAGGAAAAAGACGGACACCCAGACTTGACAGGTTTTGGGCATTGGCAATTTTTGATGTCCTGAAATAGGGAGCCCGAGAATAAGCCGGGAAAAGCAGGCTGGGGTCACCTACCGAGGTAAAAAGGGAGGAAATAACACCTCAAGAACGTAAAATACTATCCGGATCGACCTGGTCCTTGAAACTGCCGATATGGGGAGGGGTCAAAAAAGAGAGCCGCGACGTATTGGGGAAACAGTTGGCCCTGCTGGCGAATAAAAAATTTAGATGCGGCACGGGTGGAAGCCAGGACAGCCCGATGATAGCGTCATTTCAATCGTCGGGCCAATTGCACTCCAGAGGGGAGGTATGGAAAATGAAAGAGAAAAACTCGTGAAAGGGGGAGAAACCGCAAAGCAATTAATAGGGGCCTGAGGCTACCGGATATGCTCCACATCCTACGTTGACTGTCTCAATAGCGGCGGAGGAGGGAGGGAGGAACTGGCAGATAGCATACCAACGCGAGCCGCTTCAGAAAAAACAGAAACGAAGTAAACAGCAGCCGGAAGCAGAGGAAAAGAGAAGGGGGAGGGTGGAAGTGGGAAGGGTGTCATGGGTGGATGAAAAAGTGTTGGTTTGTCAATGATCATTGCGGGGGAGACCCGCTAGCAATGGGGGGGAGGGAAGCTTCTCGGGGGGAGATGTGACAAGACTCCCAACCAAAAGTAATCCAAAGCCGAAAGGCGGGGGGAGAAGTCTCAAAAAACAACGGAGAAAAGAGAAGGGAAGCATTGACCGGCGCGGTTGTTCTTTTGTTTGGGCGCAGGGAGGTTTGGATTGGCACTGTTAAAAAAAAAGGAGGGGGAAAAAGGAGAGAGCGGTTGGAAAGACAAGCGTATTGCCGACAAACAACATGACTTCAACAATTTCAGAAAAAGACCACCAGGACAGAACAAAGCACCTTCGCTGCAGAGCGACGGCTTCATGTTTGGCCCAACAATGACTTCTTCAAGCTGTAGAGAGGGGGGGGGGGCAAAGAAGGTCAAAGGGTCGCAGCCTTCTATTGTAGACAAACGGACGGGGGGAGCAGAAGTAAGCCGAAAGACAGCATCAATTAATGCGGATATAGGAGGGGCAATCAACAGGAAAGGGGGGGGGATGAAATCAGGAAGAGCAGATTTATAGGAATTGCGAATTGTGAGCCATCATAGAAGGGTGAGGTGAAGAAGGAGTAAGGTGTTTGAAAAGCAGGACGTTGCCCCCGGTGAACATAGGGGGGAGAAAGCTTTAGGGAGAAATAGTGTCCGGATTGGACCAGTCGCAGATACCCGGAGAGTATGCGAACGGGCATTATTGGGTGTACAAACCAGCGATGAAGGGAGAGGGGAGATGCGAGAGGAGGGATGGTTTGTCTCTACAAATAGCTTAATCCCTTAGAAGGCAGGGAAAACCGGCTTAAAAATGTTTGGGACAAGCCAAAACCTGTCAAAACGGGGTGTCCTCTTTGTTCGTATTAGGAAGGGGGGGGACAAAGTCCCAGAGCCGGTGCAAGCAAAAGCGCAAGTGAGTAACGGGAAAGAAAGTTCTAGCATTATTTTCCGTCACCAGTTGAACGATTTACGGGCTCACTGGAAAAAAGGAGTATTTGAGGAAAGGCAATGCGGAACTCTCCATTCCTATCCGAATGCGAAACCGTCAATTGTTAACGAGGAGTAAGTTGTTGGGGCGTACATCAAAGGGGACGGGGAAGAATGGGAAACAAAAGGGGCGCGCTCTTTTTTTGGGACAGGGGGGTTTTGGGACCCCGTTTGAGTTGAGACTTAAAGGGTTGAGGACAAGAGACCTAAATGTAAGGGGGGGGAGGCTCAAGTGGGGGGAAGAGGAGGCGCTCTAGGAATCAGTTTCAAAAAGGGACGCGCAAAGAGGGCTATACACCGACAAAACAACCAAGAAAAAAGAATCTAGGGAGGAGAAGAGGCTGCAAGGAAGTGGTTCACCCCGGGAGCGCAAACTGGGGGCCAGAATGGGGGTTAGTTTCATAAAATAATAATACCGACCGAACGAAAGACAGATTCAGGAAACGGACGCCTTTTAAAAAAGACCGCAGAGGGGGGAGAAGGGAGCAACGAGGGGGGGAAAGGAGGCCTTCAGGAACACCTCCGTGACGAAAAGGTGCCGAATCTTGCAGGAAGTTCAATCACAGAAGTTCCTAAAGCAAAGTGAGAGGGAAAACACAGGTAAGGGGAAAAAGGAAGAAGGTTCGGCAGCGCCTGAAGAAGACTCCAAAAAATGGGGGGAGGGGCCTCACCAAAAGTAAATGGGGCTCGAAAGCCGGTCAATATCAACCTGCAATTCAATCTAAGTAAAGCATAAACGAAGACGAATTAAAAAAGAAAAGGAGAGAAGAGAAAAGGGTGGGATCCACGATCCCTAACCACAGAGATTTGAGGGGAAAAAACAGCAAATGGAGGGAAAACAGAAGTGGTCCAGTTTCTCAAAAACTTAGCAAAGATAAAGACAAAGAGGGGGAAAACAAAAAACCGAAGGATCCACTCACTCGAAGTAAGGGGGGGGGGCGCGACAGGGCAGGAGTAGGGTCAAGACCCCAAGTTTTCTGCATGCATCAGAAAGAAAAAAGCTGGTAAGAGGGGTCTTTTTTTGACGATAAAATCTATACCGCCCGGCAGAAACACAGGCTGCTGGAAAAAGGGATCAAGAAGAGGACTAACAGCGGCGCTGAAAAGGCTGGGGGGGAAGGTCAACCGTTTAGTGTATTTCGCAAAACTGGTAAATGAGGAAGGATACCTAGACGCAAAGGCGTTCAATTTGGAAAACTTGACGAGAAAGGGGTAGACCCATCAGTAACGAAATAGTGTTTCCAGACGTTAAGAAACGGACTCCTGAATTCTATTATTACCTGCGGGGGAATAGGGGGAGGGGGGAGAACAGGAGAAGGGCAGATCGCGGTTTGGTATGGAAAACACCGGTCAAGTTAATACGACGCTCACATGCAGTAAAACATCCCAGGTCAAAGGCCCAGAGGAAAGAGGGGGGCTCTGGGGAAAATAGATGGCCAAGGGCGGGGAAACAAGAAGGGCAGTCAGAGGAAGTGTTATTATGAATAAAGTTGGCAATCTGGCAGAAGACAGTCGCAATGGGGGTACAAACTGGAAGGTGCAGGAAAATGAGAGGGACGCTCCTGTTTTAAGTTTCAGACAAAACTCATGAAGATGGGGGGAAGGCAAAGGGAATACCCCAGTATTCCGGTTTGACGGGTGAGGGGGGTCCAGAATCAAAATAATTGGGAGAGAAATAAACTGAATAAGATCAAAAAGAAGAAAAAGGGAGGGGAAGGAAAAGAGATAGATGAAGTTGTATTCTGAATTTTGGTCGTCGTGGGGGTGGGGAACCTATATCCCCTCAATAACGCCTTGTGGGACGTGATTATTTGGTTGTCCCAAGAAACAGAGGGAAAAAATGGGTCGAAAAAGACACGACGATTTTAGAGAGGAAATAAGGCGACAGGTTGGACAAAAACACGCTGCGCCTCGAACCGAGGAAAAGTCCCCCAAAAAAAAAAAGGAACCAAGAAGGAAGGTCAGAAGACTTTGGCCCGCAGAAATAGGGACGAAAGCGGAAAAACTCTCCATATGGCAAGAAGGACCTTTTTTGGGGGCCCCAGGTAGAGCGGGGAGGCAAGGGGAAAAGGGTGCAAGGGGGAAGAACCTGAACTCGCCTGGCGCCGGTGACTCACCCGAGAAGGGGAATACTAAATGATTACTGTATCCCCTGACTTTGATCCAAAGGGGGGAAGGAGGGTACGGAGGGAGGATAAAAAGAGAGAAAGGTTCTTCCCATCATGTGAACCGCAGTGAAAGGGTCCGTAAGAGGAATGAGAAAGTCCCAATCCACTTAGAAAATGCAACGAAGGAATACGCAGTTTAAAACGTAAAAAAAATGAGGCGGAATTCGCATCGCTGGTAGTTCAAAGTGCGGGATGGGGGGGGGAGGGAGAAAAGCAAGGAGAAAGAAACTGGTGTTTTTACGTCTGGATGAGCGAAAGCCCTGGATGTGGTCTGTGACAAGTCAGGAGGGTACGGCGAGCCAGGGAAGAGTGGAGGGACTCCTTCTGCCTTTGTGTGCGTTCGCGGACTGGGAGAAGGGAGGGAAAGGGAAAAACAAAACGGTTCCCTTCCAGGTGGGGCAACTAAAGACAAGAAGAAGGAAGAGGGAGTCGTGGGGGGTCTCGTCCTAGCATTTGAAAAGCTTTCCGACAAGCATGGGGAAAAGGAAAGAGTCTTATTGAGGATGTAGGAAGGGCGATCAGAATGTCAGGTTGTATGAAAAGATTCAGAAGCAGGGGGGGGGTAGGAACAGAGGAAAGTTTGGAGGGGAAACGCAGTCGCTTAAATCAAACTTAGTAGTCACTGTTTGGGGCAAAGAAGGGCTTCGGACAGGGGAGTAATGAGGAAGGAAAGGAAGGCAACTGGGGCCCGCAAGTTCGGGTGGGATAGTTACACATACACCATCGTGGGAGGGAGGAGGGGCAGAGGAGGGAGAACAACTTGGGTGACGACAAGGTGGGATGAGCGGGGAGGGAGAAGGCGTTGGGTATTAAACCACCTGATTTGCAAGACCAAAGTTGGGGGGGGGGACAAAAAAGAGAAAGCTAGTGACACCTCTTTTGCGATAGATAGGTAGTGGTCGGCGGGGGGGTAAGGCCAGAGGAGCGGTCCAGGTTAACCTAGAGATTATTCGCAACATCCTAAGTAACTGGGAGAAACAGAACAAAAGAAAGTCAGGAGGCAACACACCTTGGAGGAGAAAAGAAAAAAAAGGGGGGAAATCCATGCAACCATTGCCCAACAGATTGTCGCTTCCACCGTTGCAGGGAAAGAGGAAAGGAGGATGTCACAGCATCGACGCAGAGGAAGGAAGAGAAGGGAGGATAGGATTGAAGAGGGGTCCTCTTGGCTACAGTGATTCTACACTCCAAAGACGGAGGTTACTAAAAGGAAAGAAAAGGGCACGGGGTGAGGGGAACATATGAGGAAGGGCTTTGGGTATCAAAAGGTCAAACTTTAGAAGATTGACTATGAAAGGCTCGACACTTGGGGGGAAACACACCCTTCCATACGAGAAGGCAATACGTCCAAAAGACTTGAAAAGGTTGGGGGGAAGTGGCACAAAGCCAGGTTCTGTCTTCAAGAGAACCCTCTAAAGCCTTTCGTCGGGGGGGAGGAAAAAAATGGGAAGAGTAGAATGCATTCTAACCAAAGCCAAAATGTAGAAGCTGGAAATAGCCCCAAATCCTCCCGAAAGAAAATGAGAAACGGATAGGATACCGTCCTTTGAGCCTGAACGGAAACGAAGTGGTCGTGCCACTAGAGGGAAAAACAGGGGGGGGGCAAACTGAAGGAGGCTAAAAAAGTTAGTCTCTTCCTTTTCACTCCCTATGCGCCCACGCTGACTGCTTCCATGGGGAAAGAGGGCGCGGGGAAAAGGGACCTCTAAGCAGAATGATTCAGAGAAAATCTTACAAGAAAAAAATAGACCGGTAAGAAAATTCTGATGAAGGAGCGGCGACCGGATCTGCACAAGCAACGACGTGTTCTGGCTACTCGGTTTGACGTATGGTGGGGGACCGGGAGAGAAAGAAAAACAAAAGAAGAAAGCGCGGAAAAGACTTTCTGGCAACAACAAGGCGAGCCTCCAATCAGGAAGGTGCTTTGGAGAGGGGGGAAGGGGGGCAAGGGGGTGAAGTGTAAGTGGGGGAAATTTGGGGGGGTAGTCAGGATCAGGGGTTTCGTTTTCTCACAGGGGAAGGGAGGACGGAGGGGCGAGAAGTTGAGCTCTGTAAAACCATCCCCACCAAACAGGACTCCAATAATTACTCCACGCTCCATGA
>Ga0179593_1278058_pt1 | contig 13062 bp, 17 predicted proteins | sample CZODoug2_1_08_16_FD_185931 | JGI IMG/M metagenome (GOLD analysis project Ga0179593, IMG submission 185931) | Vadose zone soil fungal communities from Angelo Coast Range Reserve, California, USA - CZODoug2_1_08_16fungal (PacBio error correction) | ecosystem: Environmental > Terrestrial > Soil >...
AGGCCAGACCAAGTTAACACCTTGCTTGCCAGACCATGGAAAAGTAAAAAGACTAAGGAACGTCAGCTCGCAAATGGGTCGGACAGGCGTGGAAAAGAACTGAAATAGATCAACCCACTCCAGAACTAAACCCTTTGCAAGAACTAGAAGGGGATAATGAGAAAAGGGAGGGAAAAAAAGGAAGGAGAAGGGAAAGGCGACCTGGGATAGAAGGGGACAAATTGAAAAAGAGGGGGTTGGAAACAGACCCTCGGTTACACCCATCGCTGAGAATCTAACCCCGATGGAACTACACCAATTGCATTCCAAAAGCATGCGCATTAAAGGGTGAAAGTAACATACACCCATGAAGTCAAAAAAGCGCAAGAGTGGAAGTCATTCAAATTGCAGCCAAGAGAGTGTAAGGATGGAACTTGCTTGAGTTAAAACGGAGGAAAGTAAGGGAGGGGAGGCGGAAGTGGGAGGAGAAAGGGAGGGGGGAGAGGTTAGAGAGGTAGAAGATATGTGACGCGGAGAAGAGGAAATGATATACAAAACGGAAGTGAGGCCAAACAAGGTCAGTGAAAAAAAGGTTGGAAAGGGGAGGGAAAGAGGGAGGGGGGTGGAACGGGAGAGAAGAGGGAGGAGAAGGGAGATGAAGGTGGTATAGGAAAGTATGAGAAAAGAGTAGCAGAGGGGAGACGTAGAGCGGATGTGGATAAGAAGAGGGTAAAGGGGTCCGTAGAGGGGAGAGGAAGGGGAAGAGACAGGGAGGGAGGGGAGCTGGGTAAAAGAGAAATAATGGGGACAATTAGGAGAGGTGAAGGATTATGAGGTGGGAGAAGGAGAAGATGGGAAATTGAGTAAAAGAAAGGGAAGGGGGCAGGTAGAAGAGTAAAAAATGGAATGGGGAAGCAAGGCTTAAAAAGTGATAAGACGGGAAAGTAGACAAAAAGGAGTCTCGGGACAACTACGAACGCCGAAAGATAAAGGTCAAAGGAAGCAAGGAAATCTCAGTCTACAAGAAAAGAAGCAAACGGCGCTTTTGAAAGACGAGATAGAAAAAATGTTTAGAGAGACTTCGACAAGGCAAAAAAATAGAACTGCCAATAGAACAATAAAGAGAGAAAAAATAACTCGCAAACATACCTCAACAACGAGAGACAGAGAAGAAATTGTTAAAACCCAAATGAATTAACTCCGCATGTCAACCTTACAAGGAGATGCAGAAAAATAGGCCAAACAAAAAAAATTTACAGGATGAGAGAGGACAAACTTAGCAAAAAAACAGGGGGAGAAAGAAAGGACGGGTCAGAAAGAAAGGTGAAATGTTATTTCCAGGCCAAAAAGAAGCAGGCATTTTATGTACCATTGACGGGAAAAATTACGGCAATTTTAATAACCAAAAGAAATTTTCGATCAACAACATTTTACAATACGAATCGGGAACAGAAAAACAAGTTACCATAAGGAAAAAGAGAATTGAGGGTCGACAGCGACAGATAGAAAGATCGTGACTGCATCAGGTAAAATTCCTATCTGGGGGATTACTTAACAAGGCGGGGACATAAAAAAAGAGAAAGGAAAACCCTTTCTGATCACAAAAAGGAGGTCAATCGACAGATGGGGGGGTGAAGGGACCGCATTCCGGGTGCTCTCCCGCGGCGGACACAGTTAAATACAATAGGGGCACAACAATGAGCCTCTCAAAGTAAGAACTAAGAAAAAAGAGTTGATGCCCAGAGAAGGGAATTAAAAGACTAACCTTGTTTGATTGAGAGTAGACAAGAAAAAACAGACTTCGAAAGTGTGTAAGGAGGAGGGTGCACGGTTTTGGTTTGTTGGAAAAAAAACACAGCAGAACGTGTGACGGAGCAGTGTCTGGGGGAAGGAGAGTCGAAATGTATATGTGTAAACCAAACTTCGAATGGAGACAAAGAGTTCCCCAAACTTTACAGACTAACGGAACAGAAGCGCCAGTAGAAACTCAAGTTCTACAAGCTGACAGGACTCCGCAAAAAGGGGAAATTGTAACACTAAGGGAAAAGGTTTAACAAGGAAAGTTCAGACTTAAAAAGGAACTTTACGGAAAGAGACGCAATTAAAAGGGGGAACAAGAAGTAAGAACAATTAAAAGCAGTAAAATAGGAAGGAACAAACACAACATTCAATCTGTTTACAGTCTGCGCACCTACCTGGGGAAAAAAGAACAAAACCTGGAAGAGGACACTTCGGGCGTTTAAAAGTCGAAGGGGGGACATCGTGGGGGTATCACCTATTGTTAGAGGGGGGGATAGATGGTGTGTGAGACTAGAGGAAAGCTAAACTAGCCCCACCGAAAGGGGAAAGACCAACGAAAGACCCACAAGGACCAAGATCCACAAATGGCCGACTTAATAAAGAACCGAATTAAAACGCAAAGAGCTAATGAGTAGACTTAAAGTAAAAAAAAAATATCACCCTCCGGGACAGTGCGGAACAAAAAAAAAAAGAAGGAGACGAACGATAATATGTGGGTGGCCCAACGAACCTGAGGGAAAAACTCAAAGCGTGACAAGTGCATGCAGGCCGAGTAAACAACAAATCTACAGACAGGGAATTCCACTTAAGGGAAGGAAAAACATAAAAAACATGAACTCCATTGCCATCGAAGGTAATGAAAGAAAGGAAGACCACTGGCTTCACAGAAGAAGAGTCGTCGTAGAAAAGCAAAACAAGAAGGAAAGCCTACATGCGACTAAAAAAATGGACGGCAAAAGACTCGAAAAGGTGAGACAAAGAAAACCCGCGCATGCCTGTAGCGGGTGAAAGGTCTCCCACGGGTGAGATCATTAGAAAACAAAAGGGGCACAAATCACAACAACAACTGAGGAAAGTCGAGCTCAACCAAATGCTTTGTCCGACGGATCAGAAAAAGAAGTGGGAGAGAAGGAGAAAGAAAACGTTCACACAGATCCGTGCTGGGTAAAAGGAGGAGAAGAGAGTTGGCAAGTCCAAAGGGCAGTGAAGGGACCAGTAGATGAAAATGCCTGGGAGGAGAGTAAAGTGTCGGAAGACAGACTGGATAGAGGGCCCGAGGCGGGAGGTGGGGCAATAACAGTCCGATGGAATGGGGCAATGGGGACAAAAAAGTGAATCAGGACTTGGAAAATAAGGATGTAGGGGGGTGGGGTAGTATCAGAAGCATTCAAGGTTGTTGCATAGTGCAAAATGTAGATCAGCCCGAAGTTGAGGTGGGGAAACACAAGAGGCGCAGAGAAGAACTTTTGTTTGTCCCTGAAACAGGAATGTGATCACGATGGATTGTGGAAGTAAGGCGAATAATGAGAATAAAGGAGGTCGACGGGAATTTGGCCACTTTTGTAGTAATGAGACTTTGTGGTAAGTTGACGTGGGATAAACGGGAAGGTTAGACTAGGGGCGGGTAACCATGATAACGAAACAAAAACAAGAAGAAAACAGGTGATACAACTTAATGTGAACCGCGATCGGTCACATGAAAAATAGAGAGGGTGGGGGGCGAGTCGGGAAAAATGAGTCACGAGGGGCCGAACGAAAAAAATTGAAAGGGTGAGCGGTGGGGCCAAAGTTACCTGATAAGAAGGGTAAGACTTGCCTGAAGGGAGCAGGTCTTACTGGGTGTAAAGGGCCGGGGAAGAAGACGGTGTAACTTGAGAAAGGGGAGAGGAGCTCTGCACCTTTGGGGACGAGTAAAGTGAGTCGGTAGAAGAAGTGGTAACTGGGGAGAGGAGGGAATTGAGAGTAAAGTTGGGGCACGAAGGCTTGCCTCCTTAGAGGGGGGGAAAAGATAAAAAAATTGTTCGAAGATAATAAAAAACGACGGTCGCAAAGTTCAACTCGGGACCCACCAAACAAAAACAAACAAGTGCGAAGGCATGAAAAAAGAAGAAGTAGGTGGAATGGTTAAGGAAACAACAGGAGGTTCTTACCTATGGCCGGCTGAGGAACAGAAAGTAGTTGGAGGCAAAGGGAATTACTAGGGAGAAAAGGGCTCAAGGGGTAGTGCTCTCACGGAAAGCCTGTGCCCAAACAGACGCGGGACAAATGAGGGGAACACGACCATCCAGTCGATGGAGCCCGAAAATTTTTGGATGGGGATCACCATGGGAAAAGTCATATTTGCGTGGCAGGTGTTAAGTAACAAAAGAGAAGAGGTGAATGCCAGTCAACAAAGTCAAAGATGTTAAAGCTGTGCGAATAACATAGCCGAGGGCACAGGAGGGTAACGATGCATGAAGAGGTAGGGGAAGGTATGTTTACGAAAAAGATACACTGGCATTAAAAAGGGTAAAGGGTCAGTAAAGGGTAACATAAAAGAAATGGAGGTATCGGAATGGTAAAGAAAGAAAAGGAGAATTGGGGAGGGGGGAAAAGGGCCTTGATGGAAGGACTCCCAAAGGGGAAGGTTTGGGCGACATGCATGGAACACTCCACAAAACTGTCATCAAGTGTCCTGGAGAATTGGGTGAGGGCAGGAAGAGAATGGGGGGGGAAACAGAAGGTGAATTGTGGAGGTTTTAAACAAATTAGAAGCAAAGCGACGTGGTTGCAGGTTTGGGCATGGAAGAAAGGAAGTGGGTGATTGTGTAAGAGTCGGAAGGTATCTTGAAGGCGAAGTCGCGAGTGGACCACCGGGAAGGAAAGGAAAAAAATAGAGCGTTCCTGTGGAGAATAGGTTCACCTGGAGGAAAAAAGGAGTATGGAATGTTGGAAAATTGGGACAGGAATTCTGACCAAAAGATCGGAAACTGGAAGGAGGAAGGGGAAAGTTCCAGATGGGGGGTGTCATCCAAAGCAATCAGGAAGGAGAAGGACAATATTGAGAAAAGTCTGCTGAAAAGTGGCGGGAAGGTAAGGGTCATGTGTAATTTAGCATGAAAAATTGGGGGAAGAAATGGTTTAAAAAATCACATCAGGGGAGTAGAGAGGAAAATGGGGCAAGAGGCTAATCAACCATGAAGTCAAACAAATATTAGAAATGGTACCCCAAGAGTCGAAAACAAGAGTGGCGAAGCTTTTGAAAGGCGCGCGCGGTCATTTTGGAGAAAATAAAATTTCCAAGGGAAGGTGCTTGTGCAGTTAGCGAGTGTTGGATGAATAATAGGAGACGGGAAGACAAGGGAAGGGCGAGACTAGGGACAAAGGGCCTTTACGGGGCAGGGGGACAGGGCAAGAAAATTGTTTTAGGTTGGGGGGGAAGAAGCGAAACAACAACGGGAGGGGAGGAAAACATAGAAAGAGGAAAGACCAGTGCAAAAAAACCAGTGAAGAGGGGCAACAAAAAACCATGCAACAAGGACGTTCATCCTGACCTGATTCGCAAAGGTCGAGAGGAGTGTTAATCACGATATTCAGATATTTCAGCAAACGACGAAAGAACCGAAAAAGAAAGCTCAATTGGAAAGGGGGTGAAAATGGAAACCGCGCATCTTGAAGAAGGAAAAGAACAGAGACGGTCCTCAAAAGGGTACACAGAGCTAAAAGAGTGGGGAAAAAACAAAGCCGAGGTTTTACGCCCTCTCTGCAGACCCCAAAGAAAAAAAAAAAGGATGGGACTACAAACAAAATTGCGTCAATCAGTAGCCGCAACAAGGGGAAATTAAGCTGACACCACGACTAAGGACGAGGCACAGGCTTTGAAACATTAAAGGGGGAAAATATCTGGAAGTAAAAAAAATGATGGTGTGGCACTGGCACAAAATAGGTGGAAGTTGAAAACTACAAACGCCTGAAAAGAAAAGCTTAGAGGCAAGGGTAACGTACCATTAAAAAACCAATCAGACGTCCTGAAGACGGGGAAAAAAAAAAGGAGAGAAAAGAAAAAGACGCTTTAAAGGACGGCTTTAAGGAAACACAAGCAATTTGAAGAGTAACCATGTCAAAGGGAAAAAACAAAACAAAAAGTCAGACCTACTACACAAACCAGAAAAAATAACACGGCAACAAACATAAAGACCAACCCGAAGTACGCAATGCATCAAGGGAAGGGGGAAACCACAAAAAACTTACTCCTCACTTCAAAACTTTGGGAAAGCCGCATGCAGACTGCCAACACCCCAAGAGCCAAAAAAGTGGACACTTGATGATGGGGGGGAGGCCTGAAAAGCGGAGCGCCAACCTTCCCTGGGGAGGAGACTAAAGCCATGGGGCAACCCCAAAAAGAAAAAGTTAGATACATTCCTGATCACAGCCACGAAAGGGAGGGAGGGGACCAAATTAGGACCAATTACTGCAGGCTGGGAGGGGACGACTGGGGGCGGTGTGTAGATCAAACATAAGTGTGAGTGCCGGGCGTATGGAGGGGGGGGGTGTGGGGGGAGAGAAGGTTAGCGGCAGAAGGGCAGAAATCGCCGGTGTCGCGTGTCGACAAACATTGACAAATCGACTGAAGAAAGAAAAAAATTTACAAGCACGTTATTTCAGAACTATATAAAAAAACTAAAAGACCTTCGACATGCGAAGGAAATCAAGCCAGTACAGAAAAAAACAAAAAATCAGCCTGCAAATAAAGCGTGAGTCAAACACGTGGGGGAGGGTTTGGGAGCGCCGTGCTGTGTGTATGTGCTCATAGGACCAGGCCAAGTAACAGGGCTTGGGGAAGTCAGGGAAGAAAAGGACAATGAAATCTCCCTGAGAATTGTCAGGAAGACAGAAACAATTTGGAGGAAACTAGGGAAAGGGACAGAGGTCCACTTGGTTTCGACAAGTATCAAAAATCTCCAACCAAGAATCTCAAAAGTGAGTTAAAGTACGAGGGGGGGACAAATGTTGGGGGGTGGCCTGGAAAAAAAACGGTCATCAGTTACGGGTGGAAAAAAAAATTCATCTCGACAAGGAGAGAAGGGAATCAAAAATTCGAAGTAAGCAAAAAATCTAACAAGTAAACTTCCCTAAAAGAATAAGCAACTCAAGGCCGAAGAAAAATATCCGCCCACCAAGGCAAGATAGATGAAGATCAATGTACAAGTTTGAACAGGAGCCCCTGCAAAAACGACAGTGGGGCAGAAAATAAGAAACAAAAGCTAAGTCTACGTCGATAACAGGAACTCTGCGTGAAACACAGAGCCCAATTCACTCGTGGGAGGGAGTAGCACCTCTGGACAAATGGGTAACAGACTCGAAGACCCGGAAACACTTCTTCAGGTAACAACGAAGGTAAAAGCGTTATGGTTGGGAACCTATGTGTTGGTCGCTTGGCAATCTCAGTTTGAGTAGAAGGGGTACCTACGACAGAGCCAACAACGCGACGTGAAAACAACAACGAACCACAAGTACCAGAGCCCTAAACATGCCGAACGGATTCAGAAACGCTGAAAAGAGCCCTGATGAGAGGATCGACGCTAAAATACCTAAAAACAAAGCATAGGTAAAAGAGGAAATGGTCGGAAAAAAAAAAAAGAAGTATGAAACAAGAATATGGGGGGGACCCAAAACCGAACTTGGTGGCAACATTACCACTTAAAACAAATGGAGGGCAGCAAATGAAACACCGAACAAAAAAAAAAAAGAAAAGAGTGAACTGGGCCTGACACCAAAAAATGGGGGATCTCATCAATAGACGTGAGGGAAAAAAAGGTACAGGCAGCACACGGGATAAACAGATGCATAGTCTCGATGGCCGCTCTCGCGGAGCAGGCATTTTCATGGGGTTAAGACAGGGGACGGAAATGCCAAGGAGGGCCAAGCAGCAGCTTCGACCAGTGTTCTCCAATAGGACTGAGGCAAAGCATCCATCGATTGGTGAAATGGTGATCGGGGTTCCGAGTTAGAGCAAGACTCTAGTTCGACTGAGGAAAAGCGTGTACTCTCGAAGCTAACACCACACAAACAACGGAGTTAAAGAAGGAACAAAAGGGCTTCTCCTGGAGGGTTTAGTCCTTCTCTAGAAGTGGGCATAAATTAGGGGATTGACCACGCTTCAAAACAGAACATCGTTGAAGAAAAGACCGTGCGTGGAGAAAAAGGGGGGGATGAAAATCTTGGGGCAGCAAAGGGGCAGGGGTCGTACCACGGAGGCATGAAAAATGACTTGGCTGGGATGGTATACCTCCTACTGGGGACTAGTTTTCCAGACTCTTGGATGCGGGAAAGGGGTCTAAAAGTGATTGAAGAGGGTTCCATGGTAGTCGGAAGAAGTGGGCTGGGCCATCGGCGGGAGGGGGTGGGGGGGGAGGTGACTGAAGACAGACAAGTTTGGGTGAACAAGATTGAAAAAAAGGGTGCACAAAGGTCATGGGATTGGGCACACACATACAGTCGGGACAAGTCCAGGGGGGGGGGGGGGGGGGGGGGTCAGAAATGTGTCAAGCAATCAGATCCATAGGGTAGGAAAGGTACGTTAGCATCAGGACGGAAAATAAATAGACATGATGATAGGGAAGGGGTTGAAGGGGGAGAGGGGGACGACGGTGGGGGGGTTCCTGGGGTTTTGTCAGAACCGAGGGGAGAATGTTGGAATGTACAAGAACACAAACAGGGAACAGTAGAAAATCAATGTGAACAAGTAAAAAAAACGAGGGAAACACCTTCGAGCGTCACATGAAGAGATTACAGGGGGGGCGGTCTGTGGAAAGGACACAAGGGGAAAAGACGATAGTGCGGGGGTGCGTGGGGGGGACCGGCAAAAACTGATAATTAACTTGGTTCCGTGAATGGACAAGGGAGGGAAGCGGGGAATGAAAAGGGCCGGGGGGACTGCTGAAGACTGGAATGATACTTCGCTTATGAAAAACGAAAGGTGTGCGGGAGGAAGATAGAGGTAGAACTTGGTGGGGGGGAGCGGGGAAGGTGGAGGACAGTTGTGGAACTATATCTCCCTTAGGAAGGGGGGGTAAAAGAGAACAAGGGGGGTTCGAAGAAGAACGAAGCACACGTTCATCTTGAAAGGGGCCAAACAACAAAACCAACAAAGTAAAAGAAGAGTAAACTAGTGAGAAGGGTGTGAATGTAATTCGCAACAACAAGGGAGTGTCTTTACCTATAATTCATAGTCACAGCAAAAGTTCGTAGGGGCAACAAAATGGGGGGAAAGTTACTAAAATAAGGCTAGCTACTACATTAACGCAGCCGGTAAAAAAGAAAAGCGCGAAAACGAGATGCCCATCAACCTACCAGGACAAAGACGAGGGAAACCAGAGTGTGGGAGTGGAAAGAAGCAGATGGAAAGGGGGGGTTGCAGGTGTCGGGGGTGGTGAGAAGGGTTTAGTAAGTCAAAGTAGAAAAAGTGAGTGGAAAGGCCACAGGAAACGGAAAGAAAGCGATGTAAAGCTGTCAACACAAGGCCGGAACAGGGGGTGTACTTATGGGAAGTAATGGGGGGGGCGTCGTAGGAGGGTAAAGATATGTTAAAACTCAAAGCGAGCGGGGGCATGAAAATTGGCAGGATGGGGAAGAGTTAACAGAAATGAGGGATATCAAAGGAAACTAAGAAGATTGGGGTGGGGAGCTTGACACTGGACTTGAAAAAAGACGAACAAGTTAAACGCAGGCTTGTAAAAATAACACCACTTGAGAAAGGAAAAGGGGGGGAGGGGGGTGGGGAAGAGGTGAGGGAGGGGGAGCGGTGGCAATTGGTAGTGGGAACAAACAGGGTGGGCATGAAAGGATCAGCGGGTTTCGGGATGTGGGGAAGATTGGATAAGGTAAAAGGGTGAGGTGGAGGGTCTTTGCTAGAGGGGGGGAAAGCCCGTGGCAAGTCGGGGAGGGAACACTTCGGGTCATACAGACCAAACGGAGGCTAGGAAAAAAGCGACCGGGGGGCTAGATAAATTTCCTGTCGAAAAAAAAGGAAGAAATAAGTTGGGAAGGGACAGGAAGGAGAGTAACTGGGCAGGTCGAAGTATAGGGGGGGACAGGTCCAGATTTTGTGTCCTGGCCAAAAGAAAGACATTTCCTGCTAACAGGCCAGATAGGGGCACATGCTTGGAGATGTCAAACAAAGATGGCGGGCCATTGTCATGTCCATAAGTTGAGTTCAAACAGTTAGGAGCCAGAGGGGGTTGCAGAAGGGGGGAGGCGCCATCCAGTGCGTTTAGGTGGGAGGATTCGAGAGGGGCGAAAGAAAAACGAGGGGGCGGCGGCTCAACTTTTGAGACATCTGTAATCAAAGGAGTAAAACGAGAAGGGGGGTAAGGATTAACTTCGGGTGTGGGCGAAAGCGAAGCTGTATCATGCATTTCAACAAAGAAAAAAGGGGCGTTGACGAGAAGTGGGGGGGATGTATATCAATTCCTTAGCCTGGATAAAACCGACGAAGAAAGGGGGCGAGCCGAGAAATCCTGGAAGTGGGAAGGGTTTCTGGTCAGAGGGGACCTTGGTAGGGAAATCTCAACAGGAGAGGAGAGGCTAGAATGTGACCGACAAAATTTCACATTGTCGAGTGGCCGAAAGAAACAAAAAAAAAACAAAAAACAAAACCCCACGAACAAAAAAAAAGGAGAAAAAAAAAAAAACACAAAAAAAAAAAAAAAAAAAAAAAAAAACAAAAAAACAAAAACAAAAAAAAAACAAAAAAAACAAACCCACTAAAATCAAAAAAAAACACACCAAAAAAAGAGAAAAAAAAAAGAAAAAAAAAGGAAAAAAAAAACAAACCAAAACAAAACAACACCCACCACAGACCAAAAAAAACCGAAGGAGAAAAAAACACCAAGAAAAAAAAAAAAAAACAAACAACACAAAAAAACCAAAAAAAAGGAGAGAAAAAAAATAAAAAAAACCCACAAAAAAAAAAAAAAAAAAAGGAAGAAGAGAAGAAAGAAAAAAAAAAAAAAAAAAACAAAAAAAAAAAAATAAAAAAAAAAAACAAAAAAAAAAAAAAACAAAAAGAAAAAAAGAAAAAAAAGGAAAAAAAAAAAGAAAAGAGAGAAAAAACCAAAAAACCCACAAACCAAAAAAAAAAAACACGAGAAGGAAACAAAAAAAAAAGAAACCACAAGAAAAAAAAACCAAAAAAGAACACCACCCCAAACAACCAAAGGAAAGACCAAAAAAAAACCAAAAAACCCGGGGGAGGAGAGGCCAAAAAGAAAGAGAGAGAGAAAGAAAAAAAACAAAAAGCACCCCCCAAAAAAAAGGGAAAAACCCAAAAAGAAAAAAAAAAAGGGGGAGGAAAAAAAAAACAGAAAAAAAACACCACAGAAACAAAAGAAGAAAAAAAAGGAGAAAAAAAGGGAGAAGAAGAGGAGGACAAGAAAAAAATAAAACCGCAGCAGCCCAAGAGAAAAGAAAAAGAAAAAAAAAAAAAAAAAAACAAGAAAAAACAGAAAAAAATAAAAAGATAGGGAAAAGGGAGGAGAGAACAAAAAAAAGAAACACACACCAACGCATAACCCCCAAAGAAGAACCAAAAAGAGAAAAAGAGAGAAAAAAAAACAGAAAACACACAAAGGAGAGACCAAGCCAAACAAAAAACACAGACCCCCCACGAGAAAAAAACCCAAAAGCAAAACACGAGAGGAGCGACAAAAACAAAAAAAAAGGAAGAAAAAAAGAAACCAAGGAAAACACAAACCCAACAAAACAAAAAGAAGAACAAAAAAAAACAAAAAACAAGAAAGAATAAAACCAAAAAAAAAAAGAACAAACAAGGAAAAAAAGAAGACGAAAAAAAGGTAAAAAAAAAAAAACAGAAGAGGACAAAAAAAAAAAAACGAACAAGAACAAACGAACCCCAAAGAAAAAACAACAGAAAAACAATGAAAAGAAAAAAAAAAAAAAAAAGAAAAACACAAGAAAAACAAAAAACCCAAAAACCCAGCACGAAAGACACCGCGACCGACAGGCAAGAAAAAAAAAAAAGCAAAACCAACCCCAAAGAAAAAACGGGCCAGAGACAAGAAAAAAAAAAAAAGGAGAGAAACGACAAAAACAAAGCAAGACGGCCAAAAGAAAAAGAAAAAAAAAACACCGACCAAAAAAAAAGAAGAAAAAACACCAAAAACATACAAGAAAAAACCAAAAACAAAAAAGAAAGAGAGGAAAGAGAGCAAAAGAAGACACAAAAAAGAAAACAAAGGAAAGAAAAGAACCGGGGGGAGACCCCCAAAAGAACAAAGGAGAAAAAAAAGGAAAACCAGAGAAGAGGAAAACACCCCACGCACGGGAAACACAAACCAATAAAAAAAGAAAAAAAAAGAAACACCCGAGGAACCAAAAACAAAAAGAAAAAAAAAAGAAGAAAAAGAGAGAACCAAACCGTCCCCTGAGAAGTTCAGTCCTTCTGGCTTGAAAAAAAAAAGGGCTACCGTAGTTACAACACGGAGCACCCGGAGAGAGTATTACCAAAGACCGCGAAGAAGAACAGACTATCAAGGGGAGGGTGGGGGGAGAGAAAAGGAACTCAGCTTCGAAAAAAGCATTAACACCATACGCTGGATATAAGCTTGGGTACAGAAAAGCTAAAAAATTTGGAACAGACGACCAACGGATGCGAAAAACCCGTCCGCAGGGGCGAAGCTCCACCGAAACCACTGCGTAAAACAAAGAACACCCCATTGCGGGAAAAGAAATAAAACTGACCCTGGGAAGTAAATAAACCCAGGAAAAATGGTTACGCAGCATTGAAGCAAGGAAAGAAGGGGGGCCCAATTTGAAGGTAGCTCTGAGGGAATGGTGGGGCACTGACCAAAACAGGGAGACTATGGCAACAACTCCTAAACGATGACAAGGGAGAAAAGAGAATGGGGCCAGAATTCCGGAAAACAATTGAGGCACATAATCAAACGGGGTTCCACAGATAGGGAGCAAAACCACTTTGGGGAAAAAAAAGAACGGAGGGGACGAATACAGACAAGGGGTCGACTGAGGGGGGGGCAAGAAAAAAAAGCACTTAAAGTCGCACACAAGAAAACTCCGAAGAAGATTGAACCAATAACAGAGAAAACACCCGGGACAATGCTATCAGATGGAGGTTGAAAAAACGCCAAATGACAAGTCACGACCAGAACTTAAAAACTTTAAAACGGGCAGAAAGAGGGAAAAACCACAAACGCACAACAATTTGCATGATGAAAGTGGGGGGAGGAGGGGAAAACCCTGACGCCAAAGGGATTTGGACAAAGA